>Ga0209344_10004574_pt1 | contig 12585 bp, 10 predicted proteins | sample Cruoilmetagenom6_FD_187293 | JGI IMG/M metagenome (GOLD analysis project Ga0209344, IMG submission 187293) | Oil polluted marine microbial communities from Coal Oil Point, Santa Barbara, California, USA - Santa Barbara Oil Seep Sample 6 (SPAdes)... | ecosystem: Environmental > Aquatic > Marine...
AAATTAAGTCCGGGTGAAAAAGTAACCCTTCCCGTTACTGTTTTTGCTATGGAACCAAATATTAAAAATGTAAACATTAGCTTAAAACTAAGTGATGGCATTGAAGTGGTAGGTAGTAAAACACAAAACTTGTCTTTTGCAAAACCAGACGAACAAATGGTTTATTTTGAACTAGATGTTAGCAAAGCAAAGGGGATAAATACGGTGGAAGTTATTGCCAGTGGAAATGGTGAAAAATCTACTTATAAAGTAGAATTAGATGTTGTAAATACTAACCCGATAACTTCTGTTGCTTTAGATAAAGACTTAGAAGCTAATGCTTCCGAAAATCTAAATTTCACCACTTTTGGTGTTATTGGAACAAACAGTGCAACGGTGGAATTTTCTACCATGCCTCCAATGGATTTTTCTAGAAGATTGCAATACCTTGTTCGCTATCCGCATGGATGTGTAGAGCAAACAACATCAAGCGTTTTCCCACAGTTATACTTGCAAGATATTTTTGATTTAACCTTTAAAAAGAAACAAGAAATCCAATCGAATATAGAAAATGGCATCAAACGCTTAGGACACTTTCAAAGACCAAATGGCGGCATGAGTTATTGGATGGGAGAAAACACAGCCAATGATTGGGGAACTAGCTATGCTGGTCATTTTATGATAGAAGCCGAAAAGAAAGGATTTGTACTTCCGCTTACTTTTAAAAGCAATTGGATTGCCTATCAAAAACAAGCCGCTCGGGATTGGCGACCAAGCTATACAACCTATAACTCTGATCTCGCACAAGCGTATAGGTTGTATACTTTAGCTTTAGCTGGAAGTGCCGATTTAGCAGCAATGAATAGACTTCGTGAGTTTACCGAAATCTCTAACGAAGCAAAATGGCGTTTGGCTGCTGCTTACGCTTTAGCTGGACAAGGTGAAGCAAGTGCACAAATTTCTAAAACTGCAAATATTGAATTCTTGCCTCCTAAATACAACTATTACACCTATGGTTCTGTCGACAGAAATCGCGCAATGGCATTAGAAACTATGGTAATCACCAAAGATCTACGCGCAAGAGATTTAGCTAAAACAATTGCTAAAAATTTGTCTAAAGATAAATGGATGAGTACACAAACCACTGCGTATAGTTTACTTGCAATGGCAAAAATGGTAGAAGCCAATGGCGGAAAAGCAATTAAATTGCAATATACCTTAAACGGAAAAACGGAAGAAATAGACACGAAAAGCGCTATTGCACAACGAGATTTAATTGTTAAAGAAGGAAGTAATTCGCTTTCCTTTAAAAACAACCAAGGCAATCTTGTTTATGTTCGTGTGTTAAATTCTGGAAAACTGCCTTTAGGAAACGAAAAAACAGAGCAACGTGGTTTAAGTGTTTCGGTAGTATATAAAGATTTACAAGGAAACACCATAGACATTTCTAAGTTACAACAAGGTCAAGATTTTGTGGCAACCGTTAAAGTGAGTAACCTTAAAAACGAAAAGGTGAATGATGTGGCGTTAACGCAAATTTTTCCTTCTGGTTGGGAAATTGTAAACACACGTTTCACCGACTTTGGAAGCAGTACTACTAGCCAAGCTAGGTTTACAGATATTCGTGATGATCGTGTGAATTTCTATTTCGATTTAAATAAAAAAGGAAAATACGATACCAACACCTTTAATGTGATGTTAAATGCTGCTTACTTAGGAACCTATTATTTACCAGGAATACAAGCTGAAGCCATGTATGATAATGAGTTTTTAGTTAGAAATAAAGGACGTTGGATTGAGGTTGTGAAGTAACCTATTCCTGCGCAGGCAGGAATCTGGTAATTAAATTGCCTTTATTGGTGGAAAACACCATCAAAGGCAAAAAATTAAAAAAGTAACGGATAGTGCGTTAAGGATAGAACGGTTTGTTTGAGCTCCTCGCAGAGAGCGAGTAGTGAAAGCCTGACCTTTAGGTAACGCCAAAAATAAATTACCATTTTTATCCATTAAAAGATTCCTGCCTTCGCAGGAAGTTATATGAAAGCAAAAGAAATATTAAATCACAGTAAACACAGGTCCTTTGACTATCCTGCACGTTCTTGGAAATTCTACCAAGAGTGGAATGATGCTATATTTTTACACTGGGAAGTAGCCTGTGATTTAATCCAGCCTTTTTTACCAAAAGGGATCGAATTAGATGTTTTAAACGAAAAAACTTGGGTGAGTTTGGTTGCTTTTAACATGAATAATATTGGCATACGAAGCCTACCAAAACTGCCTCTTATTTCCGATTTTCATGAAATAAACATTCGTGTATATGTGATTTGCAACAGCAAACCAAGTGTCTATTTTCTAAATATGGAAGGCAGTAAACGTTCTTCTTGTAAAGTATTAAAGGCACTTTCTAAGTTTCCGTATCGTCACTCAAAAATGAAGCGAAATTCTTTTAGCTATGCTTCTTCAAACAAAAAAGAAACCGATTGGTTTTATACAGAATATAGATTAGAAAACAGTCCTGTCATTAAAGACGAAACCGATAATTGGTTAACGGAACGCTATGCTACTTTTCAAGATTATAAAAATCAAATTATTGAATATGATGTGCATCATGTGCCTTGGCCAATGCAAGCTATTAAAATAAAAAAGTTGGAAGTAAACTATCCAAGATTCCATCATATAATAAATAATCAACCAGATCGCGTACACTACTCCAAAGGTGTACAAGTACTCACTTGGGATAAAAAGAAAGTATCTTTATGAATAATGAATCGAAACCATATTACGCCGTAATTTTCACTTCCACACAAAATAAAAACACAAAAGGCTATGCGGAAATGGCTGAAAAAATGGAAACGCTAGCCAAGCAGCAAAAGGGTTATATTGGTATAGAATCTGCTAGGGAAAATGTTGGTATTACTGTCAGTTATTGGGAAACTCTAGAGGCTATTAAAAACTGGAAACAACAAAGCGAGCATCTACAAGCACAACTAAAAGGCAGACAAGATTGGTACAGTTGGTATCATGTGCGGATTTGTAAAGTAGAGCGTGAGTATGAGTTTCTGCAAAAAAAATGATGTAAAATAAAGGACCACCTCGTCTTTCGTTTCTTTATAGAAACGAAATCCACTCCTCCTTGAAAAAAGGAGGAGAGTTTAAAATCGAGCTATCTTTTAAAATGGAAATATAAAGTTTGAAAAGCAACTAGAACAACTCCTTCCCTTTTTTCAGAGGAAGGTCGATTTAAGCTCCAGAGGAGATTAAAGACGGAAGGGTAAAAACATAACATGAAAAACAACATTCACAATCATAAGTATTTAGAAGAGCGGAGAAAAGAGCTACGAAAAAACTTAACCTCTGCTGAAGCTGCGCTTTGGAAAGTGATTCAAAAAAGCCAATTAAAAGGTCGAAAATTCAGAAGGAAACACAGCATAAAAAATTTTATTGTAGATTTTTATTGTGCTTCCGAAAAACTAATTATAGAATTAGATGGAGCGTATCATTTAGATTTTGCACGACAAAATTACGATGCAGAAAGAACAAAAACATTAGAAGGTTTAGGTCTTAAAGTAATTCGGTTTGAAAACAAATTTGTGTTTGAGGATTTAGATTCTGTGTTGAATGAAATTAGTGGTTACTTTAAAGAATAAAAGACCACCTCGTCTTCCGTTTCTTTTGAGAAACGGAATCCACTCCTCCTTGAAAAAGGAGGAGTGTTTAAAATTTAGTTTCCATTTTAATAAGGATTTATAACAATTAACGCTGCGGAACCAACTGAAAAAATTAGTTAATAGAACTAGATTATAAATATAGTAACACACTAAACTCCTTCCCTTTTTTCAAGGGAAGGTGGATTTGATTTCAAAAAAGAAATCAAAGACGGAAGGGTAAAAAATAAAAGATTCCCACTTTCGTGGGAAGTAAACATGAACAAAATAATAACCTACATAAAAAAGCATAAAATAAAAACAGTAATTCTTGCTGTGCTTTTACTTGCCTATTATTTCTGTTTACCAAAGCAACTTTTTAAAGACCCAACAGCAACAGTAATAACTAGTGCGAATAACGAATTGCTTGGCGCACAAATAGCCAAAGATGGACAATGGCGATTTCCGCAGAATGATTCGGTGCCCGAAAAATTTAAAACCTGCATTATTCAGTTTGAAGACGAATATTTTTACAAGCATCCTGGTTTTAATCCTATTTCTATTTTCAAGGCATTAAAACAAAACTTACAATCTGGAGAAGTAAAACGTGGAGGAAGTACGATTACGCAACAAGTCATTCGTCTTTCTAGAAAAGGACAATCTAGAACGTATTTTGAAAAAATAAAAGAAATGATTCTTGCTACGCGATTAGAATTCCGCGAAAGCAAAGATCAAATACTAGCCTTTTATAGTAGCTATGCGCCTTTTGGAGGAAACGTGGTTGGTATCGACGCTGCTTCTTGGCGTTATTTTAACAGAAACGCAAACCAATTATCTTGGGCAGAAAGCGCCACTTTAGCGGTTTTACCAAATGCGCCAAGTTTGATTTATCCGGGAAAAAATCAAGAGCGATTGCTTGTAAAACGAAATCGTTTACTTAAAAAACTACTAGAAAAAGAGATTATAGATTCGCTAACTTATAGCTTATCTATTGCTGAAGGTTTACCACAAAAACCATATCCTTTACCACAAACTGCTCCGCATTTATTGCAAAAAGTGGCGAAAACCAATTATGGAAAACGCACTCAAACTACAGTAAATTCTAGACTACAAAAACAGACCAATGCTATTGTAAAAAACCATTACAACTTGTTAAAGCAGAATGAAATTTACAACATGTCTGTTTTGGTTTTAGATGTCAAAACACGTAAAGTTTTAGCCTATGTAGGAAATGCACCAACAGACAAAGCACATCAAAAAGATGTAGATATTATAGATAAACCTAGAAGTACCGGAAGCATTTTAAAGCCGTTTTTATATGCTGCAATGCTAGATTCTGGTGACTTGCTACCAAATACTTTAATTGCAGATGTGCCCACGCAATACGGAAGCTATTCTCCTATGAATTTTAATAAAGAATACGATGGCGCAGTTCCTGCGAGTCGTGCCTTGTCGCGTTCTTTAAACGTTCCTGCGGTTCGTATGCTTCAGGAGTTTGGTTTAGATCGATTTCATCATTATTTAAAAGAATTAAAGCTGAAAGATTTAAAATACAACGCCAATCATTACGGACTTACCTTGGTTCTTGGTGGTGCAGAAAGTAATCTTTGGGATTTATGTAAAAGCTATGCATCGTTGTCTTCCACCATAAATCATTACAGCGAAAATTCTAGCCAATATTTTAGCAATGAATTTTGTGAACCTACTTTTTTAGCTTCGGAAACAATAGATTTTGGCAAGAAAACTTCAGACAAAACCTTATTTGATGCTGCTTCCATTTACTTAACCTATGAAAGTTTAAAGGAAGTAAACAGGCCAGAAAGCGATGAGAGTTGGGAGTTTTTTGATGGCTCGAAACAAATTGCTTGGAAAACAGGAACCAGTTTTGGCTTTCGGGATGCTTGGGCCATTGGAACGACCAAAGATTATGTAGTTGGTGTTTGGGTAGGAAATGCAGATGGCGAAGGAAGGCCTGGTTTGGTTGGTGTACAAACTGCTGCCCCTATTTTATTTGATGTTTTTGATGCCTTACCAAATAGCGATTGGTTTGCAAAACCTTTTGATGAAATGCAAGAGGTTTCCATTTGCGAAAAAAGTGGTTACAGAGCAACAGAAAACTGTGAAGAAACCGAAAACAAATTCATACAGATTAGCGGATTAAAAACAAAACCTTGTCCGTATCACAAATTAGTACATTTAGATACAAGCGAACAATATCAAGTAAATTCTTCGTGTGAGGATATTAGTAATATTATCAACAAATCTTGGTTTGTGCTTCCGCCATTAATGGAATTCTATTACAAAACGAAAAATCCGTTTTATAAACCATTACCACGGTTTAGAAGCGATTGTTTAGGTGAAAATAGCATTTCTATGCAGTTTATTTATCCGAAAGAAAACACCACTGTTTTTCTACCTAAAGATTTTGATGGCAGCACGAATGAACTCGTTTTAAAAATCGCACATTCTAAACCAGAAACTACTTTGTTTTGGTATGTCGATGCTGAATTTGTTGGCACCACAAAAGACATTCATGATATGGCTATTTTACCTAAAGTAGGAAAACATGTCATTACCGTTGTAGATACTTTTGGCAACGAAACGAAGCGTTGGATTGAAATATCTAAATAATTAACGTAAAGATTGCCCTTTTGCGCACCACCAAGGATGCATTTCTACTTTTAAACGACCAGCTTGCACCATAGGATCTAGATTAGCCAAGCTATCTGCCATTTTTTTAGTTGGCACGTTATATACTGCAATACCACGAATATCACCATCGTCTCCAAAAGGACCTATTAAATCGGCAAAACCTTCTTCGTACATTCTACTTAAATGTTCTAAATGCTCTTCTTGTAATCCTTTATCTACTTCTTCATTCTGACTTCTTATTGGTCCTTTCTTTAAGAATGCCATGAAGTATTTTTGCATGATTACGGTGTCTTGTGTTTTTTCATCTATGTAATCAAAAGTTTCAAATCCTTTTGCTTTCAATTCCGCTTTAAGCGCAGCAACAGATTGTTTTACTTCTAAAACTTCCTCTATTACTTCGTCCACAACTTCTGTATTTGGAACCGTTGAAATTTCGTCAATAACCGTTTTACTTTCGTCCTTACAAGCGACTACAGTTGCTAAAGCAAAAATTAAAATTATAAATTGTTTCATAGGTGTTCAGTTTTATTTTTTCCAAGTAGTAAATGGTTTGCTACTTAGTTGTGAGTTATAATATTTTATATTTCCTGTAACTTCTTCACCAAGCCAATCTGGTTTCGTGAAAGCTTCCTCTTCTGCTTGCAATTCTACTTCTGCAACAATTAATCCTTCGTTTTCACCGAAAAATTCATCTACTTCAAAAATATGGTTTTCTACTTTAATTTCATATCGTATTTTATCAATAATTCCTTTTTTACAAAGTTTTAAAAGATCATCAGCTTCGGATTTAGAAATTTCCTTTTCCCATTCAAAGCGGGATAATCCGTTTTTAGAAGACGCTCCTTTTATGGTTAAGAAACCCTGTTCTCCTTTTAGTCTTACTCTAACGGTTCGTTTTTTATTGGTACTTAAAAAGCCTTGAACAATTTTCGTGTTTTTAAAAGCTTCCGTTTTAAACGCTGAAGATTTGACCAAAAATTTACGTTCTATTTCTAAATTAGATTGCTGCACTTGTTTTCTTATTAATATAAATTGTGGAAAGCGAAATTAAGGTAATTGCTGTCCAATACGTACTAGAAACTAAAAATTGTGCGATGGTAAAATCGCTAATAAATTTTCTATAGGATAAAACCGAATCAGATACCAAAAACAAAGATGCACCAATAGCGATTAGTAGAAATCCGTACTCTTTTTTCCAAACATATACATTTATTGCTTGCCAAGCCATCAGTACAATACAAGTCACATATAGAATTACAGGAATTAGTAAATCGCCTAAATGGTCTTTTAAATTGAAAAAAATAAGACCCGCAACAAGCGCTAAGGGTATTAAGATTTTTACATTCCAAGAAAATCCGCGAATACTAGCAAATGCATATATAAAAAATACGTGACCAATTAAAAACGATGCTAAGCCAAAAATAAAATACGCATCAAACATTAAAAAGATATCTCCAATCAGGCAAAACACCAAACCGGTTAGCACGATTTTTTTATATGGCTTTAATCCGTTTTTAGCATACAACACAGGTAATAAGATAACTAGTATGGTAGACAACGGTTTAAAAATATAATGCATGGTGTTACTATCTATATAAGACGAAACGATCGTGCAGATTACAGAAATTACGATTAAAATGATAAGAATACTTTTATTCATGAATTGTTTCATTCTATTATTTTCTAAATTTACATCATGTCAAGCGATTTACCAATACGAAAAATTATTCATGTCGATATGGATGCATTTTATGCTTCTGTAGAGCAGATGGATAATCCCGAACTACGCGGAAAAGCGGTTGCTGTTGGCGGCGGCGGAACTCGTGGTGTGGTAAGTGCGGCAAGCTATGAAGCTAGAAAATTTGGCGTACGAAGTGCTATTAGTGGCGCACAAGCAAGACGAAATTGTCCGCATCTCATTTTTGTAAAACCTCGTTTTGATAGATATACCGAAATCTCGAAACAAGTAAAAAAGATCTTTTTCGATTATACCGATTTGGTAGAACCGCTTTCTTTAGACGAAGCTTATTTAGATGTTACGGAAAACAAAAAAGGGAATCCGAGTGCGTCTTTACTTGCAAAAGAAATAAGAGATCGCATTTTTAATGAAGTTGGTTTAACGGCTTCGGCAGGAATTAGCATCAATAAATTTATTGCTAAAGTCGCTAGTGATTACAACAAACCTAACGGACAAAAAACGGTAAATCCAGAAGAAGTTTTAGCATTTTTGGAGGTTTTAGACATTCGAAAATTTTATGGTGTTGGTAAAGTTACTGCGGAAAAAATGTATCAAAAAGGCATCTTTACAGGAAAGGATTTAAAATCGAAAACACTAGAATTTTTAGATGAAAACTTCGGGAAATCTGGACGCTATTACTATTATATTGTTCGCGGAATACACAACAGCGAAGTAAAACCAAATAGAACCAGAAAATCCCTTGCTGCAGAACGCACTTTTAATGAAAACCTTTCTTCTGAAATATTTATGCTAGAAAAACTAGAGCATATTGCCGAAGAAGTCTCTAGACGATTAAACAAAAGTAAGGTTGCAGGAAAAACGGTAACCCTAAAAATTAAATACAGTGATTTCACCTTACAAACTAGAAGTAAAACCTTACCCTATTTTATAAGTGATGCCAGCATCATTTTAGAAACTGCAAAAGATTTATTGTATCAAGAAAAAATGAGTAATTCGGTGCGATTGCTTGGTATTTCTCTATCTAATTTAAATACCGAAAAATCTAAAAAACTTATTGTAAAAGACAAAGAAGTTAGTGTGCAGTTACAGTTTGGTTTTTAAGTATTTGTCTTTCCCACAAAAATAATCGAACTTCGTTCTTATAGATAGAAAACATGGTGTTTCTTTTAAATACATAGATAAAATTAATTCTTGAAATCTATTTACCCTATATTAACAAAAACAATATTGCTATCATTCATGAAAAAACTGCTGATCCTTTTTCTTGCTGTATTAAACTTATCGTTTCAGACAAAGGAAAATTTAAATACTGTTTTTAATAATAGCTTAATCTCAGACACAGAAAGCAATATTTCCAGATTGAATCCTATCCGAATCATCGCGATTGACGAAGAGAATAATCGAATTAAAACAAACTATATCGCACTTGAGAATTTATTAAAAGAAGCAACAGGCAATCAGTCTTGGTTTGTTACGCAAAGTGAGGAAGCCACTACAACAGTTGAAATTAAAAGTGTAGATATCCATTCTGGTTGGATTACGCTTGGTAAAACTTACTCCGGCTTCTTAAATATGGACGAAGGAGAAACTATAGAGTTTTTTAATCCATTTGTTAATTATGAAATTATTGATAATAAACCAATGTTTGAAACATATCCAACGCATATAGACGATGCAAATATTAATTACATACAATCTGGTGGAATCCTTAAAAGAGCTGAAAATGATTATGTATTATTAACGCCAGTTGTTTTTGGAGCACACGAAAAAAGAGTGATTTATTCTGCTACTAGTTCGGATTTAGAAAATTGGACATTTCAAGATAAAAAAATACTTGGCACGGATCAAATTCCGTTTGCAAAAAAAACAGGCAATGTATTTAGCACAGGCAATCCCTTGGAATTGAAAAACGGTACTTTTTTAGTCCTACTTGGCGTAGAACAACCAAATGGGAATTACACTTCTGCGCATATGATTATAAATAAAGAATTAGAAATTTTACAATCCCCACAAGAAATTAAAATCCCAGAATGGCATGGCCCTTCTCAAAACAGTTTTCCGCTGGCAATTACAAAGCATAAGGATTTATTTAGAGTACTCTTTCACAGAAGAAGTTCTAAATTTATAGAATCTGAAATCCATGAAATAACTACCAAAAACATTTTAAATCTCTTGGATAAAAATAAAGGAATGCATTCTTCTAAGATAATTCAAAAAGCAAAAACAGAAACTGGATATCTACACGGAAAAGCAGACGATGCAAGTTATATTTCATTTCATTCCGAACTATATATATTACTTGGCAGTGAAGAATTACCTTCCGAATATTTAACTTCATTTAACCGCGAATATGGCTTATTGAAACTGGAAAACAACAAATGGATTCATGATAAACGCAGCCCATTACTTATAAACCCTGTAAGTATTCACAATAAATATCCCGAATACGATTGGGCTTCAGATCATTTAGGTGGTTTTATTTCTCCTATGTTTAAAGATAGTTTTTTATATTTATTCTTAACCTTTGGAACGGATAACCCGGATTATCTCCTTTCTGGAATTAAAATAAAAACCACATTACAAGATTAATCGCTTTTTTTAGGCTTCTTATTTATGGGGAAAATATAGAATAACGTGCAAATGCTACAACAACTAATAATCGGAATTTCAAGAATCTTATAAATGGATTAGATACGTTCAAAAATATGCTTTATATCCAATTCGAAATACAAAACGCTTCCAAATTTGAAGATTTTAAAAATCTGTATAATCATATGGTTCAAGTTCGGCAACCTGGTTTTAAGTTTGATGATGAAGGTCCTGAATTTGACTGGGATACTATGTCTGAAGAGGAAGTAGATGCTGCTTTACAAGAATTAAACACCTTTTTAGATGAACAAGTAGAACCAGAAAAACATAGGTACAAAGCGCTCATTCCTAGTTATGCAAAGGAATTTTTAGAAAGCTACATCAAGAATGAGAATAAAAAATCCGGTTATTTTGGGGAATCCGATGCGCTTCCTATCTTTAATTATTTAGAATTTGGTTTTGAGGTAAATATGGATCATCTGAAAAAGATAAACGAGCATTCTGGCATTGTCGAGTTTTCTACTGGGAATTACCCCTTTGGCGGTTTAGAACGTTTTATGATGACTTTAGCTGCCTATGAATTAAAGCCTGTTGCTTGTTTTGACGGCTTCAACAAATGTAAAATTCATTGGACATCTTCTTACGAATATGATTCTATTGTGTTCTCTAAAAAGAATCTGTTTTCTAAGATTACAAATTGGATTAGTAATAGTCTCTTTAAAAAATTTCTTTTTGTAATGCTGTTTCTTATATGCAATATTCTTTCCGCGCAAATAGATACATCCGCATGTGTACTAAATAATAAAAATATTAAAACGAACACTAAAGATGTACTCGTTTTAGAAAAACCAGAATTTCCAGCACCTGAAGATGCGCTGCTCTTTTTTTTATCGGAAGACAAAATACTTAACCCAAGTAACTACAAAGGAGATGTAATTCATCTAGAAAAAATATATACAGAGTATGCCAAAACAGGAAAAGTAGTTTATGCAGATACTATAATTACAAAGGATACAAAAAGCTTTAAACACTTTAAAGAATTAAGCAAAGTACCTATTTTAGATAAGCTAGACATAGATAATGTTACTAAAATCGATAAGCATACTTTTCAATTACAAAGTACAGATTCCCTTTATCATCTAAATGTAATATACACGCTTAAAAATAATAAAATTATTGCGCTAACCGAAGACACATCCGTTTATGTAAACGATGTAAAATATACGTACAACAAACAAAATCAATTAGTAAAAAAGACCTATTTCAATGAGTATGGAAGTGGTATTATAGATGAAGCGATATATAACAATAACGGACAAATTATAAGTCAGTCCCGTTTTGATAATACAGATGGTTTAGCGGTTACCATAAAAACATACACTTACAATACGAACCATTTGTTGACACACTTAGAAATGACAAATGCTTTATATTTTATCCCTTTTGAAAATGAAGAAGAAAATATAGAAATAAATAAAGTCGATTATTTAAAATACAAACGACCAGATACCTATGTGAATACACAGACCATCCATTTTGAATATGATGAACGTTGTCAACTCGTTAAAGTTACCACAGAAAGAAAAGGGTTTACAGAAGAAAACGGTATTGAAGATCAATCGAAGCGTCTTTATGAATTAAGTTATAAACCTAAGCAACTTACTATTGCTGCTCGTTTACCAGAAAAAAGAAGCTACGCATATACTTTTGATTCCTTAGGTAATCCGAAAGAAATAAACTCCTATGTTGTGGACGCAGATACTAGCTGGTTACACAAAAAAACAAGCTTTAATATTTTATATAATAAATAAGATTTATATTTTGCACTTTTTAAATACCACAGCATAAAAGGTTTATGTGATTAAAAACCTAAAAAAACTAATTAAATTGAAAAAACAAGCACTCATTCTTCTAGTATTTATAATAAGTACAAACGCCTTATTTTCTCAAGTAACCATATTGTCTAAACAAAAAAAAGCGCGAAGTTCCTTTTATGAACTTGTGGATTATATGGGAAGTGAT
>Ga0209344_10004575_pt1 | contig 12582 bp, 19 predicted proteins | sample Cruoilmetagenom6_FD_187293 | JGI IMG/M metagenome (GOLD analysis project Ga0209344, IMG submission 187293) | Oil polluted marine microbial communities from Coal Oil Point, Santa Barbara, California, USA - Santa Barbara Oil Seep Sample 6 (SPAdes)... | ecosystem: Environmental > Aquatic > Marine...
TTTTGCGTCAGCGAAAGTGGGAAGCGCAGCGTGCGAATCAGCCGTGGGCAGTGGCGCCGCCACTACGTATTTATCCGCGTGACTAATTTACAATTATTTGTAGGAAATACAATTCACTTAACCATTTGACCCGCTGTATTATATGCGTTGTTGTGCTTTCGTTATTTTTTATAACTTAAGATTATTTTTTTTCTTCTTCAAGTAATCCAATAACTTCTGTCATTCCATTGCTTATTCTATTCATATAATTAATCCTTACAACTTTCATCTGCAAAGAATTATTTAACGTGGCAAATGTAGAAGGACGTGCAAGGATTTCCAAAAATTCTTTTTCAGTTAATCTAAATCTTTCAGGTATCATTTCATTAGGCGTAGATAAAATTTCGCTTAATCCTATTTCTTTTCTTAGTTCCCAGTCAGAACCATTATAATACATATCATTACTAATTTTACGGTGAATGGATCCACCAATGTCGGCAGACATTATCTCAGCGTAAAGTATTAGTACTTTCTTATTATTAATCATACTAAGCCTGCCTGACGATTTTGAATCTTCATAAATTGGTAAATTGAGATCATAAGGAATACCATATGTTATAAAATCTCCAAGTTTTTTCAGTGAATCTATTTGAATTGTCAATTCTTTAGATCCAATATGTTTTAAATATAATTGACCGTCTGCAATTAGAGAATCACCAAGGGCAATAGCATCATTTATTATGACCCTCGATGATTGTAATTCTACAATTAAGTCTTCAATTAACTGCTGTTTAATTATTTCATTTTTCCTTGATTCATTCCAATTATTTAAACTCAGCGCAATCAAAATTCCAATAACGACAAGAATTATTTCTCCAATTGCGTAAATCAGATACTTGCTAAATTTATTTTCAGTTAGTAGTCTTTGACGAATTTTTCGGAAGAATTTTATCATTAGAGGTTAGTTTCTCTAAAGATATGATAATTAATCAATTGGATTTCCAAATAATGAAGCACAACGGTTTTGCATATGATACGGCGGGTCTTAAGCGGCAGCTTCGGCAGTGCCAACATTTTGCGTCAGCGAAAGTGGGAAGCGCAGCGTGCGAATCAGCCGTGGGCAGTGGCGCCGCCACTACGTATTTATCCGCGTGACCAATTTAGGATTATTTGTAGGAAATACAATTCAATTAACCATCAGACCCGTTGTATTATATGCGGTGTTGGCTACAGTTTTTTATTCGGCTGTGGTTTAATTAATTCCAAAAGTTCTTTTTTCTTGTAAGGCATTCTCATTGTTCGTCGATTACTTATAAATCCGTAATCAGTCCACATTATTTCCGCTCCATCTTCAATGTCCTCAAAAATCGGTAATAATTCTCCAATTCCGACAAAAATCGATTCCATTTCAATTTTGTCAATATTCGTGAATTTATATTCAGATTCCTTACCCAATTTTACAGCTTTATCATATGCTTTTTCAGGTGAATCAGCTTTTATTAAATGGTGATTTCCCCAAGTCGTTACTCTACGTAAATTTTGCTTTTCATTACGTTCAACTGGTTCGCATTTTTCTATAATTTCAACGATGTACCAATTTCTTTTTTCGTTTGATATTTTTTCTTGGTTTTTCATTTCTAAAATTGTAGCCAACGGGTTTGCATATGATACGGCGGGTTTTGAGCGGCAGCTTCGGCAGTGCCAACATTTTGCGTCAGCGAAAGTGGGAAGCGCAGCGTGCGAATCAGCCGTGGGCAGTGGCGCCGCCACTACGTAATTATCCGCTGTACCAAATTTTCTATAAAGTTAGGATTTTTTAATTAAAGCCGAATGTGACCGCTGGATTATATGCGGTGTTGTGCGTTCGTACCTTAACTACTTTCTCCCAAATGCATAATAAACATATTATCATTTGTAACAAATAAATATTCTTGATTTATTTGATCACCCCAATGCCACTTTTCCCATTCAGGGAGTAATTTAAAGACTTCAACTTCCTTATCTTGAAATAAATCCTTTAACAGAAAATTTACTAGATATTCAGAAAGTAGATAACCATTTTTCCCGCTTATTTCAACTAGCTCTCGGTCGCTTGTCCAAATTTTTATTTCTTTCGGAAGCTCAATCTGCCAGTCATTAATTTTAGAAATAGATATGCTATTTAGCCAACTTTCAAATTCTAAATCATTTTCAATCCAAGTATAGGATTTTCTATTCTTAACTAAAAATCGTTTGACGTTTTCGAGATTATCATTTTTAGGTTTTTTATCAATCAAAAAAAACTGATTAGTTCCACCAAGCTGTGGAGTTAAAATATCTTTAACCCTAGAGATACAATCAAGAAATCCACTTATGTAATCTTCTTCACTCATTTTTTTTGTATGACGCACAACGGTTTTGCATATGATACGGCGGGTTTTTAGCGGCAGCTTCGGCAGTGCCAACATTTTGCGTCAGCGAAAGTGGGAAGCGCAGCGTGCGAATCAGCCGTGGGGCAGTGGCGCCGCCACTACGTATTTATCCGCGTGACTAATTTACAATTATTTGTAGGAAATACAATTCACTTAACCATCAAACCCGCTGTATTATATGCGGTGTTAGGTGTAGTTAATTTTTTCAGCCATCAATCTTTTCACTGTCTATAATTTTCTTCAATTTTTCGATTGCCCTATTGTTTATTTTACTGACCTTGGATGGACTAAGATCGAATAGTTCCGCTATTTCCTTTAAAGACATTCTATCTTGTAAACCCCATCCATTGTGTAATCGAAAAACATCCGCCTCTATTTCATTTAGTTGGTCCAAATATTTTTCCATTCTTTCTCTTAAAACTTTTTGACGCTCCTTAGAAAAAATAATGGCTTGTTTTATTCTATCATTTAGATCAAACTTTTTAATATTTTCAATTTCTTTTATAGCCTGATTATTAACATTTTCTTGCAAATACATTTGACCAAAACTTAAAAATCGTTCTGATGAGTAGATATGAAAATTCTTACCCGAGAACATTTTCATTTCTTCAATTAATTCTTGTCTTGGCCCAATGGTTTTACCATTTTTTAACTTCCAAATCCAATCCTCTTTTCTTTCATCGGAAATCAAAATTATTGATTTATTTTCAGATTTAGATTTTTCTAAAATTTGAAACCAAAAAATTAGGTCTCCATAGCGTTTATCTTCGGGCTTTTTATAATCTTCATAACCTGGCGGGATTTTTTTTTCAAATCTTAATTTTCCTTCTTTATGAATTTGTATTATCCTTTCTTTATCAAATTTTTCCGTTATTTTTCCATTGAATAACTTATCAATTTTTTCAAATATTTTATCCTCATCCGACATTTTCTGAAATAGTTCGATATGACCTTGAACTTCCTTTTCAACTTTATTAAATACTTCACTTAATAAGTTTTGCAATTTGTCTGATAAAAAAGGGGGACTATCCTTAGAATTTAAATCGTCCTCTATGGTTTTTAATTTTTTTAAAAACTCATTATGAGATTTTTCTTGATCTGAAATTACTTCGTATCGGTTTCTATTATATTCCAAACCAACTTGAAATGTCAAGAATATTTGATTTTCAAACTTTTGGATTAATTCTAAAATTGCTCTTTTAGTGGGTTCTGAATATCTGTAGAGATTAAGAATAACATTAGTGTCAAATGTAATAAGACTATTTTTCCAGAGATCTTTTATTTCTTTATCAGATTTCTTGGAATATCCGCTAAACAGTTCTTTCATCATAATTTTGGGTATTCATTAATTACACCTAACGGTTTTGCATATGATACGGCGGGTTTTTAGCGGCAGCATCGGCGGTGCCAACATTTTGCGTCAGCGAAAGTGGGAAGCGCAGCGTGCGAATCAGCCGTGGGCAGTGGCGCCGCCACTACGTGATTATCCGCGTGACTAATTTACAATTATTTGTAGGAAATCCAATTCACTTAACGATCTAACCCGCTGTATTATATGCGTTGTTGTGTGCAGTTATTTTTTCATTTTACTGAAATCAGGTTTAAATCCTTCTTGAGGACAATATCTCAGATTTTCAAAGTCAATTCCAATAGTTTCAAGCCAGTCAACATATTCTTTAACGTGCTGATTTTTTAAAACTCGACCTATTTCGTATTTAAATGGTGAGACATCTTCTTTTGTCAAACTTTTATCTTTAATTAGATGTCCTATAAAATCAAAATATCTTAATGTTTTATCGGCTTCTTTTTCCAATTTACCTTGAAAACGAATTTCTGATGAATCTCCTGAGTCAACAGTGTAAATAATTTTTCTTATGTCAAGATCTTGATATAGTCGATTATAAATTTCAAGAACAAGTTGGTTTCTTTTTTCCTTGTTCGACTGGTAAAGAAGATAAAGTGCATATCCACCACCTAATAGTGTGAAAATCAATTGAATTAAATCTGTCCAAGAAGGGTTTTCAAAGTTCATATGGTTATTTTTTAATTGCACACAACGGGTTTGCATATGATACGGCGGGTCTTGAGCGGCAGCTTCGGCAGTGCCAACATTTTGCGTCAGCGAAAGTGGGAAGCGCAGCGTGCGAATCAGCCGAGGGCAGTGGCGCCGCCGCTCCGTATTTATCCGCGTGACTAATTTACGATTAATTGTGGGAATTACAATTCATTGAACCATTAAACCGCTGTATTATATGCGGTGTTAGGCACAGTTTTTCTACAATTTAGATTTATAATAATTCTTCCACCAATCATCATATTTTTTTTTCAAATTCAGACCAGTTTCTCTAGCTTGACTAATTGCTATTAAAATTTCATCAGCTCCGGATTCGATTTTAGATTCTGCCATTTGAACTGACTTTTTAGTAAAATCCAGCAATACATTTAATTTTTCCAAATCACTCAGTTTCATAAATTGGTTCATATCAACAGGGTCATTTTTGAAATGAACTTCAAGAATTTGACCGTAATTTTTCACAAAATTTTCTCCCGAAATTGAGTCATAGAGTTTGGTGTGAAAGTATCCGTAGCCACCAAAATTTGTCTTTTTTTTCAAATGATGGAGAATCAAATCTTCGTGATATCTTAAGATGGAACTTATTTTTTTTCGAGATGTTTTATGATTATCGGAGTCACTAAAAATATCTATTGTTAATCGATTAATATGGTGCATTCAAGGCCTTAACGCAACAAATGTTGCTAATTAGTTATGGTTCAATTTAATTTTTTCTTTCCAAAAAACCTAGATTTTTTTGAAGGCTTTTTAGAAAGAAAAAATTAGACAGAGTTTTGTTCTAACACTTCAAGAGGTGTTCTATAACCCAATACCTTTCTAGGTCTGGTATTGAGTTTACTTTGTATACTTTTTAGTTGTCTATTATCTACACATCTAAAGTCTGTTTTTTTAGGTAGATATCGTCTAATAAGTCCATTAGTATTTTCGTTAGTTCCTCGTTCCCAAGACGCATAAGGATTCGCAAAATAAATGTCCATTTCTGTGTTCTTTGCCAACCATTTATGGTCAGCCATTTCCGTTCCATTATCATAAGTCATAGTTTTTGTAAGCTGGTTATCAAAACGCTTAAGTTCTTTAGCAAAAGCTCTAGTAACCGATTTGGTAGTTCTGTTTTTAAGACCAATAATTAAGGTGTATCTGGACTTACGTTCCACAATAGTTCCGATGGCAGACTTCTGTGCTTTCCCTATGACCAGGTCTCCTTCCCAATGTCCGATTTCCTTCCTGTTTTCAATATGTTCAGGTCTTTGTGATATATTTATTTGGTCTTTGATTTTAGAACCTTTCTTACGTCTTGCTTTGGGTTTTCTACGTCTAGATTTTTGATAGGGAAGAAGCTTAATTAGTTTTTTGTTAAGGCGAGCTTGTGGATGCGAGTAGATGTGCATATAGATTGCCTCGTGGGATATTGTCATCACAGAATTGTTAGGATAATCGATTTTAATTCGACCCGAAATCTGTTCAGGCGACCAGTTTTTCAAAAGTCTTTTATAGACATAAAAACGTAGTAAAGAATGTGTTTCAATCTTATCTAAATTCCGTTTGTTTAGATAGTCTTCTTTAGCACACCAATCGGCAAGAGAAGCATCGTATTTTTCATTAGGATCCGAAACCCATTTATTGACTTCTCTGGTAATGGTAGAGCGAGATCGATTGAGCTTTTTGGCAATGAAAGATTTGGATTTGTCTTCTTCCAAAAATGTCTGAATAATGATGCGTTCCTTAAGTGATAATCGTTTATGCTTTTTTGTATTCATACAACAAATCTAAAATTTTGATTTGTTGCGTTAAGTTATTGAATTCGGATCATTATTTTAAAATTATGGGTAACGGTTTTGCATATGATACGGCGGGTTTTGAGCGGCAGCTTCGGCAGTGCCAACATTTTGCGTCAGCGAAAGTGGGAAGCGCAGCGTGCGAATCAGCCGTGGGCAGTGGCGCCGCCACTACGTATTTATCCGCTGTACCAAATTTTTCTATAAAGTTAGGGAATTTAATTAAAGACGAATGTGACCCGTTGTATTATATGCGTTGTTATGCAACGTATTTTAATCCAATGCCCATTCAAAAGCCGAACTATAGATTATTATAAAATTCAGTATCACAACTGCGATACTTATAAAAATCAGTTTTTTGCTTATGGCTCTCAATCTCAAAATTAAGTTCGCCAGATTACAAATCATAATTATCAATACACCATAAATAGTAATCAAAGTTGATAAAATCAGAGCTTTACGGTCAATTCCATCAAAAGAAATTAATTCAGGGTCACCATACTTAGGAAAATGACCTAAATGGAAAGATCCCAGTAAAATAAAGTATAACCAAATAATAGTGGAAAGAATCACAAGAGCTAATGTCAATCGAAAAATATAATTGACTAAAGGTCTAATAAAATATGTTTTAGTTTCTGAAAATGTCATTTCTCAAATATGTTGCATAACGGTGTTGCATATGATACGGCGGGTTTTGAGCGGCAGCTTCGGCAGTGCCAACATTTTGCGTCAGCGAAAGTGGGAAGCGCAGCGTGCGAATCAGCCGTGGGCAGTGGCGCCGCCACTACGTATTTATCCGCGTGACTAATTTACGATTATTTATAGGAAATACAATTCACTTAGCCATCTAACCCGCTGTATTATATGCGGTGTTGGCAACAGTTTTTTATCCGTCTCCTTTTCCTGGTGGAACTATTAGAAAAGCCCATTCCGCTTCGTCAGGAACTTTGTAAATGTCCAAGTATTTCCCTCCAAGTCCACTAACTTGAGATTTTTTGTCCTCAATTTCAAGTCCATAAGTTTCACCAAACATAAATTTCACTCCATTATCTAATTTTAGAGTGTCAGTATCTTTTAGATTAAAAACTTTAAATTCATTCGGTTTTATTTTTAGGTTTTCAATAATTCCAATTCCATCAGAAGTTTCATTGTAAATAAATACTTTGTATGTTTTTCCAGTCTTATTGTATTTGGCAGGAATTATAGAAATTTCATTCCCTTTTTCGATGAAAACGTTTCCATTCGAATCAGTCCATTTTTCTTCTTTTTCAGATTCAGTTTTTTGTTCCAATTCCGCAGGTTTTTCATTCACATTTTCCGATGTTTTCTTTTCAGTTTCTTTTTGTCCGCAAGCAAATAATGTCAAAAAGATTATAAAAATTTGAATGTATTTCGTCATTTCTTTAATTGTTGCCAACGGTTTTGCATATGATACGGCGGGTCTTGAGCGGCAGCATCGGCAGTGCCAACATTTTGCGTCAGCGAAAGTGGGAAGCGCAGCGTGCGAATCAGCCGTGGGCAATGGCGCCGCCACTCCGTATTTATCCGCGTGACTAATGTACGATTAATTGTAGGAAATCCAATTCACTTACCTATTTGACCGCTGTATTATATGCGTTGTTGTAAATAGTTATTCTCCCTTAATATCCATTAAATATCTGTAATTCTTCGCCTCCAAAGCATTCATTTGTTCCAGTTTGAATTCCATAATTAAATAGCAAATGCGCCATCATCAGTTGTTCTTTTTCATCTTTTGCAAAATAACTCCATTGTTTATTTAATTCTAAGTTTTTGACAATGGAATCGATTTTAATTTTAATTCCAAAATCAGTTAATTCTTTGGATGTATATTCAATTCGATTAATTCTTTCAAGACTCGATTTATTCCTGAATTCAAATATTCGATTTTGATTCGATTTGATTTTTTTCATTAATATATCAAAATCATCGTAATTTAAACCCCATTCATCTTGCACTGCATAAACAAAATCAGAACCAGTTAAGCAGATCTCTCTTAAATTATCATCCGCGTCTTCAATGGAAATTACAGTATATAATTGATAAGTGCTCATATAATTACTCGATGCTTCACAATGATTTTTCAATAGTAATTTGTCTGATACATTTTGAGAGAATGCTCCAGAATAGATTAAAATCATTAAAGCCAGAATTTTTTTCATAATTATTTACAACGGTTTTGCATATGATACGGCGGGTCTTGAGCGGCAGCTTCGGCAATGCCAACATTTTGCGTCAGCGAAAGTGGGAAGCGCAGCGTGCGAATCAGCCGTGGGCAGTGGCGCCGCCACTACGTATCTATCAGCCGTACCAAATTTTTTATAAATGTAGGGATTTTAATTGAAGCCGAATGTGACCGCTGTATTATATGCGTTGTTGTACACCGTTCTTTTCTATATGTCATTTATCCGCTTAATTAATATCAAAAGTCAATTGAATAATTACTCAATTATCAATCTCCATCTAAAAAACATATTTTATTCACCACCTTATTATTGTAAAATTCAATCATTATTTTCTGATATAATAAAAATGACGTAGTATTTTTTGAATACCAATTTATTAAATGAACACTATCCTTTTCAACTACAAATTCAGTTATTAGTAAAGGATCTCCAAGTAATGAATCCACTTTGTTTTTTGTATCACCAATTTTAATTTTATTATAGATGTTTTTTTCAAACCCTTCTGAATATTCTGTTCCTAATGGAGGATATAAAAAAGGTCCAATAAGTGGTGTAATATAAAGTATAACTAGTACGATTATCAAACCTATCAACCATTTTTGTATTTTATTTGTCTTAGTATTCATAAATGGTGTACAACGGTTTTGCATATGATACGGCGGGTTTTGAGCGGCAGCTTCGGCAGTGCCAACATTTTGCGTCAGCGAAAGTGGGAAGCGTCAGCGTGCGAATCAGCCGTGGGCAGTGGCGCCGCCACTACGTAATTATCCGCGTGACTAATGTACGATTATTTGTAGGAAATACAATTCATTTAACCATCAACCCGCTGTATTATATGCGTTGTTGTGTGTAGTTTGTTTCAATGTATTTTTATTTTTGGTATTCCAGCACGTAAAAATTCAATTCCCTTTTCGGTAATTTCTGTATCGAGAATCGAGATAAATTCAAGATTTTTTAATTTAGTCAGATGTTTTATTCCAATATCAGTGATTTGAGTTTGTTCAATCCAAATTTCTTTTAAAGAATTATATTCTCCAATTTTTTTTAAAGCATCATCGGTAATTTTTGTCGAATCAAGGTCAATACAGATTAAATTGGGAAGTTTAGGAAGGTTTCTAATTCCGCTATCAGTTACGTTTGATAATTCTAAATTCAGAGTGATTGTTGAATCAGATATATTTTTTAAATCAGAATTATTAAATTCCGTTCCGTCTACATAATAGTCGGATTCACTTGTGCTAAATATTAATCTTAAATCCTGTTTCATTTCTCAAATTACACACAACGGTTTTGCATATGATACGGCGGGTCTTGGGCGGCAGCTTCGGCAGTGCCAACATTTTGCGTCAGCGAAAGTGGGAAGCGCAGCGTGCGAATCAGCCGTGGGCAGTGGCGCCGCCACTACGTATGTATCCGCTGTACCAAATTTTGATAAAGTTAGGGAATTTAATTTAAGCCGAATGTGACCGCTGTATTATATGCGTTGTTAGCCACTGGCACTATTTCCGAGCTAAAAACTCTTTCGCGGTTAAGACAGGGATTTTTGAATTTTTAAAGTCCTTTTTATTTCGTGTTATAATTATGTCAATTTGATTTTCGATAGCAGAATAATATTGTAATCCGTCTTCGAAATCTGGAAAATTATCATCACTCAAAGCTAATTCAGTAATTTTGTCATCTAAACTTAACAACTCAACCAGCACTTTAAACTTCCTCAAAATTTCTCTCGCCTCTTTTGCGGATTTAAGTTTTGAAAGAATATAATTTGTATTAGCAAATGTCAAAGAAGAGATTGTCAGTTCCAATTCTTTCTTGTCCGCACGAGAAAATAAATCGGCAGCCTCATCATAGAATTTTTCTCTTTTTGAAAGTAAATCTATAACGATGTTCGTGTCAATCAGTAATCTGTTCATTTATATTTCTCAATTAAATAATCAGTATAATCATCTTTTACATCATAATCATCATTGAGAGAGATTACTCCGCTTAGACTTTCCACAAGCGGTGTTATTTCCGCTGAATTTCTTTTCCTTTTTGTGAGGGTTGTTAAATATGATTCGATAAGTTTTGACAAACTAATGTTGTTCGATTTGGCATAGTTTTTTGCGCTTTCGATAATTGTTTTGTCTAAACTTAATGTCAATTTTTTATCCATAACATTTATTTTACGTACAAATTTAATAATTTATTACGTAAATTCAATTTTATTACGATTTTTTTGCTTGTGGCTAACGGGTTTGCATATGATACGGCGGGTTTTTAGCGGCAGCTTCGGCAGTGCCAACAAAACTGCGTCAGCGGTTTGTGGGAAGCGTCAGCGTGCGAATCAGCCGTGGGGCAGTGGCGCCGCCACTACGTAATTATCCGCTGTACCAAATTTTTTATAAAGTTAGGGAATTTAATTGAAGCCGAATGTGACCGCTGTATTATATGCGGTGTTGGCAACTGTAGCACCAAATTTCAAAGGATGTTATTTAAATCCTGTCTTCCAACTATTGCCATAATTTCAACCGTATCTTCGATTATTCGATAAAAAATACTGTCGGATCCGCAGACGCATCTACGGTATCCGTCCTTTATAAAGTCAACCGATTCAAATGAATAGGGGTTTCGAGCAATTATGTCAAAGTATTCAAAGAATGACTCGAAATATTTATCAGCTTGAATAATTCCAAATCTTTTGGTTCCGTATCGGTGAATTCTGATTAAATCATCTTTGGCTACATTGCTTAATTTATATTTGGCCATCTATGAGTGACTTTGATTGAGCTAATATATTTTCTTTGCTGTCGGACGTAAATCCACTTTTTTCTGCTTTTTCAAGTTTTGTTCTTATCCAATCGATTTGTCTTTGTTGATTTCGAGCTTGTCTGATCAAATCATTGACGAGTTCACTCTTACTAGAATATTCTTTATTGTCGATTTGGGATTTTAGCCAATCATCATTTGGTTGTGTGAAGGAAATACTTTGCCTAGCCATAATAATACATTTACATTTGGTGTAAAAATACATCAAAATTGCATCAGAAGCAAGTTTTTTTCTATAGTTGCCAACGGTTTTGCATATGATACGGCGGGGCTTAAGCGGCAGCTTCGGCAGTGCCAACATTTTGCGTCAGCGAAAGTGGGAAGCGCAGCGTGCGAATCAGCCGTGGGCAGTGGCGCCGCCACTACGTAATTATCCGCGTGACCAATTTACGATTATTTGTAGGAAATACAATTCATTTAACCATTGAACCCGTTGTATTATATGCGTTGTTGCCAACAGTACTTATTCCCACTTTTCAATTAATTCAGTCACACCATTTTTAATTCCGTTATAAAATTCTCCATTTTTAAATTCAGGTATGATTTTGTTGTTAATTACTTCTTTGCAAATTTCGTCAGTCAAAATCAGTTCAGTTCCCTTCCCAGTTGCAATTCCAATTTGTCCGTAAGGATTACAAACAACTATTGTCAGTCCATTGTTTTTCTCAGCATTTCCAACTCCCCAAGTTTGTCCCAAATCCGTTGCATATTTTTGGATGTCTTGATAAGGTTTTATGCTGTCAATAGTTACTACCACAATTTGTCTTGTCGTTTCAATATCATAATCATAAATGATTTTCGATAATTCTGTCCGTTGAGATTCCGTAAATACTTGTCCGTAATCATTTATTATTCCTATCGGTTTTGGAAAATAATTTTGATTTATTGCCGAATTATCAAATTCGGTTATTACTTTTTTAGATTCCGTTTCTTGAGTTTTTTCTTTACAGGAAAGAAAATTTAAAGTCAAAAAAAGGATTAATATCTTAGTTCCGATTTTCATTTTTCGTATTGTTGGCAACGGTTTTGCATATGATACGGCGGGTTTTGAGCGGCAGCTTCGGCAGTGCCAACATTTTGCGTCAGCGAAAGTGGGAAGCGCAGCGTGCGAATCAGCCGTGGGCAGTGGCGCCGCCACTACGTATTTATCCGCTGTACTAAATTTTTTATAAAGTTAGGGAATTTAATTAAAGCCGAATATGACCCGCTGTATTATATGCGTTGTTGTGCAACGTATTATTCCGCAATATTTATTTTCATTTGGTCATTAAAAATTTTATAAATCTTTTCTTCCTTAATTTCAATATCATTGATTGTACAGTCCGCACCCA
>Ga0209344_10004579_pt1 | contig 12576 bp, 13 predicted proteins | sample Cruoilmetagenom6_FD_187293 | JGI IMG/M metagenome (GOLD analysis project Ga0209344, IMG submission 187293) | Oil polluted marine microbial communities from Coal Oil Point, Santa Barbara, California, USA - Santa Barbara Oil Seep Sample 6 (SPAdes)... | ecosystem: Environmental > Aquatic > Marine...
ACTTTGACAACATTGAACACGGGCTTCGCGCCGTTGGATTGACCGACACGGATGTCGGCAAAGTCATGGGCGAAAACTGGTTGCGTTTCTATGATGAAAACTTTGAGGCCGCGTCATGAAAACCGAACAACACCCGGAGGGCTGGAAAGCTCCGCTGCGATCACCCGGCAAAGTCATGCGCCTTGCCCAAATGGGCGCATTCCACCAATCCCGCCTTAGCTTCATGCGCGTTCTTTTGCGCCGCCTGAAAGCTGAAAACTGGAAGTTCGAAGTCAAGTTGTTCGAGATTGACGACAATTGTGTTGGCCGCGCTGTCTATTCAGCCATCGGCCCGACGCACACCTACTCGCTTGTGGCCTTTGCCCATGATCTGCCTGATGAATTACGCTCGGACAGGGTTATTGCACATGCTTGGGACGCCACTTTCACCCTGTTTGACGGCATTCCGACAGAGAATGACTTACAAAGACTTTCAAAGAACGTACCGGTTCAGGAAGCCGGCCGCGTTTCAAGTTCTGAACTTTCCGTCAGCCGCGCCAACAGATCGGTTCGCCTATGGGCGCATGTGGTTGATGCATTGGCCGAAGGCCGCCAACCCGATACGCAAAAAGTTATGGATGTCGGCTATTTGATGCGCACCACAGCCGTTTACGGCAACGGTAAATTAGGTGCCGCCGATCGGGCCAGCTATATCGACCGCCCGATGGTGTCCAATTCATTCAGCGTTGAAATGCTCAGCGTTTTCCTGACCCGCGCTTTCGTGATGGATCTGGTCGAACACGCCGCCCGCGCTAAAGGCGGCGACAAGGCCACAACGTTGGAGTCGCATTTGCGCCGCCAGTTTGGCATCGGCAATTCCACCGGTCTGGGCATGGCCCCGTTTCTGACATACCACCCGGCTCTGCTGAACAGCTGGATTGCCGCACGCGAAGAGGCTCTGTCACGGGTGCGATCCGTGAAAACAGCTTCTGCAGGTGAACAGGATTGCTTCATATCTTTTCTGAACCGCGCAATACAGAACGCAAATGACTGGCACTCTCAACACGATCTACAGATCGAAAAAATCAACAGTTTGCGGGCTGATTTATCCGCCCTTTCCGATCATGTCGCGTCGCAGGATTTATCCGTCGATTACGCGTGGGATGCATTGATGGCATGGGCCGACGGTGCCTTGGGCTTTGAAGGTCAGGAACAACTGGTTAGCCTGTTATTGGAACCCTACGGGGATCTGGTGGATGAACTGGCAAACACCATGAAAGCCGATGAAGCCGCAACATTCCAGATTGATGGTACAAAAACCGTGGCCGACACTTTGGATTGCATTCACGAAAACTATGAATGGGCTTTCGGCGTAGATTATTCCCGCCGCGAAAACTCGGCACGCTTCTGGTATGTTTCCGAAGAAAAACTGGAACCACGTCTGGGCGAACGCTTTGAAGAAGATGGTGGCGAGCTGGAAACTCCGCATTGCATTGCGCGCGACATGGATGCATTTCGCAAGACGCTGGAAACATCGCCATCTGACGCCTTGCTGGCAGATGTCCTGATGAAGCACCCGGAGCATCGCCAAGTAGCCCGCCGTGCGCAATTGACACAAAAACTGCCCTATGCGGAAATGCGCGACAATCAGATCAGCGCCGATATGCTGCCGATCGATATGCTGCGCTGCAAACTATCGTTCTTCGGTGCCACCAAGTTTGATCCAAGATCAGACCGCTGGCTGCGCATCTGCATGTACCAAAATGCCCCCTTCCCGGATGATTTGGCCAACGGCCCATCCGACGACTGGGCCTACCCGAGTTTGAACCAATGACGAATTATGCCCTGATCGAAATCGAAACACATTGCCGCAAAGCCGCCCGCGGCGCGGGCTATCATTGGGGAGAGGCCGAAGAAATGGCCAAAGCCACCCGCTGGCTGTGTGCCCATGGTGTAAACGGTGCCGAACAATGTTTGACATTGCTTGAAGCGGTCGATGGCAACTGCGCCGATTACCGTGCGACTTTGGATACATTACAGGGCACACATGACGGTGCCGTTTGCGGGTTGTCACTGGGCTGTGCTCTGGCGGACCGCAAGCTGGAAACGTTGCCCGAAGGCATAGACATCATCGCCCCGCTGATTGCCAAAGGGGTGATGCGTGCAGACGTGGGCAATGCCGCACCCTTTACCGAAATCTCTGACACAGTTTGGAAAGCGTTGAACGGTTTCGCACATCGGACATATGTACCGTCAACAGAAGAAAGCCGGATGAAGGGGGCAGGCTAGGATTCAATCCTTGGCAAAAATACACAAACAGCCGATCTAAGTAATGTGTTTGGCATTTTTGCAGGAATGTATTCGGTTAACGGTTCATAATCCCTATTTGTCATCTTCGCCAATTGCGAAGCGGATAAGTCAACTTCTTGAAGTTCATTAAGACTTATAACAAACTGTTCATTGGGGCGTTCATTTACCAAATCCACTATAGCTTTACATTCATCGCACATAAGTTTTCTCCTATGAAATTATCTTATGTACAAAAAGTATCTTTTTTGGCTGGCGTTCCAAATGCACTCCTAATGTGCCTCGGCCCAATTCGCACCCTGACCCGCATCCACGATAAGCAGTACATCCAACACAGCAGCAATGGTATCCTCATTTGATTAAAGATATTACGATTAATGCAAGCGAGCGTTTACTAAACATCCCTCTATCGTCTCTTCGCCCAATGCTTTGACTGCTTCTAGACGGTGCAACCCCTCAACCAAAACAAATCTGTCTTTGCCTGCACGTAATCGAATTGGGGTCTTCTGCCCCTCTTCCAGTATGCTCTCGGCAATTGCCTCTACTTTGGCAGGCTCCAGTGTTTTCATGCGTTTCACAGGTACATAAATTTTATCAACTGGAAATATTTGTTTAAGCAACATAAGCTAAGCCCCTTTTATTACACAAAAACAGTCCAAAATCAGAGCCTGTATTCATCATATCAATGCGCCTCGGCCCAATTCGCACCTTGTCCCGCATCCACAATCAGCGGCACATCCAGCTTGACCACCGGCATGGCAGCACCTTCCATAACATTGCGCACCGCACTGACGGTTTCATCCACTGCATCTTTCGGCACTTCGAAAATCAACTCGTCATGCACCTGCAACAGCATTTTGGCAGGTAGATGTGCAATAGCATCTGGCATGCGGATCATGGCGCGGCGGATCACGTCGGCGGCAGTGCCTTGAATAGGTGCGTTAATCGCGGCACGCTTGGCAAAGCCCGCGTGCGGCCCTTTGGCGTTGATCTCAGTGGTATGGATTTTCCGCCCGAACAGGGTCTGTACAAACCCGTGTTCCTTGGCGAATGCAACCGTGTCGTCCATATAGGTTTTAATCTCTGGGAAACGCTCAAAGTAAGTGTCGATAAAGCTCTGCGCCTCTTTCCTTGGTATCCGCAGATTGCGGGCCAACCCGAAACCCGAAATTCCGTAAATCACCCCGAAATTGATCGCTTTAGCACGGCGGCGGATGGCGGGGTCCATGCCTTCTATGGGGACACCAAACATCTCACTTGCTGTCATCGCATGAATGTCTTTTCCGTCAAGAAACGCCTGTTTCAAAGCGTCGATTTTACCGATATGCGCCAAAATGCGCAGCTCGATCTGGCTGTAATCCAGCGACAGCAGAACGTTGCCTTCATCGGCCACAAACGCTTCACGGATTTGGCGACCCGCAGGGGTGCGCACGGGGATGTTTTGCAGGTTGGGATCAGTAGACGCCATCCGCCCGGTACTGGCGCCAGAGATAATATAAGATGTATGCACACGGCCCGTGTCAGGATTGATATGGGTTTGCAGCGCATCGGTGTAGGTACTTTTCAGCTTCGACATACCGCGCCAGTCCAGAACCTTTGCAGGCAACGCGTGACCTTCGGCGGCCAAATCTTCCAGCACATCCACACCGGTGGAATAAGCACCCGTCTTGCCCTTCTTGCCGCCCTCAAGCCCCATCTGATCGAACAGAACCTCACCCAGTTGTTTGGGCGAGCCTACATTAAAGCTACCGCCCGCCAGCGTGTGAATTTCCGCTTCCAGCCCTGCCATTTGCTGCGCGAAATTGTTCGACATGCGTGAAAGTTGGTCGCGATCCACCTTGATGCCGGTCATTTCCATCTTGGCCAACACTGGGATCAGTGGGCGTTCCATTTTTTCATAGACACGTGTGACGTTTTCCACATGCAAAAGCGGCTTGAATTTCTGCCACAGTCGCAGGGTGATGTCGGCGTCTTCGGCGGCGTATTTCACCGCTTCATTTATCGGCACCTGATCGAAAGTGATCGCCGATTTGCCCGTGCCCAACAGTGTTTTGATCGGGATCGGCTTATGATCCAGATAACGGTCCGAAAGCGCATCCATACCGTGATTGTGCATCCCGCCATGCAGCGCATAAGACAGCAGCATGGTGTCATCCACAGGCGATAGGGTCACGCCGTAACGTTTCATGATCTTGAAATCATACTTCATATTCTGGCCGATTTTCATAATCGCGGGGTCTTCCAGAACCGGCTTTAACATCGCCAAAGCTTCCTCCAGCCCGATCTGCCCTGCCGCAAGGTTAGAACCACCGAACAGATCGCCTTCGCCTTCTTTATGGGTCAGCGGGATGTAACAAGCCTGTCCTGCCTCCACACACAGACAAATACCAACCAGATCGACGACCATCTCGTTCAGACCGGTTGTTTCTGTATCAAACGCCACATACCCACGACCCTTGATCCGATCAATCCAGACCTTTAACGCCGCCGCATCGCGGACGCATTCGTATTTATCGGGGTCTATCGGCACAAGCGGCGCAACCGCGCCATTGCTATCAGAAGCGGGCGATCCCCCACTCATAGCGGGTTCCGGCATAGCGGGTGGCGCAACCCCCAATTTGGTTGCAATGCGCGCTGTCATCGACCGAAATTCCATGCTTGCCAAGAACTCCAACAAGACATCGGGGTCAGGGTCTTGGATTTCCAGATCATCAAAATCCACATCCAAAGGCATGTCCGTGACCAATGTTACCAGTTTACGGCTAACCCTGATCTGATCTGCTTTATCGATCAGCGTTTCGCGTCGTTTTGGCTGCCTGATCTCGCCAGCCCGATCCAGTAACGTATCCAGGTCACCATATTCATTGATCAATAAGGCCGCCGTTTTAACACCGATACCGGGTGCACCGGGGATGTTGTCCACACTGTCGCCTGCAAGGGATTGCACATCGATCACACGATCAGGACCAACACCGAATTTCTCTTCGACCTGTTCAATGCCGATGCGCCGGTTTTTCATTGCATCAAACATCTCGACACCGCCGCCCACGACCTGCATCAAGTCCTTGTCGGACGAAATGACCGTCACCCGCGCACCGGCATCCCGCGCGCGTACGGCCAAAGTGGCGATAATATCATCGGCCTCATAACCCTCAACCTCAACGCAGGCCAGATTGAACGCGTGTGTAGCATCACGAATAATCGGAAATTGCGGTGCCAGATCCTCTGGCGCAGGTGGGCGGTTTGCTTTGTATTCGGGGTAGATGTCAGACCGGAACGTCTTGCCTTTGTGATCGAATATTGCCGCCACATGCGTGGGCGCATCATGGCCCTTTTGATCCTCGACCATCTTGAAGATCATGTTGCAATAACCGCTGATCGCGCCCACGGGAAACCCGTCGGATTTACGCGTCAAAGGTGGTAAAGCGTGGTATGCGCGGAAAATAAAACCCGAGACATCAATCAGTTGCAGATGGTGGCCTTTGCCAAAACCCACGGGCGTCAATGTCCCGCGTCCGCGCCCTCTTTCAGGACAAACCTGGCGTCGCAATATGGGCATTCAACCCAGTTTTGATCGCTTGGCATTTGCAGCCACACACGCGGGTGTCCACCAACCCCGCCATCACACGCGATGCGGGTCTTGCTTACTTCTACAATTTCGGGGGCATCATGGGTCATGTTATCGGTTCCTGTCACTCATATTATCGGTGTGATATTAGACGCAAGCCATGTGTGCTGCAATGCAATTATGCGTTCAAATATTCGGCAACATACGGCCTAAAAATTTGCCTGCCAGAATGTGCACATGCAAATGCGGTACGTCCTGCACGCCGTGCTTGCCTGTATTGGCAATCATGCGGTAGCCGTCGCCATCCGACCCAAGATCAATCCCCAGCATTTTCGAAACCTCGCCAACGGCGCGGATATAGTCGACAATCTCGTCTGCGCCGGCTTCGGCTGCGAAATGATCAAAACTGACATAAGCGCCTTTCGGGATGATCAAAACATGATTAGGGGCTTGTGGCGCGATATCACGAAATGCCAATGCATGCTCGGTTTCCAGCACCGTATCATTGGGAATTTCACCGCGCAGGATTTTGGCGAAAATGTTTTCGGGGTCGTATGTATAGGCCATTGGTGGCTCCTCATCTTAATCTGAAAATAAATAGGGGGTTTCAGCAATTTGACGGGCTTTTTCTTCGCCTACATCCAGAAACGCCGAGATTTGCATCATGTTTTCTTCTGGCTTGTTTTTGTCTGAAATCGAATAGAGATGCGGAAAATTGCGGTCTCGGATACGGTCGCTTTCAAACGCCAAATCTTGCCGTACGGTTGGCACAAGACGGGCCAAAGCATCCTCCGAGCTGTTTTCATTTGCAATGCCGGAACGAATTGCATGGCCGCGAATATAGTCATTTGTAAAGCTGCAGGCAATTTCCAGCGTCTTAACCGTAGCACGGTCGCCGTAAAAATCATCCAGAACCTCGATATTTCCCGGGTCAAGACAGATGATTAAACGGTCTGTAGTCAAATCCTCAAATATCATCCGGACAAATGATCTGCGATGTCGCCCACGTTTTTCAATCGTTTTCTCGATACCGCCAACATTTGGTAATTGCGTATCACTTTCGTCAAATAAATAGGCAACACCTTTTATATTTTGCTGCTTTGTCACAGCATCCAGCAGCCGTTTTGCAACGTGCCATTTTTTGCACACCAAAATTAGCAGTTCACGTTCACGCCCGATACTGGCTTCTTTTTCCCAAAACCGCCGCGCGTATCTGCGACCATGACGCCCGCGTTTTGTCAGATAATTATAAAGCCGGCGACCCTCATTGGTAATATTCAGATCGATATCAGGCCCGGAATAAAGCTGGCTTAGCCGCTCTTTCAGCTCGGTTGCATGGGCCGATATTTTACGGGCGAACAAATGTTCTTGCGAGAGCAGCAATTCGTAATGGTCATTGAAAAACGTGACCGGCATCCCGTAATCGGAAAACATCAGGAACGTCAGCGTTCTGGGGTCAATTTCCTCGGTAGGCACAAGATGACATACCAGCGTCTGAAAAAAAGATTCGTCAGGTATCCATGTGGTTTTGAAAAATGGCACCACATCTTTGCGTTGTTTTATCAACTCCAGAATGGACTCAACGGTTTTGCGACGCAAACACCACCATTGCGAGCCGATGCGCATTTCAATATTCTTGGGAATATCGCGTTTCAATCCCAGTTTCCGCTGGATATTCATTGATGTATAAAACAGGTTTTTCTGTGAGCGTTCATTAAACCAATGGCGATAAATCAAGCGCTCTTCTTTCATACCGACTTTAATCCAGTCCGACCCGAAAAAGTCTTCGCACTCTATAAAATCTTTATTGCGTTCTTCCAAAAACCGATGCGCATAGCTTGCCGGTTTGATCGCCATGCAATCGCCTGAAACCATATAGAAATGCGTCGCTGTCGGAAAAGCCTGTTCAGCCGCGACTATCGCATTCAAAGAAGCCTGTACCAAAGACCACTCACCCCACCCACATTTGACGTTTTTTGCAAAGGTCACATTCGGGTTATCCGCCAGCGCATCCTTGATTTGCTGGTATTCCGCGGCGGACGCGCTTGCATCAAAGTGAATTGCTATAAAATCGCCTGACGCCGTCAAACCATTTGCCTGAAGCACAATGGAATCCGGGTCTTTGTGACACAATAGAATATACGCGATCTTTATCATTCTTGCTGCATAACCTTTGCCCGAACCCTGTTTGCGGCCGCCCGTCGTTTGGTAAACACTTTATCTTGGCTTTTTGCTGCTTAACAGATAAGTCTGTATCGGTAAAATGCTAATGAAAGCATCAACAAGAGGTAGTGCGTATGGGTTTCCCCGGGGTTTGGATGACTGAAAGCCAAAGTGTTGTGTACCGCGTAATACCCAAATGCGCGTGCTCGACCATCGGACAGATTATGTTCTATTCCGATCATGGCCGGTTTTATGATGGCGATATCCATGATGCCAAAACCGGCATACACAAATGGGGCCTAGAAGACAGCCAGCCCTTTATCACCGAAAGGGTAACATCTCAGGACACGTATACGTTTACATGCGTACGCAATCCCTACGCACGCGTCTTGTCAGCATTCTTTGATAAAATCTGCGGCACGCAACGCAACGGTAAACCTTACCGTGGCAATCTGGTTCCAAAATTATCCCGCCAATACGGCGTTGAATCATCAGGTGATTTCGACCAGATAAAATCATTTCGCCGTTTCTTGCTGTTTGCCCGCGACACCATCACATACCGCCGCCCAATGGATCCCGATATTCACTGGTCAGCCGTTGCAGGCCATGCCTCTACACTTATCAAAAACGGTGGCCGCTATAATAAAATAGTAGCGACAGAAGACTTCAAATCAGGCATGAAAGAAGTCTTGCAAAACGTCAATTCAAGCCATGATCTGGATATCGACACCATGCCGCGCTTTAACGAAAGCCAAGGTCACGGCCCCAAGCGCGCGCACCCGGTAGAGGATTATTTCGACGATCTGTCGATGCATCTGGTCTATGAGATATACAAACGCGATTTCGTCTTATTCAAATATGACCCACAAGACCCAAGCAATAAAATGCCCGTGGGTGAGATTGATCTGGATGAGGTTCACGCGAAGTTGGGTGAATAGATGGGGGTGTTGGTGGGTTGTTTTGGTGTGGGATGGCTGGATTGAACCCTAAGCGGACGCATTCCTTATTCGTGTTGTTCTGAAATTTTGTCTATCAAATCCTCTACTTTTTGCCCCAAAGTGTTAGGTTCGTAGTCGCTTCCAAAACCCTTAATCGCGAGTGCATCGCCAAGGAAATCCATAAGAGTTTCTATTTCCGCTTCACTAATCTTGCCAAATACTGTGCCAGAATGATGGGTCGAAACTGGGTGAAACTTGTTTACTATCGAAAGCAAAAGAACTTTTTGGGCATTTGGCTCTTGATCAATCAAACTTTTTACAAAATCTATGTCCCATTGTTTGAGTGAAGTTTGTAAATTCATCTGGTAGCCCTATTAATCAATTTCTTTACTACCTTATACTCAACCACAATCTTATTGTCAGATGTTGCCGTGGCATCGGTTAACGAATTACGAATATGTGGTCTCAAACCTAAAAAGTAGATTAATTAAGTTCTGTATTATGGGCAAAATACTGATTTGAAGACGGAAGATACAACAATGCTAGACACAATAAAGCTGGGAGAGTTTCAATAATTAGGTTCGTATAAATGTTGCTGAAAATTAACCCGGTAACTATACTTATTATTATCCATCCTAAAAATATTTTACGGGCTAAATATTTCCCTTTGAGCATAAATATTGCTGAGATAAGGGAAATGGAAATACCTATTGCTGCCATTAAATAACCAGCCCACAAAGGTAGGTTGGTAAATTCCATTATTTCTTCCATTTGGGCCTCAGGAAGAGGGAATATAAAAATCAGTATAAATGAAATTAAATAAAAGCATGATAATATCAAAATAATCACACAGCTTATTGTTACTAATATTGGGCGTTTCATTAAAATCCTTTTTTATGTCAATTTCTTCCAATGTAAGACAGTTCTTTATCGGCGTATAATATTAAATTATTTATCACGAAAGTTACGTTTGCAATAGTGAATTATCAATGGAAGTTTTGTCCACACAGCGGTCATTCCCCATGATCTTCTGAACGCCTGTTAACCAACGACAATTCACCCCGAAATAATCTAGCAAAACGAACACGGTCCGCACCCGATATAAAACAGGATGCGAACTTTGTTTCTCTATCAAAGTAGCAGTAGATATTTTGTGATAAACAAACAGTTACAATAGGTTAACTATCTGTCCCAGTTGGGACATTATCGTTTTACGCCAGATTATTCTGCCCAAACAGCTCTTTCAAATCAGTCTCGGGCCGTGCACCCATATGACTGATCGCCTCGGCTGCGGCCACGCATCCCATAGTCCCGCAGGTCATCAAATCGCGACCCGTTGTCAGCCCGTGCATAAAGCCTGCCGCAAACAAATCACCCGCCCCCGTGGCATCAACAACCGTCGTTGCCGTTGCAAGCGCGTGGAGTTTCGTGCCGCCGTTCAGAATGTACGCACCTTTTTCACTGGCGGTACAAGCCACCGTTTCCACTTCGCCTGCGGCAATATCCATAGCCGCTTCCAACGTGTCTGTTTGATACAAAGCCTGAATTTCATGCTCGTTACAAAACAGTAAATCCACATAGGTACGAACCAAGGCATGAAACGCATCACGGTGACGATCGACACAAAACGGATCAGACAAGGTCAGGGCCACTTTACCGCCCGCAGATTTGGTAGCATCAATTGCACTGATAAAAGCTTCTTGATTGGCAGGACTGTCAAACAGATAACCCTCCAGATAAACCCAGTCGGTATCTGCCAGCATATTTTTGTCCAGATCATCCGCTGACAGCTCGCATGAAACACCCAGATAAGTATTCATCGAACGCTCGCCCTCAGGGGTTACCAAAATCAGACAACGGCCTGTTTCATTCGGATGATCACTTGGGGCCTGACGGGTAACGAAATCCGTTCCTTGCGCCTGAATGTCATGGGCGAAAATACGCCCCAGTTGGTCATCACGTACCTTTGCCATAAAACCCGTACGCCCACCAAGGGCCGCGATGCCTGCGATTGTATTGGCACCAGAGCCACCGGATACTTCCTGTGCCGGTCCCATCTTGCTATAAAGCTCCGCTGCACGCGTTGTATCGATCAACTGCATTACACCTTTGTCGATGCCCATATCAGCCAAAAAGCTGTCCTCGCAATGGGCCAGAACATCCACAAGCGCGTTGCCGACGCCGACGATTTGGTACTTTTTAGTCATAGTGTTTTCTCCTCATAGGAACATAGGTCCTGTATTAAACAATTGGCGCAAATCGGTTTTCGCGCCTTACAAACATAACGGCCATGCAAGATCATCCAGTGATGTGCATGCTGTTGAAACTCAGCGGGAATATTGTCTTCAATAGCGCGCTCCACTTGCACTACATCCTTACCCACTGCAACACCCGAGCGGTTGCCAAAGCGTAATATATGGGTGTCCACTGCTTGGGTCGGTTGCTTGAACCACATGTTCAGAACCACATTGGCAGTTTTGCGCCCCACACCCGGCAGGCTTTCAAGTGCTGCGCGCGAAGACGGCACTACCCCATTGTAATCATCCACCAGTATCTGGCTCATCTTCATCACGTTTTTGGCTTTTTGCCGGTATAGCCCGATGGTTTTGATATACTCCGTTAAACCCTCTACCCCCAAATCCAGCATCTTTTGCGGGGTATCAACGGCCTGAAACAGTTTTTCAGTGGCTTTATTCACCCCAACATCGGTCGCTTGCGCGGACAGGGCCACAGCCACCACCAACGTATATGCATTGGTGTGGTTAAGTTCACCCTTCGGCTCTGCTTCCTGTTCTTGGAAACGGCGGAATATTTCATAAATCGTGTGATAGTCTAATTGTTTTACCATGGGCAGTTATTGGCACATGAAATGCATAAATCCAAGCCTTTGTCGCAAGAAACGGGTGGCGATAACTTTGGCATTAGCGCATTATCGTCACATGACACATGATCCATACCATTACGCCCTTATTGCACGCGCCATCGATCACATTGGCGACACCGTTCAGGAACAGCCAAAACTTGATGATGTTGCAGCTGCCGTCGGCCTGTCGCCGATGCATTTCCAGCGGGTTTTTTCACAATGGGCGGGCGTAAGTCCAAAACGGTTTCAACAATATTTAACGCTTAATCATGCTAAAACATTGTTGAATGACCGTTTCACCGTATTGGAAACCTCACATGAAACCGGCCTATCCAGCAGCAGCCGTCTGCACGATCTGTTCCTGAAATGGGAAGCGATGAGTCCGGGGGAATATGCCACCAAAGGTGCTGATCTGACCATTTCTTACGGCTTCTTCGCCTCGCCCTTTGGCGAAATGCTGGTAATGGGCACAAAGCGCGGGATTTGCGGGCTTGGATTTACCACCGATGCCGGCCGTGAAGATGCCTTAAAGGATTTACAATCACGCTGGCCGAACGCGACATATGTCGAAAACCCCGACAGTCTGGACATCACCGCACTTCTGGACGGCCAACAGACGGCAAAATTACATATGATCGGTGCGCCATTTCAGATCAAGGTTTGGGAAGCACTCTTAAATGTCCCTTCTGGTCAAGTCACTACCTATAGCGAGATAGCGCAATCCATTGGTCATCCAAAGGCCGTGCGTGCCGTTGGAA
>Ga0209344_10004580_pt1 | contig 12572 bp, 12 predicted proteins | sample Cruoilmetagenom6_FD_187293 | JGI IMG/M metagenome (GOLD analysis project Ga0209344, IMG submission 187293) | Oil polluted marine microbial communities from Coal Oil Point, Santa Barbara, California, USA - Santa Barbara Oil Seep Sample 6 (SPAdes)... | ecosystem: Environmental > Aquatic > Marine...
CGGGCAATCTCCCTGATTGGCATTTTGTCACGCAATGCCCAGCGTCGAATGACACTCAAAAATCCCATGTCGATCACTCCAAATCCCCCCAACCAAAACCGTCGGGGAAGTGTGTTCACATGGGTCAATTCTCAGTGACAATTTATGGGGCTACCGGGTCAGTTCTCAGTGACAATCAACAGCTTCAGCCGCCGGGCGCAGCCCACATGGAGGCCGGCTGCGCTCTCCTGTTGGCGAAGTTCGCCCCCCAGGCGCCGTGCTCTGGGATCACCGACGCAGACAAGCTGGAAAGCCTCGTGGAGGGCTATGAGGCGGGGCAGCCCTTCCCGCTGACCGAGGCTCAGCGAGAGGCGGTAAGGATGTCTCACAGGCATCGCCTGTTGATTCTGGCCGGCTATGCGGGATCGGGCAAGACCACAGTGCTGAAAGGCATCTGCGATACGCAGGAGGCCATTGGGAAAACGCCGCTGATCATCACCCTGTCGGGACGCGCCGCGCAGCGAGCATCTGAGGCTACCGGGCGGCGTGCGATAACCGTGGCCCGTTTCCTCATTGAAGAGGAAAAATCGAACGGCCCGTTGGGGTCGGACCGAGTTCTGATCGCCGACGAGGCAAGTATGCTTGGGCTCGTGGAGCTATGGCGCATACTTCGACGGATTGGTGAAGCTTCACTTGTGCTTTGCGGTGACCCTGCACAGCTTCCGCCAGTATCGCCCGGCGTCGTGTTTCACCATCTCGCCGTCGACCCAGATACCAGGAAGGTCGTCCTCGATCAAGTCCATCGCCAGGATGAAAGCTCGGGAATTCCTTCGCTTGCGGAAGGAGTGCGCAATGGCTCCATCGGAGATCTGCCAGGGTTCTCAGGGGCCAAGCCCGGCGTCTCGTTCCACCCTTGCGGTCGCGATGTTTTCTGCGACGAGATCATGCGGATCGGAAGGGAGCTATCGAGCAGCGGGGGTGACCGCTCTTCAGTGCAAATAATTGCGCCTACGAACCGCGAGATCGGTCAAATAAACGCCTATTTTCATAAGCGAATACTCAGCAAGCGACCTAATCTATGGCCGGGAACCCGGCATATTGCTGAGGGCGAACCGGTCATTTGGACGCAAAACGATCCAAAGCGAGGTCTAACGAATGGCGCTCTCGGCCGCATCATCAAGATCGATGGGGAAGCCATCTATGCCGAGATCGACGGCACCGAACATGAGCTTCAGCAGCAGGACGGAAAGTTTCTCCAGCTCGCTTGGGCCATTAGCGTGCACAAGGCGCAGGGAAGCCAGTGGTCCCGCGTTATCATCCCCGTTTACCAAAGCATGATCGTGGATCGCTCATTGATCTACACGGCGCTCACGCGGGCGCAGGAGCAAGTAATTTTCATGGGGTCGGCCTCGGCAACCCGACGTGCCGTCGAACGCCGCCCGACGGCAGAAATGCGCAAATGTGGGTTCCCGGCGTGGTTGAAACTGGCGCGCCAAAATAAGCTGATCCTTCGCCCCAACTCTTCGGAAACTCGCTTGATCGGAACGTGAGTGAGGTCTTCACTATGTAACATAGGTCTTATCTTCAAAGCTGCCAGCGTTCGTAATGTAAACTATACATTTCATCCGTGAAGAGATTGGGGTATCTTGGCCTCAGATGAAACCACGATCGCGCCTGCATTTTTATGGCCTGCACCGATGAGCTGTTCCCGCCCGGCATCACCCGCATTGAGGTTAGATGCTGGGAATGCGGTCACACAGTGACCCGCATGCCCGGAGACGTTCCCACTGGGATCAGCCAGCACGAGTTCGAGCGCCGGTCGGTCTGCAAGTGCGGCACAGGATGGCCACAGGTGTCGAGGTTTCCCAGGAAAAAATCTACATCCATGTGATAGGCTTGCAGGATGGAAGCAACATGAAACCCAAGGTGCCCAGCTTTCCATTCTAAAAGCCTGCAGCTGAGAAAGCCGCCGTGTGGGCGCGCGATGGAGAACAACTACAGCCTGGTAAAGTTTCGCCGGCAGTGCGACGACACCATCATTTTGCGAGACCAAAGCAACTCCCCGACGGTCTGACTGAATTAAATGCAAGCAGTCTTGTCATGGGTCCTAAAACGTTGGAGGCTCTCGACCATTGATGCTTTTATTGTGAGACATTTATGAGAAACTTTATATTTATTGCACTTCCTGTAGCACTATCGCTGTCGGCCTGCGTTAAGCCAGAACAGACGAGCACCATTGGTCCATCCGGGAACATGATGCTCGTTTCAAAGTGCAGTCAATCACCGAATGGCTGCTACCAGAAAGCTACTGAGACATGCTCTGGCCCCTATCAAGTCCTCGACAGTTACAGCAAGGCTGGGGGCCTCGTAGCAGACATTATTCCTGGGCCGGTTACGTGGTATTACATGACGTATCAATGCGGACCTTCGGATGGAAAAACTCCGACCTTCCCGTTTAGAGGACAGCAATATACTCCACCTCCGCCAGCGCCGATTATTCGAGCGCCGGCGCCGATTTTGCAAACGCCCGCCTATCAAGGGCCCTCGACAACGACATGTAATCGTTTCGGAAATATGGTGAGGTGCAACTCATACTGACCGATACGGTCCTAACACTGCACCCGACGGCGTGAAAGAAAGACTTCATATGACCTATCGAACCGAGGAGTGCAGGAGGCCAATGAGTATTATGGAGAACGGTCGGTCAAGACATTTGAGCTTTAGGAACCTCGATGCCCCTCGTATTTTGCTTTCAGCTTATAAAACGTAGAGGGACTAAGGCCCTGCCGACGGCTCACTTCGGAGGTCGGCATGGCTGCCTCCTGGTCCTTAATCATCCCAATAATTCGTGCCTCGGTGAAACGGCTCTTTCGCATATGTATGCTCCTTCGTGGGTGGGTAAACTCTACACTAAAGTGAGGGATGTCGCGGGGGGCAGGTCAAGAGTGACATAAGCTGATTGGTCGTGATCCGAAGTCTGCCAACACGAATAGCAGACACCCGCAAAAAAAAGGCGCCTGAGCCTAAACCCAAGCGTCTCTAACTAAATTCCGGAGCTTCGCTCTAAGATGTGTCTCAACTTTGTCTGGTCGGCAAAGGCATCTGGACCGAAGGCTCAACTTTTAACGGAGGATGGACCGAGCATTTTCCAGATCCTCCTGATCAAAGTTGAATTGCTCACGGATCTGATCAGGTGTGACCCCTTGGGAGAGCCAAAGGGCAAGCTGTGCAGGAGCGACTGTGTCGACGTCGGGATTGGACGCTTCGTATTCGGCAATTTTGCGCGCGACCGACGCGATGCGGTAGGGCATTGGCGCGGTATGAAGCGCGTCTGAATATCCAGGGTTGTCGCGCTCGAAATCCGCGCAATAGGCGATAAATAGCACCTGCATCGATTCATGTGGCGACAACTCAATGTAGCGCCGAGTTCCATCGAGATAATAGGCTCCACCAGAGCCATAGACCTGCGTAGCGACCATATTTTGAGCCGACCCGGCATTGTCGAAGTAGATCGGCTCGAGCATTACGGCATCAACCTTAATGGTTGATCCTGTTCGGTTGGTCAGTGTGCCAGTAAGCGAGGCCCCAGATGATGCACCTCTTCCTTGGACACCTGTGATCTGAACCTGTTCAGATGTCAGGAGTGATTCAAGGGCTTCCGCATGAGCGATACTGACCATCGAAAATTGAAAGATCAAAATCAGAAGAAATCGAAACATATTTTTCCCTTTGTAAAATGAAATCTCTGAAGGCTACCCACGGCATTACCAATAGGCAATCGCAAACCCAGATGCTTACGAAAAAGAGGATGGCATCTCCAGCCCCGGTTATAAATGTTGAAATCCTCGGCCGTTCAGCGGCCGAAGCCAGAACGACGCGATTGGCGGTGTCAGAGACGGCTGTTCTTTCCATCGGTGCAGATTGGAGTGGCATACTCCAGCCCTTGACCTCAATTGTCGATGGGTCAGGCCTACATCATGATCAAATCGGCTCCGGGGCATAACACATTATTCATACTGACGGGCAGTCGCTTGCCAGTAGTCTTCGCTCCTCAAAGAAGTTGCGGCTACCCGGTCTCTGCTGAAACCTAACCGCGCATTTGCGACGCCGGTGCGCCTTGGCAAGCGACTTGCAGGATGCTTTACTACTAAAAACTTTAGGGTATTCGCATGCGATCATTTATATATCTCAGCACTTTCCTTGGTCTAATTTCAAGCGCTGCCAACGCGGATATCTCCTATATGGAGAGCGGGGTTGGCGTAACGTTTGAAGGCTGCGATTGGGATAAGCTGATTAACCTAAAAAACGGCTATGTTTGGGAGTGCGGTGAATATGGTTACACATATCATTATGGCACGATGACTGTTCTTGAAGTCAATGGCACCTCAAAACTCTGCGTGGGTGATGTGGAAGAAGCCATCGAAGAGTTTCCAGACGGGGATTGCTACTCTGGCACTCTATATAACTGGTAATTTCTGGCTGTCGCATGACAGTTAGGAGTATTCCGAGCGGACTGTGGTCGGACGCCCAGACACTCCGGTCATCTTATATATTTTGCAAGCTTCACTGATAGTGAATGACGCGCGATCCAGAGGTATTATCTCAGCATGGCCAGAGCTTCTTAGCTGTTGACAGAAACTTCAGGCACCTTGAGGCCGATCAGCCGATCTTACATGCAGGTTCTTGGCAAGACATGGATCCCGTCAAAGCCCTCAGGCAGCAAAAAGTTCAGCGTGACTGCGGTCTCCTGTGCGTGCCGGCTCGACCAGTCTTCAAAGAAGAACTTATCGCGCTGCACAAGAGCTGACATGGGATCCGCAAAACGGAACTGGAAGCGCCCGCTTGTCCCACCATCGCTCCGCTGCGTGAAGCTTTCCGATATCAACTCCACAGCCGACCCATCGGTCAAAGAAACGCCATCGAGCAAATGCCACCTATGATGTGCATCAACATCATAAGTGTAGCGCCAGTCAATTGACGCAACCAGATGCAGCGATCCCTTGCTACAAAAGAGCTCCAGGCGGTAGTCTCCCTCCCCTCGGGTGTAGGCGATCTCCGTGACAGCCACGCCGTTCTCATAGCCTGTCAGGCTGACCTCCTGCTCCGTGCTCGTATCCATGCGCAAACGGCGGAGCTCCTGCTCTGTCAGGTAATGCATATCACGAGGGTCCGTCGCAGCTGCAAGCTGCAGCAGTTCCGCAGAAACGCCCATATCGGAGAGATAGCTCAGCAAGATCGCGATGATCCTCTGGTCTGCGATCCTGTCCTCTGCACTCATACTTGCAGCCGTTGGATCATCCAGTGTGGCGGGGTCATAGAACTGATGAACGCCAATCCGGCCCAAGGTTTGAAATCCCACATCGGATTGGGGGGTCCGTTCAGAGGCGTAGCGATTGACCCCTCCAGCAAAAGCAAAGACGCAGGCGGAACTACATTCCGCCTCTGTCGATGCCCCCACAAGGCGTATGCCACTGTCATAGATATCCGTGACGACTGCCGAAGAAACGGCCGTATTGATCTGCTGCTGACGGAAGGCCATGCCCAACCGCAGTCCGCCGATCAGATTTCCACCTGGCGAATTCAGGTGAATGCGAAGACCGCGCGCATCAAGAAGTTCTTCAGCCGACAGAAAAGCCATGAAGCTCTCATGGGAATCAGCCCCAATCACGCCCTCGCCGACGATCCAGCTGCAATTGGCGCAGTTCCCGCCATTGACGGCGTAGTAGAATGTCATTGGCTCATTGAGCCCTGCGAGCCCTGCGAGCGCGCGACCGGCGGCCAAGATGAATGAACAGGCCAGCAAGGTATTTCTAAAAAATGGCATGGAAGATCCGTATCAAATGCAGTCAGCCGGGGACCCCCGGCAGGTGAAAACTCACCAAGCATCCTGCAGGGAATTAAGGGCAGTGATCAAGTCCGAGATGCCAGAGGCTTAGGTGTTCACTCCCGGCCGGCGGTGCATACCAGTTTGAGATTCTGGCGCCTCTGGGTCACCTTCCTCGAGGCCATCACCTGGCCCGCAACGACGACCCAGTCTTGCATAGAATGCGTCCTCTTCGGGGTAGCCGTCATCCATCTTCTTGCGGAACCAGTCCCTCCATTTTGGATCTGACTCATCTGGTTTGTTCGCCATGACGCTCTCCTATAAACGGGGTAGCGACGGACCGCCGTCACCATGCTACACTGGTGACCATACCATAGGCGGCGCATCGGGGGAAAAACTCATGACGAGCTTCGACATCATCGTATCGGTTGCCTCGGTCTTAGCAGCGGGCATTACGATTGCCTGGATGCGTCATCTGACCATACATTCAGGCCGTGACAGGCCGCATGATCCAGAACGCTTGCGCCGGTTCATTGCGAATGCGCCTTGCAATAGAGACAGCGTTCGAGAGAAATCTTGACCAAAGGTGAGATCATTCTATCGGTCACCGCTGTCGTTCTGGGCAGTGCCGGTATTGTCTATGCAATCTACCTGGGCCGGGTCAGCGGACGAGGCCGCACGCGCGACCCCGAGCGACTGCGCCGGTTCATATCGAATGCGCCCTACGAACAGGCTGGCCCATCAGGGAGGAAGGCAGGTTGTTCAAGGCCATCACAAGAGAAGTGATCGTGTGCGCGCTGCAATGAGGGCCGACCGCTCTCATCATGAAGGGCTGTAGGTTGGCCCTCATTGCATGTCGCGGCAGCGACATCCCTTGATCACTGCATCACCGTCGGTTTCGCGCATGTAAGCGCTGCCCTCAAAAGCCTAAAGATCAAACTCTTGCCCAATTATCTACGAAAGAAACGCGTCTGTATTGATGTCGCTTTCAACGGTGGACTGCGTCGGACCACCGGATACGAGCGGTCTTCCTAATTGGCCACTCTTCCAGAACGCTGGCGAGCAAGCCCAGTGATCCCCCCGCGAGTTCGACGACATGAAGTTGTTCATCAGCGAGCGACGCGGCTGAGATCGCCCCCCCCACCAGGACCCCGGACATCAACATTATGCCCACACGAGCCGGCTCTAAACGGATGGTAGCCCACAAGAGACTACCACTGGACAGCGCCGGCCAGATCCCCCAGCCCTTCTCGTCCCAAGCGACAAAACTGATTTGAGGATCATGCAGAAGGTTGTTCGATCGACGTTCCCTTGCTCCATATCCCTTCGTAGATTTCGATCTTTTTTGCGCCGATCTTTGGCGGAAGAGGAACCAAGTAGGTAGGGTTTTTCCCGGCGTCTTTGATCGATCCGCCAACAACCCAGCAGTCTTGGTGATCGATGACTACGAGTCGATCATGGAGATCACGGCTCTTCCTCAGTGCCAGATGTGTCCCATGCTGCGCTTGGAACGCTGCGATGTGGCCAGCGACCTCATTTGAATACCTGCTACAAAGAACCCTGATTGAGCTTCTGGCACCAACCGGGCCGAGATAAGTGGCAAACGCTTGACCATTGAAGTAGGGGTCGATCACAAAGACCTCGCTATGAGCAGATTGAATGATCTCTTCGAGATCGCGAAGAAAATCGTAATGCTGATTGTGCCCATAGACTTGTCCGAGATCATCGCGACCATCAAGCTCCAGCTCCAACCTAAGTTCTTCCACCGCAGCACTGAGCTGACGTCGAACGCCTTCGCGAGTTAGTGCCCAATACTGCACCGAAGTGTTCAGGCTTGTTTGGAAACGAAAGCCATGAGTGTAACTTACTCTTGAGAGGAGTGCCCCAACTCGCGCGAGCCACTTTTGCGGTGCTGAATCCGCCTCGGCTACATAGGTTTGCCCAAACTCTGGGGCAGTTTCAAACTCGTGCTGGAGTTTTAGAAGCAGAACCTGCTTCTCAGCGGCACCATTATTCATATTTCGCTCAATCGCACAATTTTATTTTTCGTCGCTACTCGTATTCCGAGAGATGTAGCAGAGGTTGCCGGAAAGCGGAATAAACGAATATGCGGGGAGGGCGGATCAGTTCCGCCTCAAGCCTAACTGCAGGGTCAAAGTGACTGTCTGGTTTCGTTGGCGGCAATGGCATCGTGGCCTGTCATGTTCTTTGCAGGGCGATATATCGTCCGGCAAGTGAGTATCGGAAGCCCGCAGCCGTGAAATCAGGCTTCAGGCATGGGAAGAACAGCGACGTCATGAAGAACGAGAGCGTTTGGGCCGTAGATTTAGAAAGGCAGGCGAGCATTGAACAGGGAATATGTGCTATGATCTTCGCTATGAAAAGCTTCGAGAACATCATAACGATCGCCGCGCTCGTCGTGGGCGCGCGCGCAGGTATCGTCTATGCACTCTATGTTGGTGGGGTAGCCGGCCTGGGTCGCCCACGTGATCCCGAACGTCTTCGGCGCTTCATATAAATTGCACCGTATCACCTGCTAAATGACAGCGAGGATGCAGGACACTGTTCTAAGCCACTAAGCGAGAGATGATCGTCAGGTTCGGACCGATCGGGACCGTTGATTTTGACATCATCGGGATACTTTAATCACTCGATCGCCGCGCCGGAAAAGGCGCGGCCTGCTCGAAAAGGCATTACAGTAGTTTAGAGGAACCGCTCAAAAAGAGACGTCCATCGGTCAAGCATCTCCTCATCAATATGTCGATCGATGTTGGTCAAGAGCTTGTCCTTCACCCCCAATGATAGGCGGACCTTCCAATCGTGCGAAAGCTCGAAGCCTTCGTTCCTCGCCCAATCTTTTATCTGCGGCACGATTGGCTGCCCGGAATCATGCACATCTTCAAAATCCCGGTCTGCCCGACGTTCTTGCCTGTCCAGCACTTGCACGAGGAGGCTCGACGGAAGAAGATCTTCGATTTCCGTGTTGGTCATAGCTTCGAAGACTTCATCCGTCAGGATTACCCGGTCTGCCGAGCCTGCGTAGAGGCTGTCGCGTAAGGACTTGGCAGCTTGTTGACCGGCATTATCAGCGTCGAGCAGCACAAACGGGAGCACATCGTCACGGCCGACGAGTATGGATGCAATAATTTTGGCCGTCTTGGCTCCCCCTGATGGGGGAAAGACCAGCTCCGCCGAGGGCTGGATTCGTCCTTTCCCGATAAGGGTATTCTTGATCGCGGACAGATAATGCTGGTCCGAGGGTCCTTCTACGATCACGGGCTTGCAGCCCAGGAGGAGGCTTTCTGAAACCGAAAGGTTCAGAGCCGAATGGACTGCGTAAGTTGCTCCTGCGTCCCGGCTGCCACCTCTCCCGCGAGCTCGTCCGAGGTCGTCTGAAGCGACGGTCCCGCCCTCGTCATCCACGTAGACCTTGCGAACCCGGTCCAGGCGGTCCGCATCAATCATGAATGGCGAGTGGGTGGTGAAGAGGATCTGGTTGGTCCGGGCCAAGTTGTCGAAGAACCGTGATAGGTCCCGCTGTGCGAGTGGGTGAAGCGAATGGCCAGGTTCATCAAGAAGCACGATTGCATCTTCGTGGTTGTCCTCACTCTCATAAGTGAACACGAGGAAAAAAGAGAGGAACCACTGGAGTCCGGTGCTACGGTGCTCCAGCTCGATCTCCTCAGGACGGCGATCATCAGCAACCCAGATACGGAAGTAGTTGCCATCGGCTTGAAGTCGAAAACGATAATCGCCCTGTTTCCACCAGTCGCGGAAAGTTTTTGTTAGTTTGGTCGATGCAGATTGCAGGAGAGCAGCGCGCGTTCGCAGTTGGTTGTCATCTTCCGTAATCTGCTCTTCGGTCTTTGGATCGGTGCTTATCCGTTGCCCTTGTGGGTTGATCCGCTCTGTGACCCCCGTAGCCCGAGCCAGCTCTAAGACCTCATCCGGGCTGAGGTTCACGAGGTCGAATAATACTTTCAGTGTGCGGGCCTTCGCCGCTTCTTTCGCCCCGAGATCGGTCCGTGCGAGGTTGTCGACTACATGAGGCAGGTAAATCTGCGCATCAAGATTCCCGTAGTTTGAGTAGTAGACGAACTTGGGCAGTCGTTCTTGAAATGCCGAATGTAGGTTGGGACCTCTATCTTCGGCTTCCACCTCAGCTTCTTCGTCTCCGCCATTGATAGCATCTTCCGTTGGCGGTAAAGCAAACGCTTGCTGCAAATCGAAGTCTTCCGCATCGGGAAACGACCAACCATATCGACCATCGAAATCACGAACAACCTCAACAGTGCCGCACTTTTCCGGGTCGGCGCCGTGGTGTGCAGCTAAGGCCCGTTCTTCTTCGTCAAGTTCGAACACGCAGGTGATGAAATCGTGGTTCCCCGGTTCCTCCCGCATTTCAGCGTAGCGGCTACGAGGCATGTCATCGAGCAGGTTAATCGCGCCATCGCCGGATGGATTGAATTTCCACAAGGGGAGCAGGAGGTTCGTCTTTCCCGCCTCATTTTCGCCGATCAAGGCGGTCACGTCAGAGACTTTGATCCAGTCACTGTCAGTTGTGGACCGGAAGTCGGTAACGCGGAATTTTTTCAAAATCATTTTGGAACTCAGTTTAATTGAATACAGGCAATTCTCTTTGGGATTACTGCACACCATTTAGCCAGAACTAAAGTCCGGTTCGTCCAGAAACATACTTTTTTCTTAAAGATCCATTCCGGCGATCCAAAAGGGGTAAGCGAATTTGGGTGCGATCTCCGCCCGACAGGGGCAAGGGGGACCTTCGCGAAAATGAAAGTAGATGACCTACGGGGTGCTCAACGGCGCGGTTTATTGGTCACTCACGCCCGCGGGCAAAGCGAACCTCCGGACAATGAGGGTTGGCCGCTTTCAGATGAAGGGCCGAAGTCGAGCCCATGTTGCATGCGGCTAAAGCTGCATATGAGGCTGCCATCAATTTCGGGGGGGGGGAGGTAATCAGGTAGTCGCTTCGTTCACTCGCGGGTGTCCGTATACGAAAAGCCCGTATATAATATTTATCAAATAATCAAGTGTAACTTACTGTAATCGAAAATAATTCTTCCATACATACATAAGTTTAGTTCGCATAAGAAATCACTTGCTGCCATAGGCCACATGGGCAACTTCTTCGGCATAGATCGTCTCAAGTGCGGCCACGGCGCTGTCGGCTTTGGCGTTGCGGAAAATCTTGATCATGCCCGGTGTCACATCCAAACCGCGTGCCTCAAGCACCATCGGGACAACGGCGAGGCGGCCCATCAGGTCGTCCACTGTATCTTCAGCCGCGCGCCACATGCCTGCATGGGCGGGCATCGCGCCATAGTGGCTGCCCATCTCTTCGAGGCAGTCGCACATCAGGTTGAAATGTTTCGATTCGTCATCGGCGGCTTTGACCCAATCGTCAAAGAACCCCAGCGGCAGCGGCACATGGGAAAACCGCGCAATCACGTCCCAATGCAGGTCCACCGCGTTCAATTCGATATGCGCCACCGCATGAAGCAGCGCCGCACGGCCTTCGGGCGTGCCGGGGCGGCGGCGGGGCACTTCGCGGGGGGAAAGCAGTTCAGGATGCTCAGGCCGTGCCGGGTGCAGCGGCGGATCGGCGCGGCCCACTTCGGGGCGCTCTCCGGCGGCGCGGGCCGAAAGCCACTGTGCTGCGAAATCACGCGACAGGGCGGTCTTCTTGCGCCCATCCGCCGTGCGCAGCACCGCCTCGGCCATCTCTGCCAGCGGCATCATGCGCTGCGCACCGCGTCGAGCACCGCATCCACATGACCCGGCACCTTCACCTTGCGCCAGACCTGCGCGATTTTGCCCTCCGCGTCGATCAGATAGGTCGCGCGCTCAATCCCCATGGATTTTTTGCCATACATGTTCTTCTCTACCCAGACCTCATAGGCCTCGGTCACTGCACCATCGGTGTCAGACAGCAGCGGCACGGTCAGCGCGTATTTCGCGGCGAACTTGTCGTGTTTGTCCATGCTATCGCGGGAAATGCCGAAAACCTGCGCGCCAGCTTCCGCAAACTCCGCTAACCGCTCGGAGAAGCCGATCGATTCCTTTGTGCAACCGGGCGTGTCATCGCGGGGGTAGAAGAACAGCACCACCGGGCTGCCGCGCAGGTCAGTGAGGGTGATCTCGCCGCCGCCGGTGACGGGCAGGGTGAAATCGGGGGCCGGTTGGCCGGGCTGTGGGCCGATCTGTGACATGGCGCGGTTCCTTTGGCTTGTGGAGCATCGTTCAGGGCTGTCATACTGCACGTGATTTGACAACGTCAAAGCCGCCCCAGCCGAACCGGAGCCCGATGAGCGACGCGCCCCCTTCCAGCCCGCCCGAACCGACAGGCAAGGGGCCACCGCCCCGGCGGCCCTTGCGCCGTGCGGGGCTGTGGTCGCTGTCGGCATTGGTGCTCTTGGCGGCGCTGGCCACGGGGGCGGCGGTCTATTTTACCGGGCGGACGATACCCGCGCCGCTTTGGGTGCAGGAACGGATCGAAACTCGGATTGCGCAGGAACTGCCGCAGGCGCGGGTCAGCTTTGGCGGAATGGAGTTTGTCGTTGACGAAGGCTGGCGGCCCCGTGTGCGCCTGCGCGATATTTCGGTGGCAACGCTCGAGGGTGACGAGATCGTCAGCTTTAACGAGTTCAAGGCCAGCCTTTCCATGCGCTCTTTGCTGAACGGCGTCGTGCAACCGCGCGAAATCGCGCTGTCCGGGGTGGTTGCCAATCTCAGACGGGGCGAGGATGGA
>Ga0209344_10004583_pt1 | contig 12570 bp, 11 predicted proteins | sample Cruoilmetagenom6_FD_187293 | JGI IMG/M metagenome (GOLD analysis project Ga0209344, IMG submission 187293) | Oil polluted marine microbial communities from Coal Oil Point, Santa Barbara, California, USA - Santa Barbara Oil Seep Sample 6 (SPAdes)... | ecosystem: Environmental > Aquatic > Marine...
GGTCCAGCCCGCCAGCCAATCGGGGGCGTTGTCCAAGAAGCCTTTGGTGCCATAGGTGTCAGGCAGAATGATCCGCAGGTTGCCTTCGTGCTCGTCATGCCAGTCCTGCAAGACGTCATAGGGGGCTTGCGCCAGTGCGGCGTCGTCTTCGGCCAGCGCGGCATAGACCATCGGCAGTTCATGGGCGTTGGTGCCGATCGCCTCGACCTCGCGTCCCATGGCGATTTTGCAGTTCGACGTGCCGGTAAAGGCATCGCCCAGCCCTTCGCGCATCGCCTGGACACACCAGTCCTGCCACAGATAGGAATGCCGCCGCCGGGTGCCGAAATCAGCGATAGAGAGCCCCGGAATTTCGCGGAGGGTTTCGATCTTTTCCCAAACGCGGGTCATGGCGCGGGCGTAGAGGATTTGCAGTTCAAACCGGTCCATTCGGTTGAGCACCGCACGGCTGCGCAGCTCCATCAAGACCGCCAGCGCAGGCACTTCCCAAAGCATCACCTCAGGCCAGCTGCCCTCAAAGGTCAGCTCATATTGGTCGCCCTTACGCTCGAGATGATAGGGCGGCAGGCGGAGGTTCTCAAACCACTCCATGAAATCAGGCCGAAACATCTGGCGCTTGCCGTAGAAGGTGTTCCCGCGCAGCCAAGTGCTTTCTCCACGCCCAAGACTGAGCGAGCGGATGTGATCGAGCTGCTCGCGCAACTCGCCTTCGTCGATCAGGTCGGCCAGTGGGATATGGGTCGAGCGGTTGATCAAGCTGAAGGTCACCTGCGTGTCCGGCTTGTTGCGGAACACCGATTGGCACATCAGCAGCTTGTAGAAATCCGTGTCGATCAGGGACCGCACGATGGGGTCGATCTTCCACTTGTGATTATAGACGCGGGTGGCGATGTCGACCATGGGAGGTTCCTTATTGCTTGCACCCTTCATGCCAAGGGCGCGGACCGGGGGGCAAGCGGAAAGCGGTGGCTTAGGCCAGCGTCACCCCCGCAGCGCGCATTCCCTCGCGGGCTTTGGCCAGCGATCCATCCAGATCAATCGCCCGGCAGAGGTCTTCGCGTACTTCCACATCGAACCCGAGTTTCCCCGCATCCACAGCCGAGAAGTTGACGCAGAAATCCAGCGCCAGACCGACCATCGTGAGCCGCTCAATGCCCCGCGTGCGCAGGTAGCCTTCGAGGCCGGTTGGCGTGCGGTGGTCGTTCTCGAAAAACGCCGAATAGCTGTCGATGTCGGGGTTGTAGCCCTTGCGGATGATCATATCGGCCCGGTCGACTTGGAGATCGGGGTGAAACTGCGCGCCGATGCTGCCTTGGATGCAGTGGTCGGGCCAGAGCACCTGTGGGCCGTAGGGCATGGTGATCAGCTCATAGGGGTCGTGATCGTCATGCGAGGACGCGAAAGACGAATGTCCCGCCGGGTGCCAGTCTTGGGTCAGCACCACCGCATCAAAATCCGGCATCAGCGCATTGATCCCACGCAGGATCGCGTCGCCTTGCGGCACTTCGAGCGCGCCGCCGGGGCAGAAATCATTTTGCACGTCAATCACGATCAGGGCATGGGTCATGGGCATTCTCCTTCCTTCAAAGGGGTAGGGCTGCGGATGGGGTAGGTCAATGGCGCGGGCCGGATTGAGCTTTGCGTCGGATGTGCTTATTTGACGCTCATGTATACCATTGCCGCGCTATATCACTTCACCCGCTTCGACGATCCCGCCGCTCTCAAGCCCGCGCTGCTGGCGCTCTGCGAGGCGCAATCGGTCAAAGGCACCTTATTGCTGGCCCCCGAGGGGGTGAACGGCACCGTGGCCGGGCCGCGGGCCGGGATCGACGCGGTCATCGCCCATCTGCGCGCCCTGCCCGGCTGCGCTGATCTGGAGTGGAAAGAAGCGACGAGTGACAAGCCGCCCTTTGGCAAGATGAAGGTGCGCATCAAGCGCGAGATCGTGACGATGGGCCAGCCCGACGTCGATCCGCGTGCAGCGGTGGGGCATTACGTCGATCCGAAGGACTGGAACGACCTGATCCGCTCGCCGGATGTGGCGGTGATCGACACGCGCAACAATTACGAAGTGGCGATTGGCACCTTTGAAGGCGCGGTTGACCCGCAGACCGAAAGCTTTGGCGAATTCCCCGAATGGTGGGAGGCCAACAAAGACCGCTTTCACAACAAGAAGATCGCGATGTTCTGCACGGGCGGCATCCGCTGTGAGAAATCGACGAACTACCTGCTGGGCCAAGGGGTGAATGATGTGTTCCACCTCAAAGGCGGCATCCTGAAATATCTTGAGGAAGTGCCCGAGCAAGACAGCACATGGGAAGGCGACTGCTTTGTCTTCGACAACCGCGTGAGCGTCGGCCACGGGCTGCGCGAAGGGCCGCATATGCTCTGCCACGGCTGCCGCCGGCCAATCCTGCCCGAGGATACCAAACGCCCCGGCTATGAGCTTGGGGTTAGCTGTCACCAATGCGTGGATGAGACATCGGACGATGACAAAGAGCGTTTTCGCGAGCGCCAGCGTCAGATCACCTTGGCGCGGGAACGGGCGGCCCGAGGTCAGGGCTAGGCTTGCACGAACCGGAATTTAGCGACAGTTGAAGATGTTAAGCCCCCGGTAAACCCGCTGCGCTAGACCTAGCCTTGGGTGAAAAATGGGTGAGTGATATGGGTGCGCAAGCAAATGTGGCACCAGTCATCATCAAACGTAAGAAGGTCGTCGGCGGCGGCGGGCATCATGGTGGTGCCTGGAAAGTTGCCTATGCGGATTTTGTAACCGCGATGATGGCCTTCTTCATGTTGATGTGGCTGCTGAATGCAACAACGGAACAACAACGCAAAGGGATCGCGGATTACTTTTCTCCGACGATTCCGATCAACCGGATCTCCGGGGGCGGCAATGGGTCCTTTGGCGGCGACAGCATCTTCTCGGAAGAGACTTTGCCGCGCAACGGCACGGGGGCGACCTCTCCGGGTGAGCCGCGGGATGCTAAGTCCAACAGCGCTGATGGCGATGGGGACGGCGGTGCGGCGGATGAGGTCTTTAAAGAAGTCGATGCCATGCTGATGGGCCGCGGCGGTGAGACCATGGTCATGGAAAACGAACTGCGCCATATCGTGACGCGGATCACAGACGAAGGGCTGGTCATCGAGTTGTTCGATCTGGACAGCATCCCGCTTTTTGAAGACCGCAGCGATGAGCCGACACAATTGCTGCGCGATCTGGCGATCATCATCGCCCAGACCACCAAGGCCGTCACCAATGGCATCGCCATCGGCGGCCATGTGCGGGCTGATCCACTGGTGCTGAACCACAGCCCTGTATGGGAGCTCTCCGCCGCACGGGCCACCAAGATGCGTCTGCTCTTGGGCGACGTTGGCATCGCGCCGCGCCGGGTGCAGCGCGTCACCGGCCATGCGGATCGGGAACCTGTGACAACCGACCGAATGGACCGGCGCAACAACAGGCTTGAGATCGTGCTGCTGCGCGAAAACCGCTGAAGCGGGGGCGTCCGGAGTGCCGACCTCGGACGCCGTCAGAGCGCTGCGATGAATGTCGCGCATTTTATCTGTTAGCGCGACGTTAAGCCCGGGCCGTCTATTGCTGCTGCATCTTTGATTGATACAGCAGAAAGGCGTGTCTATGACAATTTCTTCTTCGCTTAACGCAGGTGTGGCGGGGCTGCGCAGCAATGCGACACGGCTTGCTTCGATCTCCGACAACATCGCGAATGCCTCTACTTTTGGCTATAAACGCGTGGTGACGGATTTCAATTCGCTCGTTCTGTCCTCGGGGTCACGCACCTATACCGCTGGCGGGGTCAGTGCGACGACACAGCGTTTGATCAGCGAAGGTGGCTCTTTAGTCAGCACTTCCAACTCGACTGACCTTGCGGTGCGGGGTCGCGGCATGTTGCCAGTGGCGAACCGCGCTGAATTCCTTTCTGGCAGCGGTCAGCCGCAGATGATGCTGACCACCACAGGTTCGTTCCGGATCGACGCGGATGGGCTATTGGCGAACGAAGCAGGGCAATTGCTGATGGGTTGGCCCGCCGCGCAGGATGGCACCGTGCCCTCCTACCCCCGTGACACCAGCGATGGGTTGGAGCCGATCCAATTTGCGCTGAACCTCAGCGGTGATCCGACCACCTCCATCGATATGAGCCTGAACCTGCCAGCCACGGCGACCATCGCCGGGGCCGATGGCGATGCCCAAGACCTGTCGATCGAATATTACGACAACCTCGGCACGTCCCAAAGCATCTCCATGTCCTTTACGCCAACTGTACCTGCTGCGGGTTCTTCCAATGAATGGACCATCGTTCTGCGCGACTCTGCCTCGAATGACGCAGTTATCGGCGAATATGTGGTGACCTTTGACGATGGCCGCGCATCGGGCGGGACAATTGCTTCGGTCTCGACCGTATCGGGCGGGGGTTATGATCCGGTGTCTGGCGAAATGGTGGTCGATGTGGCCAGCGGCCCCATCGCCTTTAACATCGGCTCCATCGGCGACACCTATGGGATTTCGCAGCTGTCAGACAGTTTTGCACCGATCTCAATCGACAAAGATGGCTCTCCCATCGGCAATATGATTTCGGTTGAGATTGACGAGAACGGCTTTGTGCAATCGGTCTACGACTCCGGCGTGACCCGGACCATCTATCAGGTACCGCTGGTCGATATGTCCAATCCCGAAGGGTTGATCCCGATGGACGGGCAAACCTACCGCAGCTCACCCGACAGCGGCGCGTTCTTCCTGTGGGATGCGGGCGATGGACCAACAGGTGACATCAAATCCTACGCGCGCGAGGAATCCGCTACGGATGTCGCAACCGAACTGACCTCCATGATCCAAACGCAGCGGGCCTATTCCACCAATGCGAAGGTGATCCAGACGGTGGACGAGATGTTGCAGGAAACGACCAACATCAAACGTTAAACCGCCTCTCCTTCTCTGACAGTAAAGCGAGTACCAGATGACCATATCCGGGGCATTGTCCAATGCGATGACAGGTCTGCGCGCCGCCGGGCGCGGGGCCGAGATCGTCTCTTCAAATATCTCAAATGCATTGACCCCTGGCTATGGTCGGCGGGTTCTGGAGCTTTCGGCGGCAGGCATCGGCGGAGCCGGTGGCGTGCGGGTAGACGGGGTGAACCGCACGGTCGACGAGGGCATTGCTTCGGACAAACGCTTGGCGGATGCCGAACTGGGCCACGCCCAGACGACAGCGGCCTTCTATGCCAAACTTGAGGCCCTGATGGGCACACCGGATGATCCCAACTCGGTTTCGGCCCGGGTTGCACAGTTTGAATCGGCGCTCATCACCTCAGCGAGCCGCCCTGAAGCACCAGAGCGGCTGAGCCAAGCGGTCACCGATGCCCGCAGCCTTGCGGCCAGCATCGCACAAACTTCTGATGGCCTTCAGGACGCGCGCAGCCTTGCAGACCGCACAATCGGCGAACAGGTCGATACGTTGAACACGGCGCTACAACAGGTCGAAACCCTGAACGCCCAAATCACCGCTGCGCAGGTGCAGAGCCTTGATGCCACATCCTTGCAAGATCACCGTCAGCAGCTTGTGGACCAAATCAGCGCATTGGTGCCGGTGCGGACCGTGCCACGCGCGCATGGGCAGATCGCGCTTTATTCCACCGGCGGGGCAATCCTATTGGATGGCAGCGCCGCGACGGTGGGCTTTGAACGAGTTAACCTCGTGACACCTTATATGTCAGTAGAAGCAGGCACGCTGTCTGGCCTGACGCTTAACGGCAATCCCTTGCGAACGGGGACTGAGGATGGCGCTCTTCGTGGGGGTGCTATCGGTGCGCAATTCGCGATCCGCGATGAAATGGCCGTCACGGCACAGGTTGAACTCGATGCATTGGCCCGAGACCTAATCACTCGGTTCCAAGATCCCGCCGTCGATCCGACGCTGGCCCCCGGTGACGCAGGTCTATTCACAGACGAAGGCGGCGCGTTTGATCCTGCAAACGAATTAGGGCTGGCCTCGCGGCTGGCTGTTCATACGGCAGTGGACCCGAGCAAAGGCGGCGAAGCCTGGCGTATCCGCGACGGTATCGGCGCAGCCAGTCCGGGATACACCGGGGATGGGAGCCTCCTACAAAGTCTGGCAGCTAGCCTGAACAAAGGCCAACCACCCGCAAGCGGCAGCTTTGGTGGCGGCAGCTATGCTCTGATCGAACTCGTTGCCACAATCACCGCCGATGTCGGCGCGGAACGGGGCAATGCTGACCAAGTCCTAAGCTTTGCGACGACCCGTCTTAACGAATTGACCCAAAGACAACTTGCTGACGGGGTCGACAGTGACGACGAAATCCAGCGCCTGATGATCATCGAACAAACCTATGCGGCAAATGCGCGGGTGATCGAAGCCGTGGATGAAATGATGCAAACGATCATGAGGCTTTAAGCATGAGCAGTACTTCTATTGGCGACCTCGCCCAATCCTTCATGCTGCGCCACCGCAACACCGCATTGAAACAAGAAATGGCGCGGCTGACCACAGAGCTGTCCACTGGACAGGTCGCCGACACGCGCGCGGTGCTTGGGGGCAACTACAGCTACCTGACCGAAATTGAACGCAAGCTGGAAACGCTCTCGGGCTATAATGTGGCCACGACTGAGGCCAACCATATGGCCAGTGCAATGCAGTCCGCGTTGGAGCGCGTTGAAAGCCTTGGCACAGACCTGTCACTTAGCCTCATCGCCGCCGGCACCAGCGCTGTGGGTACGTCAAAATCCGTCGTTGCCGCCGATGCGCGCAATGCGATGGCGGCTTTAGTTGGCACAATCAATTCCAACATTGCTGGGCGCAGCATGTTCAGCGGCACCGCAACAGACCGCGCGCCCCTGCCCGATGACAACACCCTTTTGGACGCGCTGAAAACGGCAATAACAGATGCCGGTGCCACTACCCCAGCCGACATTCTGACAGCCGCAGCAGATTGGTTCGACGATCCGGCAGGCTATGCTGCGACGGCCTATCAAGGGTCGGCTGACGCGCTGGCCCCCATGGCCCTATCAGAAACCGAAAGCGTCCGGCTCAACATCCGTGCGACGGACCCCGACCTGAAAACCATGCTGCGCCTTACCGCGCTCGCGGCCTTGGCCGAAGATCCAGCCCTCGCTTTAAGCGAAGCACAACAAACGGAGCTGTTCGAGGCGACAGGTCAGCAAATGCTGGCTGGGCGTGATGGCATCACTTCGCTGCGCGCGGCGGTGGGATTTGCGGAATCCCGGATTGAACAGGTCAGCAGCCGGAATGCGGCGGAAAAGACCAGTCTTGATTATGCCAAGACAAATCTGGTCGCCTCGGACCCCTACGACGCTGCGACCAAGCTGGAGGAAGTTCAATTTCAATTGCAAAGCCTATATTCCGTAACCGTGCGCATGTCGCAGCTGTCTTTGGTGAATTTCCTGTGACCCGTCTGTTCGTCCTGCTGACCGCCTGCCTGATCTTGGCATTGCCTGCCTCGGCCGGTCCGGTACGGATTAAGGACTTGGTTAATTTCGACGGCGTGCGCGGCAATGACCTTGTCGGTTATGGTCTGGTCGTGGGGCTTGATGGCAGCGGCGACGGGCTGCGCAATGCACCCTTTACCGAAGACATCATGACCAACATCCTCGAACGTCTGGGCGTTAATGTCACTGGAGAGCAGTTTCGTCCGAAAAATGTCGCTGCCGTTCTCGTTACCGCGACCCTTCCGCCCTTCGCCCGCGCCGGGGGGCAGGTCGATGTCACTGTCTCTGCAATAGGAGACGCAAAAAGCCTTATGGGCGGCACCCTCATCATGACACCCATGAACGCGGCGGATGGGCAGATCTATGCCGTCGCCCAGGGGACGATTATAGCGGGCGGCGCCAAAGCCGAAGGCGAAGCGGGCGGAGTCACCCAAGGTGTGCCAACCTCTGGGACCATCCCTTCGGGCGCCCGGGTGGAGCGGGAGATTGAGTTCAAACTTTCCGCGCTAGAGGACCTGCGCCTCGCGCTTCGAGAGGCCGATTTTACTACAGCCGGGCGGATCGAACAGGCCATTAACCGCGACTTTGGACGCCGCGTCGCGGTCATGCTCGACAGCGGCACGGTGCAACTCGACGTACCGGCGACGAGGATGGCTTCCGTTGCGCATGCTTTGGTCCGCATTGAGAACATCAGGGTGGAGCCTGAACGCAAGGCTCGGGTCGTGGTCGATCAACGATCTGGTACAATCGTCATGGGCGAAGATGTGCGCATCTCGCGGGTGGCTGTGTCGCAGGGAAATCTGACCCTGCGCATTCAAGAAACTCCGCTTGTTTCACAGCCCAATCCATTCTCCGAAGGCGAAACCGTCATAGTGCCGCGCACCAATGCCGCGATTCAAGAAGAACCCGGCATCGGTCTCGCCGAGGTGCCAAATGGGACCTCATTGTCAGAAGTCATTGCCGGGTTGAACGCACTTGGCGTCTCACCACGCGACATGATCGACATCCTCAAAAGCATCAAAGCCGCTGGCGCACTTCATGCGGAGTTTGTTGTCAGATAGCCTGCAATAAACCAGATCATACGAGCCGGATCCGCCCAGCCATAAGCGCTGTTAGCCCGGGCCAAACCCCGCGCTTGCGACCAATAATCGCGGCGGCGACAGCGGCGGTCACCAAATGCACCGCCGCATAGGTTTGCGCGAGCGCGAGCGGAGTCGAAACTCGCGTGCCGTATGCCAGCCCGACCATGAGCAAAGCCCCGGCCAAGCTCAGAAGCGCCCACTCCCGGCGCAACCCGATGATCGACATAAACAAAGGCGCAGCGCCGAAGTATGCAGGGGACGAAGCGCCGAGCAGTATCCACATCAGCATTGCTGGATCAGCTCCGACGAAAGTGCCAAATTGGGGCGGAAGCAAAGGTTGAAGCGCTAATATGCCAACGCTACTGCCGCCCCCAATCAGCAGCAGGCCAAGGTTCACCCGCGCTGCATCTGCCGCAAAGGCCTCCATATTCTCGCAAGACCTATTGACCGCAAGTCGCGCAGAGGTTGCCGCTTGGACCGGGTACATCGCTGCCAAGACGACCATACCACCCGCGCGCATCATCAGGTAGCCGACGGCTAATCCGGGCGATAGAAGCCAGAAAAGGATAAGTAGATCTACCACCCCAAGCAGAGCTGGGCCAATGGCCAATAGAGTTTCACGCAGTCTTTCTTGCCGCTCTAGATTCTCATTGCCAAATGGTGTCGGCAAACCGCGCATGAGGGCGAGCGTTAACAAGAGCCAAAGCAGCGCCAGCGCTGCGAGCAATAGGCCGTGAGAGATTTCCGAAATCTGGTCGAGGCCCCAAACAAGCGCCGTCGCGAAGAGTATCCGTGCCGCGAAGAAGCCCTTCCCACTGCGGCGCAACGCAACGCGCTGCGCGGTGGCCAGATGCGCGAGCGCTAAGGATAGGCTGCCGCCTGCAAGGTAAAGCCCTACGGTGGGCTGATTAATGAACGGGTTCGCTAACTCGACCGCGGCGGCGAACGCGATAACAGCAACTAAAATGATCCAGCGCACCAAAACGGCCCCAAGCGCCTGTGATCCGCTGTCGTTCAGTGGCCGGTCAGACCTATCAATTGGCACCCAGCCTAATACCAAGAAACGACCGAGGATTTCTCCCAAGACCATTGCGGATAGCACTAAGGAAAAATCGCCCCGGTTTAGGATCGCCTCTGCGACAAAGACGAAGGAGAGCCACCCGGCACCGAGGAACATCCCACAGGCTAGATTGGAGGGCATGGTTTGGCCGACTGTTTTTGATTGCCCCACTTGGCTGCTCCGATAGAACACGCCACCCCGACGCGGGATCACCCTGACGCGCGCGCCCTTTCGACGGGCTTAACAGGAGGCAGCGTTTAACGCAGCTTTGCCTCAATCTCTCGGCAGACGATCTAGAAGTAGCTGCGGACGAGACTGCCTGCGATCAGGCTCCAGCCATCCGCAACTACGAAAAAGGCCAGTTTGAAAGGGAGAGAAACCACCGCGGGCGGCACCATCATCATGCCCATCGACATCAAGATCGCGGCGACGACGAGGTCAATAATCAGGAAGGGCAGGTAAATCAGAAAGCCAATCTGAAAGGCGCGGGCGATTTCTGAAAGCAGGAACGAAGGGATAAGCACTGACAGCGGCGCATCGGCTGTTGGTTCGGCGGTCATGGTGGCTGGGCGCAGCTCGGCCATTGCGAAGAACGTATCAAGGTCCAACCGTGCGGCCATGAAGATCCGAAAAGGCTCTAACGTGCGGGCGAAGGCCGTTTCTACATCAATTTGCTCGGTGGTAAGCGGTTCGATCCCATTCTCCCATGCGGCAGAAAAAACGGGTTCCATGATGAAATATGAAAGAAACAGCGCAAGGCTGACAATCAGCATATTGGGCGGAGACTGCTGCAGGCCAATGGCTTGGCGCAAGATCGATAACACCGTGACGATGAAAGGAAAACAAGTCACCATGATCGCCAGTCCCGGTGCGAGACTAAGCACGGTGATCAGAGCAAAAAGTTGGATCGTACGCGCGCTGATCGACCCCTCATCTCCCAATGACAGGGAAAATTCCTGCGCACTGGCCATCGCCGGTATTGAGACGATCGCGACGGCAAACAACAGGCGAATATACAGTGCGCGGGGGGTCACAGGCTTTTTTGTAAGTCAACGACCTCGGTCAATCGGACCACAAGCTGGCCGGTCGTGTCGCCTTCCTGTTCCTCCAACAGCCCGCGGGCGATCAGGCGATCCCCTACATAAAGTTCAACGGGATCATCCATGCGACTATCGAGGGTAAGCACAGCGTTTTCGCCCAACATGACAAGGTCTCGGATCAAGGGGCGGGCCTTGCCTACGCAGACATTCACCTCAATCGGGACCGAAGTGAAAGGGTTGGAGAGATCGGCGGCGGGGGCGGTGGGGGTACTATCCACGGGGGGACTCCTCTCGGGATTGAAGGAAGTAGGCGTCGAGCGCTTGGGCCATCCCGTCGAGCACAGTGTCGAGATTGATTTCCCGTTCTTCTGCATTGGCGCGGAGATAGACTTGACCAGGGCCAAGGGCCGGTTCAGCTGTTAGCAAAAATGGAAGGCTGATCTTTTGGTTTAAAATTTCCTGCATCGCATCCATTTGCCGTGGAGCAACCGCGATCTCGATACCCCCTTCGGCATGGGCAGAGAGCATGTCGCCAAGCAAATCGACAATTTGCTGGGCCAAGGCCGCGTGGGCTGCAACGGGCAAAACCTTGGTGACGATGCAATTCAGCAAAGGGCGCATGGACGTGCAAAGCTGCGCATGTGCCTCGTGATAGGTGAAAGACATGTCCTGAAGTGTCTGGGCGATTTCTGTCGCGGCGCGGTCACGCTCGGTCGCATGGGCTTTGACAGCGTCTTCCCATCCAGCCTGATAACCAGCTTCAAAGGATTGCAGCTTCTCATCCTGCATCGCCTCTTCACCGGCCCCGAAGGCATCTGGTTCAAGGCCCGCAGCTGCTCCGAAATCGAGGTAACGGTACGACAGGGAGCTCATGCGTTTTCTTCCTTGTCTTCAAGCCAACTGCGTAGAATCTCGACTGTTTCTTCTTTGCGCTCTCCAATCATCGCCCTGAGCCGGTCGACCGGCTCTTCACCTCCCCCCATCATTGGCAGCCCAGACAGGGAGGGCAGTTCGGTGTCTACATCCGCCAAATTTCCAAAGTCTGTCAAATCCGGCAAATCAAGGCTATCTGACGCGATTTCTCCTGTGAGGCTTTCAACATTGTCCATCGACGCGGGGGGGCCAGAGGGCGCTGTGGGAAGTGCTCGACCATCGCTTATGAGATCGACTGGCGTGCGTGACAGAACAGGGCGGACGACGAACAACCCAAGGATCAACGTCACGATGGCCAGCACCGCCATCTGAATCGCCGACATCAGGTCAAGGTCGATCCGATCAAGTAGCGAGGTGCCAGCGGCAGTGCCGCTTGGTGCGATGTTCTGCAGCGGCATTGATTTGATCGTGATGATATCGCCACGGGACTCGTCAAAGCCTACCGCTGAGGAGACAAGTTCGCGCAACGCAGAAAGCTCGGCCTCTTCGCGCGGCTGGGCGATCTCCTCCCCAGCTTCATTCGTCGTCACGGGTTCATTCACCAGCACGGCAACGGTAACCCGCTTGATGGCTCCCGGAGCGCGGATAATCTCACGTTCCGTGGCGGACACCTCGTAATTGATACGCTCGCGGGTTTCGTTGTTCTGCGCCGATGACGCCTCTCCTCCGCCGCCTTCTTGATCGGGCAGGTTACTGGCGACCGTCACATCACCGCCGCCTGCATCGCTTGAAGTATTGTTGCGTTCTTCTGTATCGGTGCTGATCGCTACGCGGCCGTCTGGATCGTACCGGTGCTCCCGGATTGCTTCGCTTTCGGTCACAGTATCGACACTGACTTCAACCACCGCATTGCCAAAGCCCACCCGCGCTTCAAGAAGCCGCTGAACTCGGTCGCGCAGCACTTGGGCTTTGTCATCGCCACCGATGGCTGGCGCTGCATCTTCGGTCTGCCCAATCAGCGCACCATTTGAA
>Ga0209344_10004584_pt1 | contig 12569 bp, 9 predicted proteins | sample Cruoilmetagenom6_FD_187293 | JGI IMG/M metagenome (GOLD analysis project Ga0209344, IMG submission 187293) | Oil polluted marine microbial communities from Coal Oil Point, Santa Barbara, California, USA - Santa Barbara Oil Seep Sample 6 (SPAdes)... | ecosystem: Environmental > Aquatic > Marine >...
GCATCGGTCAACCTGGCAACTGAGACCGCACAGGTACGTCTTGTGGCGGGTGTTACAAACCCTGCTGAAATCGCCGAAATTGCCACACAGGCGGGCTACCCTGCAAAGGCTAAATCCTATGACCAGCCCGACCATACTGATCGTAAAGCACAGGAAATCGCTACGCTTGGGCGCTTAACCCTGTTGGCCGCAATACTGGCCCTACCTGTTTTTGTGATTGAAATGGGTGGCCATATCTTTCCTGCTCTACATGCATTTATCAACAACACTATCGGGATGCAGAACAGCCGCCTGCTACAATTCGTTTTGACCACTGCCGTCCTGTTCGGTCCGGGCTTTCGGTTTTACACCAAAGGATATCCCGCTTTGTTTAAAGGTGCGCCGGACATGAATTCATTGGTCGCTTTGGGCACGTCAGCGGCTTACGGGTTTTCACTGGTCGCAACATTTATCCCAAACCTGTTGCCTGCCGACACCGCAAATGTCTATTATGAAGCGGCTGCGGTTATAGTGGTGCTGATCCTGCTTGGGCGTTTTTTAGAAGCGCGCGCAAAGGGGCGCACGGGGCAGGCCATTCGCAAACTTGTTGGGTTGCAACCAAAAATCGCAAATGTCGAACGGGACGGAAAAATCGTCGAGATGGCGATTGAGAACATCACCAAAGGTGACATTGTTCATCTACGCCCGGGCGAAAAAATAGCTGTGGATGGGGTCGTACTAACCGGCGCATCCTATGTTGATGAAAGTATGATCACAGGTGAACCTGTTCCGGTCGAGAAAACACAAGGCACAAAAGTCGTTGGCGGTACTGTAAACGGCACAGGTGCAATCACCTTTCGCGCAACCAAAGTCGGCAGTGACACTATGCTGGCGCAGATTATCCAAATGGTTGAACAGGCGCAGGGCGCAAAACTGCCCATTCAGGGCATGGTTGATAAAATTACCGCTTGGTTTGTGCCTGCAGTTTTGATCGCTGCATTGGTGACTGTGCTTGTCTGGTTGGTCCTTGGGCCAGACACGGTACTTGGCTTTGCCCTTGTTGCAGGGGTTTCAGTATTGATTATCGCTTGCCCTTGCGCGATGGGGTTGGCGACACCGACCTCGATTATGGTGGGTACGGGGCGTGCCGCTGAGATGGGGGTTCTGTTTCGCAAAGGTCAGGCACTGCAATCGCTGCAAGAGGTCACGATCGTGGCCGTTGATAAAACCGGAACACTTACCGAAGGGCATCCGGAGTTGACTGATTTGATCGTGGCAGACGGTTTTGACCTAAATAATGTATTGCGCCTTGTTGCTGCTGTTGAAGCAACATCGGAACATCCGATTGCCGCCGCGATCGTCCGTGCGGCAAAGGTCAAAGGGATCGCACTTCCGGTCATTCAGGATTTTATGTCTCAAACAGGGTATGGGGTTCGGGCAGTCGTTGATGGCAAAACAGTGCTGATCGGTGCTGACCGTTTTATGAGACGTGAAAATATTGCACTGGGATCACTGGAATCCAGTGGTGCGGATTTGGGGCAAAAAGGCAAAACACCGCTTTATGCTGCCATTGACGGTCGGATCGCTGCCGTGATTGCCGTGACAGACCCGATCAAGAAAACCACGCCTGCGGCCATCGCTGCCCTACACGATCTGGGTCTTAAGGTGGCGATGATTACGGGCGACAATCAAGGCACCGCTGAAGTGATCGCAAAAGAACTGGGTATTGACCATGTCGTGGCCGAAGTTCTGCCTGCAGGCAAAGTAGAGACATTAAATGCTTTGCGTGCGGATAACAACAAACTGGCCTTTGTCGGGGATGGTATCAATGATGCACCCGCCCTTGCGGTGGCGGATGTCGGTATTGCGATTGGCACGGGCACTGATGTGGCGATAGAAGCCGCCGACGTTGTATTGATGTCGGGTGATCTGCAAGGTGTCGTCAATGCGTTTGTCATCAGCCAAAGCACCATGCGCAATATCCGCCAGAACCTGTTTTGGGCCTTTGGCTATAACACGTTGCTGATACCCGTTGCCGCAGGTGTGCTTTATCCTGTAAGCGGCATGATGTTGTCACCCGTTCTGGCCGCAGGGGCTATGGCATTGTCCAGTGTTTTTGTTTTGACAAATGCGTTGCGCTTGCGTTGGATGAAACCTGTTTTACTGGAATAGCCCTTAGCTGACAGCACTGAATTTCGCGTTGTCGTCGATATACTGATCGAAAGCCTTTGCAACCAGACGTGCAATGCTGCGTTTGTGCTGCACGATCTCGAACCCGGATTTTGAAAATACGATAATGCCACCGAAATCTTTTTGCAGATGCAGGATTGCCTGATTAAGGCATGATAAATCATCACTGAATTCTGCAATCAGTTTAGTGTAATCCACTGCGAAGTTGCACATGATCATCTCAATTGTGCGTGCGATCAGACGATCTTCATGCGATGTTTCAATGCCGCGGTATGTGGCAAGCTGGCCCGTATTTATTGCACGTGCATAATCTGAAGATTTTGCCTGATTTTGCGCAAAACCACTTGGGTATTTGGAAATAGAACTGGCACCAAACCCAATCAGCGTATCCATATCATCGGTTGTGTAACCTTGAAAATTCCGTCGTAAACGACCCCCTTTTTGTGCAATGGCCATACTGTCTGCCGGTTTGGCAAAATGATCTATGCCAACGGGATCGTATCCCCCTTTGTCTTCCAGTTCCGCCGCCATTGCCTGAAATAAATCATGGCGGGCTTCACCGTTCGGCAGGGCCGTTTCATCGATCAGTTGTTGGCGTTTGGCCATCCATGGCACATGGGCATATCCATATAGTGCAATGCGATCGGGCGACAGGGTCAACACTTTGTGGATGGTATCCAGAACACTGGTTTGGTTTTGATGCGGCAAGCCGTAAAGAATATCCATATTCAAAGATGCAACATTTGCACGGCGCAGCATTTCGACACATTCCTTGGTGGCCGCATAGCTTTGTTCGCGACCAATAGCTGCCTGAACATTCTGTGCAAAATCCTGTACGCCGATGCTGGCGCGGTTCATGCCAACTGCGACTAATGCATCGATCTTTTCCTGACTAACCAAAGTCGGGTCAATTTCGACTGAAAATTCCGCATCTTTGGTGCGCGGGATTTTCTGTTCCAATGCATTTGCCAGCAATTTGATTTGATCGGGTGTCAGTATTGTCGGTGTTCCGCCACCCCAATGAACCCTGCTGGCCATAATGCCTTTGGGTAAATGCTGCGTAACCAGATCGATTTCGGCAATCACACGGTCCAGATAAGCCGCAACGGGTGAGGCCGATTTGGTGCCTTGCGTGCGACAAGCGCAAAACCAGCATAAGCGCTCGCAAAACGGGATATGGATGTAAACCGATACGGGCTTTTCAATTGGAAGGGCCGCAAGCGCCGTGGCTGTAAAGCTTGCACCGACTTCAGATGTAAACTGAACGGCTGTCGGATAGCTGGTGTAACGCGGTGCGCGGGCGTCATAAACACCTAAACGCGCTAAATTTGGATCATATGTCATAAGATTCTATAACATGCGTCAATTTTGTGACCTTGATCTAAGTCAATTTTTTTGATCTTTAGGGGGTATGAAAAATATTGCCCCCATATTTGCGCCTGCAAGCTTAGAATGCAATGATTGCCCGATCAAACATCGGGCGGTGTGCGCATATTGCGAGAAGTCAGAAATGGCACTTTTGGAAGGAATGAAATCCTACAAAACATATGCGGCTGGCGATCCTATTATTTTTGCAGGCGACAAGATGGCGTTTGTCGGCTCGGTCGTTGTCGGCGTTGCGCGGTTGTCCCAAACAATGGAAGACGGTCGCAAACAAATGGTGGGCTTGTTGTTGCCAAGCGATTTTGTCGGTCGCCCCGGGCGCGCATATTCCGCTTTCGATGTTGAAGCGACGACGGAAGTGACCCTATGCAGGTTCGAGCGTAAACCGTTCGAAAAATTATTATGTGATATACCACATTTGCGCGAACGGATGTTGGAAATGGCATTGGATGAATTGGATTCGGCACGCGAATGGATGTTGCTGTTGGGGCGTAAAACTGCCCGTGAGAAAATCGCCAGCCTGCTGACGTTTATCGCACGGCGCGAGAACACCCCGTCGAATCCAACGACAAACGAAATGTCCTTTGATCTTAACCTGACACGTGAAGCAATGTCGGAATATCTGGGGCTGACGCTGGAAACCGTCAGTCGACAGATAAACGCGCTTCGTAAAGACGGCGTTATCAAGTTAGAGAAAAAACGCCATGTTATTGTAAATGATTTTGCCCGCCTCCTAGAGGAGACGGGCGATGATGCAGACGGTGGGTTTTTGGCCTAGGGGAAAATTGGCCTAATGTGCCATGAAGATCGGCACCCTACAGTCTTGCAACATATTCCGTGTCGGCCCGCCAAACAGAAATTCGCGCATCGGCGAATGACCATAGCCGCCCATCACAATCAGATTGGCCCCAAGATCACTGGCATGCGAGCGGATGATGTCGGAAATTTTTGCAGCAGTATTGGGCAGGATGTTTACGTCAACTTTTATACGGTGACGTGCCAGAAAGGTCGCGATTTCGCTGGAAACTTCAGCCTGCAAGATGGTGCGTTTGGAATTTGCGACGATTACCACATCCACTTGTGTGGCTTTGCGCAATAATGGCAAAGCTCCGCGTACTGCGCGCAAGGCGTGATGGCTGCCATCCCAAGCGATCACCACTTTTTCTTCTCTGTGCCCCATATCTTCGTCAGGAACAATCAGAACCGGGCATTCAGACGCTAAGAGCGTTCCTTCGGTGATTTTCTCGTCGGTTTCGTTGCGTTCCGGTCCAAAGGGGCGCGGTAGAACCGTTAGATCACAGAACTTCGCGGTATGTGACATCAGGCTTGATAATTGATCCCGATTAATAACGGCAGTCTCTACACTGAAAAATATAAGTTCCTCAGCCGCAAAGTTTTCAGCTTCGGCTACAAGTTTGGCCGCTGTTTTTTCAGCGCGCTCCCGTTCTTCTGCTTTCAGTTCGGCGGGAAAATCCAAATAAGGGTAGGATTGGGTCTGAATAATGGTGATATAAGCCGGACAAATGATATGCAAATGCCCGTTCGCTTCCACCGTCAATCTGATTGCTTTGCGTATAGATGGAACGCTACTGTCTTTGCCGTCCCAGATTGTTAAAATCGATTTATAGGACATAAGTAACTCCTGTCTTCATTCAAGCTATTTATAAAGGGCTTGAATGGGAAAACCTTGATCCAGATCAAAGACTATTGCCACTACTCCATTGCATCAGTAAAAATTAGGATAGGACGGGACAGCAAAAGGCCAAAACATGGACATTCTTAAACTCATCGTATTGTCATTCATTACGATATTCGCAGCTATGGCTGCTAATTTTGGTCAGGATTTGGCCTATATCATACACGCTTTAATCATAATGGCGGTTTCGTTCTTCCTTTTTGTAAGGGAAGTGCGGTGTTTTGGTGATTCAAAGCCTGTGGTTGAAACAGGTTATCAAGATAGCGTTATCAGGGCAGGCGTTATCGCCACATCGTTTTGGGGGGTTGTTGGGTTTCTCGTCGGCGTATTCATCGCTTTCCAACTGGCATTTCCAGCCTTGAATTTTGACCTTCCATTCACGACATTCGGGCGCGTGCGTCCATTGCATACATCTGCAGTGATTTTTGCTTTTGGCGGTAACGCCTTGATCGCAACGTCATTTTATATCGTGCAACGTACGTCTGCTGCACGGCTTTGGGGCGGCAACCTGTGCTGGTTTGTTTTTTGGGGCTACCAGTTATTTATCGTTCTGGCTGCAACAGGGTATCTTTTGGGCGCAACGCAATCAAAAGAATATGCTGAACCTGAATGGTATGTCGATATCTGGCTGACAATTGTCTGGGTCGCATATTTGGCGGTCTTCATGGGGACGATTTTCAAACGTAAAGAACCGCATATCTATGTTGCGAACTGGTTTTTCCTGTCATTTATCGTGACCATTGCAATGCTGCATCTGGTTAACAATCTGGCCATGCCCGTTTCGATCTACGGGTCAAAATCGGTGCAACTGTTCTCTGGTGTGCAAGATGCGCTGACCCAGTGGTGGTATGGTCATAATGCGGTTGGGTTTTTCCTGACTGCGGGTTTCTTGGGCATGATGTACTATTTTGTGCCGAAACAGGCCAATCGACCAGTGTTCAGCTATAAACTGTCCATCATCCATTTTTGGTCATTGATCTTCCTTTATATCTGGGCAGGTCCGCACCATTTGCATTACACGGCTTTGCCTGATTGGGCACAAACCTTGGGTATGACCTTTTCGATCATGCTGTGGATGCCCAGCTGGGGCGGTATGATCAACGGTCTGATGACGCTGAACGGTGCATGGGACAAGCTGCGCACCGATCCGATCTTGCGGATGATGGTGCTAAGTTTGGCATTCTACGGTATGTCCACATTCGAAGGGCCGATGATGTCGATCAAAGTCGTGAACTCTTTGTCGCATTATACCGAATGGACAATCGGGCACGTGCATTCTGGCGCGCTTGGTTGGAACGGCATGATCACGTTCGGTGCACTTTACTATCTGACACCGCGCCTATGGGGGCGTGAACGTCTGTATAGCATGAGCATGGTAAACTGGCATTTCTGGCTGGCCACGATCGGTATCGTTTTCTATGCCGCATCCCTGTGGGTGGCGGGTATTATGGAAGGTCTGATGTGGCGCGAAGTTGATCCGCAAGGCTTCCTTGTAAACTCATTTGCAGATACGGTTGCAGCCAAGTTCCCGATGTTCATTGTACGCGGAACAGGTGGGCTGTTGTATCTGGCAGGTGCAATCATCATGTGTGTGAACCTGTGGCTGACCGCCACAGGGGCAGGCGAACGTAAATCAAGTGCTGCTGTTGCAGTGCCTGCGGAATAAGGAGCAATATAATGTCACTCTTTCGCCATCACAAAAAAATTGAAACCAACGCGACACTTCTACTGGTATTAAGCCTGGGGGTGGTCGCTATCGGCGGTGCCGTGGAAATTGCACCGCTGTTCTATCTTGAAAACACAATCGAGAAAGTTGAAGGGATGCGTCCTTATACGCCACTGGAACTGGAAGGGCGCAATATCTACGTGCGTGAAGGTTGCTATCTTTGCCACAGCCAGATGATCCGCCCTTTGCGTGACGAAGTTGAACGCTATGGGCATTATTCACTGGCGGTAGAAAGCATCTACGATCACCCGTTTCAGTGGGGTTCAAAACGCACGGGCCCCGATCTGGCCCGTGTGGGTGCGCGTTATTCTGATGAATGGCACGTTGATCACTTGGTTGATCCGCGTTCCGTTGTGCCGGAAAGTATTATGCCGACATACGGGTTCCTGAAGGAAACTGCGCTGAAACCTGAACGCATTCAGGCCGTATTGATCGCCAACAGCAGGGTCGGTGTTCCCTATACGCAAGAAATGATTGAACAGGCCGAAAGTGATATGGAAGTACAGGTTGATCCTGACGGTGACTGGGAAGAAATGGTTGCGCGTTACCCCAAAGCACAGGTGCGAAACTTCGACGGGCAGGAAGAACTGACCGAAATGGATGCGCTGGTCGCTTATTTGCAAATGCTTGGCACTTTGGTTGATTTCTCGACCTTCCAGCCAAACGCCAGCCGATAGGAGAGAAGCTATGGATACCTATTCTGTAATGCGTGAAATGGCTGACAGCTGGGGCCTCTTGGCGATGATGGCTTTCTTCATCGGTGCTGTGCTTATGCTGTTTCGCCCCGGTGCCAAAAAACAACACGAAGATGCTTCTATGATCCCGTTTCGCGAGACTAAACCTGATGCAATCGATAACAAGAATTCCAGCCCCAAATCTGAACAACCGTTGGAGGGTTCGTCATGAGCAAGAAAATTAAAAAAAGTGACGAAGACTACCCGACAACAGGTCATGAATGGGACGGCATACGCGAGTATGACAAACCCATGCCGCGCTGGTGGTTGAACACGTTCTATTTAAGTATCATCTTTGCCGTTGGTTATATGATCGCCTACCCCGCAATACCTTTGCTAAAAGGTGCAACACCCGGTCTATTGAAGTTTTCATCGCGTGGTGAGGTTCAGCAACATATCGATGATGTGAATGCGCAAAACGCCGAGATCGAAGCAAAGCTATTGGCAACACCTTTGGAAGATATCGCTGCCGATGCTGATCTGGCGCGGTTCGCCACAGCGGGTGGCGGGGCGGTTTTTCTGACCTATTGTGCACAATGTCACGGTGCCGGTGCCCAAGGGGCGAAAGGCTATCCTAACCTTCAGGATGATGATTGGCTTTGGGGCGGTGACTTGGAAGCGATCGCAACGACCGTTCGCCACGGCATCCGCAATGACACGGATGAAGATACACGTTATTCCGAAATGCCGAAGTTCGGTGAGATATTGGAAAACGATGAGATCGCCCAAGTCGCGGAATTTGTTCTTCAGGTTTCAGGTCAGGATCATGACGGTTCACTTGCAGCACCGGGCAAAGTGGTCTTTGAAGAAAACTGTGCTGCATGCCACGGTGAAACAGCATTGGGTGACCGCGAACAGGGTGCGCCAAACCTTGCGGATGCGCTTTGGCTTTATGGCAGTGATCGTGATACGATTACACAAACCATAACCAACAGTCGCTTTGGTGTTATGCCCGCATGGCAAACGCGCATCACAGACGCGCAAATCAAACAGGTAACATTCTACGTCCACCAGCTTGGCGGCGGGGAATAAATATCTTAGGCACCCTTTGATTAGGATGTCTGACACCAGCCTTTGGCCTGTAAAGACCGAAACTGGTGCTGAATATGCAGGGCTTGGCTCTGCGATGAATGCACGAGCTGTAATTTTAATGGCAGAACTTCAACGGAACAATCAGGTGACAAATGACGTCCCAATCAACTGAACCGCCAAAATTATTTGAAGCGCGCGAACCGGTTTTCCCCCAGCGGGTTTCCGGCTGGTATCGCCGTCTGAAATGGTGGTTGATGGCATTCACCCTTGGTATTTATTACATTACGCCGTGGCTGCGCTGGGATAGGGGGGCTAATCTGCCGGATCAGGCCGTTTTGATCGATCTGGCAAATGCGCGCTTCTACTTCTTCTGGATTAAAATCTGGCCGCACGAGTTTTACTTTGTTGTCGGCTTGCTGATTATGGCGGGTCTGGGCTTATTTCTGTTCACGTCCGCCCTTGGTCGTGTCTGGTGTGGTTATGCCTGCCCGCAAACTGTTTGGACGGATTTGTTTATTTTGGTTGAACGCTGGGTTGAGGGGGATCGCAACGAGCGTATTCGCCTGTTACGTGCAAAATGGAGCTTTCACAAAGCTCGCCTGCGTATGACCAAATGGATATTGTGGGTGCTGATCGGCATCGCAACCGGTGGTGCATGGGTGTTCTATTTTGCCGATGCCCCGACTTTGTTGCGCGATCTGATAGCGGGGCAAGCGGCCTTTGTGGCCTACGCAACTATTGCGGTTATGGCTGCAACGACATTCATGTTTGGTGGGTTTTTGCGCGAACAGGTCTGTACATATATGTGCCCATGGCCGCGTATTCAGGCGGCGATGATGGACGAGCATTCCTTGACCGTTGCCTACCGTGATTGGCGCGGTGAGCCGCGTGGTAAAATGGGCAAGGCCGAAGGTGATTGTATCGATTGTATGGCCTGTGTGACCGTTTGCCCGCAAGGCATAGACATCCGCGATGGTCAGCAAGTGGAATGTATTACTTGCGCATTATGTATTGATGCCTGTGACAATATGATGGAAAAAATCGGTCGCCCGCGTGGGTTGATTGACTACTGTACCCTTAATGATGAACCGCTGGAACGCGCCGGCAATGCGCCCAAAACGGTATGGAGCCATATCCTGCGCCTGCGCAATTTTATCTACTTTGGGATGTGGGCTGCTATCGGTATAGGTCTTGTGGTCGCCTTGTTTATACGGTCTGATTTTTCGGCTTCGGTAAAACCTGATCGCAATCCGCGCTTTGTGACCTTGTCCGATGGGACTATACGCAACGCTTATGATTTGAAAATCAGCAATCAAACCGGCGAAGACAGAGTATTTCATGTCTCGATCAAAACCGAAGAACCTTTACGGATAGATCTGGAAGGAACGGATGAATTGTTTGTGCCTGTGCCGGCAGACGGCAGAGTACACCAACGGGTTTATATCTTTGCCAAACCGCAATACAATGCAAGCAAATCCGATAGCTCGCCGGTACGCTTTTGGGTTGAAGGTATGGATAACGGTGAACTCACTTATGTCGACACAATGTTTGCAGGAAATGCTAAATGACCCAAGTAAAAAAACAACGTGAATTAAAAGGCCGCCACGTTGCAATGATGTTTGGCGGTGCATTTGCCGTGATTATCGGGGTTAACCTTGCATTGGCTTACTCTGCCGTCGGATCGTTTCCGGGGTTGGAAACCCGCGCGCCTTATAATGAAAGTCTGACCTTCGAAGCACGGCGTCAGGCGCAGAATAACCTGAACTGGAACTCTGCGGTATCGTATGCGGCAGGGCAGGTGACCCTGACCCTGACGGAGGTTGATGGGTCTACGGTTGTCACACCGAACGTGTCCCTTGTAATCAGGCTTGCCACTTCGGACGACTATGATCAGAATGTTGCGATGCAGTTTGACGGCCGTAAATATGTGGGGCAAGTGGATTTGCCTGCAGGAAACTGGCAGGCAAGGGTCTTTGCAACCGCATTGGATGGGACCAAATTCATCCGTACGCTGTCACTTTATATCAGAGCGGCATCATGACCGCCGCAACCTGTTCTGCTTGCGCTGCGGTGCCACATGACAAGATAGAACAGACCATTGCTGACGAATATACGTTGGATCTATCTGTGCCAACAGTGCATTGCGCTGGTTGCATCGGCAAGATTGAACGCGGCTTGAAAACTCTGGACGGGGTGCAGGGCGCGCGCGTGAACCTGTCACTAAAGCGCCTGCATGTGCAATATGACGGGCACCAAACGATTGAAGATGCGGTTCTGGACAAGCTTGCTAGCCTTGGGTTCGAAGCACATCTTCTGGACGGGAAAATTTTAACTGACAAAGTTGATACGGCCGCACGCGGCCTGCTGATCCGTCTGGGTATTGCAGGGTTCGCGGCAATGAATGTGATGCTGTTGTCGGTGTCTGTCTGGGCGGGTGCCGATGGCATTACACGGGATTTTCTGCATTGGGTTTCAGCCGCAATTGCCCTGCCGACGATCGCGTATACCGCGCAACCGTTCTTTAAAAATGCATGGTCGGCGCTAAGGGTTCGGGGGCTGAACATGGATGTGCCAATCAGTCTGGCTATCCTTATGGCGTCCGGTCTGTCTCTTTATGAAACGGCCCTTGGCGGCAAACATGCTTATTTCGATGCCGCACTCTCTTTGACGTTCTTCTTGTTGGCGGGGCGGTATCTGGATCACCAAACCCGTGCCAAAGCCCGTTCTGCGGCTGTCGAACTGACTGCATTGGAAATGCCGCGCGCCCAAAAGGTAACCGGGGGGCAGGTGGAAACCGTTGCGATTGAAACCTTGCATATCGGTGATCGGGTGCTTGTGCGGCGCGGCGCACGTGTGCCGGTCGACGGTGTTGTCGCAAAAGGTGCCAGTGAACTGGATATGTCTTTGCTTACAGGTGAAACCATGCCTGCCAGCATAAGCCTTGGGGATGCGGTCTACAGTGGTACGCTTAATCTCGGCCCATCGTTTGAAGTGAATGTCACGCAAATCGGGCAGGGCACGAAACTGGCAGAAATCGCGGCCCTTGTGGCCACCGCCGAGGCCACCAAAACCAAATACACGACACTGGCCGACAAAGCCGCGCAAATCTATGCGCCACTGGTACATCTACTGGCCTTGGTCGCTTTCTTGTTCTGGCAGTTCTACACAGGCGATACCCGCCTTGCCGTCGGTATTGCCACGGCCGTTTTGATCATCACTTGCCCATGCGCGCTGGGGTTGGCCGTTCCCGCAGTGATGACCGCTGCCAGTGGGCGGCTGTATCGCGCGGGTATCCTGATCCGGGATGGTGCGGCGTTGGAACGTCTGGTTGATGTCGATACCGTGGTGTTTGATAAAACGGGTACGTTGACCACGGGTGAAATGACTGTAATCGATGCCCCGAAAGGCGAAGCTCTGAACCTTGCCGCCAGCCTTGCAGCCCATTCCGATCACCCGCTGTCCAATGCGGTTGTAAGACTTGCCGCTGACCTAAACCTACCTGCTGTTCAGAACGTGGTGGAACATGCCGGCAAAGGGATAGAGGCGCGTACAGGCAACTCACGTATCCGTCTTGGCCGCGCGGAATGGATCGGTTGCAAGCCGGTTGAGGGCTATGTGCAAACATGGCTTCAGATAGATGAAACACCCCCCGTTGCCTTTCTGTTCGAAGATACAATCAAGGACAGCAGTAAAGATGCTGTTTTACGCTTGAAGGCGCGCGGATTACAGGTTGTGATGCTGTCGGGCGATACCCAATCTGCAAGCGATAGATTGGCCGAAAAACTTGGCATTGAACGCGCCGTTGGTGATGTTCTGCCGGACGAAAAAC
>Ga0209344_10004585_pt1 | contig 12568 bp, 13 predicted proteins | sample Cruoilmetagenom6_FD_187293 | JGI IMG/M metagenome (GOLD analysis project Ga0209344, IMG submission 187293) | Oil polluted marine microbial communities from Coal Oil Point, Santa Barbara, California, USA - Santa Barbara Oil Seep Sample 6 (SPAdes)... | ecosystem: Environmental > Aquatic > Marine...
GGTGGCGCTTGACGACAAGGAATACACGATGGCCCCCGGCATGGTGGTGATATCGGACGACACTGGCGTTGAAAGCATCGCCGGGATCATGGGCGGGCTGGCAACGGGTTGCACCGAAGGCACGACGGATGTTTTCCTTGAGGCCGCTTTGTGGGACACAATCTCGATCGCCAAGACCGGGCGTGCGCTAAAGGTGAACTCGGACGCGCGCTATCGTAATGAACGCGGGATTGACCCGGAATTCAACGCCCCCGCGATTGAACTGGCGACCAAGATGATCATGGATCTGTGCGGTGGCGAGCCGTCGAACGTTGTTGTCGCAGGCGCGGTTCCTGACGTGGCGCGTGCCTATCCGATTGACACCGACAGGGTGCAATCACTGGTGGGAATGGAAATTCCGGCGAAGCAACAGTTTGCGTCACTAACGGCCCTTGGGTTCAGGATAGAAAGCAACATGGCGCATGTACCAAGCTGGCGCCCTGATGTGCAGGGGCCGGCTGATCTGGTGGAAGAAGTCGCACGGATAGCGTCACTAACAAAACTGCAAGGCGTGCCGATGGCCCGTGTTGCCACAGGTGTGACCCGGCCGATCCTGACACCAATGCAGCGCCGGGAAGGTACTGCCAGGCGCACCACTGCGGCACTGGGATATAATGAATGTGTAGCCTATTCGTTTATCGATCAGGCGTCGGCTGCGCTGTTTGGCGGCGGGTCTGACAACACAAGGCTGGAAAACCCGATTTCATCGGAGATGAGTCATATGCGCCCCAATCTGCTGCCCGGCCTGTTGCAGGCAGCCGCTCGCAATCAGGCGCGTGGGTTCATGGATATGGCGTTGTTTGAGGTTGGCCCCGCGTTTCAGGGGGGCGAACCGGAAGAACAGCACGTGCAGGTGGCAGGTTTACTGGTTGGGCATGTGGCCCCACGCGATCCCTACGGGTCGCGCCGGGTGGCCGATGTTTACGATGCCAAAGCTGACGCAGAGGCGGTTCTGGCCGCTATCGGAGCACCCGCAACCGCGAAAATTCAGCGCAACGCGCCGGACTGGTGGCACCCAAGGCGATCTGGCCAGATTAGTCTGGGGCCAAAGAATATTTTGGCGGTTTTTGGTGAAGTGCACCCTAAAGTGTTGGGCGCAATGGGTGTAAAAGGAGCGGTGATGGCGTTCACTGTTTTTCCCGAACGTGTGCCTGCGCGCAAATCAAAATCATCGACGCGCCCGGCGTTGATAATGAACGATTTGCAAGCGGTTGAACGTGATTTTGCCTTTGTGGTTGATGGCGATGTTGAGGCGCTGACGCTGGTCAATGCAGCGGCAGGAGCGGACAGGCAGCTGATCGAAAACGTTGCGGTGTTCGACGAGTTCAAGGGTGGCAAGGCAGAGGCGCAGATGGGAGCGGGCAAAAAATCTCTGGCAATTTCTGTACGTTTGCAACCGTTTGCCGCGACGTTGACGGACAAGGATATCGAAGCCGTGTCCACAAAAATCATCACCGGAGTTGCCAAAGCAACTGGTGGTGTTCTGCGCGGTTAGGGTGATCTGAATGCGGCCCGTACCGGGCCATTACCTTTTCTCGCCCATACGGGCTCAGGAATGCCTGCGGCGCGGATATTTTAGAACAGAAGAAGGTTCGGGCCTTCTGGCAACGGCGCTGTTATTGGGTTTCCCGGGGCATTGATCGGGATGACACCTGCCGCGCAGGCAAAGCCATTGTGCATGGTATTTACAGGAGCCTTTGAGCTGTTGGTATTTTTTGGATTCTGCTAAGGTCTGGAAAACGAGAATGAAAAGGATGGGTGATGACATTGAAAATCTACTTGTCGGGGGAAATTCATACAGACTGGCGCGAACAGATCATTGACGGGGCCAAGGGACTGGACGTTTCGTTCAGTAGTCCGGTGACGGATCATGGGGCGTCAGATGATTGCGGCGTGGCGATCCTTGGGGTGGAACCTGACAAGTTCTGGCATGACAACAAAGGGGCCAAGATCAATGCGATCCGCACCCGCAAGGGAATTGAGGACGCGGATATTGTGGTGGTTCGCTTCGGTGACAAGTACAAGCAGTGGAATGCAGCATTTGATGCTGGCTATGCGTCAGCTTTGGGCAAATCGCTGATTGTGTTGCACGGGCCAGAACACCAGCATCCCCTAAAAGAGGTGGACGCCGCTGCCCTTGCCGTTGCACAGGAACCCAGACAGGTTGTTGAAATATTGCACTACGTTCTGACCGGGTCGCTTTCGGGTTAACCTTCGCGTGGTGGGATGTTTTTTGCGCGCTGCACAGTTTCGCGCTGGTAAAAGCGATTTACGTAGGCAACGCAGTTTTCAAAACCCGACCAGCCGACAGCCTCTTTCGCGCCATAAAACTCAAGCGCATTCAGCCAGGGAGCCAGTGCTATATCCGCTATTGAAAATTCGCCTGTGATCCAGTCTTTGCCGGCAAGTTGTTTTTCCACAACGTTCAACAGGCGTTTGGACTCTTCAATGTAGCGTTCACGTGGTCTTGGGTCTTCAATTTCTGAGCCAGCCAATTTGCTGAAATAGCCCAATTGCCCGAACATCGGCCCGATGCCGCCCATCTGGAACATCAGCCACTGTATGGTTTCGAACTTACCCTTCGCGTCCCGGGGGAGAAGTTTTCCGGTTTTTTCTGCAAGATAAAGAAGGATTGCACCACTTTCAAACAAAGCGATCGGTTTGCCATCGGGGCCATTGGGATCAATGATAGCAGGAATTTTGTTGTTCGGATTGAGAGACAGAAATTCCGGGGTGGTTGTGTCACCAGCCAAGCTGACCCGATGCGCTTCATATGCAAGCCCGAGTTCTTCTAAAGCGGTGGAAATCTTTACACCATTTGGTGTTGGAAATGAATAGAGCTGAATAATTTCCGGATTTCGTGCTGGCCATTTTTTATTGATGGGGAAGTCTAGCAATGAAGTTGCAGAAGGTGGCGTAAGTGTAGTCATTTTCAGGTCCTATTCCAGTCTGACGATACATATGCCATTTTTCCCCGTAAAAAAGGGTACTGGCTGTGCATTTTCATGCTAAACGCTGTGCATATACGCGCAGAAATCGTGTGGTCAGTGGCAAATTGTGGGGACAAAGCACATGCTGAATGAGTTCAAGAATTTCATCGCCAAAGGCAATGTCATGGACATGGCCGTTGGAATAATAATTGGTGCCGCATTCACGGCTATTGTGAAATCCCTCGTCAGTGATCTGATCAATCCGATCATCGGGTTATTCACCGGTGGTATCGATTTTACCAACAACTTTATCCTGTTGGGTGGGGGCGATGCCACGTATGAATCACTTGCCGCAGCTCGCGAGGCTGGTGCGGCCGCATTTGCTTATGGTGCGTTTGTCATGGCAGTGTTCAATTTCCTGATCATCGCCTGGGTTGTTTTCATGCTGGTTCGCTATGTGAACAAGGTCAAGGATGCAGCTGCGAAAGAGGAAGAGGCAGTAGCCGAAGCACCTTCGGGCCCTAGTGAACTGGACCTGTTGATAGAAATCCGCGATGCACTGCAGAAATAGCAGCGTGAAGCCGGATAACAATAAGCCCGCCTGATTGGCGGGCTTTGTCGCAGGGTCTGCTTGGCTATTGTTTCAACGCCAGCGCCGGTGACAGAACGTCGATGCCAAGCGCCTTGCCGACCGCGTAATACGTAAGTTGCCCGGCATGCACGTTCAATCCGTTCAACAGATGCGGATCATCTTCACATGCCTGACGCCAGCCTTTATCCGCAAGCGCCAACATGAATGGCATGGTAGCATTACCCAGCGCGATGGTCGATGTGCGCGCGACGGCACCCGGCATGTTGGCAACGCAATAGTGCATGATGCCATCCACGTCATAGATCGGATCCTGATGCGTTGTTGCGTGACTGGTTTCAAAACAACCACCCTGGTCAATGGCCACATCAACCAAAGCGGCACCGGGTTTCATTTCAGACAACTGCGTGCGGCTGATCAGCTTTGGGGCTGCGGCGCCAGGGATCAGAACTGCCCCAACAACCAGATCGGCCTGTCGCACCAGTTCGATGGTGTTGCCTGCACTTGCATAGCTGTTCTTGAAATCCCGCCCGAATGTATCATCGAGATACCGCAAACGCGGCAAGGAACGATCAAGCACAGTAACATCCGCACCCATACCTGCTGCAACCTTGGCCGCGTGGGTTCCGACCACACCGCCGCCAATGACAACGACACGCGCCGGGCCAACACCGGGAACGCCGCCCATCAGAACACCTCGACCGCCATTGGCTTTTTGCAAGGTCCATGCACCAACCTGTGGCGCAAGGCGCCCGGCGACTTCGGACATTGGTGCAAGCAAAGGCAGGCCACCATTTGCGTCTGTTACCGTTTCATACGCGATTGCTGTACAACCGCTGGCAATCAGATCATTGGTTTGTTCAGGGTCCGGGGCCAGATGCAGATAGGTGAATAAAAGCTGATCCTGGTGCAGCATTTTACGCTCAACCGGCTGTGGTTCCTTTACTTTCACGATCATGTCGGCGGTGGCAAAAACCTCGGCGGCGGTTTCGACAATCTTTGCACCCGCAGAAATATAATCCAGATCCGGGAACCCCGACCCGACGCCGGCATTGGATTGCACCACTACATCATGGCCATGATTAATGGCTTCCTGTGCGGCGTTAGGCGTTAAGCCGACACGGAATTCCTGTGGCTTGATCTCTTTTGGGCACCCGATTTGCATTTGAACCTCCATTAACAGTTGCGGTAAGCATGCAGCTGGTATCGCGAAATTGTTTAGTTATTTGGGGTGGGAATAATTGAATAATTTGGTAGAATATTCAGTAAATTCAAACTTTATTCGGAGATTCTACTGTGATGACTGAGCTGGACACTACAGATCGTCGAATACTGACCGCACTGCAAAAACGTGGCCGGATATCAAATGCGGAATTATCAGATAAGATTAACCTGTCGCCCTCTGCGTGTCACCGACGCGTACAGCAACTGGAAAAGGCGGGATACATCAAAAACTATGTCGCATTGTTGGATCCGCGAAAAATTGGGCGACCATCAACGGTGTTTGTGGAAATCACTTTGTCCGGGCAGGCAGATGAAGTGTTGGATACGTTTGAACGCGAAGTGGCCAAGATACCAGATGTTCTGGAATGTCATTTGATGGCGGGACAGGCGGACTACCTGTTGAAAGTAGTGGTATTTGACACCGATCATTTTGCGCAAATTCATCGCCGCTATCTGGCAAAACTACCCGGCGTAGCACAGATGCATTCAAGCTTTGCGCTAAAAACGGTCTTCAAGACAACCGCACTTCCGGTTTAGGGTATTGCCGCATCTGCAGCGCAATTTCCTTGCCTCCTTTCCTGACGGACACAAGGGATGCCTTCGGCGAGAGTATTTTAGACAAAGAAAAAGCCTGATCTTCTTTATCCCTCAAGTATCCTGCCAAAGGCAAACCGCACGAAGTGCCAGAAATAATGCGCGCATCGCGCGCCCATTGGCCCCGGATACAACAAACCCCCGGGCTTACACACGGGGGTTGATCGTTGGCAAATTACCCTGCCCAGTGTAGAAGTTGAACCCTAAAGTCCCCCCTCGCGCTGCAGCTTTTTACGAGCGAGCTTGCGGGCGCGTCTGATTGCTTCTGCTTTCTGACGAGCTTTTTTCTCGGACGGCTTTTCGAAATGCTGCTTGAGCTTCATTTCGCGAAAGACACCCTCACGCTGTAGCTTTTTCTTCAAGGCACGAAGCGCCTGATCGACGTTGTTGTCGCGAACACTGACCTGCATGTGGTTTTCACCACCTTCCTAAGTTAGAGTTGTATAAATTACAGGAATTGGCCCTATAGCAGGCACCTGGTGGGTTGTCCACTGTCGTGTCAGTGTCTGTGCCCTATTAAAAGGATGGTTCAAACATGCCAGTAGACCCTAAAGATCCATTACTGGATGCCGCACTTGAACATGTACCATTTGACGGTTGGGGCGAGGCAACTTTTCTGGCAGCAGCTCGGGACGTTGGGGTTAGTGTGGAAGATGCGCGTCGGACCTGCCCACGCGGCGCTGTTGACCTGGCAATTGCGTATCATCACCGGGGGGATGCGCAAATGCTGGCGCGGATGAATACAGAAAACCTTTCGGGGATGCGTTACAGCGCACGGGTTGCGGCTGGTGTTCGGTTCCGGCTGGAAAGCGTTTCTGATAAGGAAATAATACGTCGCGGGATGGCACTTTTTGCGATGCCACAATACACCGCCGAAGGCACCCGGTTGATCTGGGGTACTGCTGATCACATCTGGAACCAGCTGGGTGACACATCTGATGATATCAACTGGTACTCAAAGCGCGTAGTCCTGTCAGGTGTATATGGGTCAGTTGTACTGTTCTGGCTGGGGGATACCAGTGAGGGGTATTCAGCGACATGGGCATTTCTGGATCGTCGGATCGAAGATGTGATGCTGTTTGAAAAAGTAAAAGCAAAGGTTCGCGAAGATCCCGTACTGAGCAAGTTGTTTGCCCTTCCAGGTGCATTTCTGAAAAATGTAAAAGCACCGTCAAAAACGCAACGAACCGATCTTCCGGGCCATTGGGCCCCCCCGTCACAAGGTGAACAATGACTCTTCCAGAGATTATGCAGGCGGTTGAGATTTCCAAACCCGGTGGCCCGGAAGTTTTGCAATTAGTTGAACGACCCGTGCCAGTACCGGATTACGGGCAAATCCTGCTTCGTGTCGCCTATGCCGGGGTGAACCGCCCTGATGCATTGCAACGCGCGGGTAGTTATGCGCCGCCCCCCAGTGCAAGTGATCTACCCGGATTGGAAGCGTCAGGCATTGTTGTGAAAACTGGTCCGGGGGTCAGTGAGTGGTCAGTCGGTGATAAGGTTTGCGCGCTATTACCGGGTGGGGGATACGCACAATACGTGGCAACGCCAGCAGCGCACGCATTGCCAATCCCCAAAAACATGGACATGAAATCAGCGGCCTGCTTGCCAGAAAACTATTTTACCGTCTGGTCTAACCTATTCATGCGTGGTGGGCTGATTGCTGGTGAACGGTTTTTGGTTCATGGCGGATCATCCGGGATAGGGACGACCGCGATACAGCTTGCAAAAGTACTGGGTGCACGGGTTTTTGCCACAGCTGGATCAGACAAAAAATGTAAAGCGTGCCTGACCCTCGGCGCTGAGCGGGCGATCAATTACCGCAATGAAGATTTTGTAGAGGTTGTGCGGGGCGAAGGTGGCGCAAACATTATTCTGGATATGGTTGGAGGCCCGTATATTGCGCGCAATATCAAAGCTTTGGCTGATGACGGGCGACTGGTGCAGATCGCGTTTTTACAGGGGTCAAAGGTTGAACTGAACTTTGCTCAGGTGATGACGCGCCGGCTAAGCATTACAGGGTCAACCTTGCGTCCACAATCCGAACTGGACAAAGCACGGATTGCAACGGAGTTGCGCGAAAAAATCTGGCCAATGCTGGAGACCGGTCAGATTGCACCTGTCATGGATCTGGAATTTGATCTGGCGGACGCCGCAGCCGCCCATGCCCGGATGGAAAGCAGCGTACATATTGGCAAAATAGTTCTGAAAGTCAGCTAACCTGGCCCAGCCGGGATCTGGTGGATGGCCAATACTGCTGAGATCAGCGATCCACCACGGTTTTTGGGGACGAACCTGTAAAACTTGCGATCATACAATTGGAATAAGTTTCACCGAATTTGACACAAGCTAAGATCAGATGAGTTCTGTTTGGAAACAATTTGTTCAGCAGTTGGGCCTTGGCAAATCAGTCAAAATAATGACATTAATGTGTCAACCGTATAACGGCGGTAGAATTGTTATGTTTTCAAAGGTGAATGCTGTGAATATTACGAGTGTTTTTAACATCGCCCCTGCTGTTTTAACCGCAGCGCTTCTTGTCTCTCCGGCGTCCGCATCAACGGTTGTGACGTATCAGGATGCCAGCGTCTTTGGTGATTCGGGCATTTATGCACCAGTTCAGATTTCCACACCGGACATTGGCGGCGTTTACGCAGGGCCGTTTCAGGTAACCGGAACAGATGGTGTGGGTGATTTTCTGGCGTTTTGTGTGGATCTTGCCCAGCATATGAGTTCCGGCAATGTGTATGAATATGGCGTCGATCTGTTTAGTTCTGCGGTCGTTGAAAATCTGGACAAGTTGTTCACCAGTGCATTCGCCGGTGTGGATACCAATGTAGAAGGTGCTGCCTTTCAGGTCGCGATTTGGGAAATTATTACCGATACAGGTTCAGCACTGGATCTGGGAGTGGGCAGTTTCATCGCATCAGATCCCTATGATGACGGGCAGGATGTAATCGGATTGGCCTCAAGCTATCTGGCAGGGCTGGGTACTGAAACTGGTGGATATATGCTGACATTTTTGTCGAGTGATCAAGGCCAGGATCTGGTGACGGCAACGCCTTCGCCTGTTCCGCTTCCAGCCGCAGGTTTGATGTTAGGCTTTGGCATGGCGAGTTTGGTTGCGATGCGGCGCAAGCGCAAGCCAGCCTGAACTGTCTGGGCTTTCTACGGTTAGTAATCTGGGCGGCCTTCGGGCTGCCCTTTTGATTCCGGGCCAGATCATTCATTTTTCAGTCAATTGGATCGAATACAGCGTCTTGCATTGTACAATCCTGAATGACATCGGTGCCGCAGCTGCGTGCACTAAGTTCTTTCGTCAGACACAGGCGCGCTTCCTGAATTCGATTTTGTCTGCAAGTAATCGTAATCATATCGGGCTGCCAATCCGGGTTTGCCTGCAAAAAGGCATCTTCGATCACAGAGGCAGGCAGTTGAATTGATTCTGTGAGCTTACGGAAAACGCTCGGCCTGTTGACTGCTCTATAGGCACGGCGTGCGGTATCAAAATAGTCTGTCCAGGACAGCCCTGAACAGCGCCCGTGCTTTTTCCATTGATACCAGGCCAATCCGGAAGTTCCCATGATATCAGCCATCGCTGCAGTCCCCGCGCGGGTTGGATTGCGAAAGGTCGTGCGGCAATGGCTGGGCCAGCCGGTTTCGTATTGTGGCCACAGCCCATGCAAAATCCACCCAAAATCCCGATCTTCTTCGCATTGCGGTGAACTACGTGGGTTACCTTCCAAGGCACACCAGTTGGGCGACCAGCTTAGTGATAAAACGTAATAATCAAAGTCCCCCGCACGTTCCCCGTTTGCCCAAGTGATCTGCGTCATAAACAGGAGTACCACTAAAACACGCATTTTCTCTTTTCCTCGCGGCAAAGGCGGACTATATGGGCGTCAACTTCCCCGAAAACGAGAATAGGTTCCACCCCCGGAACAGCCGTTTTCCCGGCGTGGGACAGAATTGTCGAAGGAGATGCAACATGGCTAAACCGATCATGGCGAAAGCAACCGCTGTCTGGCTGGTGGATAACACCACATTGACGTTCAAGCAGGTTGCGGAATTTTGTGAATTGCACGAACTGGAAGTCCAGGGGATTGCGGATGGCGACGTGGCTACCGGTGTCAAAGGGTTTGACCCGATTTCAAACAACCAACTGACGCGCGAAGAAATTGAACTGGCCGAAAAAGACCCGTTGCAAAAACTTAAGCTTAAATTCTATTCCGCTGCTGTCGGAGAAGAAAAACGCCGTGGCCCCCGTTATACACCATTGTCCAAACGCCAGGATCGCCCGGCGTCAATTCTTTGGTTGGTTAAATTTCACCCGGAACTGACCGATGGTCAGATCAGCAAACTTGTTGGCACCACCAAACCAACTATTCAGGCAATGCGCGATCGTACACATTGGAACATTTCCAACATTCAGCCAATTGATCCGGTAGCCCTGGGCCTGTGTAAACAGTCGGAACTGGATGCAATGGTGCAAAAAGCCGCGACCAAGCGCGCCGCGGCCGGGGAAGTGATGTCAGACGATGAACGTCGCAAACTGGTTAGCACCGAACAGTCGCTGAATATGGAAGCCGAACCCAAAATTCCGACCGCGATATCCGGGCTGGAAACCTTCACCCTTGGCGGCGAAGTTGAAAAAGAAGAAGCACCGGTTGATGCGGATAGTTTCTTTAATCTGCCTGACGCGGCAGATGATGATGACGAAGAAGAAAAATAGATTTCGTTCTGTTTGAACATTGAAAGGCCCGGGCGTTCTGCCCGGGTTTTTCTACGGGTGATGCAAGGCCATGCAGGATCAGTGTTCACCTGTTGAACCGTCGGCCCGATTGATTTAAGGGCGTTCACTCAATTCATTTCACCGGCTCGTTGGCGATATCATGCACCAGTCATCGCAACAAAACACCTTAGGTGTTGATTTCGGAACCTCCAATTCTGCGGCGGGTATCCTTGTGAATGGCAGGCCACATCTGATTGAGATCGAACCGGGTCTTACAACCATACCCACGGCTGTTTTTTTTGATTTCGCAAGGAAAAGAACCCTGTTCGGAAATGCGGCAAATGCCGCCCTGCTTGAGGGGAGGGATGGCAGATACATGCGATCTTTGAAAAGTGTTCTTGGCACTTCTTTGATGCATGAAAAGCGTCTGATGATGGGTGAAAACCTGACGTTCATAGATATAATCGGGCGTTTTCTGAAAGAAATTAAATCCAAAGCCGAAGCATCATGCGGGCAAGGTTTTGACTATGCGTTATCCGGACGCCCTGTGCATTTTCATTCTTCTGATGAAGCCAAGGACAATCAAGCCTTAGTAGATCTTAAAGAATGTTACCTGCGCGCAGGTTTCAGGGACGTAAAATTTTTGTTTGAACCAGAGGCGGCCGCAGTCGCAAATGGCGCATTGGCGCGCAAGGGCACGATCGGGCTGATTGTCGATATTGGTGGTGGTACCTCCGATTTTTCACTGTTCAAAAGCGCAGACCGTAAAGTTGAAACTGCCCATGACATTAAGATTATTGCCAGCCACGGCGTTCGTGTTGGCGGAACGAACTTTGACAAATGCATCAGTGTTGACCACGTGATGCCACTGTTTGGAAAGGGCACTGAAATACGAAAGGAATTGGGCCCAGGTACTCATACTGCGCCAAACGCTATCTTTCAGGAACTGGCAACATGGGAAAAAATCCCATTCCTTTATTCCCGGGCAACCCGCAGAGATGTGGCGCTGTTGCATCGGCTCGCGCAGGACAGGCACTTGTTTTCCAGGTTGGCGACAGCGCTGGAACTTGAGCTGGGGCATGATATTGCTTTTGCCGTAGAGCGCGGAAAAATCGAGGCCAACAAAGCGGATCGAAATGGGTCAAAAATTGATCTTCGCGCGGTGGAACCACAACTTTCGGTGGCCGTTTCCAAAGAAGATCTGACCCAGTCATTGGATCATCTGGGGTTGAAAATTCAGAACTGTGCTATGGAAACACTTGTGATGGCAAACTGTCCTGCCCCGCTGGTTGATAAGGTTATTTTTGTTGGCGGTTCCAGTCTGATGAGCGTTGTCGGGTGTGCGATTTCTGAAATCCTGCCGAACGCAGAGATCGCATATTCGGATGCATTCACAGCAATCGTTGATGGCTTGGCAATCGCAGCTTCGCGCCCTTTTGCGGATCTTCCGGCCTAGATAGATGGGCCAAAGTTCCCGGGCGGGGAAAAAGGCGACCAACCTTTATTCAAAACACCTTGCGTGCCTTTAGCGCCGCAGAAATTGTACCGTCGTCAAGATAATCCAGCTCCCCACCGATCGGAACGCCCTGCGCAAGCGAGGTGATTTTCACCTGTCCATCCAGCTGATCTGCGATGTAATGCGCGGTGGTCTGGCCATCAATGGTGGCATTCAGAGCAAGGATCACCTCGTTGATTTCTTCGCTTGGGATCCGGTTTTGTAGCTGCGGAATGCGCAGTTCGTCTGGCCCGACAGAATCAAGTGCCGACAAGGTTCCCCCCAGCACGTGATAGCGCCCTTTAAACACGCCACTGCGTTCCATTGCCCAAAGATCGGCCACATCTTCTACAATGCAAAGTTCGCCATTTGCGCGTTTGTTGGATGCGCAGATGTCACAAACGTCTGTGGTACCAACATTGCCGCAATTCAGGCATTCCCGCGCACTTACCCCAACAGTGTGCATCGCATCCGCCAGCGGGGCCAGCAACTGCCCACGTTTGCGGATCAGGTGCAAGACAGCGCGGCGTGCTGAGCGCGGCCCAAGGCCGGGCAGTTTTGCCATCAGCTCTATCAGCATTTCGATATCTTTTGGGGCCTGAGACACGGGGGTGTTCTAGAACGGCAATTTCATGTCGGCTGGCAATCCCATGCCTTCAGTCAATTTGCCCATTTGTTTCTGACTAAGGTCAGAGGCTTTCATCTGAGCATCTTTGATTGCCGCAAGGATCAGATCTTCGACCACCTCTTTTTCATCAGGATTGAAAATCGTTGGATCTATATCAAGTGCGGTCAATTCACCTTTGGCTGTTGCTGTCGCCTTGACCAGACCTGCACCAGACTCGCCAGTTACAGTCATCGCATGCAGTTCTTCCTGCAGTTCGGTCATCTTGGATTGCATTTCCTGTGCGGCTTTCATCATCTTGGCCATGTCGCCAAGACCGCCGAGGCCTTTAAGCATTATT
>Ga0209344_10004586_pt1 | contig 12567 bp, 11 predicted proteins | sample Cruoilmetagenom6_FD_187293 | JGI IMG/M metagenome (GOLD analysis project Ga0209344, IMG submission 187293) | Oil polluted marine microbial communities from Coal Oil Point, Santa Barbara, California, USA - Santa Barbara Oil Seep Sample 6 (SPAdes)... | ecosystem: Environmental > Aquatic > Marine...
TATGCCGCGTTTTATGAGATTGGCCATTCGAGGTGCCCTGATTTTTGTTCTAATCCTTAGCACCATAGCCATATGGAAACGCGAGGAACTTACACGATTAATGGCGGTTAACAGTTTGTTTAACGCAGAAAAGATCGTTCACAATTTCAGCCATATGGATGAAGCATTTTTAAACACACCCATATCACGGGGTTCTGGCAATGTTAGCGATCTGGTAAACGGGAAATCAATTGAATTGCCGTCAGCGGTGAACGACTGGATCAAGGCGCGTAATGTAACCTCGCTTATCGTATTGAAGGACGGGCAGATTGCCTTTGAAAATTACTTTTTAGGCACAGGTGCTGATGATCGCCGTATTTCCTGGTCGGTTGCCAAAAGCTTTTTGTCGGCCTTGGTCGGTATCTTGCTTGCAGATGGTACAATAGCCTCCATTGACGATCCGGTGATAGAATATGCGCCATTGCTAAAAGGCAGTGCGTATGAAGCGGCAACACTGCGCAATGTTTTGCAAATGTCCAGTGGTGTAACATTCGATGAGGATTATCTTGATAAAAGCTCCGACATTAATCGTATGGGGCGTGAAATTGCGCTGGGCGGGTCTCTGGACGATTTCGCCGCCGGCCTGATAGACAGTTTTGCCAAGCCCGGAACCGTGATGCAATATGTTTCCATCGACACCCATGTGATCAGCATGGTTGTGCGCGGGGCTACGGGACGATCAGTGACGGATTTGATTTCTGAAAAAATAGTTACACCTCTGGGGTTTGAAAAACAGCCCTACTATATAACCGACGGGGAAGGGGTGGCCTTTGCTCTTGGTGGGTTGAATTTGACAACGCGTGATTATGCACGGTTTGGCCTGATGGTGGCACAAGACGGTCACTATGGCGGTCAGCAAGTTGTGCCAAAGGCATGGTTGCGTGCCTCAACGCGCGTCAGTGCAAAAACAAAGCCGGGTTATCGAAAATATGGCTACCAGTGGTGGATACCTGCAAAGGGTGCCACAGAAGGCGAGTTTTTCGCGCATGGGATTTACGGACAATACATCTACATCAACAGACCATTAGGTGTCGTGATTGCCAGTAATGCTGCGGATCGCGGTTTTAAAAATGAAGGTGTGGGCGCTACGAACATTGAAGCTATGCGGTTGATTGCACGCGGGCTTTAGTTGATTTTTCATCTTGCGCTTCGCACTGATTAACACAAAGGTGCAAACACCAACGCAATGTTGGGCTGTTTTTACTTTTGAGGTTCCATATGACGTTAGATATTGATTTTGTACGCGCGCAGTTTCCAGCTTTTTCCAGTCCAGTATTGGACGGGCAGGCTTTTTTTGAAAACGCAGGCGGGTCTTATACCTGCAAACAGGTTATTGATCGTCTGACCCGATATTATGTGGAACGCAAAGTGCAACCCTATAGTGCATATGACGCCAGCCGTTTGGCAGGTGAAGAAATGGACGAGGCACGCACACGTCTGGCTGCAATCATGGGGGTTGATACCGACGAGCTAAGTTTTGGCCCGTCTACCACGCAAAACACTTATGTTCTGGCCCATGCATTCGGTGATTATCTGCAAGCAGGTGATGCGATTGTCGTGACCAATCAGGATCACGAGGCTAACACCGGCCCGTGGCGGCGTTTGGCTGATCGCGGCATTGAACTGCGTGAATGGCAGATAGACCCTGATACCGGCCATCTTGACCCTGCAAATCTGACGGCGCTTTTGGATGACAAGGTCAAGCTGGTCTGTTTTCCGCATTGTTCTAATGTTGTGGGGGAAATCAATGATGTGGCCGGCATCTGCAAGATAGCCCATGCTGCGGGTGCTGTTACCTGTGTTGACGGCGTAAGTTATGCGCCGCACGGTATTCCCGATGTTTCAAAGCTGGGAACTGACATCTATTTGTTCTCTGCGTATAAAACCTATGGTCCACATCAGGGTATCATGACGATCAAACGCGAACTTGGTGAAAAGCTTCCCAATCAGGCGCATTATTTCAATGCGGACTGCCTTTATAAACGATTTACCCCAGCAGGGCCGGATCATGCGCAAATTGCCGCTTCAGCAGGCATGGCCGACTATATTGACGCGCTTTATGCGCATCACAATGGTGGTGGTGCGGATGTAAAGGGACGTGGGAGTTATGTACACGATCTGATGCGTGCACATGAAATTAAACTGCTACAGCCTTTGCTTGATTATCTGGGTGATAAAAATTCGGTGCGTCTGATTGGCCCGCGTGATGCCACACAAAAAGCATCGACAGTCGCAGTTGCTTTACAGCAAAGAGGTGAGGATGTTGCAGGTGAGCTTGTACAATATGGCATCATGGCGGGTGGCGGAGATTTCTACGGGGTGCGTTGTCTGGAAGCTCAGGGTGTTGATCCTGACCACGGTGTATTACGTTTGAGTTTTGTACATTACACGAAAAAAGAAGAGGTGGATAAGCTGATCAGTAGCTTGGAACGGGTTCTCTAATTTGCCCATTTATGCGTGCTATTAGACAAAACTTGGCAAAAACTACAGAATCGCGCTAGAATTGGCATATTGGGAGATGAGGATGAATATTTATACCTCTACAAATGGCCATAAAAACCTGCCGCGCTATTTTGCGTTGGTGTTTGCATCTTTGAAAGCACTGCAAAGGGGCATTCTGGAATTAGAGCTTACTGATGGCAGGGTTTTCCGTGTGAAAGGCCCGCAAGCAGGCAAATATGCACGGGTGGTCTCACTCGATGATACGATATGGGCCCGCCTTATACGCGAAGGCGATGCCGGGTTCACTGATGGCTATTTGGAAGGGCAATGGGTTACACCCGACCTTCAGGCATTTTTGGATGTGGTTTTTGATAATTTTCTTGAGATTTCTAAAAAATATCCAGGCGCCGCAATATTGCGGGCGTATGAGCGGCTACGCCATTGGATGAAACGCAATACGAAAGAGCAGGCTAAGAGAAATATCGCATATCATTACGATCTGGGAAATGATTTTTACGGAAAGTGGCTGGACGATACGATGACATATTCTTCGGCGCTGTTCATTACCGGGCAGGAAAGTCTGGAAAAAGCACAGATGCAGAAATATGCATCTATTTGTGATTTGATGGGGATGAAACACGACGATCATCTGTTGGAAATCGGTTGCGGTTGGGGCGGTTTTGCAGAATATGCAGCAGGCCAGCGCGGTGCAACGTTGAAATGTTTAACGCTTTCCAAAGAGCAACATGACTATGCAAAGGAACGGATGTTCAATGCCGGGTTGGCTGACAGGGTCGATATCGTTTTGCAAGACTACCGTGACGAAGTGGGGCACTATGACGGGATTGCCTCAATCGAGATGTTTGAAGCTGTAGGTGAAAAATACTGGCCTTCCTATTTCAAGACGGTACATGATTGTCTGCTACCCAATAAACAAGCAGCGATTCAGGTGATAACAATGGCGGATCATCTGTTTGAAGACTACCGCAAAAACATTGATTTCATTCAAAAACATATTTTCCCGGGTGGTATGCTTCCCAGCCCGACAGTTCTGCGTAAACAAATTAATAATGCGGGATTGGAGTTTTGCGGTTCGATAGAATTTGCTAAAAGCTATTCACAGACACTGCGTCGTTGGTATCATACATTTAATGATAAATGGAGTGAAATTGCCGATATGAATTTTGACAAAAGATTTTTTAATATGTGGAATTTCTATCTGACATCATGCGCCTCTGGATTTGAATATGGCACGACAGATGTAACCCAGATAACTATGCGAAGGAGTTCGTTATAATGCCGACAGCAGCCAAACTTATCGGGGGAATATTGCTTACCCTGACGGCTTTATATGCGACTTTTCTGTTCTTAGCTGTGAAGACGACAATGGGTGTCGCAGATGAACTTTATTTTATAAATGGAATTCTTGGATTTATGGTTGGCTGGCGCTCCATAGGCAGTGACCCGGGCTTTGGCGGTTTTGGATCCATATTATCGGGTTTACGAGGCGGATTTCTTTTTGTGATGATTTCCGGTGTTATATACGGAATATGGGTTGTCATATTGAAACTGGAGAGGTTTTTCATAAGACAATTTGCAGATGTCGCTATTTCATGGTTTGAAGAAACAGTTGCCTATTTAAAAGTGGCTATACAGCCTGACATATTAGTCGCACTGATCGTCGGTGGAATAATCAGTGGAATCGGTGCCGGGCTTGCAAATCGGTATTGGACATAGGGTTCAATGTTTTTCGGTGTTGATGCTCTGTGGCAAGCGGCGTATCAATAAGAAAACATATGAAATGGACCTGCTATGAACGTTTATTCCGATCTTTCCAACGCTGTTGGCAATACTCCTTTGATACGGCTGCGCAAAGCCTCTGAAATCACAGGTTGTGATATTTACGGTAAAGCGGAATTTATGAATCCGGGGCAATCGGTTAAAGACCGTGCAGCACTTGGTATTATTCTTGATGCGGTAAAATCCGGACAACTGCAGCCAGGTGGAACTATTGTGGAAGGCACGGCCGGCAATACCGGTATTGGTCTGGCGCTGGTTGGTGCCTCTATGGGGTTTAAAACTGTGATTGTTATACCTGAAACGCAAAGCCAGGAGAAAAAAGATATGATCCGGCTGGCGGGGGCAGAGTTGGTAGAAGTGCCTGCAAAACCCTATAAAGATCCTAATAATTACATTAAATATTCGGCACGCTTGGCAGAAAAACTAGCTCAGACCGAGCCCAATGGTGCAATTTGGGCGAACCAGTTTGATAATGTTGCAAACCGTGATGCGCATGTGGCCAGTACCGCGCCCGAGATGTGGGAGCAAACCGGCGGTAAGTTGGACGGCTTTATTTGTGCGGCCGGAACAGGCGGTACTTTAGCCGGCGTTGCGTTGGGATTACGAGAGAAGTCCAAGACTATTAAAATTGGCTTGGCCGATCCTGATGGAGCGGCTTTGTACAATTACTATGCCAATGGAGAACTTAAATCTTCGGGTGACAGTATTACAGAAGGTATCGGGCAGGGCCGTATTACGGCTAATCTCGAAGGACTTAACGTAGACATGCCATATAATATTCCGGATGCTGAAGCTTTGCCGGTTATATTTGATCTGTTACGTGACGAAGGCATTTGTATGGGGGGTTCCACAGGTATCAATATCGCAGGTGCAATCCGCATGGCCAATGATATGGGCCCGGGTAATACTATCGTTACAATTTTGGCCGATTACGGCAATCGCTACCAATCCAAGATTTTCAATCCGAAATTTTTGAAAGCAATGAGCTTGCCTGTACCGGCTTGGCTGGACAATCCGCGGAAAGATATTCCGTCTGTTTTTGAATAGGCAATACATATGTATCGAATGATAAAAGGCTGTTTTCTAGTTGTTGGATTGCTTTGTTTTTTAAGCGTGGCAAGTCTTGCACAGATAAAGAACGGCGTTTTCGAATATGAGCGTTTTAGCGAACTTGCAACGCGTGCAGAAAGTGTTGTTTCGAACCAAAAGGCTTCAAGCGAATCTTTAGGTAAATTGCGATCGGATTTAATTCTATTTCGTGCGGCAGCCTTAGGGGCGCAAAAATCACGCGCCAACCGCGTAGCGACAATCCAACAACAGATTGTAGCCTTGGGAGCGGCACCAGCGGAAGGAATAGAAGAGGCTGAAAAAATTGCACTTAGGCGTGCAGAGTTGACACAACAATTGCAAGATGTCCGCGCTCCAATGGTTATTGAAAATGAAGCATATTTACGCGCTAATGGGTTAATTGGCGAGATTGATAATATTATACGCGACCGGAAAAAAGGCGAGCTGTTAAATCGGAATAAAAGCCCTTTGGATCCAACACTTTGGCCAAAAGCGATTGCTGACCTAAATTTTCGTATTTTCCAAATCATTGCCAATGCCCGTATAAACTCATCCAACAAGGTTACCGTTCAGCTTCGTAAGCAAAACATGCCCGCAATACTGATGATAATTGTCGTTAGCCTCTTTCTAATGGCGCCTGCTCCTTACTGGCTACGACGCCGCTTAAATTCTGCGCGTAATGTATCGTTAGGGATGCTGGGAGATTTAAGACAAGTATTATATTCCCTAGGTATTTTTTTCGTACCTATGTTTGGTTTAGTTTGTCTCCTCGCTGCAGTTGAGTTGGCTGACATATTTTCCGTACGTGGTGAGTTATTGATACGATCAATACCGATGATGGGGGTGTCTATTTTTGGTGCAAATTGGTTAGTTCACAATTTGCCAAGCAGCAATATATTCAATGATGATCAATCAGATGGGGCCTCAAGTTTAAGGTTGCATTGCAAATTTATTATAGTGGCCCTCGGTGTCATCATGGCTATTAGCAGCTTGCTTTTAGGTCTTTCCAATGGAGCAAATTGGACCGGCGATGTGCGATCTGTTTTAGGATTTCCTTTGGTTATCCTGCTGGGTGTCGGCCTGTTTCAGTGTGGGCGTATACTTAGTAAATTCCTCAGTTTACAGGATCATGAAGAACACACCAAAAGCATCCCGAAACGTACTGCTACTATATTTATGTGGGCCTGTTATATTTCGGGAATTGCAGGGCCGGCATTGTCTGCAATTGGCTACTCAAAAGCCGGTTCAACCTTGGTCTATGCAATGGTGCAAACGCTGGCTCTGACGGGAGCACTGTTTATTATTTATTCATTGTTGGTTAATTTTATCAGCAGCTTGAGTATATCACACGATCAACCAAATGATGAACGGCCAACAGGCGGTATATATAAAATAATACTTTCGTTTGTACTATTATGTGCAGCTATTCCTGTTTTTGCGCTGATTTGGGGTGCAAGTGTATCTGACTTAACCGATGTGTGGTATAATTTGAATAAGGGAGTATCCTTGGGTGAAACGCGGATATCGATCTATGATATTCTGATTTTTTTCCTGATTTTCTTTATTGGCTACACTATTACTAAATTGCTGCAATCAGTGTTGCGCACAATTGTATTCCCGAACACAAGAATTGAAAGTGGTGCGCAGAATGCATTGGCGACGGGATTTGGTTATGTTGGCTTTTTTATTGCGGGCTTAGCTGCGGTCACAGCAACAGGGTTGGATTTATCCAATCTTGCGATTGTCGCAGGTGCTTTGTCGGTCGGTATCGGTTTTGGCTTGCAAACCATTGTGTCAAATTTTGTGTCCGGCATTATCTTACTGGTAGAACGACCCGTTAAAATCGGTGATTGGGTAGAGATCGGTACTTATATGGGGACTGTAAGTAAAATCTCGGTACGTTCCACCAGCATTGATACCTTTGATGGGGCATCTGTGATTGTTCCGAATGCAGACCTGATTGCAGGGACCGTGACGAACTGGACACATGGTAATGTGCGGGGACGCGTTAAAGTGCCTGTCGGCGTGGCATATGGTACCGATCCCGAATTGGTCAGGACTGTGTTGCTGTCAATTGCAGATGATCATCCAATGGTATTGAAAAACCCCAAACCGGTTGTTGTTTTCATGGGCTTTGGCGCAGACTCGATGGACTTTCAGTTGCGCGGTATTTTACGTGATATCAATTACGTTTTAAGTTCTGCGTCGGACATGAATTTCGAGATTGTGAAGCGTTTTGCTGAAAATGATATCGTTATCCCGTTTGCACAGCGTGACGTGACGATAAAAAATGCCACCGATTTTTTGCCTAAACCCAAGAAACCTGTCAGAAAAGCTTCGCCCAAGGCCAAATCATGATCCATCTTTTGTTTCGTGAAGATGCGTATTTAAAAGAAAGTATTGCCCGGGTTATTGGAATTAATGATCTTGGTGGCATTTTGCTGGACCAATCCTTGTTTTACCCAACAGGCGGGGGGCAGCCCGGGGATTGTGGGCATTTAGTTTATAATGGTCAGAAAATCCCTATTGTCACAACAATCAAAGGCGATGCGGATCAAGTAGTGCTGATACCCCAAGAGGGGGCAAATCTGCCTACACCCGGCTCTAACATTGAACAACATCTGGACTGGGGTCAAAGATACAACCATATGCGTATTCATACGGCATTGCATTTGCTGTCTGTTGTAATTCCATTGCCGGTAACTGGTGGTCAAATCTCTGCCGACAAGGGGCGTCTGGATTTTGCTATGCCTGAAGCCCTTGAAGACAAAGAGGCAGTAGAGTCTGCATTAAATGATCTGATAAGGCAGGATTTGGAGGTTTCTGAAAGTTGGATTACAGATGCCGAACTTGCCGCCAATCCAAATTTGGTTAAAACAATGTCGGTGAAACCGCCAGTGGGGGCAGGGCATGTGCGCCTCATCCGTATAGGAACAGAGGATACACAGATTGATTTACAACCTTGCGGCGGAACCCACGTCAGGCGCACTTCTGAAATCGGGTCAATGCGGTTGGGAAAGATCCAGAATAAAGGCAAACAGAACCGCCGTGTGAATATTCATTTCGCAGATATATAATCCCGTTTTCCGCTTGCCTGCCTAATTTTCATTGTGTAAACGAGCCGCTATTGGACAGGTGGCCGAGTGGTCGAAGGCGCACGCCTGGAAAGTGTGTAGGCGGGTGACCGTCTCCAGGGTTCGAATCCCTGTCTGTCCGCCACCATACCTATTTACATGATATTGTTGAATCGCTTTTAGTGACTTTTAGTCCTTATTTTATTAGTAATTATTCCTGTTTCCTTTTTTCTGGCTTTCTTTCAATTATGCTTGTATTCTTTCACTGTGTGGTATGGAACGTGGTATTATTGAATGGCCCATCTATCAGGAAAGCTAACAAAGAAGCTTATTGAGAACCTTGGCGCGGGGCGACATGGGGATGGCAACGGGCTTTATCTAGTTGTTGACCCCTCCGGGGCGCGGCGTTGGATTGTGCGAGTCGTGGTTAAAGGTCAGAAAAACAAGAAGGGCGCACCGCTTAGAACCGATTTTGGATTGGGTGGCGCGGATATTGTTACATTACCGCAAGCGCGGGACAGGGCGTTGGAATATCGCCGCATGGCAAAGCAGGGATTAAACCCACGCTTTAATGCCAAACAAGATATCCCCACCTTCGAAGAAATTGCCCAGCAAGTGCATATTGATCGCCTGCCAACTTGGAAGAATGCCAAGCACGGGCAGCAATGGATTAATACTTTACGCGATTATGCTTTTCCCAAAATCGGGCGCATGCCTGTTGATGCGATAGGCCAGCCAGAGGCTTTGATGTGCCTTTCCCCGATATGGACAGAGAAACACGAAACAGCCAAGCGGCTTGCCCAGCGCATGAAGACGGTTCTTGATGTGGCAAAGTCCAAGGGGTTCAGGTCAGGTGAAAACCCAATAACCGCAATTAAGGACGCAAGAGTTTTACCCAAGGTTAAATCCAAGCCGAAACATCATGCGGCTATGCGCTGGCAAGATGTACCGGCTTTCTATGCCGATTTGAAAGCCCGTGATGCTATGGCGGCAAAGGCGTTGATGTTTACCTGCCTGACAGGCTCGCGCACCTCCGAGGTGTTAAAAATGCAATGGGGCGAGGTTGATTTAGAGATGTGCCTATGGACGTGTCCGGCTAGCCGTATGAAAACGGGTGCGGAACACCGCGTACCCCTCACAGATGAAATGCTGGCGATTATAGAGCCCTTACAGGCCATGGCGTCCGACTATGTGTTTGAAGGACAGAAACGCCACAGACCGCTTTCCAATATGGCAATGTTGATGTTGTTACGCCGTATGAAGATTGTGGGCGTCACGGTTCACGGGTTTAGGTCTACGTTCCGCGATTGGACGTCCGAGGTTGCCAATGCGCCGCGTGAGGTTGCAGAAATGAGCCTGTCGCATAAGGTCGGGTCAGATGTTGAACGTGCCTATGCGCGGTCTGATCTATTAGAACGGCGGCGCGTGTTGATGGAACGTTGGTCGGAATTTGTATCGGGTAGGGTAGGTAAAGTTGTAAAGGTTGGTTGAGATTACCCCATTTATAGAATATTTCCCGTAATTTATGATTTTCCATAAGTATATGACTATAAACACAATAAATAATTTAACTTTATAAAATGCGCCGTAAATTTGATTAGGTGTTGACCATGTGCATTTTCCCGTAAATCATAACGTCACATGCAGCTTAAAGGGATACAATGAACTGTTTTAGTTTTTCAGCGGCATCCACTTATCCACAGGATTCCCAGATTGCGGGAATACGAATCAATATGGTATAGTTGGCGAAATGATGGAACAAAATGAGAACAAGAAACCGTTGCTATCGTCGGTAAGTTGTAAAGTACAATAAATATAAGAAGATACAGGGACGGTCTAAGTTTGGACGCCGAAACCGCCCCTGAGATTATAAAACCCGCAAGGGGCCTATATAGGATTTAACCTACACCATGAACGTAGATGGTAAATTGTTTTTCAACAAGTACCAAATTTTCATGGCAGGCCCTTTGCTTTCAGCAGGCAAAAGGAACATAAAATGCCAGAAAAAAAAGAGCCAAAATGGTCTATACGCATTAAAAATGCGTGTGATGCTTACGATGTTAGTCGTAGCACAATATATCGAGCAATTGATAATGGTAATATCACTCCTATAAAAATGGGTGGTTGCACTTTCTTGAGTGTAAAGCAGTTAGATAAATTGTTTTTGGGAGTTCAGGAATGATAAATCTATTCGACGATACCCGTCACTACCAACAAACTGACCCAGAAATACTTGCCCTACTTGGTAAAAAAGAAAAGCAAGCCCAGATGCGCCACCACGGGCGTTCGCCAAGCTATTATCGCTTAGGGCGCAAGATTGTATATCATGGTTCTGACTTGAATGCTTGGGCGCAAGCAAACAAGGTAGAAACAGGCGGCGAGGGCGGATAGTGTCCAAGCGTTTCAAAACGCGAGGGATCAAAACCAACAAAAGCTATCGGATTGATGAATTGGCAGATGCCGCTGGCGTTTCCACCCCCACCGTTCGCAATTGGATCAAGACAGGGATGCAGCGAGTGGATAGCAACCGCCCCACCATGATCATGGGCTTTCAAGCGCTGGAATACCTCAACGCCCGCAAAACCAGTTCTAAACATCCGATGGCGTTGGGTGAGTTTTATTGCTTGCGATGCAAAGCCCCCAGAACCCCGCTAGGTGCAATGGCAGACTATGTGCCCGCAAGTGACACAGGTGGGCGTCTCAAGGCGTTTTGTGGTGTTTGCGAGTGCCCTTGCAATCGCAATATCAGCGCCAACCAACTGCCGACCTTTGCCAGGGTGCTGGATGTTGAAATCAGGGGCAGTGGGTGAGCCTAAAGGAACCCACCAACCCCCTCTTAAATTAGCACTTTAGAAAGGACGCTAAATCATGCGCAAATACAATGCGGAAAATGAGCGAATTAAACGGCGATACGAGCTATATCTATGTGAAGCCAAAGGACAGGATGAAAAGTCCATTGATAAGGTTCGCGCCGCATTGGTAAAGTTTGAAGAAAGCACTAAGTTTAAGGCGTTCAAAGTATTCCATATCGAACAGGCGCGGCAATTCAAAGCCGCGCTGAGGCGGGCGAAAACCACGCAAGGAAAGCCTCTAAGTCTGGCCACGACAGATGCAACTCTGCGCTTGGTCAAAGGGTTCTTCCATTGGCTTGCGGGCCAGCAAGGGTTCAAGAAGGTCCTGACTTACTCAGATGTGGAATACTTTAACAACAACCGAAAGGATGCCCGTGCAGCACATACCCAACGTCCTGTTCAATATCCCACCACACATGCGGCTTTCCATGCGTTTCAAGCAATGGCAGGGTATTCCGAAATTCAACGCCGCGATAAGGCTATGTTTGCCTTTGTAATGATCACGGGGGCACGGGCGGGCGCGGTTGCGTCTCTGCGCCTCAAACATATCAACTTGGTGGATGGTCTGGTGTTTCAGGATGGGCGTGACGTGAACACCAAAGCGGGTAAGACCATTACGTCGTGGTTTTTCCCAATGCACCCTGACTATCTAGACTGTTTTACTACGTGGGTGAGCTTCCTGCGCGACGATAAATTCTTTGGCCCAGAAGACGCGCTTTTCCCCAAGCCTGAACGTCGTCTGGTGGATGGAAAGTTTGCGTTCGACACGCTATCGCGCGATACTTACTCGAACTCTTCCCAAGTGAACGGTGTGTTTCGTAATGCGTTCTCACAAGTTCAGATGCATCCCTATACGCCTCATAGCATTCGCAAGACATTGGGGCAGGAACTCAGCGACCGCAATTTGCCATTGGATGCACAAAAGGCCTGGTCCCAAAACCTTGGGCACGAAAAATTCACGACCACGGTGTCAAGCTATCTGCCCGTGTCATACCAACGCCAAGGGGAATTGATCAAAGCGCTGGGCGTTGGTTTGTTGTAAATGCTTAACTCTGTTAGGGGTATTGCAATCTTTCAACAGTTTCAAACCTAGACCAACGTTCATAGTCGCATTTTTACGCGGTCAGTTGAAAGATAAAAAGTTTGTGTAATGGGGACGCCATTCGGACAAAGCATGCGTAATTGTGCTGCCTCTGTTCTGAGGTCAAGCTTCCGATAAGATCACAGGATATCTGTGAACAAGGGAGATAGATAATGGAATACTATGCTGGATTAGATGTATCGTTGCGTTC
>Ga0209344_10004588_pt1 | contig 12565 bp, 10 predicted proteins | sample Cruoilmetagenom6_FD_187293 | JGI IMG/M metagenome (GOLD analysis project Ga0209344, IMG submission 187293) | Oil polluted marine microbial communities from Coal Oil Point, Santa Barbara, California, USA - Santa Barbara Oil Seep Sample 6 (SPAdes)... | ecosystem: Environmental > Aquatic > Marine...
GGTTGATATTTTAACAGATGGAAAGCTTCAATTAAAAAATAGCTACCCTCATGTACAACAAATCAAAGGTGAAAAAGTGTGTCGTATTCATACCAACACCGCTGGTTATCAAATTGAAACCAATAAACATAGCTATACGTCTGCCCTTGTAGTTGTTGCAACGGGCTATGCTCAACCCTTTTTAATTGAAGGCTTAGACAACTACGTACACCCACACCCTAAAGCCAAAAAAGAGAAAAACCGCGTGTGGCTTCAAAACAAAGATCATTTGGTTGCGGACGGACTCTATGTTGCAGGAACCTTAGCTGGATGGAGAAGTCAATATGCCATTGCTTGTGGCAGTGGTGCTGCCGTAGCTACTGATATCTTAACCTTGTGGAATAATGGCGAACACAGCAAGGTACACGATAAAGTATAAGCTGCTTATTTAGGTGTGATATCTTGCTTATTGCTTAATGTAATTTAGTTCTCCTTCGAGTTCTTTTACACGTTGGAGCATTTTGTCATTTTGATTGACCACAATATAAAATGAATTTTCGTCAAACACCATTTGGGCAAATAAGGCCTTTAAATATAATTTTAAAAACGGTTTGCTTCGCGCCGCTATTTCTCCTTTCACCTTTCCATTGTACAAACTATCAATCACCGCTTCAAATTTGGCCTGATAGCGTATAAACATTTCGTCATTCTTGTCGAAATTGTTCATAAAATCATCCCATTTCCACGTATGTACTTCCTCGCGATGTGTGTCAACATAATCAAAGACAAAGTCATTGAGTACATTAACGTGGTATCCGCTAAAATAAGAGGCAGTATCAATACTCACAAACACATCCGGAACAATCCCGCCGCCGCCATAAACCACCTTTCCTTTTGGGGTTGTAAATTTTAAACTATCATTTACTTTAATACTATCTCCATTCATCAATTCACCATTTCTTAAACGCAATCGTAAATCTTGATAATAGCTTTTACCATTTTTGCCTTCGTAGGGCTTTTGAATAGACCTACCGGTGGGCGTATAATAACGGGCAACTGTTAAACGAACCGACGAACCGTCGCCAAGTTCCATTTCTTGTTGTACCAAGCCTTTCCCAAAAGATCGTCTTCCTACAATAGTTCCCTTGTCATTATCTTGTAATGCACCGGCTACAATTTCACTGGCAGATGCCGAATTTTCATCAATTAGAACATAAATTTTGCCCGTTTCAAAATCACCTTTTGCCGTGGCAAAGCTCTTGTCAATTTGACCTCCTTTATTTTTTGTAAAAACGATTAGTTTATCCTTTTCTAAAAATTCATCTACAATTTGCGTGGCAACCCCCATATATCCACCCCCATTTCCTCTTAAATCAAGGACTAAATCTTTTAAATTTTCTTCTTGTAATTGATTTAAGGCTGTTTTAAATTCATCATATGTTGTGGAGGCAAATCGATCAAGTTTAATATACCCTAACGTGTCGTTTAGCATATACGAAGCCTTTAAACTCGTATCTGGAATATTTCCCCGTCTCACACGAAGGTCTAAATACTCTCCCGTAGTTTTTCGGTAAATGGTCATGTCTACCTTGGTCTTCGCCTTCCCCTTTAGGGTACGCATAATATAATCGTTATCTATACCTTTGCCATACAAGGTATCTTGATTGGCAATTAAGATTCTATCGCCATCTTTGATTCCGGCCTTCTCACTTGGTCCGCCAGGTACTACTTTGATTACTGTTAAAGAATCTCTAACAATTCTAAATTGTATTCCCACTCCTTCAAACTGTCCATTCATCCGTTCTGCCACCGCATCGTGCTCACTTGCTGGAATGTACACAGAATGTGGATCTAACTTACCTAATAAATTAGCAATGGTTCCGTCAAGCAAGCTATCTGTGTCAACGTCCTCTACATAATCGTACTGAATATAATTGATTAATCGCTTGATTTTAGCTTCTTGGGGACTTCCGTTAAACAGATTCATACTGCTGCCTTGCGGATAGTTCAAAAAACTTCCAATAAATATGCCCAATGCAATGGCAAGGGCTATAAATAAGGGTAAATATAATTTATTCTTCATCGTTTTTTTCTAAATGTGTCAATTCAACCCCAGCTTTTGCTAAAAATAGCAAGCCAGAATTATCTTTATACGCCGTTTGATAAACGACACGCTGTATCCCTGATTGATGTATCAACTTACTACATTCTTTACAAGGAGATAAGGTGATATACAAGGTCGCTCCTTTACAAGACTGTGTAGAGTTGGCTACTTTCAAAATTGCATTTGCCTCTGCGTGAAGCACATACCATTTAGTATAGTGTTCTTCATCTTCACATTCATTTTCAAATCCAGTAGGCGTTCCATTATACCCATCAGAGATAATCATCTTATCTTTAACAATAAGCGCGCCAACTTGTTTTCGTTTACAATAGGATAGTTTCGCCCACTCGGTGGCCATTTTTAAATAAGCCTGGTCGTATCTTTTTTGCTTTTCTGCTGTCATTTAATCACATATAACTAGGATGGACCCTGTTAATTCACTTCAAAAGTAGGCCAATACTATTCTACGACAAAGTTGCATTAAAATTATCGAGGGCCTGTTAAAATTTTACCAAAATTTTCGCTGTATCACCAGTACCAATGCGATTATTGCCACTGCAAGGGAGCTAACAAATACCCATTGTTTTTGGGTTATTTTGGTAAACTTATCTAAAAGATACCAACATGCCAAAACAAGTAATACAATAACAATTTGTGCCAATTCTACCCCTAAGGCAAATTCTAATAAGGGGGCAACAATAGACTCATTATCCATGAGGGTCATTTTTAAAAACCCTGATAGCCCCATACCATGGATAAATCCAAAAATTAAGGCAAATACCAAATTTACATTTGATTTATGCACGTCTAATTTTTTAAGGGTTGCCAAATTGACTAACGCGGTAATTAGGATGGTTAAAGGAATTAAGAATTCAATCACCGCAGTATTAACGGTAATAACATCAAAGGTTGCCAACGCCAAGGTGGTCGTGTGACCTATGGTGAAAAAGGTAATTAACCACAAGGTTTTACGCCAATCTTTAATGGTGTACACAACGGTTAACGCAATAAAAAATAAAATGTGATCATAGGCCTGCCAATCGAGTACATGGTCAAAGGCCAATTGCAAATAAAGTTTAAAATCTTCCATTAAAACAATAAAAATTAAGTCTCTTATATTCGGTTTCCGTTCTCCAGCGTTTTTTTATACTCCTTCCCACAAAGATAGTTAACTCCTAAGAGTTACACCAATAAAATATCTTCTAAGCAGTGAACAATTGTGCTTAGTTTGTTTACAATGCCATCTTCTTAAATAAATCCCATAATACCACCCCACAACTCACGGCGATATTTAGGGAGTGTTTCGTTCCAACCTGTGGAATTTCAAGGCTCAGATGGGCCTCATTAACTACGGTCTGAGACACTCCTTTAACTTCATTTCCAAAAATCACGGCAAGCTTTTCATCCTTTACGGGATAAAAATTGTGTAGCAGGGTACTGTTTTCTGTCTGCTCAATAGCGGCAATTCGTATGTTTTCTGCGTGTAATCGCTTCACTAAGCTAAGGGTATCTTCTACGTATTCCCAGGCAACAGTTTCAGTAGACCCCAAGGCCGTTTTATGAATATCTTTATGCGGTGGCGTGGCTGTAATACCACAGAGATAAATTTTTTCAATTAAAAAAGCATCACTCGTTCTAAACACAGAACCCACATTATTTAAGCTTCTAATATTATCTAAAATAACGATGAGTGGCGTTTTTTTAGCCTGTTTAAATCCCGCTGGACTTAAGCGTTCAAGTTCGTTGTTTTTTAATTTACGCATAAAATTTTAGCAAATTAATTTTGAATAAGTAACTTCGCAAAACTAATTGAAAAAAGCAGAAATTGGCCGCTAAAACGAAAAAAATCACCCCGTTAATGAAGCAATACAATGGGATTAAGGTGAAATATCCTGATGCTTTATTGTTGTTTCGAGTTGGAGATTTTTACGAAACCTTTGGAGAAGATGCTGTAAAGGCGGCAAAAATATTGGGAATTGTTCTAACCAAAAGAGGTGCTGGTAGCGAATCGGAAACAGCGCTTGCTGGATTTCCTCATCACTCGTTAAATACCTATTTGCCTAAATTAGTTAAAGCAGGGTTACGCGTTGCTATTTGCGATCAACTTGAAGATCCAAAAATGACCAAAACCATTGTCAAGCGGGGTGTAACTGAGTTGGTAACACCAGGTGTTGCACTTAATGATGAAGTATTACACGCAAAAACCAATAATTTTTTAGCCGCCGTACATTTTGGTAAACACGGCATTGGGGTTTCTTTTTTAGATGTATCTACAGGTGAGTTTTTGGTGGCACAAGGAAATGAAGCCTATATTGACAAGCTTTTACAAAATTTTAATCCCAGTGAAATACTCATACAAAAGCAGTATAAAGAAAAATTTGCCAAAAGTTTTGGAGCGGGATATTACACCTTCTTTTTAGAGGACTGGATTTTTAAAAATGAATTTGCACTAGAGCGCTTATTAACCCAATTTAAAACTACCTCCTTAAAGGGATTTGGCGTAGATGACCTCAAACATGGTGTGATTGCCGCCGGGGCTGCATTACACTATCTATCCGAGACACAGCATCATCAACTCGACCATATAACTACCATACACCGGGTAGAAGAGGATCGGTATGTTTGGATGGATCGCTTTACGATACGGAATTTAGAATTAATTCATTCAACCCTCCCTGAAGCGGTTACTTTACTCGATTGTATTGATCGAACCATCTCTCCTATGGGAGGGCGATTACTCAAGCGGTGGATGGCCTTACCCTTAAAAAACATCGCCAAAATTAGGCAACGTCACGACATTGTTAAATACCTTATAGCCCATGACGATTTCTTTGCGTTGATGCTAGGGCAAATTAAACAAATAAGCGATTTAGAACGCCTGATTTCTAAAGTAGCCACCCGAAAAATTAGTCCACGCGAAGTCATTGTCCTTAAAGACTCGTTATTGGCAATTCAACCCATTAAAGAAGCGGCCGAACAGAGTGATCAAAAAGCCTTACAACAGACCAGTACCTGCATTAATGCCTGTGAAGCCTTACTTACTAAGATTACGGCAACGCTTCGCGACGATGCCCCAGTAAATATTCTTAAAGGCAACGCCATTGCCGCAGGTGTATCTGAAGAGCTTGACGATTTACGCACCATTGCGACCACTGGAAAAACCTACTTAGACGACATGTTGGCGCGCGAAACTGAACGTACACAAATTCCGAGCTTAAAAATAGCCTTTAACAATGTATTTGGCTATTATATTGAAGTGCGCAATACGCATAAAGACAAGGTGCCCGAAGATTGGATTAGAAAACAGACCTTAGTTAATGCAGAACGGTATATTACCGAAGAATTAAAAACTTACGAAACTAAAATTCTTGGCGCTGAGGAGAAAATTACCCAGTTAGAGCAACAACTTTTTGCTCAATTAATAGAGCAATTAATTCCATATATTCCAGAGGTACAACAAAATGCCTATGAGATAGGTAAATTAGACTGTCTTTGTTCTTTTGCACAAACGGCCATTGCACATAACTATATTCGTCCTGTACTCGACGAAAGCACTGACCTTGAAATAAAAAACGGACGACACCCAGTTATTGAGCGTCAATTACCTATTGGGGAAAACTATATTGCCAATGATGTTGTACTCAATAGGACCTCACAACAAATCATCATGATTACAGGGCCAAACATGAGTGGTAAATCGGCCTTGCTACGGCAATCAGCCCTCATTGTTCTATTGGCTCAAATGGGAAGTTATGTCCCCGCACAACAAGCACGTATTGGGATCGTAGATAAGATTTTTACACGGGTGGGTGCAAGTGACAATATTTCTATGGGAGAATCTACTTTTATGGTGGAAATGAATGAAACTGCCAATATTTTAAATAATATTTCTGAACGCAGCTTGGTTTTATTAGATGAAATTGGACGTGGAACGAGTACCTATGACGGAATCTCTATTGCTTGGGCAATTGCTGCCTACTTACACGAACATCCCGCCAAGGCAAAAACCCTCTTTGCCACACACTATCATGAACTCAATGATATGGCTTCAAGTTTTGAGCGTGTGAAAAATTTTAATGTTTCCATAAAAGAGTTAAAAGACACGGTTATTTTTCTTAGAAAATTAGTCCCTGGTGGCAGTGAACACAGTTTTGGTATTCACGTAGCAAAGTTAGCAGGAATGCCTTCTTCTGTGATACATCGCGCTGAAAAAATGCTAAAAAAACTAGAAGCTAGCCACGGTACTGACACGGTTAAAGCCTCGTTAAAACAAGGAATGGAAGAAGAGGTTCAACTGAGCTTTTTTCAATTAGACGATCCGTTATTAGAAGATATTAAAGAAGAAATTTTGGCCACAGATATTGATAGTTTAACGCCTATAGAAGCCCTCATGAAGCTCAATGAGATTAAACGAATGTTGAGCAAAAAATAAGCCTTGCCCTTAAGGTAAATTGAGGCATTTCCTTCTTATTTTACAAGGTCATTAGGAAAAATAAATATAGATGGCCACCACTATAGCACAAATTCCTAAGCCCACCTGTCTTACATATTTCCAAGGAGTAATATCTACTTGTTTCGTATAGGCTTGCACATAAGGTTCTTTTCTTGGTGCAAATTTACCAATGGCTAACATAATTAAGATATTGAGTAAAAACAATAGTGCCATAACGTGTAAAAAGTGTGGATAGGCATTGGCTTCAACCAACTTAAGTGCGGCCTCATCACTGATTCCCGAGGCCTTTGCTTTATCAAGTGCCGAAGTAACAAAATATGGTTTTAGCATAAACTGACTGATAATATAGAGTACAGATCCAGAAATCAAGCCTACTTTAGCGGCAATAGCGGGAACGTATTTGGTTAGGTAACCAATGGCAATAATGGTCAGAATAGGAATATTATAAATTCCGTTGATTTCTTGTAAATACTCAAAAATACTACGCGCATTGGCAATCAATGGGGCAATAAACATGGCGCCAATCGCTAAGAGCACACCAAACATTTTTCCGTATTTTACAACGGTTCGTTCGTCTGCTGATGGGTTAATATGTTGCTTGTAAATGTCTATCCCAAAAAGCGTAACAGAACTGTTTAACACACTGTTAAATGAGCTTAAAATGGCGCCAAAAATAACGGCGGCAAAAAATCCTAATAAATAACTAGGCATCACTTTATTGACCAACATTGGATACGCTTGATCTGCATCTTCAAGACTTCCTTGAAAGATGTGATACGCAATAATACCTGGAAGCACCACAATAAGTGGCCCTAATATTTTAATAAACGATCCAAGCAATAAGCCCTTTTGACCTTCTTTTAAATTTTTAGCCGCTAATGCACGCTGTATGATTTGTTGATTGGTACCCCAATAAAACAATTGCACCAACATCATTCCAGTAAAGATAGTAGCAAAGGGAACCGAAGCTGTTGGTCCTCCCATAGATTCAAATTTTTCAGGATGCTGACTGGTTAAAACATGTATACCTTCTAAAATACTGTTATCACCAATATACCACAAACCAAAAATAGGAAGCATTAATCCTCCTATTAATAATCCTATTGCATTGATGGTATCTGATACCGCCACTGCTTTTAATCCACCAAAAACCGCATAAATAGACCCAATGGTTCCGATACCAAAAACACAGATCCAAATCGATTGGGTTTTAGAAACTCCTAGCAACCCTGGAATGTCAAACATCCCAGAAATAGCAACAGACCCAGAATATAAAATTACGGGTAACAACACCACCACATATCCCGTTAAAAAGAGACCAGAGGTCAATGTTTTGGTCATCACATCAAAGCGATTAGCTAAAAATTGCGGCACGGTGGTTAACCCACCTTTGAGATAGCGAGGAAGCAAATACAAGGCTGTTACCACCATTGCAATAGCGGCTAAGGTTTCCCAAGCCATAACTAAAATTCCTTCAGAATACGCTTTTCCATTTAACCCAATAATTTGCTCGGTTGATAGATTTGTCAACAATAATGAACCTGCAATAACACCAGCGGTTAAACTTCTTCCTCCTAAAAAATAACCATCACTGGTATTTTCATTGGTTTTTCTAGTAGCGTAATATGAAATAACGCCAACAAGTAGGGTAAACGCGACAAACGAAATAATTTCTATCATAATGTAAGTGAAGCATAGGTTAATGAATTGATGAAACTACTAAAAATATCTTAATTCAACCCATTTCTAGCTTTCATTTACGGTGTTCACTGTTCATTTTAGCTGTAAATTAGCTGATTATTAGCTTATTGTAGGATAAAAATTTGCCTGCTTCCCAAGTGTAAAAAGATGCGACTGCACTGGGCGTTGTTGTCAATATAGAAACAGGTTGTGCAATTGATGTGGGTTAGCTATCTTTGAGCATGCGTGTTTCATTTTAATTACTCTTAACCCTATGCTACCGATGTCAATCAGACAATTTTTTAGTGCTTTACTCATGTTCTTTTTTTTAAGTTGTAACAAAAAACAAGAAGCGACAAAAATGCCAACGGAAGCGCAGCAAAAACAGACGCGCGAACTACTAATAAATCAACCTTCATCGGTGACAACCCCAGAAGGAATGACCTGGGTAAAAGGTAAAAAGTTTCTTATGGGGGCTAAAGAAAACGATCCCTATGCCTTAACACGAGAAAAACCAGCACATGAAGTACTGGTTGATGGGTTCTTTATAGACCTCAAGGAGGTGACCAATGAAAAATTTAAGGCATTTGTTGCGGCTACCGGCTATGTTACGGTTGCCGAACGCCCTATAGATTGGGAAGAAATGAAAAAACAACTTCCAGCGGGTACTCCAAAACCACACGATTCTATCTTACAACCCGGCTGTATGATTTTTAATAAAAATGTAAATCAAATTGATTCAATGGACAATTATCAGCAATGGTGGAGTTGGAAAGTTGGCGTCAATTGGAAACACCCACAGGGCAAAGAAAGCACGATTGAAGGAAAAGAAAATTACCCTGTAGTACACATTGCCTATGAAGATGCCCTTGCCTATTGCACATGGGCCAACAGAAGGCTTCCAACTGAAGCAGAGTGGGAAGCAGCAGCACAAGGCACTTATGATAATGCTATTTTTACCTGGGGAGATGATCTTGCGGAGCTCAATGCAAATGCCAATACTTGGCAAGGTAAATTTCCCGTAGAAAACGAGCCAAAAGATGGTTTTTCTTATGTAGCTCCAGTCGGTTCTTTTCCACCCAACAGCATCGGTTTATATGATATGCTTGGCAACGTTTGGGAATGGACAAGTGATTGGTTTAATGTAAATTATTACGCCAACCTCAGACCCTATACGGTAAGTTTAAATCCATCGGGAGCCGAAACTCCGTACAACCCAAATAATCCGTACCAGCAAGAACGAATTATTAAGGGAGGTTCCTACCTCTGTCACGACTCGTATTGTGCTAGTTTTAGAATATCTTCACGCATGGCCATGGCCTTAGATTCTGGTGCCGATCACGTGGGGTTTCGTACGGTTGCTACGGTTGACATGCTTCAGCCTTAATTTTTAATCCTTTTTTTTAGACTGTTTATAGCAAATTGTACCAAGGCATCTGCTCTACTTGTCTAGGGCTTTGAATGGGCCATTTTCACAACTTAACGTTTAGGAGGTTGTTGATGTTTGCGCTTAATTTCTCTAATTAAATGTTCCAGACCGTTTAATTTTAGTTCATATACGAGCCCCAACATTTGTCCAATTTTACCTTTAGGAAAGCCTTTAGCATGGTACCAAACTACGTAATGCTCTGGCAAGTCAATTAAATCACGCCCTTTAAATTTACCAAATGGCATTTTAGTATGGGCTAATTCAATTAGAAAAGTGGGGTCTTGCATCATTCTTTACCGTCTACATAATCTTGTAAATACGCATAGTTTTCGGTGAGTTTTCCACGGGTACACATCATTGATCGTTGGAGTACTCCATCTTGGTCTCCGTTAAAAAAAGCGGGGATTACGTGAGTTAAAAACAGGTTTCCAAAGCCCCTACTCGCGTTGTCAGGCAATTCACAAGGTAGATTGTCAACGGCCATGACAACAATGGCGTCTTTCGCTTTAAAATCAACTTCTTGTTCCGTGTGTGGATTATACCCGTATATTGGATCTGCAATTGTTGAAGCCCGGATTGTTGACGCTACTGGCCCATCAATATCACAGCTTATATCGCCAACTACTTTAATCTTAAACCCCGGTGATTTGGCATCCGATCTTGTAAAAATATACGGTGCACCATCTCCGTAATAATGACATGCGAGATACATATCACTGGTAGCAGCATATTCCATAAAAGTTGATTCATACGCTGAAGGATGATTAAAAAAGTCGTATTTATCTAGTATTTGTCCGTCTTTACGACGGTTGTAGTTAAGCACTTTAAGCTGCGTATAAACAGGTTCTTCAAAGGCTTGTTCAAGGTATTCTTTGGGCGTCACTTTTTTAACACCTAAAAAATCTAATATCTCTTTTGCCCCTTTTCCAACACGACCATCACCCGTCATGACGATTTTAATTTTTGGTAAGGTAATTTTACGGAGTTCAGCTTCTAGGGCTAACTTATTTTTTAAGGTTGACGCTTTGGGCAAGTTAAACGTCTCATATTTTAATCCATACGCACGAATGGTATTATAGGCTCCTACAACACCCGCATAATATCCAAACCCTATTAGGCGGTTCCCTTTTTCGTTTACGATGGTCTCGTGGTCATAAAAAGTGATGTTTTTATCGAGCATAGCTCTTAATAACTTACGATTATACGGCTGCTTTTTAATGGTATGTGAAAAGAAAAAGTAGGTTTTATTTGCTAATAAGGCTTCCACTGGAACCTCCTTTACGCCAAATAATACCTCGCTGTCGTCTAGGGAGGTTTTGACCGCAAGCCCTTTTTCGCGATACGCTTCATCATCAAAAACACGTAAGTCAGACGATTCTACGGCTATTTCAGCCTCGGGATAGGTCGCCAGTAACTTTACACAGGCTTCTGGTGAAAACACCACTCTACGGTCTGGTGGATTCTTTCTTTCTTTTATGATGGCAAACTTCATGAACATACTTTTTGAAACAAGCACAAATCTAAAGACTTCAAGCCACTTTTCTTTACTGATTTTAAAATAAAATTTGAACCTCAGCTTGTTCCTGTTCATCAGGCCTAGCCCTAAAAAAAACCGCTCTGAAACTACTTCAAAGCGGTTTTATAGAATTGATCTTGTTGCTTATAAATCATTTAACTCCTCCCTAAATGATGTAACCGCGTTCAAAGGATCAATTCTTCCCCAAACTTATAGTTCTGCCAAATACGGCTTATTTTTAAAATGTAATGGAATATAAACACGTGTTTGATCCCACCCAATTACCATCACAGGGTGTGCTTTTTTATGTTTAAATCCAATAGAAAACACGGATAATCGCTCTGCCTTTTTGGTCGCTACAGTTAGCCGCGCTACATTGGCTGCTTCATTGTATTGAAACGCCCCCCACGTATCTAATTGACTGTTTAAAATAATTTCCCATTGCTTTTCTCCAGGAATAGTTAGCAAGACATAGGTGCCAGCTTTTACCAGGGTTTCTCCTATAATGACATCTTCGTAAAACTTAATTTCGGTGGCTTCATTCGCCCCTGTTCTCCAAAGTGTTCCGTATTCAATTTTATCGGTAAGTTGCTCCTGTGGATGGTTTAAGGAGGGTCTTCCGTACACCACTTTAACTTGGGGTGTAGCCACCTTAGACGCTCTTAAGTAGGCGATGTCATGCGGCGCTTTATCGGGGGATGGAAAATCTTGAGCAGTTGCCGTGGTCACAACTAAAATAAGGGCCAATAATAATGCGATTCTCAACAGTGCAGTTTTTTTCATAGTTTCTTTTTTACGTCTTGTTCGCCTCGGATTAGCTGACCTTTACGACGTGTGAAGTAAAAACAACTGAAGGTCAACTTCTCCTGAAAAATAGTTGACTTTTTAGCTAATCTTTACGTAAAAACTTCCAAATAAAGCAATCTCGCTACACAGAAATAAAAAAAAAGCATCCTTTGTGAAAGGATGCTTCTTAGCTATGATATGTTAAAAAAAATTTAAGCTGAGTCTTGGTTAGATTTATTTACAGACTCCCCTATCTTAAAAACAACTTCATCCCTAAAACTCCTGAATAAAAATGCACAAAAAAAGCATCCTGTAGAAAGAATGCTTTTTAGCTATGATATGTTAAAAAAATTTAAGCTGAGTCTTGGTTAGATTTATTTACAGACTCCCCTATCTTAAAAACAACTTCATCCCTAAAACTCCTGAAAATAATGCACAAAAAAAAACGCTTCCTACTAGGGAAGCGTTATTTGATAAAGTACCAAGCTGGTTAATCACAGGTACTTTCAAAGCGAAGTCGACCATCGGAACTTTTAAAATCAACCCTGGTTTCTCCAGGCACAAGATCTATTTCCGTTAAGGTCCAAACATCAGACACTTCCACCAAACCAAGAATAG
>Ga0209344_10004591_pt1 | contig 12562 bp, 13 predicted proteins | sample Cruoilmetagenom6_FD_187293 | JGI IMG/M metagenome (GOLD analysis project Ga0209344, IMG submission 187293) | Oil polluted marine microbial communities from Coal Oil Point, Santa Barbara, California, USA - Santa Barbara Oil Seep Sample 6 (SPAdes)... | ecosystem: Environmental > Aquatic > Marine...
CAATTGGCATTACCACATTTCCTGAGCCCTGAATATCTACCTCAACGGTAGGGCTGCCTTTATAGGAAACATTTCCGCTGCCTTCAATTTTTACATCCAGTCTCCCAGAACAGTTTACTTCCACATTTCCGGAACCGAAATTCTTTACTTCGGCATCTTTCACCAAAAATCCAAAACCACGAAAACGTCCCGTGCCTTCATTATATACCGATAGGCTATTGGCGCTGCCATCAATCTTAATATTCCCTGTGCCGGAATTGACGACCTTAAAATGGCCAATTTCTGAAAATCCTTTTGCATCCATACTTCCTGTGCCCGAATTGTTGAGCCCCGTGAGCGTGGGTACGGTTATTTTCGCCTTTAGGGTAACGCGGTTGTAACCGTCATTTTTTAGGTACAGCCTTAGTTCGTCATTTACAACCGTAGTTTTTACCCGGCCCATAATATTATCGTCCGCCGTAATTTCTACAGATTGAATTGGACCTTGGGTAATGGTGACTTCAAAAACGCCTTCGCTTTTCACTTTTGAAAAGTTACCGACGTTTCTGGTTTCGGTTACGGCTCTTCCCGAGCCGAAAAGCATATCATCCTCCTGGCAGGAAACTAGAGATAGGAATACGAATAATGGGAAATAAATTAATTTTTTCATTTTGTGTTTCTTTTTGATTGAACACCACAAAGCTAGGAGGGATGGGAGCTGCAATAAAATATAGCTTGTGCCGGATACCGAAATTAGGACAAGTAAATTTTCAGGTTGCAGGATTTAGGACATTGTTATTTCTGAAATACCCAGGAGAGTGGCCCAATTTTTTCTGAAATGCGGAGTACATGGTAGAGCGCGACTTAAAACCTGCCGTTGTGCCAATTCCTTCAATGGAAAGTTGGTTTTTTACATCTTCCTGAATCATTTTCAATGCCTTTTCAACTCTATAACTATTTACCCATTCATTGAAATTATTGCCGAAATTTTTATTGATACAGGAGGAAATCAGTCTTGGCGACAAGTTTATGGCACTTGCAAAATGGTGAAGAGTGAGATCTTGTTCAAGGAATAATTCACTTTCGTGCATAAATTGTTGGATGGTTTGGCTTTGGGCTTCATTACATAGATGGGTATTCGGTTCCAATGTGTTTTCAGGAGAAGGTTTTAATGTGCTTTCGGGCACTGCATCGAATAAATTTTGATGTTGGTATGCCTTATAGCTCAAGAAGAACAGAAAGAGCGCCACAAATCCCCAAATAATGGATTGAAAATTAGTCTCATCCGCACCAACATAAAGAATTCTGATTATTTCAAATCCCCAGAGTACGGTCGCAGGCAGAATCATAAAAATAAACTGCCACAGCCAGTTAATCTGTAACATTTTATAATCGGAATATTCATTCCTCGCCAATTTACGGTATGCCAAGGTTTCCTTTATGGCAACAATAAAGGCGAAAAACATCACCGCAAAGGCATAGATCTGTTGCGACAAATGGAAGATTTCTACCTTGGCCAATCCAAAAAAACCAATGACAGAACTGTTTTGGAAAGCAAAAAGATAAAGGTTGAAGAGGGTAATTGCCGCAATGGAAATTGCCAGTATGTAATTGAACTTTAAAAAGGAAATGTATCTAGCCGTCTTCCCCAGTTTTGTGAGTACATAATGAAGAAAAAATAAGGGGATGAACAGTTTAACTTCCGGCAGGGAGAAATATGTGTCAATTGGATAGCCGCCCACAAAACGCATGGGTAAAAGGGAGGTGAGCGCCTCTAAAATGATACTGATTAGAAAACAACCCAAAAGGAAATTCGAGAAACTTTTATGCTTTTTTGAAAAGATATAGAGCATCGCCAAGAGGAAACCTTGTAGGAGTGCAGTCCACATAAGTATGGTGGCAATGTTGCTCATTTATATGAAATTTGGATGCTAAATATAGTTGTTTTAAGGTAATGGCCGTTGGCTAATTTTTGGTTAAAAATTAAAGTTGTTTGGGTGAAGGTGAATCGTAGAAGTGATCTTAATTACTTTTGCTTGTCCAAAGGAAAAGAAGCATTTCCCAAAAGATGGACACCTGCGATGGAATCGCGCAGTAGCGGGGTTTACTTTAGCGGATATTTAATAAAAGTATTCTATATTTAATCACTTTTATATAATGTAAAATTATCTACTTATGAAAAAAGTTGTTATTCTCTTAATCGGAATTCTCTTTGTTAGCTGTAACAAATACCCGCCCACAGAAGTACTTGTGCTGCCTACGCTTCATGGGGCCCACGAAGTAAATTCCAACTATACGTATCACGATCTTGAAAAAATAATAGGAGCCTATAATGCTGATATTATTGGTGTAGAAATTAGACCGATAGACATGAAGATGAACAGCGATAGCCTAGATGTTTTTTATCCTATTGAAATGATTCGGGTACGGGATTCCTTCCCTGAAAAAGTTACCGGTATCGATTATTATAACGATGCAAGCGAAGATGCACCTGTAAGCAGAAAAATATTTACGGATTCCACCACCCAAATGGGAAAAATGAAAATGCTTATTGGTGCTATGCAAAAGGATTCCATCTTTCTCAGTGCTTATAAGGCCGCGGGAATTTCTGCAATTCAGGAAGAGCAGAAAAGAATTGCCCTCAATTACTCGGCAGCGGAGTTTTTGAAAGGAGAATACGACAGCTTGGCGGGAAGACAATATAGATTAGAGGATAGCCTGTATAAAAATACGCCCTATGAGAGCTATGCTATTTTCAATAACAATAGGGATTACCACATTACCAAAAACACCCTTGAATTGATAAAGGCCAATCCTTCCAAACGTGTATTGATTCTGGTGGGTGCAAACCATCGAAACCGACTTGTTGATTCTTTAAAAACGTACGATGCCAAGGAAATTAAATTGGTGACTGATCTTGGTTTTTTAAAAGCTAAGTAGTCGATTTTGAATTTTTGGTTTTATCAATCCACAATTTGACGTTCCATTTCTTGTTTAGAAATATTTTTTGACCATACAACCACTATTGGTATTATTATAGCGAAACGGACAATCGTGAATATAATTTCTCCAGTTGTATCGAGGTTAAGCGGATAGGCAAAGTTTGCCATTAAATGGAGTAAGATGGCAGCGAGTATACTCTTTCGGGTAGCATTATATACCCCCGTAAAAATTATTGAAAGGAAGAAAAGCTGCACCACCCAGCTCCAAAAAGCAATTCCAAAACCTTTTTGGCTCTGTGAAGTTCCCACAATGAAAAATAAAGGAAGATGCCAGAGTGCCCAATAGAACCCAATAATGAGGCTGGCCCTTAATTTTCCCAATTTTTCTTGAAGGGGTTCCAAAATATATCCGCGCCACCCAAGTTCTTCTGATAGAGGTCCGGCCAATATCATAAAAATGAGAAAAAAAAGAAAATCTGAAGTTGTGCTGATGCCTCCAATATAGGTATTCGGATCAGGAACTTCTCCGTCTATTAAGTAAATGACCGTATAGCCCACGACCAGTACTGCCGGAAAAAATAAGAAAATAAATAAATACCATTTCCAACTTATTCTTTTAAAATCCCAGACCCTGTTTGCAAATTCTTTTAGAGAAGGCAAGCCGCCTTCCCGGAAAACTAAAATTAAAGCAACGATACTTGGCCCAAAAGCTCCTAAAATTAACAAGGGAATAAAAAGGGCATCGGCGGGAGGAAAAATGATCATTGTGCCCCAGACCACCCAGGAAAAGAGAAACGTAAGAAGTAAAAATTTTTGAGTATTTCTTAGATGTAAGGTTGTTTTCATATTTTTAAGTCAAGATAAAATTGGGGTTGTTAAATCTATCCATCAAAAATGGTGAAATTTTTAATTGGTTTCTTAATAATTTTATAGAAGTAGGACGAGACAAGTATTAAAAAAACTAAACTTAATCTGAAATAGAAACTTTTTTAACGGTGGAATGAAGATGGCGTATTTTCCAATGTCCATTGGTTTTTCGCCATATTTTGGTAACGAATTCCTGCATTTTGGTTTCCGCATCGTTTTCGTATTCCAATCTTCTTATTGTATAGCCGCTTTCCATTGTGAGGGGATAAACTTCTAAAGTATCTACAATAGCTTTCTTAAAGGGTCTGGGCAGCGAATTACAAAACTTTTCAATTATTTTTTTTGAAAGCACGCTATTGCCGTTTGCCAAAAAAGTGACGTTGGGCTCCATCATATCCATTACCTGTGCGCAGTCGCCATTTTTAAAGGCATCTTGTTCTTTTAACGCTGCTTCGGTTATTTCTGATTTTACCGATTCCAGATCTATTGTTTGCGCGTTTAACGTGATTGCTGTGCTTAAAACCAAGAAGCAGGTGAGCAGCTTATTTTTAAATGTTTTCATACAGGTTCATTTTAAAAAGGTGGAAGCTGTGCTATTAAAATAATATGCTGATTAACAGTCTTTAAAAATCTCTCTGGCGCGCTTTTGCAAAGCGTGCCCATTTACAAATGCATTTGCAATGCCCAATTACCAAAGGGTTTGTATTTTAATAAAAGGCTTTTCCCGATTACCCTCTTCATAAGCAGCATAACTGCTGTTTATCCAATCGCGTTCGTGATATACAAACCGTGCGCTCACAGGATTGTAATGAATATAATTAAGGCGCTGTTCCACTTTTTCATAAGTATCTAAAAGTACGGGATGAAAACCATCTTTCCAAAATTTAAAGTTAACGCCACGTTTGGTTCTTTGGGCGGCAAAACTGAACTTCTTCAACAACCATTCCCGCCTGCTTTCTGGGTATTCCTGTATGGCTTCCACGATTCGTTTTGAAGTGAATTTTTTGAAATCGCGAATTATATCCGGTAATTCTTCGCCGTTTGAACTTACAATAGCGTGCAGATGGCTGGTCATATAAACATATGCGTGCACTTGCAAGCCTTTTTGAATTATGCAATAATTGAAGGACTCGTCCAGTATTTTTGTGTATTCCGAACGAATAAATACATCAACCCAATCTATTACCGTTAAGGTAATGAAAGTGGGTTGCTGGCCGTCTATGACTTTGTATTTATGCGACATCCCTTAAAAATACAAAATTTAATATTTGGTTGGGTGTAGGGTCGCATTGCAAATGCTCTTTTTAGATGGGCACGCTTTGGAAAAGCGCGCCAGGGGGATAACGTAAAAGTTTGTTTTTAATATTTTGTGTGGCACGAGCGGGACGCTCGCGTTAGGGTCATTATTTCAATTTAATGATATGATAAGCAATTAAATAAACGATTGATATAACCATCATAATATTTATAGCAATATTTATCGGATTCATATGTATGTATTGCTCGAATGAAAATATTAAAATCACTAACAAAACTATAATATGCGAAGCGATCATTACAATTCTTCCACTTTTCTTCATTTCTTTTTTCTGAAAAGGAACAAGCATGTTTTTTAAACAATAGAATCCAAAAAAAAGAAAAAGAAGAAGTATTGCATATGATTGCATTGAATTCCAGCTCAAGTTCCTTAGACTGATTGGAAACACTAACATCAACGTAATTATTCCATATAATATCCAAGTTCCAAATATGAAAGATATTATTGAATTGGCTATTTTCATAGTAGTGTATTTGTTGGCACGAGCTGGACGCTCGCGCTAGCGGGGACGCTTGCGCTAGCGGGGGAAATGATTGTCGATTAAATTTTTAAGGGATTCAGTTGTATCATATATTTTATGAAAACTTTTTATAAATTCTTTATTTGGTATACCCTTTTCATCCATATGTTTTTTTGTGTAAAATATTTCTATTGTTACAGATATCTCCACAGTTAAACGAAAAATCTCCTTTTTTAAAATTTCTTTTTCTGATAGTGTAATGGTTGAAATTCTGTTTATTTCATCCTTTTTTAATTCTAATTGAGAAATAAATTTTTGAAATAATGGGGTTATTTCTTCTATATTCTCTTTTTTTACATTCATTTTATGAATTGAAATCTCTTCAATCAATTTTTTATTAGTATTTAATTTACTTTTCAAATTGTTTAGAGTTTCATCGTCGATTAAGTTTTTGTTGGCTAAAATATTAATATCTGAATCTGTTTTTTCATTCTGATGTTCAATTTTATTTATCAACTCACTAATTGATTCCGCTCTACTTCCTATCTTAATTAAAGGAATTCGACTACTTGACATAAATTGAAATATTTCAAATTCAATATCTCTTAAAATTGAACTTATCATACTGTACACAGCTAATTTTTCCTTTCTGTATAAATCCCTTCTTTCATATCTTCTTTTTTGATAAAATTGGATTATTGCCCAAATGAGACCTAGTAATGCAACAGGAGATAAATATTTTATTAATTCAGACATAATTTATTTGGTTGTGAAGTAAAATCAAATATAACAAAACAATAGTCTATTGCAATTTTAATAAATCTACTGATACCCACGCTGGCGCGAGCGTCCCGCTCGTGACCTCACAACATCACTGATACCCCGCCGCCTGCAACTTAAACAACTCTGCATACAGTTTTGGGTTTGCCATTAACTCTTGGTGGGTGCCAAGTTCCAGCACTTGGCCGTCCTGCAATACCAAAATCCGGTCTGCCATCCGCACAGTGCTAAAGCGGTGGCTAATAATAATGCTGGTCTTGCCTTTGGTGAGGGCTATAAAGCGTTCAAAAACATCAAACTCTGCTTGGGCATCCAGCGCGCTGGTGGGTTCATCCAGCACCATGACATCGGCATCCTTCATATAGGCGCGGGCCAGCGCCACCTTTTGCCATTGCCCGCCGCTTAGTTCGGTGCCTTTGTAGAACCTTCTGCCCAGGCGTTGTTCCAGGCCGTGCGCCATCTCGTTCACTACCTGTTCCGCAAGGCTTTTGCTGGCGGCGTAGCTTATTACTTCGTTGTTTTGCACTTCGTCTATATTGCCCACGGCTATGTTTTCGCGCAGGGTAAACTCATACTTAAAAAAGTCCTGAAAAATTACGCCAAAACGTTTTCGGTATTCGTCCACATCAAAACGGTTTATGTTGATACCGTCCAAAAGGATTTCACCCTGCGTGGGTTCGTAAAAGCGGAGGAAGAGTTTTATGAGTGTGGTCTTGCCCGCGCCGTTTTGGCCCACAAACGCCATTTTTTCGCCAGCCTTTAATTTAAAAGTTACGCCTTTTAAAACTTCGGTTTCGCTGCCGGCGTAGGCGAAATGCAAGTTGTTAATCTGAAAACCTTCTTTAATGGTTTTGGGCATAGCCGTTTTGGCTTCGGAAGTTTTTTCTACGGAAAGGTCAATGAAATCGAAGTAATCTTGTAAATACAGAGCACTTTCGGAAATACGGGTGAAACGCGAAAAGAAGCCCTGCAAATTATTCCTCAAACGGTTAAACGACCCGGAAAGGAAGGTGAGTTCGCCAATGGTAATGACGCCCGCCAGCACCCGCATAATAATGTAAACGTAGGCGCCGTAATAACTGAGCACGCCCAAAATATTGAACAGCGAGCCGTACAGACTTTGCTTGAGCGACAGTTTTTTGTTGATGAGGTAATAATCGTTCGAGAGTCCTTTAAAGCGTTCCGCGATAAAATCGGTAAGGCCGAAAAGCTTTATTTCCTTGGCGGTTTGGTTGTTGGCACCGATGAAGCGAAGGTAATCCAGTTCGCGGCGTTCGGCGGTCCAACTGCGCGCCAACGAATAACGCGTACTGCTGAATTTGGCTTCATTTATAAATGAAGGAATGATGCTGAGAACAAGTATCAAAATTAAAATGGGTTCAAAATAAACCAATCCCGCAATCAGCGAAATCATTGAAATTAGGCTTTCTGCCTGTCCCAAAGCATTGCTCATTAAATCTACACGGCTATTGGTTTGGGTTCGGGCGCGTTCCAGTTTGTCATAAAACTCGGGGTCTTCCAATTGGGCGATGGTAAGCTCTGCGGTCTTTCGGATTATTTTTTCGGAGGAAGCGTTGCTGTATAAATCGCCGAGCAAACCGTCCGTAAGGTTTATCAATCGTCCCAATAAATCAGATAGCACAGCGACACAAAATTCAATGAGAACTAAATTCCACAATTGGGTGAAGTCTTGGTTTTCGAGGGAAACCTGCAGGATAATTTCATCAATAATCATTTTCCCCACCCAAAGGATTACGACGGGCGTAAAGGCATTGAGCAGGCGACTGAAAGCGTTTACAAAAAACAGTTTTGGGCTGGCGCGCCATATTTCCCTAAAAAATCGCGGAATGGTTTTTAGCGCCTTGAACGAATCGCGGACGCTGGTTTTTTCTTTATCGGTTATGGACTTGGGTACGGGACGTGGCATTTAGTTGATGGTTAATGGTTGTTGGTTATCAATTTTTTTATCAAAACAATCTGTCCCAAATGATAGTAACAGTGTTCAATTATTCCATCAATATTTCTTTGGAAAGTTCCGTATTTTTTATCGGTAAAGTCATCGTTTAGGGTTTTTTCTGGAATTTGTTCTACCAGATTTGCGAATTCTTCGGCATCGTTAAAGAAGGTTATTAAAAATGACTGCCAATCAGCTTCCGAAGCAAGTGGCGAAAAGTCAAAACTATATGCATCCTTAATCTCCAGATTGCCACCTTTAAAAACGACTGTCACACCTTTAATGTAATAATGAACATGCTGTGCTAAAATGACGATTGTGTTTAAATCGCCCACCTTTGTTTGCGCTATTTCCAACGGTAGATTCTCCAGTTGGTCTTTATAATTAGTGTTGGCTACCCAAGTTCCGTTGAGAAGTACTTCCCGAAATCGGTCTGCCAATTGCTGATTATTTTTCATCGCCATTTTTTTGACTGATTAAAGTAACAGTTTTTTTAGAAATAGGTCTTTAAAAATATGCAACAACTATCTTTGCGCAAAATTTAAAGTTTGGCCCTCTCAGATTACACCCAGGAATTTAAATACAACACCAAGTTGGCAACTCCAGTTATTTTGGGGATGTTGGGCCATACGTTGGTGGCATTTGTGGATAATATTATGGTGGGGCAGTTGGGAACGGCCGAGCTTGCGGCGGTGTCTCTTGGTAACAGTTTTATGTTTATTGCAATGAGTTTAGGTATCGGTTTTTCAACCGCTATTACGCCTTTGGTTGCTGAGGCAGATGGGGAGAATAATTTTGACGCCGGGAAATCGGCGTTTAAGCACGGACTGTTTTTATGTCTGGTTTTGGGGCTTGCCCTCGTGCTCATAATCTATGCCGCCAAACCGCTTATGTACATTATGGGCCAACCGCCGGAGGTGGTGGATTTGGCGATGCCATATTTGAATTTGGTCGCAATTTCATTGCTTCCTCTGGTTGTTTTTCAGGGTTTTAAACAGTTCAGCGATGGGCTTTCGATGACGAAATACCCAATGTACGCCACTTTTGCTGCGAATATTGTAAATGTGCTTTTGAATTACCTTTTCATCTTCGGGAAATTTGGTTTTCCTGAACTCGGAATTGTGGGTGCGGCTATCGGTACGCTGGCCTCACGGGTTATTTTGGTGGGCTATCTGTGGTATCTTTTGGCAAGGAATAAAAGGTCCAAACCCTTTGTAACCCACATTAAAATTTTCACTTTGGCAAAACCTATGCTGAAAAAATTGCTGAACCTTGGCTTTCCCTCGGCCATGCAAATGTTTTTTGAGGTCGCCATTTTTACGTGTGCCATCTGGCTTTCCGGGGTATTGGGAAAAAATCCGCAGGCGGCAAATCAGATTGCGCTTAACCTGGCCTCGATGACCTTTATGGTAGCAATGGGCTTTAGCGTGGCGGCGATGATACGTGTGGGCAACCAGAAAGGTCTCAGAAATTATGTGGAACTGCGCCGCATTGCCTTTTCCATAATTTTGCTTACTACGATTTTGGCAGTTGTTTTTGCAATTCTGTTTATGATTTTTAATACTGCACTGCCGAAATTGTATCTGGATTATGACGATCCGTTATTGTTCGCAGATAATTTTGAAGTGGTTACCATAGCTTCAAAGCTACTGTTCATAGCGGCTGTTTTTCAGATTAGTGATGCGCTGCAAGTGGTGGTACTTGGCGCACTTCGTGGAATGCAGGACGTAAAAATACCCACCATTATTACCTTTGTGGCATATTGGGCCATCGGTTTTCCTATAATGTATTTATTATCGCTTTATACAAATTTAGACAGTGAAGGGCTTTGGTACGGGCTTTTGGCGGGATTGACGGCATCGGCGGTTATGCTTTTCATCAGATTTAATTATCTTTCGAAAAAATTGATTAGGCAGGAATTAGCGAATAGCGAATAGCGAAGAGAAGCTACGAGCTAGGAAATACGAAATTAGAGATAAGAAAAGAGATTAAAGAATATAGATAAAAACCCAGAACCCAGAACCCAAAACTATCAACCATCAACCATTAACAAACAACTAAAAAAAATGGATTTCCCAAAATACTTACTCGGCGACAACAGCGATTATCCCACTGCGATTTTCGTTATACATACTGAATTTCCACGATTTATTATCAACCTGGAAAACGATGAGGTGGAATGGTTGGAAGATTTTGATGCGGAGGACCAAAAGGAATTAGAGGCCGAGGCGGAAAACTTGATTCAGGGTGCTACCGATTTTTATGATCGGGAGATTTCGCTTTATGATGAGGAGTAGGTGAATTTGTGAATAGGTGAGTATGTAAACATGTGAATGTGTGAATAAGTTGTTACGTTGTAAATAAATGTTAGAGGAACTTTTAAAATACGATACTGAATTTTTTCTTTTTCTGAACAATCTGGGAAACACTTCTTGGGATGGTTTTTGGCGATTTGTAACCGAAAAATGGTCGTCTATTCCCATTTATGCTATTCTTCTTTATTTGATTTATAAGAATTATGGGCTGAAAGGAACTTTAATAATTATAGTTTGTGTTGCTTTAATGATTACTGCTACGGACCAAATTGCCAATCTTTTTAAATACGGAATTCGTCGCCCCAGGCCGTGCCAAGTAGCCGAATTAAAAGAACAGATGCGTTACGTTGCCGATGGCTGCGGACGGTTTGGATATTTTTCAGCCCATGCTGCAAGCTCCATGGCCGCAGCGGTATTTTTAGGATTGAGTCTTCAGAAGTGGTATAAATATTTACCTTTTTTATTATTGGTGTGGGCGGTAATTACTGGTTTTAGCCGAATTTATTTAGGTGTCCACTATCCGCTGGATGTAATTTCGGGAATGGCTTTTGGAGGTTTTACAGGCTGGTTATTTTACCTTTTGCAGAAATGGGGTCAGAAGAAATTTAAAACGCAACAATCCCTGTGATTTCATTGCGAAGGACGAAGCAATCTCACTATTTTTTAGTCACAATAAATAAATCCCGATAAAGGCGTGTTTTGTGCGTTCTACTGTCTTTTCCTTTAGGGTTCATATCGTATCGAGCTACTCGTTCTCTTTTAAAATAAGTAAAAGCTTCCTTAAAATTCGATAATTGTTCTGCGGAAACGAGCACTCCAAATTGGCTTTCTTTAGGAATTAAAATTGAATTGTCATTTTTCAGAATTGGTAACTTTTCGCCATAATCCCAAATAAGTTCAGGCGTCATATCGGCAAATTCATAGACTTTAATATTCTGCTTTTCCTCCCAAGATTGCAATTCCGAAAAAGGTTTATATTCTGGATTGTTTGTAATTGCGGCACTTAACGGAAGTCCGAACCAAATTATCGCAACAATAAAAGCAATGGTTAAATAAAAAACTTTTTCAATATTTCTACGGAAAAGATTTCGGAACATAAAAATTCCAATAATGAATAAAGTGATGGAAAGCAAAATGAACCAAATCCAGTTTCCGGCAAGTCCATCCTTCAGAAAAATATAACCGCCGACGGGGAATGCGATTCCTATAAAGGCGATCAAACCAAAATTGAAATAAACTGGAATTGTTTCCCTCCTGTCCTTCAACTCCTTAAATTTTCGGAAAAGATATTGAATATAAAATCCAGTATTTAAAGCCATGGGGATTAAAACCGGCAGTAAATAGCGCGATTTTTTTTCAGGAATTAAAGACAATAAAATCACGGAAATCAACGTCCAAAGAAAGGTAAACCAATAGGCCTTTTTATTGAAAACCCTATTTTTCAAATAAGGAAACAATAGCGCCACAAATGCTGGGATGGTCCAGACTCCACTTTGGGTGAAAAAGCTCCAATAATAATAAAAAGGCTTTGTTTCATAACTTATCCAATTGGTAGTTTCTTTTTTGGTGATTTCCGCGGCCGTGGGATCAAATTTTAGTGTGTACCAATGCCACCAGCCAGAAACTACAACTGCAACCGCTAAAAATGCTAAAAGCGGCAACCATTTCGATTTAAAGTTTTTGTAATTGTAAACAATTCCGAAGGCAATCAAAAAAGGCAGGAGCAGAGCGTAAAACGAAACAGGACCTTTGCTCAAAAACGAACACCCAAAGAAAAGCCCGGCTAAAATCGCATTGCGATATTTTTGGGTTTCTTCAGTAAAAAATAAATATAAAAGATAAATGCAGCCCATCATAAAACCGTGGGTGTAAATATCCCATTGCCCATCGCGGGCAGATGCAACGATGTAAAAAGAGGTTGCCATTATTAGCGAACTTATAAATGCG
>Ga0209344_10004592_pt1 | contig 12554 bp, 9 predicted proteins | sample Cruoilmetagenom6_FD_187293 | JGI IMG/M metagenome (GOLD analysis project Ga0209344, IMG submission 187293) | Oil polluted marine microbial communities from Coal Oil Point, Santa Barbara, California, USA - Santa Barbara Oil Seep Sample 6 (SPAdes)... | ecosystem: Environmental > Aquatic > Marine >...
GGCCCGTGACATCTGATCGATAACCGCTTCCGCAGCCGGTACATCCATCCCCATATAATTGCGGGTCCCCGGTTTATTAACTCCCTCTGATCCCCAATAAAGTTTTTGTTCATTGCCCGGTGACAATGATAATGCGCGGCGATAATAAGTCATATCAAAATCGTAATTATTATTACGTTCAGTATATTGCGCTGCATCCACAACCGAAATTTTCACCGATATGCCAAGGCGCTTCAGCGCGTCCTTATAGATATTGATAATCGCTTCATTGCTGGTTGATCCTGCTTTCAAAAGAACCTCCAGTGCAAATGGCGCACCGCTTGCATCCTTTAGGACGCCATCTTGTATCGTCCAGCCGGCCTGTTCCAACAACTTCTTGGCGCGGCGCAAATTGCGACGATTTCGTTGTGACCCATCTGAAACCGGCAGACTGTACCCATCCATCACTTCCTTTGGCAGATCAGCTGCATACGGTTCCAATACCGCACGGACTTTGCCCGTTGCCGGCCCTGCACCCATGCCGAGCACAGAATTTGAATAATACGAAATAATACGTGGTTGTGGCTGACCATTGATCGTTTGATTGATAAATTCATAATTAAAGGCATGGATCAGCGCATCACGCACCCGAATATCCGCAAACTGACTGCGCCGCGTATTCATCACAAAACCACGTATGCCAGATGGTCGTTGATGTGGAATACCGGATTTTGTCACAGCACCGCTTAAGGCACGTGGAAAGCTATAATGCGTAGCCCATTTTCCCGCATTACCTTCGCGATAAAGACTGATCTCCCCTGCTTTGAATGCCTGAAATACCACATCATTATCACTAAAATATTCATAGCGTATCTCATCCAGGTTGTGGCGACCCTTATTAAACGCCAGATTTTCCCCCCAGTAGTCCGGGTTGCGGATAAAGCTGATAAAACGGTTTGGTTCAAAATTACCGATGATATACGGACCGGAGCCAGTAATCACATCTAATGAACTATCCTTGAAATCGCGCCCACCCCAATCGGCTTTGCGCAAAATAGGGCGCAAACCAAGGATCAAGGGTAATTCACGATCTATCGTATTGAAGGTAATTTTAACCCTGCGTGGCCCAGTCTGTTCTGCGGTATTAATTTTTTTCCACGCATTGGCATAACGTGGATGCCCGTGTGCCGCCAAAGTTTCAAATGACCACAAGACATCTTTTATAGTAACAGGTGACCCGTCCGAGAATTTGGCTTCTTTACGTAATGTAAAAGTAACCCATTCACGGTTTGGACCAACCTCAATGCTTTCAGCCAAAAGACCGTACAACCCAAAAGGTTCATCCCAATTACGCCCCATCAAGCTTTCAACCACATGCAGCCGTACCCCCCACGGTGCACGGCCCTTAAGGATGTAAGGGTTCAGAGCATCAAAGCCACCCGCCTCCCCCAAAACCATTTTACCGCCCTTTGGTGCATCGGGATTACTATAGGGCAGATTTGTAAACCCCTCTGGCAGGGTAGTCTGGCCATACATAGCTATGCCGTGTTTAGGTTGTGAAGCGGCGATTGTTGCCCCAATAAGGCTAATCGTTGCCAAAATGGAAACAATAATGAAAGCAGGCGAAAAGAGTCGTGTCATGTAGGCAACATTCATTGAATTGAATCGGTTTTCAATGGGTTAACAGAGCTATTTCACTGAAATCCAAAAATTTTTACTTGGAGACTCGTCGTGCAAATTGTATAACTAATGCACTGCTCGATAGGTTTCTTGCCTGTATGAAACCTGCCTCAATACTTGACGCCCTCCTTGTGAGGGCGTTTTTTTTGAAAAACAATCACCCATATTACATTATTATTGTTTATTAACAGTCTGTTACAATTCAAGGCTGCAGCAATTTAGAATAACAGAGAAAAAATATCATCGCCCAACAGCATAAAATTTGCACAAAGCAAGAGCTTTTCATACCAGTGATTCTGTTAGAATCGATTTCTTCCGTCCCGATTCGTCAATCATTGAACAGACTTATAATCTGCTTGAAGTCATATTTAACAGATGCCATCCATTATCCGCACGTACAATTGTGATCAAACAAGGGGCATTTTAGTTGATCATGGGTTACATCTATTTTAAATCCGAGACACATCTTCGTAACAGGATCCATTATGACAAAAATTGACATAATCTCTGACCCAATATGTCCATGGTGCTATATTGGAAAAACGCGCCTTGACCGTGCGCTGGAAACCAATCCGAACCATGACTTTATCATCGAATGGCACCCCTACCAATTAAACCCGACAATGCCATATGATGGAATGGACCGGCGTGAATATCTGGAAACCAAGTTTGGTGGTCAGGAAGGTGCGATGAAAGTTTACTCACAAATTGATCAGACTGCCCGCGAAATGGGGCTGGAACTGAACTTTGCCGGTATAAAACGAACCCCAAACACCATTGACGCGCATCGGTTAGTACTGTGGGCGGGAATAGAGGGCAAGCAAAACGCCGTGGTTGATCGCCTGTTCAAAGCCTATTTCAAAGAAGGCCGTGATATATCCGAACATTCAGTTCTGGTGCGCATCGCCGCCGCCGCCGGTATGGACGGGGATGCTGTTCGCACGTTGTTAAAAGGCGACGCCAACATCGATGATATCCGCACACGTGATGCAAAATCCCGCGAGTCAGGCGTACAGGGTGTTCCATGTTTTATCATCGACAACCATTACGTTGTAAGTGGCGCACAACCCACTGAAATGTGGGAACAGGTGATTAAGGAAATATTGAGTAAGACCCACGCGTGATAAGTGGGTGCCACATAGATTTTCACTGGTCCCGTAGATAACCCGAAAATTATAGTCAGGGTCAATGTCAGCTATGCGGGACAAAGCTGCCGTTCATGGCAGGTACTTGATTGCTTATCGATCAGACACCACTGCAATTTTTGTGATCCCTATCCATACACTCACGCACCATTGCCTGTGCTTTGTCGATATCATCAGAGGACATTGTTTTTGCAATCTCATCTTTGTTTTTAAGGGCAAGCTTATTGCCCATTGATGCAGCGATACTGAACCACATATATGCTGTGATATGGTCATGGGGTACACCCCAGCCATTGTCATACATCACACCTAGATTGGATTGTGCGGATGCGTCCCCTTGTTCGGCTGCAAGTTTGTACCATTTCACAGCTTTGGTATAATCCTGCGGAACACCGTGGCCTTCGTCGTAAATCACGCCCAGATTGTATTGCGCCGACGCATCCCCTTGGTCCGCTGCAAGTCTGTACCATTTCACCGCTTCAAAAGCATCTTGAACAACGCCTAAGCCACTTTCGTATAGCAAGCCCAGATTATATTGGGCAGATACATCCCCTTGCTCGGCAAGTGGCTTCCATTCACTCATGGCTGTTGCATAATCACCGTTCAGATAAGCATCCAAGCCCTTTTGGGTGTCAGCCCCAATTGCAGGTGTCAGTGATAGATTTAGTAGGGTAAGAATGGTTGCAACCATATGTTTCATAATCGGTATCTCAAATAGCCATTAAACTTTTAATTCTAAACTACGGTCACTGACATTAACATAAGCTATTTAAGAGTTCCCTCCATTGGGGATTGTGACCATCCCCCCACGCCATGACCTGCCCCGCCCAAATAGTAAATGAGTGAATTAATCCGTGTATCTATTTCGTCTGCTCTTGTTTTTTTCTTAAAGATCTTACTTAATAATTTTTCTGTTTTTGGAGCATCTGTTTTTGGAAGACTATCCTTTTCTTTTTTCAATTCTTTTATTAATTTTTTTACGCGGTACTGCTCTCTCCTCAAATGTTCCTTACGTGTTGATTTTGTCTTAAGCTTGGCCATATCCTTCAGTAACTTGTGCGTTAATTTGCGTTCATTATTTGCCATATCAAATAGATTTTTTGACATTTCAACTGAAAACCCGTCTATAATAAGTTTTATATTAGATTTATGCCAACTATCTATTTTGCTCTTACTTAATTTGCTAAAATCATTTTGTGAAATAGTCATGTTAGCATTCTTAATCGAGCTATATGATTGCTTTTCTTTCTTCGTTTTAGGCTTTTTTTTCGTTGTACTGGATGGATCGTCAGAAGCACTGTCGGGGTCAGGTCCACCACCACAAGCAAAACTGGCTGGAGCTGAAATATACACAGCAAGGAGTGCTATACCTGATAGTAAAGTACCTCTGCGAACTTGATTAACAATTGTGTTTTGGTCGACGTTATCTGACATAATATCCCCCCGGAGTTTAACTCAGGTGAGGTTAGCGCACATGATGGTTCAAGTCTACGAAGCTCAATAAAAGCGTGATTATGCACATTCTAGGAACGTCTATAGGAAGAGAGCTGAAAACATACTATTTAAGCGTTCCCTCCATTGGATTTAATGCCCATCTTCTAACGAGTCCTACGTAATAACTGTTATCTACCCCTCGCGTATTTGCATCATCTATAGCTGCCTGTGACGATTTGTTCTTTTTAAGAGTTTTAATGGATTTCTTCAAAGTACGATGAAGTTCCTTTGAGCGTTTAATCTCTGTCTTTAAATGTGCTTTGCGTGCTTTTTCTGTCTTAAGCTTGGCCATATCTTTCACTAGCCTGCGTGTTGATGTACGGTCGTGGCCAGCCATGTCAAATAGTATTCTTGTCATTCTAGGCGAAAAACCCTCTATTTTGAGGGTGCTCCTATTCTGCGAAGAATCAATACTATGTTCCCGCAGATCAGCAGCACTCAAATTCCGAAATTGTCTTTGTGTAAAGCTCTCTTTATACGGGGCTATCACCTGTGGCCTCTTCTTAGCTCTACTGGATTGCCCGTCAGAAGCACTGTCGGGGTCAGGTCCACCACCACAAGCCAAGCTAGGTGAAGCGGCGAGATTTACTGAAAGGAATGCTGCACCTGATAATAAAGTTTTTCTGCGATATTGGTTGACGAATGTTTTTTGGTCGCCGTTATCTGGCATAATACCTCCACACTTTAAGTTTACCTGAGGCAAGAGTAACAGAATTATGGGTACAGATAAATAAACGTATCGAAACACATAGATTTTGAGGAAACTCATGGTGGTGAAGTGGCTTTGAATTAATTTATGTGTATGTAGGTGGTATTCAACAAAATCTAATGCCCAAAAAGGGCTCTAAGCGGTCATTAGCAATTTTTGCTTGATGATCATTTTAGGTTTTACACTGACTTTATTATAGTCAAGACACTGCGATCCACACACGAAGACCGCTTATTATTTGCACCCGCTATGCGATATAAGTAGGCTACTGTATTGCATGTTTTTATTTATATTATAAATAATATCATGGTATAACCTATGTCCCAACTAGGACACCTGTTTATTTCCCTCTAGCCAAGACTGCCAGATCACGCGCGATAATATAGGCCCCTTTGACCTTTTTGTCGTCATTCGCCCAATCTCGGCGCACCACGATTTTATTGTCTTTAACCTTAGCAGTGCCGCGTTGATTATGCAGAAAAGCAACCAAACCTTCGGGACGGGCGAATTTGTTGTTACGAAATTGCAAGACAACACCTTTTGGCCCGCCATCCAGTTTCGAAATGCCCGCCGCACGGCACATACCTTTGATACGTACAATACGCAGCAGCATATTGACCTCGTCAGGTAGTTTGCCAAAGCGATCGATCAGCTCCGCGGCAAAGCCTTCCAATTCGACCTTTTTAGCAAGGCTTGACAGGCGACGGTAGAGACCAAGACGGACATCCAAATCGGTGACATAATCGGCAGGGATCAGTACGGGCACGCCCAGATTGATCTGCGGTGACCAATGCTCATTGCGATCTGACAGGCCTTCCATTTCACCAGCTTTCATCTTGGCGATCGCTTCTTCAAGCATCTCTTGGTACAATTCAAAACCGACTTCGCGCACATGACCCGATTGTTCATCCCCCAACAGGTTCCCTGCCCCGCGAATATCCATATCCTGACTTGCCAGCATAAACCCTGCACCAAGACTGTCCAAAGAACCCAAAACCCGCAGACGTTTTTCAGCCGACTTGGTCAGACGTTGGCGCGGTTTGGTGGTCAAATACGCATAAGCCCGGGTTTTGGAACGCCCGACACGCCCCCTGATCTGGTAAAGCTGTGACAGTCCGAACATATCGGCACGATGGATAATCATGGTATTGGCAGTTGGAATATCCAGACCACTTTCGACAATAGTCGTGGCCAACAACACATCGTATTTACCGTCATAAAATGCGTTCATCCGCATATCCAATTCACCCGCGGGCATTTGACCGTTGGCAACGACATAAGTCAGTTCAGGTAATTGATCTTTCAAAAATTGCTCAATATCGGGCAAATCCTTGATCCTTGGGACCACATAAAAACTTTGCCCGCCCCTGTAATGTTCACGCAACAAGGCTTCGCGTATGGTGACACTGTCAAATTCGCTGACATATGTGCGAATAGCCAAGCGATCTACGGGTGGTGTTCCAATGATACTTAATTCACGCACGCCAGACAGCGACATTTGCAAAGTACGCGGAATTGGCGTGGCGGTCAGGGTCAGAACATGCACATCCGAGCGCAGTTGTTTCAGACTTTCTTTGTGGTTCACCCCGAAATGCTGCTCTTCATCTACAATCAGCAATCCCAGATTGTTGAATTTGATATTTTTTGCCAGCAAAGCATGGGTGCCGATAACGATTTCAACCGCACCGTCCGCCATTGCCTGTTTTGTTAAAGCCGCGTCTTTTGCCGACACGAACCGAGACAGTTGTTTCACCCTGATACCGGTATTTCGGAAGCGTTCAGCGAAAGATTTTGCGTGCTGGCGGGCAAGCAATGTTGTTGGGGCCACTACAGCTACCTGCGCACCCGCAGTTGCAGCCACATAGGCCGCGCGCAAGGCAACTTCGGTTTTACCAAACCCCACATCACCACATATCAGCCTGTCCATTGGCCTGCCAGAGGCCATATCTTCCAATACATCTTCTATCGCATTTAACTGATCGTCGGTTTCTGTATATGGGAAGCGTGCACAAAAACTGTCCCAGTGATCAACGGGGGGTTCCATCACCTCGCCTTTGCGCAGCATACGTTCGGCAGCAATGCGGATCAGCTTGTCAGCCATTTCACGGATGCGTTCTGTCAGTTTGGCCTTTTTAGCCTGCCATGCACCGCCACCCAAACGGTCAAGTAGCCCCTCTTCATGACCATAGCGGCTAAGCAGTTCGATATTTTCAACGGGAATAAACAAACGGTCGTTATTGGCATATTCCAACAAGATACAGTCATGTGGTGCACCTGCGGCTGTCACGGTTTCAAGACCACGATACCGCCCGACCCCGTGATCCAAATGCACCACCAGATCACCGGGTGTCAGGCTTGTCGCTTCAGTCAGGAAATTTTCAGCCTTACGCTTGCGTTTACCTGTCCGGATTAGACGATCACCCAGCACATCCTGTTCGGAAATAACCGTCAACCCCTTGGCTTCAAACCCGTGTTCCAATGGCCAGACCGCCAGTGACAAACTACCCTTGTCAGCATTAATATCCGACCAGTTACCGATATTGACAGCCCCGACAGTATCGTGATCTTCCAGCAATCCCGTTAAACGTTCCCGCGCACCGTGTGAGAATGAGGCGATCAGCACATGGCCGGTTTCACGCTTTTCCTTGATATGATCAGCCAAGGCCCCGAATAGGCTAAGCTGTTCTTGCTGACGTTCGGGTGCAAAATTGCGCCCAATACGCCCGCCTGCATCAATTACATTCGGGCCTGTACCTTGTGGTAAAACCAAAAGCTGGCGAATGGCGTGTTTTTGGGTGGCTTTTTCAAAAGCGGCATCATCGAGATACAACAATGCGGGCGGACAGGGTTTATAAACACTGTCCATACGTGATTTATTGGTCAGCGCTTCTTTACGGGCATCATATTGATCGACAACAGAGGCCCATCGTGCCAACCGTGCTTGCGTGGTGCGATCATCCAGAAACACCGTCGCGTCGGGAATGTAATCGAATATGGTTTCCAGTTTTTCATGAAAATAAGGTGTCCAGTGTTCTACACCTTGGTATTTGCGCCCTGCACTAATACTTTCATACAACGGATCATCCGTTCCTGCCGCACCGAATTCATGGCGATAATTCCGCCGGAAACGTTCGATAGAAGCATCATCCAAAATCACTTCGGAAACGGGTGCAAGTTCAATGCGGGTTAGTTTTTCAACGGTACGTTGGGTTTCCGCGTCAAACCGCCGGGCACCGTCAAGCACATCGCCAAATAAGTCCAGACGCACAGGGCCACTATCGCCGGGCGGGAACACATCGATCAACCCGCCGCGAATGGCATAATCCCCCGGTTCCATGACTGTTGGTGCATGGGTAAAACCCATACGAGCAAAAAAGTTGCGTAATTCTTTTTCGTCAATCTGTTTGCCGACAGTGGCCGTGAAGCTTGATTGTTTCAATATATCTCTTGCGGGGATGCGTTGGGACACGGCTGAAACTGTTGTCAGCAGAATGAACGGTTTATCAAAACCATCCGCCAATGTTGCCAATGTCGCCATGCGTGTCGCGGAAATATCCGCGTTCGGCGAAATACGGTCGTAAGGCAGGCAATCCCAAGCCGGAAAAATGAATACAGGTAGATCTGGGGCAAAAAACTTTAACGCCGTCTGGGTTTCCACTAGGCGTGTATCATCGCGCACGATATGGATCACGGGCGCGTTTGATTTGGCCAAATGTTCTGCCAGAAGACGCGCATCGTACCCTTCCGGCGCACCGCCCACAGTTATCAGCTTTGGATTATGGATGTCCTCATTCATAAGGGCGGAACTACCTTAGGTCTCATTGGTCTTCAACCACTTAAAACTGGTCAAGATAAGGTCTAATTTCCAAGAATAACGCCCAAAGCATTGAACTCATGATAAACAAGAGAGCAAGTGTGATTTTCATCAAACGGTGTTTGCGATAAACCTTACATAATTCTTTCCAATTTTTAGAGGTCTCTTGTAATCTGAAAGCCAAACGCACGCTGATTGCACCTAATAGTGCCATGGGAAAAGCAATGAAAAATACGCCTTGCAGAACGGCAATATCATTCCAGAATCCCATCGTTGCGAATGATGCCAACACAAAGCATGTCATTAAAACCAGCACTGTGCCATATCGGTTGAATTCATGCGTCATACTGCGAATATGAATGTCAAAAAGTGCCAAAGCGTCTTGTTTGGCCTGTACATTCCCCTTTGATGCGGCACGCATCATGTCAGAAGGGATACCAAGTGTCCATTGGATTGATCGCACCCAAACAATAGCCACAAGAAGCCAATACCACGGATTGTCAAATCCGTTTGCGGTCATAATTTCTGCATACATTCAAACACCTTACATTCAAATTTACGCCCTTTGATAAGGGGGATTGCTGATGATTCCAACACGGGAACGTCTTTTTCCTTGAAGTTGTCCTAAAATTTGGGCAACTCGGGGGCAAGAACCTGTTAGGATTGAGCCATGACATCAAATAATGCCCCTTTTCCCGCCAATCGTCCCCGCCGATTGCGCCGTACTGACTGGATGCGCGACTTGGTTCGTGAAAATGTTCTGACGCCTGCGGATTTTATCTGGCCGATTTTTATTATGGAAGGCACGGACGCCTCTGAACCGGTAAGTTCGATGCCCGGTGTGGAACGTTTAACCATAGACCGCGCGGTTATAGCGGCCAATGATGCGGCTAATTTGGGTATTCCCGTTGTTGCTTTATTTCCTTACACGCCTACCAACTTGAAAACGCAGTCCTGTGAAGAGGCATACAACCCCGAAAACCTTGTGAATAAAGCTACGCGCGCGATCAAAGCGGCGGTACCGGATATTGGCATCATGCTGGACGTCGCCCTTGATCCCTATAATGCAGATGGTCACGACGGCATTGTCAAAGATGGCGAGATTTTGAACGATGAAACACTATTGATCCTTGAAAGGCAGGCCCTGACACATGCGGATGCGGGTGCCGATATTTTAGGCCCGTCCGATATGATGGATGGGCGTATCGGGGTTATTCGGCGTGCGTTGGAACAAAATGATTTTTCCCATGTTGCTATCATGGCTTACTCAGCCAAATATGCCTCTGCCTACTATGGCCCTTTTCGAGATGCGGTCGGGGCAACGGGCGCCTTGATCGGTGGGAAGCACACCTATCAGATGGATGCCGCCAATTCAGATGAAGCAATGCGGATGATTGCACGTGATTTGGACGAAGGTGCCGACATGGTCATGATCAAACCGGGTCAACCCTATTTGGATATTTGCCAACGGGTCACATCAGAATTCAAAGTACCAACATTTGCTTACCAAGTTAGTGGTGAATACGCGATGATTGAAGCGGCCAGCGCCAACGGATGGGTGGACCGTGAAAAGATCATACAAGAAAGCCTAATGGCGTTTAAACGTGCCGGTTGTGCGGGTATTTTGACTTATTATGCCCGTGAAATAGCTGAAAAAATGGCCGGACCACTTTAATCAAGTTATTTTAAGCAAAAACACGCTTATTTGTATGTAATAGGATGACAGCATACTAAATATACCCTAAAATGCACCCAGAACACGGCATAAGACCGTACAGAGCAGGCACATTACAGGAGTATCCTATGACAAACTGGACCCGGCGGGGCTTTATCGCGACAGCAGGCGCATCTTTAACGACAGCCTGTGCAGGCGGCACAGAAAGCCGCAAACGTTATAAAATAGATGCAAATGTTGAAGCGACACTCCGGCAAATGGAAAACGAAATACCCTTTGCTACAACTCTGCTCGACAGTGCCGCAGGTATGTTGGTTATGCCCAAAATTACAAAAGGTGGCCTGATTTTCGGTGGCTCATATGGTGAAGGATCTTTGCTGGTCGGTAATGCGCCTGTCGATTATTATAACATTGTTGCAGGATCTTGGGGTTTGCAAATCGGCGTACAACAAATCGCACAGGTTCTGTTTTTCATGGATGAAAATTCTTTGCAAAAATTCCGCGCCAAACCGGGTTGGACGTTAGGTGCCGATCTTGAATATACATTGATCGACAATGCTGATGCAGCTGGGTTGGATACCAATACAATAAGCGATGGGGTATACAGTGTTGTTTTCGGACAGGCAGGTCTGCTGGTTGGTGCGTCTCTTGAAGGGTCAAAATACAACCGTATTGTTCGGTAATAAATTATTTAATTTCAACAGTTAAAAAGGCGACATTAACTCGCCTTTTTATTGCTCGCATGATGTACGAATAGCTTCAATATTGCGTTTGTAATCAGCAGGAGTGCCCCCATTGAATACTGCGGAACCTGCAACATGCACATCTGCCCCTGCATTCCAACACAAAGGGGCTGTTTTGGGTGAGACACCGCCATCCACCTCTAACCAAATCGGCCTGTCACCAATCATTTTGCGCGCGGCTGCCACTTTTTCCACAACTGTGTGATTGAATTTCTGCCCACCGAAACCGGGATTGATCGTCATCACCAAAATCATGTCTATTTTATCCAGACAATATTCGATCACGGACAGTGGTGTTGTGATATTCAATGCCACCCCCGCTTTGCACCCATAAGACCGGATCGCCTGTAGACTACGATCCAAATGCGGGCCAGCTTCGGCGTGAACTGTCAAAATATCGCTACCCGCCTTGGCAAAAGCTTCCAGATATGGGTCAGCAGGTGCGATCATTAAATGCACATCCATAACGGTTTTTACATAAGGACGAATGGCAGCAACCACATTGGGCCCAATAGTCAGATTTGGAACGAAATGCCCGTCCATTGGATCGACATGTATCCAATCGGCCCCTATCGCTTCAACGTCAGTGATTTCTTGCCCCAATCTGGCGAAATCAGCGGACAGAATAGACGGGGCGATTTTCAGGGGTCGTTTTGGATCGAATTCGATGGTCATGGGTATTTACCTTTCACAAGCATGTCCCTTTGTTAAAGGCAAAGAAACCTAGGTGGAAGTGTAAGTTTAAATAATCTGGGGTTGGGTCACAATTAAGCCCAAAACAATACCACTCAAAATATGATCGGTGGAATATTTTGACATGGTATCAACTTTTTCCTGCATGGTTAGGTTAGAACAATGTCAGCAATGACAATTGTTATCTTGACGCATTTTAAATTGCATGTTCCAGTTTCCTTACACCTTATTCACTAACACGCAGCAAAACTGATAGGACAGTATTCGCATGGCAGAACCAGATCAATGCCCAATGGATGCTAATTCACCACAAACCATAGCCGCAAAGATACGAAAAGCAGGTGTAGTAAAAAGTAAAACATCTATTGCGAACCTTTTAATGCTGGCGGTATTGGCAGGCGCATTCATAGCTCTTGGAGCACTATTTTACACTTTGGTTGTCGCCGACAGTGAATTTGGTGCCGGCCCGACACGGATGCTGGGTGGGATAGCTTTCTCACTGGGGCTTATTCTGGTCGTAATTGCCGGGGCGGAGCTGTTTACGGGGAATGCGTTGATGATTATTGCCTTGGCTGATGAACAAATTTCATTTCGCGGGCTGTCGCGAAACTGGGGGATTGTC
>Ga0209344_10004596_pt1 | contig 12546 bp, 9 predicted proteins | sample Cruoilmetagenom6_FD_187293 | JGI IMG/M metagenome (GOLD analysis project Ga0209344, IMG submission 187293) | Oil polluted marine microbial communities from Coal Oil Point, Santa Barbara, California, USA - Santa Barbara Oil Seep Sample 6 (SPAdes)... | ecosystem: Environmental > Aquatic > Marine >...
CAGGGAGACCTCCGGGGGGATCAAAACTTCCGTGGTCGCGCATCCGGCCGATCCCACCACCGTCAGGGCCAGAAGGAGCAGGCAGGAGAGGTTCAATCCGAGGTGGACGTCATGAGACTCACGGTGGTTCCCATCGTTGAGTGGCATCGTCGAAGTGTAGCCGAATCGGGCTTGTGCGCATAGAAACCTAAGATGAGCGATTCTGCCGGATGAGATGTGCCAACTCCTTGTTGCTCTGGTGTTTGCAAAAAACGCAGGAATACTGGTGGTATGTCGAGTCTTTTTGCAAATACCCAGAGCGCAAGGAGTTGGTGCAGATCGCCGGCGAGGATCACTCATCTTAGGTAAAATACTCATGTGAGCCACCTCGTCTTCTACCTCGCGCTCATCGTCGCCATCGTGGCCCTCGTGGCCGCCGGGCGCGTCCTCTACCTCGCGTGGTCGGACTATCGCTTCCGCCGCGAGCGCCGCCTCGGTGAGGAGCGTCGCCACAAAGGCACGATGGTGCCCATGGAACGACGGAAGGCTCAGCGCCGGCTCTAGCCCTCACTTCTCACCGGGTTTCGTCGCCCTCGTGACGAAACCCGGTGAGAAGTGAGGGCCAAGCGGATCGAGCTTGGTGCTAAGATGCCGCTTCGCGCTGACCGCAAACCCGTGGTCCGGAGGATGCGACCAGCGCATGAGGAGGGCAAAATGCGATTCGACAATGTGCAGATCCTCAGTGTGTCCCACATTGATGCGCCACACCCGGAGGGCTCCGACGAAATCGAGTCAATGCTCGAGGCCACCATGAAGAGACTTGGTGTCCCGCCAGGGATGTTGGAGCGTTTTTCGGGCATCAAGAGTCGCCGGCAGTTCGATGAGGCCATGCCACCCAGCCAGGCAGCCACCACGGCCGGCGAAAAGGCGATCGAAGCCGCCGACATCGACAAGGACCAGATCGGTGTGGTGGTCAACACCTCGGTCTGCCGCGACTTTATCGAGCCCTCCACCGCCTCCATCGTTCACCGCAACCTCGGTCTGTCGCCGACCTGCCTCAATTTCGACATTTCCAATGCCTGTCTCGCGTTTATCAACGGGATGGAGATGGTCAGCAACATGATCGAGCAGAAGCAAATTGACTACGGCATCGTGGTCAACGCCGAGAACACCAAACATGCCGTGCGGTCGACGATTGACAGGCTCAGTCGGCCAGACGCCTCCTGGGAATCATTCCGCGATGCCTTTGCAACCTTGACCCTCGGGTCCGGGGCGGTTGCGATGGTGCTCGCTCGGACCCAAGGGATTGCTGGAGAACACCGTTTTATCGGCGGTGTCAACCTCGCCGCCACCCAGCATTGCCGCCTGTGTTACGCATCGGTGGACAGCATGGTGACCAACGCCAAGAAGCTTCTCAACCACGGCATGGAACTCGCCTTCAAAACGTGGTCGAAAGCCCGCGAGGCTCTTGCATGGACGCCGGACAACATCGACCACTTCATCATCCACCAGGTTGGAAAAGCCCACACCGAGAGGTTTGCCAGAACGCTCGGTATCGATCTCGCCAAGATCTTCCGGCTCTATCCCAACCACGGAAACATCGGCCCGGCCGGTGTGCCCATCGTCCTCTCCAAGCTGGTCGAAGAAGGCAAGCTCGAAAGCGGCGATCGAATCGCACTCATGGGGATCGGGAGCGGCATCAACTGCACGATGTCCGAGATCGTCTGGTAGTTGACAGGCGACCTCCGATCGAGGCACAGTTCCACGGACAAGAACGGATCTCAGCGGAGGCACCATGGCCCTTGTAGTTGATTTTTCCAAAATGGATGGTAGAGACGCGCTCGACATTGCCATCGTCATCGAAGACGAAGCCCAACTGGCCTACGAGCACCTTGCCGAGTGGGTTCAAAGCGACGGGAACACCGACGCCGCAGATTTCTTCAACCGCATGGCGGTCCGCGAGAAACGCCATAAGAACGAGATCACCGAGCGTCGCAAAGAGCTCTTCGGGGACGCTCCCACCCGTCACGACGAGGATGCCCCGTGGCAAGCCGAGGTGCCGGACTACGAATCACTCGGACGAGATGTCACCCTCAAGGATGCATTCGACGTCGCCATGGGCGCCGAGGTCAGGGCTCACGATTTCTATGCCGAAGCCATCGACTACATCGAAGATGAGACCGTTGTCGAGCTCTTCGACTGGCTGCGGAAATCCGAAATCGAACACCAGCGGATGCTGACCGAGGAGATGGCGCGCTACCTGAAGTAGACCGTCCCGCGGGACAACGGGCGGGCGACGGAGTTCGCCTCCATAGCACCCTCTGCATTCTCGATTTGGTCTACGCTCCCGACAGGCACCGTGCCACCCGGATATTGCGCGTACGGCGGGAGACCTCCCTCGGCGGGTGATATGCTATTTGGAGTAAATTCTCGTTCAATAGATCGGGTTGATCCTCACTCAAATATGCAGCCGCTGGACAGGGGTACGTGGCCGATTTCACCATTCGCGACGTCAACGATCACCGATTGGCCTACTGCCGATCAGGATCGGGTGAGCCCGTCCTGCTGGTGCACGGGATTACGACAAACTCCTTTATCTGGCGAGAGATCATCCCGGGCCTCGAAACCGGGTTCGACGTCATCGCGGTGGATCTCCTGGGGTGCGGCGAATCTGACCTCAGCCTCGACCTCGACTATTCGATCACCGCCCAGGCTGAACTGCTCGCGGCCTTCATCCACGAACTCGGCATCGCCCCCATCCACGTTGTCGGCCACGACATCGGCGGAGGAATCGCCCAGATCCTCGCCGTAGGACACCCCCATCTGCTTCGATCGCTCACCCTTGTCAACCCCGTGGGATACGACTTCTGGCCGGTCCAGCCCATCATTGCCATGCGGACTCCCATCCTCCGGCAGTTGGTCATGTCGACCATCGATTTCGGAATGCTCCGTCTGGTGATCAAACGTGCCCTCTACCACCGGGAGCTCCTTGACGACGAACTCATGGGGCTTTTCTGGGGCCAGATGAGGTCGACCGAACATCGCAAGGCCTTTCTCCGACTGGCTCGAGCGCTCAATAGCGACCACCTGACGTCCATCGAGGGCAAGCTCCGGACCATCGATCTTCCCACCCTCATCCTGCGCGGAGACGGCGACATCTACCTGAGCGATGCAATCTGCACCCGTCTCCACGGCGACATACCGAACAGTCGACTCGAGCGAATCGCGACCGGTGGGCACTTCGTTCAGATCGACGAACCGGTGTGGGTGGCCGACAACCTGAAGAGGTTCTTTCTCGAGGCATCGGCGTGACCCCGAGGATCCCGCCCGACCCGACAGCCATCGAGGAGCGCATCCGGCTCCTCGAGGCCGAGAACCAGCTGCTCAACGAACGAGCCGAAGACGTCATGCTCCTCGGTCTGATGGCCGAAAACCTCACCCCACTCCGAGATGTCGAGCCGATCTTCAAGACCCTCCTCGAGCGCATCAGCATTCTCTACGAAATCCCATACAGCAGTTACGGTCGAATCGAGATCGCATCCGTCACCATCCTTCACGAGTTCGCCCTTCACACCGAAAGGATCCCCGATTCGGTACTGGGCCTGTCGCAACGTGCGATCAGAAGTCTCGATGATGGAGCTCTGATCTGTTCCGGATCGAGGGCCAAAGACTCTGGTGTGGATATCAGAATCGTCGGTGTGGAACCGACTCAGGTCGTCCTGATCCCATGCGCATGCCGGTACGAACACCGGGGGATCTTCATTTTCGCCCACGAGGGCGCCGATCCCGAGTTCCTTCCCCGCAAGATGATCATCCTCCAGCAGGTCATCGAACTCGCCATGGCGAGGATCGACAACATCCTTCTGCTCGACGAGCTGCAGAGAATGAACCTCAACCTGGAGAACAGGGTCCAGGAACGCACCGTCGATCTCCACCGGGCGGCAACTGCGCTCGAAACCGAAATCGCGGAACGCCAGCACGCCGAAAACGTCGTATTGGGCGAACGACACCGTCTTCGAACGGTCCTCGAGCATCTCCCCGAAGGCGTGATCGTCCTCGATGCCCAAAACCGGGTGGTGCTGGCCAACGGCGCTGTCCTCCACGCTGAACCGCTGATCGACGAGACCGGCCCCGGCGTCACCCTGAACACCATCGGCAACCGTCCGCTGGAGGACTTCGCATCGAGTTCGACCGCCACAACATGGTTGGAAGTGACCGCGGAGTCCGACCCGAAACTGGTCTATGAGGTCGCAGTCCGCGCCCTGGGTGATGATCAGGGATCGGTCGTGGTGCTTCGGGATGTCTCCCAGCAGCGGATCGTTGCAGAGCAGCTTCTCCGTCAGGAGCGGGTGGCGGCTGTCGGCCACCTCGCTGCGGGCATCGCCCACGACTTCAACAACCTCATCCAAGCGGTCATGATCCTCGCCGAGAGCATGCTCCTTGACGACTCTCCGGACCCGGAATCGAGACGGAACAAAACCCGTGAAATCCTCTCTCTCGGCGACCGCGCCGCATCTTTGATCCGGCAGATCCTCGACTACTCCCGACAGACCGTCACGAGGCCCAAGCTCGTGGATCTCCGAAGATTCGTCTCCGAAACCATCGCCATGCTCAACCGGCTGATTCCGGAGACGGTCAGATTCGAGTTCGACGCCGCCCCCGGAGACCATCTGGTGCGCATTGATCCGGTCCAGCTCCAGCAGGTTTTGACGAACCTCACCCTGAACTCCAGTCAGGCAATGGCTGATGGCGGAACGATCCGCATCCGTTTGTGGAATTCGAAGGACGAACCGCTCGAGGCGGACCACCTGTCTGCTGATGCCGATGCGGACTGGGTTTTTCTCAGCGTCTCCGACACCGGGTGCGGAATTCCACCGGAGGCCCGACCCCATATCTTCGAGCCGTTTTTCACGACAAAAGAACGCGGACACGGCACCGGTCTCGGACTCGCCCAGATCTATGGGATCGTCCAGCAACACAACGGGAGGATCTTGTTCGAATCCGAGGTCGGCCAGGGAACGACCTTCACCCTCCACCTCCCGGCGGAGGAGGGGGTTCTCGACGCCGATGAAGAGGGGCCCCCCAGAACCCCTCCACAGGGAAACGATCAGGTCATTCTCGTCGTGGAAGATGACCCGACCGTGCGAGAACTGGCGGGCGAACTCGTCAAAGAGCTCGGTTACGACTCCATCTGCGCAAGTGACGGCTCAAAAGCCCTTGAAATCATCGGCACAACCAAGCGGCCGATCCAACTCGTCCTCTCTGATGTCGCCATGCCCGGCATGGGCGGAGTGGAGCTCGCCACGGAGCTTCAACGCCGCGAACCATCGATCCCCGTTGTGCTCATGAGCGGCTACGCACCCGATCACATGGGCGGCGGGTTTTCCAGCCCGAACCTGGCCGCTTGGTTGCAGAAGCCCTTCACCGTGGACGATCTCGCCCAGACCCTCGCCGAGATACTCTCAGGAAGTTCTTAATTTTGAATTCTTAATTTTGAATTACCATCGCAACATCGCAGACCAGGGTGTTGTTGCGAGGACTCAGTGATGGTAATTCAAAATTGAGAATTCAAAATTGAGAATTTGCGATGTTGTGGTTTGTTAAGCTCTGCCCGTGATCAGGACTCGACCTATTCTTTCGTTGATGGTGGTGATGGTGTTGACGGCGGCGTCTGCTGCCGGGGCCGCCGATGTCCGGACCATCACCCACGGCCGGGAGGTGGATCTCGAGGCCCACCTCGTTCCCGGCAAACACGTTCTCTTTGACTTCTACGCCGATTGGTGCGGACCCTGCCGCGCCCTCGAACCCACCCTCCTCGAGTTGGCCAACCGCCATTCCGATCAACTCGCGGTCCGCAAGGTCGACATCATCAATTGGGACAGCGCGGTATCCCGCCAGTATCGAGTATCGTCGGTCCCCTACCTCGTCCTCTATGGGCCCGACGGCAGTCGCCTGGCCGCGGGAGATGCGGGCTCGGTGCTTCGCAGCCTGACCACCGCCCTCGGCGGTGGAGGCGGTTTCTCCTCACCGACACCCGGTGGCGGCTCGATCATCCCTCTGCTCGCCATCGCAGCGATATTCGCCGTCAGCATCGGGCTCGTCGCGAGAAGGCGAAAGGCACCGAACCGAGCCGCAGCCCCACCACCGCGACCGGACCCCGTCGACACGGCCGCCAACCCCAATGATCCGGCCATCTGGTTCGCCCTTCTCCAAGGAAACATGGAAGGACCGTTTACCCGCGACCAACTCGGCGAACTGCTCCGCCGCGGCGATCTGAAGCGCGGTTCCGAGATCCGCCGGCGGGGAGACGCGAATTGGTCCACCCTTGACGATGTCCTCGACTGACCCGACCGACCATGGAAGGTCTCTGACGTCAGGACCGCCCGGACACTGGCTCCGACTCCTCGGCCCGGGTCTCGCGGTCGCCGCCACTGGCGTCGGCGCCGGTGATCTGCTGGCGGCCATGCTGGCGGGCGCCGAGTTCGGCGAGATCCTGCTCTGGGTCATTATCCTGGGCGCCGGGTTGAAATTTGCACTCAATGAGGGCGTTGCCAGGTGGCAGTTGGCCACCGAAACAACCCTGATCGAGGGCTGGGGCAGCCACATCGGGATCGGTTTCCAACTCGGGTTCCTCGTCTATCTCGTCCTCTGGAGCCTCATCGTCGCCGGTGGTCTGATGAGCGCGTGCGGTGTCGCGGCCCATGCCCTGGTGCCAACCATTTCCATCGGGGTCTGGGGAGCGCTGCATTCCATCGCGGCTCTGATTCTGGTGTGGTTCGGGAGCTACCAACGGTTCGAGACCGTCATGAAGGGTCTCATCGCGCTGATGGTGCTCACGCTCATGGCCAGCGTGATCCTGGTCGGGCCGGATCTCGCACGGGTTTTTCGAGGGCTCTTCGTCCCGGCCCTCCCCAACGGATCGGCCACCACCATCCTCAGTCTCATGGGTGGCGTCGGCGGCAGCGTCACCATGCTGTCCTATGGCTACTGGATCCGCGAAAAGGGCTGGACCGGAACCAGGTGGCTCGGCACCGTCCGCCGCGACCTGGGTATCGGATACACCCTGACCGGTCTCTTCGGCGTAGCCATGCTCGTGCTCGCCGCAACCGCCCTCGTCGGGCTCGGCGGAATGCCTCCGGGAAGTCAGGGACTCATCGTCTGCGCCGATGCCCTCCAGGAGGGTGCCGCCCTTCGATTCGGTGACGGCCTCGCTCTGGTCGCCAGATCGGTCTTTCTGATCGGGCTCTGGGCCGCGGTCTTCACCAGCACCCTCGGCGTCTGGCAGGGAGTTCCCTATCTCTTCGCCGATTTCACCCGAACCCTGCGCAAGCAAACGCACGAAGTCGATGAGGCGTCCTGGACCTATCGCGGCTATCTCCTCTATCTGGCCTTTCCCCCCATGGTCTTTCTGGTGCTCGATCGACCGGTCTGGGTCATCAAGCTCTACACCCTCACGGGTGGGCTCTTCATGCCGGTTCTCGCGGCCAGCCTCCTCTGGCTGACCACGAAACGGGCCATCATGGGCGATCTTCGGACGAGATGGCCGAGCCTCGCGGCCATGGTAACGGCGTTGGCGCTCTTCGCCCTGATCGCGTTGCGGCAGGTGATGGATCTGATTGGTTGATCACGGTTCGGCCACGGACACAGTTTTCGGTTTCGGTCCCGGCTCGCGTTGCGGCTGCGGTTCCGGCTTTCCGCTCCTGAAAAAACGCGATGGGAGGGGATGCCAGGCACGCAACTTTGTTCGCGGCAAACAAAGTTGGAGCCAGGCACCCATCCCGCGCGAGATCTTGACGAGGGCCAAATGAGTGGGCACGCCCGGCGGTGATCTCAGTTAAACTGAGCATGGACCATCGATGGTTCACAACAAAGATGCAAGCATTTGGCAAGTACGTACTGGTCGACCACATCTCCTCCGGGGGGATGGCGGACGTGTATCGAGCCAAGGTCCAGGGAATCCGCGGATTCACCAAGACCGTGGCCATCAAACGCATCCACGAACATCTCCTCGAACGCACCCGCTTCCTCCGCATGTTCACCGATGAGGCTAAGATCGCCTCTCGCCTGGTCCACCAGAACATCGTCCAGATCTACGATCTAGGCGAAGTCGACTCCATGCCGTTCATCGCAATGGAGTACGTCTCCGGCCGCGATCTCTACCGTGTGCTCAAGCGGCTCGCGGCCATGAACCGAAAATTCCCGTGGCGGCTCGCAACTCTGGTCATCCGGGACGTCTGCACCGGACTCCAGTTCGCACATGACTTCCGCTCGCCCGACGGCCAGCCTCAGGAGATCGTCCACCGCGATATCAGCCCGCGAAACATCGTTTTGTCTTACGACGGCGAGGTCAAGCTCACCGACTTCGGCGTGGCCCGCGCCCGCGACCGCGAGGAACACACCGAACACGGTGTCATCAAGGGCAAGGTCCGCTACATCAGTCCGGAAGGCGCCAAGGGCGAAGAGGTCGACCGCCGGTCGGACATTTTCAGCCTCGGAATCGTCCTCGCCGAAATGCTGACCATGGCGCCGCTGCGCGACGCGCCCAACGAGATGGTGATGCTCCTCGACATCCGCAAAGGGAACTTCGATCGCGGCCGGATCGACGAACTCCCCGAGGCGCTGCGAACCGTCATCGACCGCGCCATCGCCACCGATCCGGATGACCGCTACCCATCGGCCGCCGCCATGCGCGACGACCTCATGGCGCGGGTGGACGCCGCCACCCAACCCATGACAAAGGCCGAAGTCGCCACATTCATGCACGCGCTCTTCACCGACGACATCGATCGCGAAAAGCGCAGCGACCACAAGGCCGAACAGGACCTCATCAAAGAGTTCCAGGAGAAGGCCAACGGAAACGACAAGGCGGAAGACATCGCCGAGGCCACCGCTCCTGTGACCGGGAACCCGCTCAACGTCTTTGGCGGAAAACAACCTGGACCGATCGCCATCCCCGCCATCGAAACCGGGATCGAGGCCAAGGGTCCGCCCGATCTCACCGGCGACCTCATGGTCCAATCCCTGTGCAGCCTCTTTCATTGGCTTGCCGAAAGCCGGGAGGACGGCCGGCTCGACCTGATCCGCGAACCCATCCGAAAATCGGTCTTCTTTGAAGAGGGTCACCCCGTCTTCGCCACCTCGAATATCGAGAGCGAGCGGTTCGGGGAGTACCTCGTGGCCCACGGCGAACTTTCACGGGAACAGCATGTGGAGGTTCTGGATTTTGCGGCACGCAAGGGGATGAGGTTCACCGAAGCGCTCCTCGCTCTCGATGTCTGCACTCCCAACCACCTTTTCACCGCCCTCGCCGCGCAGGTCCGCGACAGAATCCTCGATCTCTTCACCTGGACCGCCGGCACCTTCGAGTTCTTCCACGATTCCAAACCAAGCGATCCTGTCCTCCCCCTCAATCTCCGCTGCCACACACTCATCCACGAAGGCGTGCAGGAGCGTCTGCCCCTTGGGATCGTGCGCCGGAGCATGCGCGAGGCGCAACAACGCAAAGTCGTCCGGTACGGCAGCGGAATCCCGACCGACCTGCACCTCTCAGGACGCCAGCTCCGAATCGTCCGCACCATCGAAGACGAACGACCTACCATCGCCGAGTTGGTTCAGCGTGAGGGCGACGAGGAGTGGATCTTCCGCCTGCTCTACATGCTTGTCCAGATTGAGCGCCTCGATCTCGTCGACGACGCCAACTAGTCCCGTTTCCCTATCCGCATCCGTGGCCGTGTCCGATTCCGATCCCGGGGCCGGAACCGGAGCCGGAACCGTGGCCGCATCTACGACCGTGACCGGAGCAGCCTCCGCACATGTCACCTTGAGCGGAGCGGCCTCCGAGGCCGCGGAGTCGAAAGGTCCCCCGATTCTACGAGGCTATCCCTTGCGAGAAACGCGCTCCCATTCCGGTGGGGACCTTTCGACTCGTTCGCGGACTCACTCGCTCAAGGTGACATGCCGGTGAAACCACCTCGGCGCGCGCGGGCATATGGCGCCGCACCGGGGATGCTGGAGCCACCCCTGAAAACGCGGGCATATCGCCTCCACCGGGGCGTGCCGGGCACGCCATTGTGCCCGGACCGACCTTCCGGCACCGCGGCGCGCTGCGCACAATGGCGACGCCGGGCAACCCTCGCGGTAGAGCGTTCCGGTGCGGCGTTCCCGGCAACGAGGGAGGCCGCCGGCGTGCCATCGGCGCGGTCGCAGCCGTCTCCCTCGCCCTCGCGCGACCACGCCGATGGCGCGACGCTGGGCCGACGGAGGAGGACCAGAAGGCCGGGGCTCCGGGACACCACCGCAACGACGGTCCGTACCCCGTATGATGATCCCGTGACCCAAACACCCGTGAATCGATCCTGGCGTTCGTTGCCCATGTGGCTCATCGCAGCCGCCGCGCTCTGGCTGATCGCCGCCGTGGTCGATCGCCGCACCGAGGTGGTGATCGAAAACCTCGGGGATCACCTCCGGTTCGAGGTCGCAGGTACCGATATGGTGGTTTTGAACACCATCTCATCGGTGAACCGGCTCAGCCTCTGGGCAACCGATTCCATCGATCCCCCGGGATCCTACCGGTGGAGAATCACCCACAACGGCGTCGCCGACGAGTTGCCTGCGACGCCACAACCAACCCGAATGCTCTCCGATCCAGCCCCCGTTGGCGACTGGTGGGTCGATCACCGTTGCAGACCCCAACTCGTTGCCGATCACGCCGTCGATCTTGCCGGAGCATTCGAGATCCGGCTACTGCTCCGCGGCCGGTTCACCAACGAACTCAGTCTGACCCTCTCCGGAACGCCGACCCTCCATTTCAGCTTTCGACGGGGATTCAAAGACAACTACCTCGTCGTCCGCGACAGTCTCGGCGAGATCGTCGATGTCACCACCATCGCCCCCACTCCGTTGGCGGACGCCGGGGCCCTGGCGGCGCAGATCCTCCGCGCCATCGCCGCCGCCTGCCTCGTGATCGCCTTCGTCGGGTTGCTCAGCCTTACCGGAACCGGAACGCCGTCGCCACCGACAAGGGCGGAACGCCCGCGCAGCACCCTGCTGCGACGCTTCGCGCTGCCGGCGGCCATCGGACTCGCCGTCATCGGCGCCGCGATCTCGACGTGGGTTGCCATCGACGTCCTCGGCGGTCTGCCCCATCAGATCGACGAAGTCGTGTACCTGCTGCAGGCGAGATGGCTACTCGATGGCGAGGTCGCCCCGGCCGCCAATGCCATCCAGGACCACATGCGAGTTCCATTCACCTATCTCAGCGATGGTCAGTGGATCGGCCACTACCCCGCTGGCTGGCCGGCGCTGCTCGCCCTTGGTCTGATTGTCGGCGCACCACATCTCATGACCTCGATCTTGGGGATGGCGCTGATCCTCCTGGTCTTTCTCGTCGGCCGCGAGATCGATGATGAGATCACCGGGCTCGCCGCCGCGACGCTGGCAGTCGTTTCACCCCTGGCACGGGTGCTCAGCGCATCGCTCTTCCCCCACATCGCCTGTGCTGTGCTCGTGATGCTCGCCCTGTGGCTGCTCCTTCTGGCACGACGGCGCCCAGGCTGGTGGTGGGGCGCCGGCGCCGGTACGGCCATGGGGCTGTGTCTGGCGGTGCGACCCATGACCGCCGTGGCCGTCTCGGTTGTCTTTGGCGGGTGGCTCATCCTTGACGCTGCGTCCGACAATGACCGACCCCGACCGTGGACCACGCTGGTTGCTGCCATCCCCGCCGGTCTGGTCGCCGCCATCCCGACCCTGATCCACAACGCCGCCACCGCCGGATCCGTGCTGTCCCTCCCCTATTCCTTGACGTCCGGCCCCATGTACGACTCGGCTCTCGTGCCCTTCGGGATCCGCAACCTCGACGCGATCCTCGCCTCGGCGTCGGCCGGCATCTTCGGATGGGGCTGGCCGATTCTCATCGGCGGTCTCGCCCTGGCGCTGTCGCTGGCCTTCTCATTCATCCCGTTCGTACTGCGCCGCACTCGACCCGAAGATCGACTCCTTCTTGTCATGCTGATCGTGGTAGCCATCGGACACCTTCCCACCCGGGCCCACGGTCTGCACGGCTACGGCGCACGATACTTCATGGATATCGCCCCCTGTTTCTTCCTGCTGTCGGCACGAGGGTTCCGCGAACTCACCAGATGGTCACGACCGTCCGCCGTTGCGGTCACCGCGGTGGTTGCGATCTTCGCGACCCTGAATCTGACTGCCCTCGCCGTCCTCCCCCACCGCATCGCTCTCTTTCGCGGCTACTACGGGGTCACTGGCGAGCTCGAACGGCAGTTTGATTCAACCGGGTTGAAGGAAGCGATCATCCTCATCGACGACGCCGACTGGCAACCCTGGGGCGAGGGCGCGCGGCTCATGACCGGCCCGCGGCGGTACGAGATCATCATCGCCGCCGACCTAGAAGACAACTCAGCCATCACAAGGGCCTACCCCGAAAGACCCGTGTTTCGTTGGGATGGGGAGCATCTCCTTTCTGATGACGAAGGCGACGATTGATCCGCCACAGCGTCGATTTCCGATTCTTGCCATTCCGGAAGGCGATGGGAGCGGTGACAGGCGTTC
>Ga0209344_10004597_pt1 | contig 12546 bp, 11 predicted proteins | sample Cruoilmetagenom6_FD_187293 | JGI IMG/M metagenome (GOLD analysis project Ga0209344, IMG submission 187293) | Oil polluted marine microbial communities from Coal Oil Point, Santa Barbara, California, USA - Santa Barbara Oil Seep Sample 6 (SPAdes)... | ecosystem: Environmental > Aquatic > Marine...
TGCTTGAAAACAGCCGCAAACCCGTTCTTCTGGTCGGGCTTGAGGCACGTTACGCTGACGCCCCGCAAGCGGCACTGCGCCTTGCCGAGGCGATGAACTGCCCGGTCCTGTCAACATACAAAGGCAAAGGGGTCGTTCCTGACAGGCATGCGCGGATGGCAGGAATGTTCACCGGGGCAGTCAGTGAATTCAAAGCCATAAAGGACGCCGACCTGATCGTGACTTTCGGTGTCGACCCGGTAGAATTCATCGCCAGCCCGTGGTACCACACCGCACCAGTTCTGGAAATTCGCGTATCCGACACCCCACATTTGCTTGTTGAACCTGCCGCCCGGATCATCGGCCCGCTTACGGCCAGCGCCGATGCACTTTGCACCGGCAATACACAGTCGCTTTGGACCCCCGAAATGATCGGTGCGCTCACGACCGACTTGCGCGAGCGTGTCGAGGTCAAGAGCAATGGCCATACCGCTCAATCAGTTGCAGAGGCCATCCTCGCAGCAGCGCCGGAACGTATCCGGGCAAGCGTCGATGCAGGCGCGCATATGGTGTCGGCGATGTCCGTACTAGAGGCCGACCATCCCTTTGGCGTGCTTAAATCCAACGGCTTGTCGACCATGGGGTATGCCCTGCCCGCCGCAATTGCGTCAGCACTGCACGATCCGGACATCCCTGCGGTCGCGGTCACTGGCGATGGTGGCTTGCTGATGTGTTTGGCCGAACTATCGACTGCCAAAGAACACAACTGCAACGTGGTTACAGTGGTGCTGAATGACTCGGCACTTTCGCTGATTGATATTAAGCAGCAGTGGCAAAAGCTCGACACCGCCGGTGTTCGTTTTCCGGACACTGATTTTGCGGCTGTGGCCAGAGGTATGGGCGTTGCGGCATGGCGTGTGGGTCCGTCCGATGATCTTCTTGGCGCGATGAAAGAAGCATTTGCCCATGACGGCCCGGCGCTTGTCGATGTTACGACTGACGCGAGCGTCTATAATGCACAGGTTGCCGCGCTGCGCGGATAGCGCTGATTATCGGGTGCCACCGACCAGTTTGATCGCTCGCAGCACCGCGCCCGGATCGGCGGTGTTTTGGCCGGCTATGTCAAAAGCCGCACCGTGGCCAACACTGGAAAATAGCGCACCACCGCCAATGGACACTGCCGCCACTTCGCGACCGCCGAGCAATTTTACCGGAATATGCCCCTGATCGTGATACATCGCAACAAAGGCGTCAAAGCCGTCGCGCACCAACATCGTATCGGCACCCTCTGGCCCGACAACATCTAGACCGCGCTTTAGCAGGCTTTCCACAGCGGGCATGACGACCAGGCGGTCTTCTTCACCAAACAGCCCGTTTTCGCTGGCGTGTGGGTTGATACCAAACAGGCCGATGCGGGGCTTTTCGATCCCGAGTTCGCGCAGCCCTTTTTCTGCCGTTATAACGGCGCGTTCAATCAACTCAGGCGTCAGCCGTTTTAACGCCGTATTGATCCCTTCATGGAGGGTCACATGAACAACACGCAAACCCCCACCAACCAGCATCAGAAAGATGCTGTCAGGGCCGGTTCCCAGCAATTCCGACAACAGGTTCGGATAGCCCGAGAACACCCGGCCCGAAGCATTGACGGCTGTTTCTGAATGCGGACAACCGACGATCCCGCGCCCGGCGCCGTCCTTCATCAACGTGATCGCCGTCTCAACATAATTTACTGTCGCTTGGCCCGCCGACGCACAGACCGTGCCGGGTGCAAACGCATCACGGGGCACAAAATCGACAGGATATAAATCAACGCTCTTGTCGGAAGTTCCCCATTTTTTAGGGTCGGTTTCCAATCGAAACCCAGCTCGTTCAACTAACGGTTCGGCGATGTAACGCTCGCCGATCACCAACGGACGAAATTCGGGGTCAGTGCACAGCGCGACGGCCGCCTTGACCGCTATTTCAGGGCCAACGCCGTTAGGGTCGCCGATTGTTACCAGAACAGGGGGCCGTCGGGCATCGCTCACAAAGGGAACCCAAGCAGCGTATCAATGTGGCTGCTGTCCAATACAACGATACGAGTGATTATTTTGGCGTCGTCGCCGATAACGCGGTATCGGTCAATGTAGCGCCCGGTTGCAAACAGATCGGTTGGCCCCTCACGGGTGATACGGGCCACCATGAACGATGTCTCGGATTCCAGCTCATCGCCCTCGACCGAGGTGATAAAGGGTTGGCCAAGAATATGACGATAGGAATGGCGCTCGTACACATTCGCCTCAAGCAGAGACAGGATACGGTCGCGCAGCATCGCTTTGCTATCCATCCACATCAGGCCAGCTTCCATATTGCGGGCATAGTTATCGGCCGAGATAATTTTGTAAAAACAATCGTCTACGAAAAATTCTGGCCATTCATGGCAGTCTCCGTCGTCGATCGTGTGAACATAGCGCCCCTGAACCATGGCGATCAGCGATGTCAGGTCTCTTAGTTTGGTAAGATCACTCATAGGCCTGTCTTTGCCCTGTATTCAGTCCAGAAACCACGTATGGCAGCCTCGGTTATGCGGTCGTCGCTGGTTTTAATATCATATCCGCCCATCGCAAGAACCGCACTGTCGTCCGGGGCACCCACGGTGCCGCGCCGAACAAACCCGCCGATACAACCGTCTTCCATCGAGACATACCCGCCCGGCCCAATAAGATTGGATTGTTTCAGGCGAATTTTTCGCTGTTTGGGGGTGTCCTCTTCAAATCCGACATAGGTCCATTTCAGATGCATGCTGTCAGTGCCGTTAGGCAGGATCGTGCGTACTGCAATTGAATTCTGGATCTGTTGCAGCACGAAATTCGGGAAGACCGACAGGATCTGCAATGTGGTGTCATCGCCAAATTCCCTGAAGTTCTCAAGCAGCGTCATATCCGACAGGCTCAGATCGGAATCTGATCGGATTTTCTGTTGTTTGTAAGTGTCTTTTCCATTTTCTTCAGCGGGGTCTACGCTGGAATAGCTCGCATGATGCCCGCCTTTTTCACTGACAAGAATACCGCCCTTTTGGGATAATTTATTTAGTTCAAACGTGGTGAAAAACGTGTGCAGGATTGAGGCATGGTAACTGTCCTTCGTGTTCTCGACATAAAGTTTCCAGTTGTTGGGCAAGACCTGAATATAATTCCCAAGAATGACCGGTTTACGGCCGCCAAGAACACGTGTGATGCGCTGTGCAATCTCTTCACCCAGATAGTCCTTCAGGTTTTCTACGTTCGGGTCAAAGCTGCCGAATACCAAACCTTCATGGACCTCGACGCGCATTTTTCGGGGTCCGTGCTTGGACATGTCAAAACCGTCGGCAATACCACCTTTTTTCTTGATACCTCTCTTGAACGCTATTCCTACCAGATCACCCTCAAGGCTGTGACGCCAAGCGTGATACACACAGGTAAAGTCCTTAACGTTGCCGCGATCTTCCAGCGCCAGAAGGGACCCGCGATGCGCACACCGGTTTTCAAATGCGTTAAGCTCGCCGTTCTCACCGCGGGTGACAATCACGGGCGTTTCGCCGACGTGGACGGCAACGAAATCACCGACATTCTCAAGCTCTACTTCAAGTGTGAGGAAGTTCCAAATGGGGCCATTGAAAAGCTTTTCGCGCTCAACTTCTGCGACGTCCTCGCGCTGAAAAACCCAATAAGGGACAAGGCTCGCACCGTCTTTAGCGGGCCATTCTGGCCGTGCCTGTGAAATCTTTTCCGATGCGTTCATTCACGACACTCCAGTTATTGCGTATTGGTTCGCTTATCGAACATTGACCGTTATTCGGCTATTTGTTAGATTCACGGCTTGTCAGTGTCAAGGATGCCTGATCGGTTGAAATCATCATCCGTTGGTTCTTTGCGGCTCTGGTGATTACGCACTTTTAACGGCACCAAACTCAGCTGCGTCTTGGCGCAATAAACAAGGTCCGATACTTTTGATAAACTTACTTTTCTTTGCTGGCAGTAGTCAGGATGGATCCCTGAATTCAAAACTGGTCAGGGCAAGCGCCGATTTAACCAGTTCGAGCTACCCCGACATTGCAAACATCACCCTGCTCCACCTGTCCGACTATGACTTGCCGGTTTTCCCGGACACACAAGACGGTCTGCCGGACCTTCCCGAAAAGGCAAAAGAACTGCAAAAACATCTGGCAGGTGCACAAGGCATTTTCATTGGCTCAGACGAATATACAGGAACCTATTCGACCCGCTTCAGGAATGTCGTCAAATGGCTGGCGTCTGCGCCCGGCAAACCGGTGTTCGCGGGCAGGCCAATAGCGCTCTGCGGTGCAACACCGGGCGGGGTTGGCGGGCTGCGCGGCCATCCGGCGCTTGGGCAACTATTAAGGGTCTTGGGAGCGAACGTCATCTCGCAGCACATCCATCTTGGCACAGCCACCAGCGCATTTGACGAAAACGGTGCTTTGTTGCCCAGGGTGAAAAAGCAATTACTTGATGGTTCGATCAAAAAGCTCGTTCAGGCGGCCAAAAATACGGATGCCAATTGAGTTATGTTTGGGACTCAGAGCATTTGTGACAATACTGCTGCGTGCCGTGCAAGGATCGGAAGAAAATCTCGGCGCATTTCCCCAATCGATATTCTGGCGCTCGATGCGCTGACGCTCATCGCGGCGACAATCTGACCGCTGTGGTTTTTGACCGGAACCGCGATAGACACCATGCCTTCTTCCAGTTCTTCGTTGGTATAGGCCATCTGATCTTTCGCGGCATGGAATATACGTGCCTTCAGTTCTGTCCTGTCTGTCACGGTCGCAGGCGTGCTCGATGCAACATCTGCAGCCATCAGATACCTGTCGATTTCTTCCTCGGACCACGATGACAACAAGACCCGTCCGGTCGCACAGGCATGGGCGGGCAAACGCCGCCCGATCTTGGCGACACTGGAAACGATACGCTCTGCCTCGGCGCGCGCGATGAACATTGCATGGCCCTGCTCTAAAACCGCAAGCGCAATGGATTCCCCGATTTCGTCGCGTGCACGATCCAAATGGGCCTGTGCCAGTTGCGGCAATGAAGCAGTTTCAAAATAGGCCGCCCCCAGTCGGACCATTCGCGGGGTCGGACGAAACTGCGGGCCGCTTTTCACCAGGTAGCCAAGCTCGGTCAACGTCAACAGACACCGGCGGGCGCTGGCGCGCGACACCTCGGCTATAGTCGCAGCCATCGAGACGGTCAGAAACTCTCGCGACACGCCGAAAGCCTCGATAATCGCCAAGCCCTTTGCAAGACCAGCCATACCCTCGGGTGCGCGCCCTTCGGGTTTGGGATTTTCCACCGTATCGCCCGCCACGAATTACATCCTCTGACAATTGCTCCGGAACACTTCAACTTTCTTATTATGTTCTGCCCGCCGGGCAAAGTGTACAAGAACGCAGTTTTTCGACCGCCAATAATACCCCGACAACGCGCCCAACAAATCAAAGACGATTGACATTGGTCCAATCATTGGATTGATGGGTCTCACATGGAATGGAAAGCGATCAAAAACACCCGGATATTTGAAGAAATATCCATGCAGGTCAGGGACTTGATCGAATCTGGCGGCCTGAGTGTGGGCGAGAAACTGCCCAATGAACGGGAAATGGCCCTGCAATTGGGTGCCAGCAGGCACGCTGTACGAGAGGCTTATCGCTCGCTTGAGGTCACCGGCTGGGTCGAAATGCGACAGGGTGCGCATGGTGGCACTTTTGTTGCAAAGGGCAGACCAGAGGCCATTACCGAAGTCGTTCAGCGGATGTTTCAGGCCGGAGAAGTGACAATCAACCAGTTGACCGAGGCCCGGCTTTGGATCGAAGCATCGGTTATTTACGCTCTGAACGAGCATCTGGAAGAAAAGACAATTTCTACACTGGAAGAAAATATTCGGCTTGCGGAAAGTGCCACAAAAACTGGTGCCAGTACAGAAAAGACGCGGCTGAATATACATTTTCACCAGCTGCTCGCGGAAGGAACTAAAAACCCCGTTCTGGTCATCACGATGGAAGCAGTGATGGCGATTTTGAATAAATTCGCGGCTGAACTGGGGTCGGTCATGGGGCTTGATGTCATCGAGTCGCGCAAAAGATTCATGAAACACCTGCGGGCCGGAAATACCGGTCAGGCGGTTGACGAAATGTCCCAACATCTACGGCGTTTGCACCACCATTATGTGCACGCGGCAGAGGCTGAGGGCGACAATTACACAAAACAAGGACTTGATGATGTTAGATAAAGACGTGCTTGAAGCGATGGTGAACAGCGTGGCCAAATTCGCCCGCGAAGAGCTTGTGCCCGCCGAGGCCGAGGTTGAAGAAACAGACCAGATTCCACCGCAAATTATCGAACGGTTCAAAGAGTTCGGGTTTTTCGGAATGTCTATTCCCGAAGAATACGGTGGCCTTGGCCTGACGATGTTCGAAGAAGCCAGCGTCGTCATGGAGCTTGGCTACGCCGCCCCCGCATTCCGGTCCTATTTCGGAACCAGCAACGGCGTTGGTACGCATGGCATTCTGATCGACGGCACCGAAGAACAGCGCCAGATGTATCTGCCAAAAATTGCGGCGGGCGATATGGTAGCCTCGTTTGCCCTGACCGAACCCGACGCGGGGTCTGACGTGGCTTCGCTGGCGACTCGCGCAGTGCGCGATGGCGACGACTACATTATCAACGGAACAAAACGCTTCATCACCAATGCGCCGCACGCTGGCGTATTTACGGTTTTTGCACGGACCGGACCGGCCGAAATGCGTTCCAAAGGAATTTCAGCCTTTCTTGTTCCCGGTGGCACGCCTGGCCTGAATGTGGCCACGCATTTTCAAAAAATGGGCTTTCGCGGATCGCATTCAGCTGATGTGACATTCGAGGATTGCCGGGTGCCAGCAAGCGCGCTGCTTGGCGGACAGGAAGGCGTTGGCTTCAGGACTGCCATGACAACGCTGGATCATGCCCGATTGCATATGTCGGCAATGGCGACGGGGCTGTCTATCCGTCTTGTTGAAGAGGGGCTGAACTACGCGATGGACCGCAAACAATTCGGCAAAGCTATCGCCCAGTTCCAGCTAATTCAAGGCATGCTGGCAGATTGCGAAACCGAGGCGTTGGCATCACGTGCAATGGTCGAAAAGGTGTCTCAAATGAAGGATGCGGGACTTATTGTCACCAAAGAAACGGCCAGCTGCAAATACTTCACGACCGAAGCACTGGGGCGCATAGCGGACAAGGTTCTGCAAATCCACGGCGGCTATGGCTATATCAAGGAATACCCGATTGAGCGGCTCTATCGCGATGCTCGCTTGCTGCGCATCTACGAGGGCACCAGCCAAATTCAGCAGATCGTGATTGCAGGTCAGATGATCAAGCAGGCAGCCGGATGAGCGGACCCTTAGACGGCGTCCGTGTCCTTGACCTGACAAGTGTCATTCTAGGGCCCTATGCCGCGCAAAACCTTGCGGATATGGGTGCCGACGTGACCAAGGTTGAATCGCTGCAGGGCGATATCATGCGGCTGTCCGGCCCGATGCGATCGCCCAAAATGGGGCATTTTTATCTGACGAACAATCAGAACAAGAAATCAATCTCGGTCGATTTGAAAAGCCCCGAGGGACACGATATTTTCCTGAAGATGGCGGCGGATTGTGATGTTGTCCTTTATAATATCCGACCCAAAGCGATGGCGCGCCTAGGCTTGTCTTACGACGATCTTTGCAAGGTGAACCCAGAGATCATCTATGTCGGTGCTTTTGGCTATAGCGAGCGCGGCCCCTATGCCGGCCGTCCGGCTTACGACGATCTGATACAGGGCGAAGTGGGAATTCCACATCTGGTTCAGCAGGCTGGCGCTGACGTTCCAAGGTTCGCTCCGTTTGTATTGGCGGATCGTTTGGTCGGTTTGCAAACGGCGAACGCGGTGGTGGCCGCGCTATATCACAAAAAAGAAACCGGGCATGGGCAGCGCGTTGATGTGCCTATGTTTGAGGGGCTGACTTCTGTCATCGCTGGCGAACATCTTGCTGGTACATTGTTTGAACCGGCGATCGGGCCAAGCGGATACCAGCGAAGCATTTCGCCCAATCGCAGGCCTTACGCAACCAAGGATGGCCATATCTGTGTGATGGTATATTCCGACAAACAATGGCGGATTTTTCTGGATTTGATCGGGAAGCCGGAAATGTTTGAAAATGATGCGCGTTTCGCGTCCCAAAATGCGCGGCTGGATAACATCGACTATGTCTATGGCTATCTGTCCGACATACTCGGCACCCGCACCAGCAAAGACTGGATCGAGACTTTGCTTGCCGCCGATATACCGGTGACGCCGATGAACTCAATCAAGGATGTCCGTCACGATGTGCATCTGAACGACATCGGATTTTTTGAGCCGGTGGAACATCCAACCGAAGGGCCGATGGTCCGATTGGCAATCCCGACCGAATGGTCGCAAAGCCAGCCGGAACACCGCCATCACGCGCCACAACTGGGCGAGAACACGTTCGAAATCCTGAACAAATTGGGTCTGAGCGAAAACGAGATCCACGATCTCGCGGGCAAGGGCATTATTCATGATCCAGAGGCAACTGACACTTCGCAGACCTGAAAATGTAACACTATTTCAAAAAGCCGCGTTCCTGAATTACTGACAGAAGTTCGCCAAGCGACAGTTCTTTCGACTTGTTGGATGTATCAAGCTGGGCCAGCGCTTTTTCATACAGCACTTCGCGGCTGGTCAGGATCGATTTTAGCTGTTCCATCGCTTCAGGGTTATCGGCCATTGGTCGCTCGTCACCCTGTGCGCGAACTCGGGACATGTGCTCTTGGGGCGATGTCTTTACCCAGATCGTGTGAAAATTATTCAGCAGACTGTTGTAGGTATCGGGCTCGGCGACGATACCGCCCGCAACGGCCAGGATCATCGTGTCATAGGTTGCTATGACCCGGTCAATCGCCTGAGCTTCCAGATTGCGATATCCTTCCTGTCCATAAAGCGCCAACACCTCTGCGACCGGCATACCGCTTTGCTCTTCGATTTCCCGGTTGAGTTCGACGAATGGTATATCGAGCGCATCCCGCGCCATAGCACCAAGGGTCGATTTCCCGGCACCACGTAATCCGACAAGGCAGACCCTGTGCGCCCTGCGCGCTTCAATCGGTTCCGGACTTAACGTTTGCAAAACCTTTTGTTGAACGTCAGCGCTGGCGGTTCTGAACAGGTCGGCCACACGCAACGAATCCGAGTTCCACGGATCATCCTCGCCGGTCAGCCACTCGATCCGGTGATCCAGCGCGATCGCCACCCGTTGAAGCAAACCAATGGAAATATTCCCTTCACCGGCCTCAAGCTGCGCAAGATATCTGGGCGAGACACCCGACATTTCAGACAGGACACGTCTGGGGATACCCTTGCGCTCACGCGCCTTGCGAACCCGCTCACCAACCCGTCGAATAAGCGATGTGACAGCTGTGTCGGCAAAGGACTCTTTCTGATCGGGAATAATTTCGCCACGAAAGTTGGTGATTTCGTCCATTGAGCCTGCCTGACTGTGCGAAATAGTGCCTAAAAATTATACTTTATAAGGAAAATTTCAAGTGCAATCCGACCGATCAACGCAATGGGTGCATTATTTTGCCTCGCGAAAGCTAACGGTAATTGACGATTCTGCCTGAGGTGCATCCGTGAATTGCCGTGACGCGGTAGCCTGCACCTAGTAAGTTTCGACGTGATACCGCCCACTTTCGCGCATCTCGTCGCGGATCGCTGACCACTCCAGCCCGACACCCCGCGCAATATCCGAAAACGCTTCTTCGACGCCTTGTTCCATCGCCTTGAGCCCACAGATGTAGATATAGGCGTTCGGATCCGTCAACAAACTGGACACCTTGTCAGCCTCGCTGCGCAATTTGTCCTGCACATACTGCTTTGGCTCATCCTTCTGGCGGCTGAAAGCAAATACCTTTTGCATGAAACTGTCGGGTATTTTGTTCAGCGGGCCGAAATACGGTAAATCTTCGGGTTTACGCGCACCAAACACCAGCGTCAGCGAATTTTTCAGCGATGCGTTTTCACGCTGGCGGCGCATCGTGAAGCCGCGAAACGGCGCCGATCCGGTTCCGGTGCAGATCATCAGCAAATGCGCCTGCGGATCGGCGGGCAAAAGGAATGTCGCCCCGAACGGGCCAGTAAGCTGCACCTTGTCGCCCTTAGCCAAATCACAAACGTAGTTCGAACAAATACCGTTCTTTTCGCGTTTCACCGTCAGGGACAGGTTATTGTAATTTGGTCGTTCACCATCGCGTGGGCTGGATACCGAGTAAAGACGCGGCAAATGTGGCTTGCCCGCATCTTCTGTTCCCGGCGGGATGACCCCGACACTTTGTCCCTCGAGCACCGGAAATGGCAGGTTGCCAAGATCAAGGATGATGTGACGCACGTCACCGTCGCTATCCTGTGCGGTCAGGCGATAGTTACCCTGAACCGTCGCCTCGGCGGGTTTTCCCAAGTTGTAAAGGTTGATGCTGGGCTTGGCCGCTGATGCCGGGGCCCTGGCTTTGCCGCCAGCACCCTTATGCGCTTCGGCCAAGAGGGCTGCCATAGCCTCGTCTAGGGCTTCCAGCCCGGCGTCGGCTTCTCCGCCGGCAGCCTCAATCTCTTCCTGCTCTGGCAGATCCGTCCAGGAATATTGATCGTCCGGCGAATAGGGCGTGTTCACGACGCGCCATTCGTCGATTGACCCTGTTGGGCATACCGGGATGCAGTCCATGCAATAGTTACATTTGCTGGCATCGACGATCACATTGTTGTCGTCATGCTCAATCGCCTCCAACGGGCAGGTCATCTCGCACGTATAGCAACGGATGCAGATTTCCGGGTCGATCAGATGCTGTTTCACAGGTTTGTTCATGATCAGTGCCTACCAGATTTCTGAATTGAAATGGGGATCGCATTTGAAAAAATGCGGTCCCCTGTCGTTTTTAACGGTCTGATCCGACGCAGGGGCTTATTTGCCCCCGACCCCAATCACGCCATATGCAGCTTTACATATTCAAAGTCGCCGCCTTTGTTGTCGATACCAATCTTTGGGTTTGCAATCCAGCTGGCGGTCTTGCCCGGCTCTGTGCATGGCACCATCAGCGATTGGATATAGTCACCATCCGCATGGTTTGGCAGCCAGTCGCCCACGCCATCATCATATTCTTTGCCGGAAATCAGATTGCCTTCGGGGTCAATTAGTTTGTCGGCAAATACACCGATCTTCCGGTTGAACCCTTCGTGCGCCAGCTTCAGTTCGAACTTCACACCGGTTTTTTCGATGATCTTGTTCCAACGACCCACGCCGCCAGCAGCGTCGCGCGAATAGTCGTCGCGCAGGCGCATGTTAATCGCCGTCAGCGCCGGAACATCCTGTGATATGATCTTTCCGCCGACAAGATTACGAACCTGATACGTCGAATCCAACAACCTGTGATCGTCGTCAATTTTAAGTTCCTGATAGCGACCCTTGATACCGCTATTGAACGCGTTCGCCGCATTTGTTGAAACTTCTTGCCCGAACAGATCCAGCGACAGTGAATAGTGCAGGTTCATCTTCTTTTGGATCGTCGGCAGGTCAATCACGCCAAGGGCACGAATTTTTGCGATTTCGTAGGGGTCTTCGATCCCTGCTTTGTTCATCGCATCACAGGTGCGCTGGATCACCCGGCCAACGCCGGTTTCGCCAACAAACATGTGGTGTGCTTCTTCGGTCAGCATAAAGCGGCAGGTGCGTGACAGTGGGTCAAACCCGGACTGCGCCAGACTTTCCAGCTGCATTTTACCATCACGATCCGTGAAATAGGTGAACATGAAGAACGACAGCCAATCCGGTGTTTCTTCGTTGAAGGCACCCAGCATCCGCGGTGCTTCTTCGGACCCAGACGAACGGCGCAGCAGATCATCTGCTTCTTCGCGACCATCTGCGCCAAAATACTTTTGCAGCAGATAGACCATAGCCCAAAGGTGACGCCCTTCTTCCACATTCACCTGAAACAGGTTGCGCAGGTCATATAGCGACGGGGCCGTATTTCCCAAAAAGCGCTGCTGTTCGACCGAGGCAGGCTCTGTGTCGCCCTGAATCACAATAAGGCGACGCATCAGCGAGCGGTATTCACCCGGCACTTCCTGCCAGGCAGGCTGGCCTGCATGTTCACCGCAAGGGATAGTGCGATCCTCAACTTGTGGCGCCAGCAGAACGCCCCAGCGGTATTCCGGCATCTTCACGTAATCAAACTTGGCCCAGCCTTTTGGGTCAACGCTGACGGCCGTGCGAAGATAGACTTCGCTTTGCTGGAACTTTTCAGGGATCAGCTCATTCCACCAGTTGATATAGCCTGGGTGCCACTTTTTCAGAGCCTTCAGAACGCGCTTGTCAGAAGACAATCCAACGTTATTTGGGATCTGTGTGTCATAGCTGACATTGATGAGATCAAGCATATTCTTTTCCCTTACCTTTTCGTGTCAATCAAACGCGTTGCATGTTGTATTCGCCGCGAACGCCCGTGC
>Ga0209344_10004599_pt1 | contig 12542 bp, 14 predicted proteins | sample Cruoilmetagenom6_FD_187293 | JGI IMG/M metagenome (GOLD analysis project Ga0209344, IMG submission 187293) | Oil polluted marine microbial communities from Coal Oil Point, Santa Barbara, California, USA - Santa Barbara Oil Seep Sample 6 (SPAdes)... | ecosystem: Environmental > Aquatic > Marine...
GCAACTGCTGGTCAAACTATCTTCACAACCACAAATCCTGCCGTGGCAGCATGGGTATGGATTAATGGATTATCTCAGGACAAAACAGCTTTCGATATTGTTGGCCCTAATACCGTCCTAACAACCCCTGCGACATTAAATGATGTCGTGGAAATCTACTACCTAGAAGATGCAAATAGTGCTCAGGGACCCCAAGGGATTCCGGGTATTACCAAGCTTAACGCTGCTGTATTCGTATCGGGCGTTATGGTTGATGCTGAACGTGTTATGACTATGGTCATGACTGAAAATGTAAGCTTCCCAAGTGGACTTACGGGTTCACAAGGGTTCGTTGAGGTTGTACCAACTGCAAGTCACACATGGGACATTGCAAAGAATGGAGTCAACATTGGTACGGTTAATTTCACAATTGCCTCTAGTGCTGTTTCATTTACATTCGCGTCTACCACTGCCTTTGTTGCAGGGGATAGACTTTCAATCATCGGTAATGCTACGGCAGATGCCACAATGGCAGATATTTCTGTTACTTTACAAGGAGATTTATAATGTCTATTGAGTATATGGATGGCTTTGACCTTTATGGCACGACCGCCGCAATGGACGACCAATGGTCGCGTAATAGCTCTATTGCATTAGACTTAACAGAAGGTCGATTCGGTGGAGGTTGTGCGCGTATTACTGGGCGTATTCAATACATCCAACGAGCAGTTACTCCGGCAAATGAATTTGTCGCTCTTGGGGCAGCAATCCGCTACTCTAATGTCACAGACACAGTGGACCTAATGCGCCACGCAGACTCGACAGGCACAGGTTCAACTGACATTAACTGCCTCTTACGTTTGAATCCTGATGGTTCCTTAGCACTCCTAGGTGACGCATCACAACTAAAAGGTACGTCAGCTCCCGGAGTTTTCCCTGAGGGAGTCTACGCATATATTGAAATGATTTTCGAGCGTAGTGGTTCTGGACATGGTGAGGTTCGTGTTAATGGAGTCAACGTCCTTGATGTCCCTTCTGCGGATTTCCTAGAAGGCACGGGTAACGCTTATGTTCTTTTCGGGCATGGTTCTGGTGGTGATACTACCTTCACCTTGGATTATGACGACATCTACATTGAAACAAGCCCAACAACTCGACCAGTATCAAAAGGTGATGTTAGAATCTCAACATTGCTTCCTGATGGTGATACGGCTCAGGCTGATTTCACGCCATTAGCGGGTTCGGGTTTCTCAAACATTGATGATGCTCTAGGCACAGATGGTGATGGAGATACTACTTACATCTCTACAGCTACCGTAGGTCATAAATCAGAGTTTGATATGGAGAATCTACCTGTCTCTCCTTTAGCCATCGTGGCAGTATCTACGAAAATGCGTGCTTCTAAAACGGATGTTGGTGCAGCCTCAGTACGAAGCTATGTAGATAGCTCTGGTACAGAAGCAGCAGGAGTCACACATGCCCCTATGGACAGCGTGTATAACCTGAAGTCTGATGTATTTGAAACCGACCCTAACACTGCTGGTGTATGGACAGAAGCTTCTGTAAACGCTGTTAAGTTAGGCGTGGAGCGTGATGGATGACAGACATTCGGGTAACACAAGGAGCTATTGAAGTCCTAGAAGAACCCGTGAGTCCTAATGTAAGAATTACCCAAGGAGCCATTGAGGTACTGGAACAGCCAGCCTTACCGACTCTACGGGTAACTCAGGGGGCTATCGAGGTCCTTCACTCCGTAGCGTTAGCCCCTCCAACGGCAGCGCATAGAACCCAATTTAACATTTACTACACATAAGGAGGCTTCATGTCTCGTACAAAAATTGACCCGAGTATGATTGATACTCCAACTGCAACTCATGGGCAAGTACTCGCTTATGATGCAGCGGAAGGATGCTATGGTCCGATTGACCCCTCAGCAAGCGAGGGTCCTCAAGGCATCCAAGGCATCCAAGGTGAGCCGGGTTTAGATGGCTCAAATGGTGCTGATAGTACAGTTCCGGGTCCTCAGGGAATCCAAGGTGATGCCGGAGCTGATGGCTCCCAAGGTATTCAAGGCATTCAAGGTATTCAAGGCGACGCGGGTGCAGATAGTGTCGTTGCTGGTCCACAAGGTATTCAAGGCATTCAAGGTATTCAAGGCGACGCGGGTGCTGATGGCGCTCAAGGTATCCAAGGTATTCAGGGTGACACAGGTGCAGCGGGTACAAATGGCACAAATGGCACAAATGGAGTAGCTAATTCAATCACAGGTGGTACAGGAATTACTGTAACAGGCACTGCTGCTGACCCTACAATCTCAATTGACCACACAGTCACATACTCAACAGCACAGCCCTCTGGCGGTTCTGATGGGGACGTTTGGTGGGTAAGGGAGGCTTAATATGGCTGGTTCATACAAAGTATCTGGGGTCTGGAAGGACCTCACCCAAGGCTTCGTCAAGGTCTCAGGGGTTTGGAAAGAAATCACAGAAGGCTATGTTCGAGTCGGTGGAGTTTGGAAACAAATTCACGCTTCCGCAACTCCGGCTTTCTTTGATGGAACAATGACACTGGGTAACGCAGGTATCAACACAGGTTATATCGACCATCCAGCGGCTGCTAATATTGGCTCAATTGACCCATCCTCTAACGTCCTTGTGGAAATCACAGCGCGTGATAATGCCGTCTTTGGTGATGAAGTAGATGTGTACATTGATGACGGTACAGCTCCATTTTCTCAACCATCCTCTTTAGATATTACAATCAACGGGCAGACCTTAAATCTCCCTTTCTCTAATACAGGTTCGGCGGGTTGGCTTTTCACAGCTGATGATGTGACCATGAGTACCTACATCCGTAACCAAAACGGTAACACAATCGACGTATTAATCGTCGTAAACGCATAGGAGACTTAAATGTCTATTCAAGTTTTACGTGGTCCAGTATCCCGAGTTAACACAATTACTCCGGGTCTTGGTGAACCACTATGGGTCACGGATACCTTTGAATTCCGAGTGGGTGATGGTATCACTCCGGGTGGTCTTCCACTCACATTTGTTAAGACCTTCGGGTCGGTCTCTTTGGACCAAGTGGCTCTCTGGGATTCCACAAATAACCTCAAGGGACAGGACAAAACAACGTTTTTAGCAGGATATGCTACGGAAACATTCGTAAATAACGGATTGTCTACAAAGTTAGGCACAGGCGATAAAGCCGCTGATTCGTTCCTTGCAGATAATGCAGGACTGTTAGATGGTCAATTACCGACTTTCTATTTGAACACATCGCAGCGTTCATCTTCTGTAACTTCAACTTCAACCACAAACGTTGCAACTTCACAAGCCGTTAAGACTGCTTATGATAAAGGTGTTGAAGGTGTTAATGATGCAGCAACAGCTCAATCAGCAGCTAACAACGCTCAGTCTACCGCTAATGGTAAGATTGCAGCAACTGATTACGCCTCGACAACTATCGGTGGCACTTTGAAAGCTCGTCTTTCTGGAACAACTTTATATCTAACTAACAACGGTACTAATGCCTAAGGAGATACCATGCCATTAGAATTTAACGGTACAGAGGTTAAGGAAGTGTTCTTCAACGGGAACGAGATGGATGAACTCTACTTCAATGGTACGTTAGTGTTTAAGAGGGTTCAAACCTTTACTCTGACTCCCGGTTCGGCGGTACAAGGTGCTTTTACAATGTACGGGTATAACCCTGTTAACTCTGGTGCTGGTTTGCTTAGTACAACAGCAGTTAGGATTGATGGTGAAGACACTACGTGGGACACAATCTCAACCTTGCTCAGTGATGAAACTACTAATGATGGCATGACTTTCATCATAGATGGTAATTTCACCGTTGGACGTTTAGATGGTGTCACCGCTGAGATTTCAGGAACTGTAATTACTTTAACAGATGGTTCTGTAATTTATTCACCTTCAGATGATTACACTTTAGTCCTTATGGGGCATACTCTGACCAACGTAGCAGAATTCTCTAACAAGATTGAAGCGGCGTTTAATAGTCATACTGTAGACATCCTCATCGACACACCATAATGTCAAAATCCGACACTGTCTGATATTGACGAGGAAAAATAAATGTTTAAAATTAAATACCCATTCGAGCGTGAAGCAGAAGGGTCAAGCGCGGGTGGAGGCGTAGGTTCAAGTGACCGTGGAGACAGCAGTAACCGTGATACAAGTTCTGGCTCAAGTTCCAGTAACAGCAGCGCTGGGTCTGATAATGACCACAGCAATAGCTTTGATAATAGTGGAACTGATACGTCGGACGTACCTTCAACTTCGGAGCTAGAATCATCTTTCGACAACTTCGGTGAAGACACAGATACTTTTGGTGGCTTCGACCCACAAGGCTCAAACCAATTCTCAGTGAGCCCCGGCTCCTTTGGTGGTTTTGACGACGGTCTGGGTTCGACCCAATCAGAAAATATCTCTGGAACCACTGGATTCTCCGAGGGATTCGCTCAAGGTATTGATGATGCAGGAGGTGCATTCAGCTCTGGATTCAAACAACCCGCAGCCGATATCCGAGGATTCGGAGAAAAGGTCGATGACTTCTTCAGCTTTGAACTACCTAAGTTCGCTGATGAGTTCACAGCGGCTCCATTAGACACCCTAAGTGATTTAGTAAGCAACCCATTCGTGGGCGGTGCAGCTTCATTATTAGGTGGTGGTTTACTAGTTGGTGGTATTAAGATTGCTGATGCAGTTGCAGATGCTTTCCAAGGTGAACAATCGATGTTCGATGCAGCAAAACAAGCCCTTGGTGGAGCCATTAGTTCTCCATTAGGTTCACCATTAGGTGTAGCCCAAGGCTTAGCAGCTAACGTGGCACAAAGCCCAATGGACGCAGTGAAGTCTCTATCGGCATTCGCTGGCGGACAAGTTGGTGCTACTGCTGGTACAGCTCTCGCTTCAACCTTCGGCAACCCTTATGCAACCGCTATTGGTGGTGCAGTAGGTGCGTTCGCAGGAGGCAAAGGTGGTGCAGTAGTTGGTGAAAATATCCAAGATAGCGCCCGAGGAATCGGTGGACCTTCAGAAGATAGCCCTTCACGAATTGCTCAAAATGACCGTGATTCAAATCGCACATCCCCGTTACTCCAAGGTGGTCCTAGGGCTCCCGAGGCTGATGCAACTAAGCTTGCTAGTAACGTAGATATCAACAAATTCAATCGACCAGAACAGGTCTTCAATCCTTATGTAGGAGGAACAAACATTGGCTAATTTAGTAACCCCGACCGACGGTGGTACAATGAACCTAGGTACAGGCGTTCAAACTCCTGCAAATGGAGCAACTGCTGCAACCTCAGCGACTCCTGTGACAGCCACGGAAGGTACAGGTACAGCCATCACAGGAGACTTCAATGTTTCCGCACCGACTGTTAACCAACCAGACCCAGTGAACGCTCAGACAGCCACGGCTTCTCAAGCGACCACCACGGAAGCCACAGGGGCAACCCCGGTTCAACAACCGAAAGAAGTGACAGCCGCTCAAGTGACTGCCTCCACAATCGACCCTAATGATGTGTCGGCTGAAGCAGCACAAGCAACAGTCAACCAGAATGCTTTACTTTCCAACCAGATTGGTGAATTAACCTCAGGTATGGAAAGTGGACAGATTCCGGGATGGGCTCAACCAGCGGTAGCCGCAGTAGAATCTGCATTGGCTGCACGTGGTATGTCTCGTTCGTCTGTAGGTGAAGCTGAGTACTTCAATGCTATTATGAATCAAGCTATTGGTATTGGTTCACAACAAGCACAAGTAGTCCAACAAGTTGAAATGGCTAATCTGAGCAATCAGCAACAAGCTAATATGTTGGAATCACAGCAACGCACTAACGTTCTATTGTCTAACCAATCTGCTGAAAATGCAGCATCACAATTCAACGCTAACTCACAGAATCAAATCAATACATTCATGGCAGAGCTTAAAACCTCAGTTGATACGTTTAACGTACAGCAAGCCAATGCTATTGAGACATTCAATGCAAATGCAAACAACGCAACCTCGCAATTCAACGCGACATTGCAAACGACCACTTCACAGTTTAATGCTGCACAGACTAACGCTATGGCACAGTTCAATCAGAGCTTAGCTACTGACCTTGACAAGTTCAATGCTCAGAAAACGTTAGAGGCTGATATGTTCAACAAGAACAACGCATTAGCTATCGAACAATCAAACGTTCAATGGCGTCGTCAAATTGCCTCTGAGCAAACCCAAATTGACCACCAAACCAACCTTCAGAACTCCCAGAATCAGTTCAACTTGACTTCGCAAGAAGCCTCACAGAACTGGCAAATGGCACGTGATGCTGCGTCTTGGCAGTGGCAGTCAAGTGAGAACGCACTTAACCGTGAGACTCAATTGATTCTATCAACCCAAAACAACGATGCCGCTATGGCAGCCGCTGAACAACAAGCCGACGCAGCCGAAGACGCCGCATGGGCAACCGCCGCCGCTTCAGTAGTCTCTGCTGGTATTGGTCTTTACTACAATGAATAAGGTATAACAATGGAATTCATGGACAAACTAGCGGCAAAAGCTGCTGACAAATTTAAAGAAACCGCTGACTCTCTTTGGGAGGGTCTTGGCGGCACTCAGGCTTCTAAGTCGAAAACTGTGAGAAACGCTAAGTTCTCCGCTGGTAAGTATGCTACGTTAGCTACCATGGTTCTCATGTTGAACTTCCCTGATAACGCCTCAGTATTCCGTCAAGCATTCAATGTGACGGGTAATGGTCCTGATGGCGTCGAAGGTTTCGCAGCAAGTAAATCAGTGACAGCCAACGCTATCGCACGTGCTCTGCACAACACTCAAGTAATTTCACAAAAGCTTTCACTGGATGCCATTCGGGAGACAGGAAATGCTGATGTTACTGCAACTTCAACACTGAAAGATATTCGTCAGATTCTTCCAGTAATCACTCGCTCTGTTAAGGAGACTAAATAATGGGACCTGAAGGATTATTCACCGGACCAATCCCCGGACAATCGTTAACTCGTTCACCAGACCAACGTGCTCCTTATGAAATGCCACCAAAGTTCGCTAAGACTGCTGATGCTTTGGACCACCTTTTACTTATGGTAACGGATAAAAAGTTCATCAAGAACTTTGCTATCTTGTTGCGTAAGAATAAGAAGTTGAAACTTGATAAGATGGTCAGTGCTATCTTGCAACAAGGTTTCGTAAATGGTATGTGGACAGTCGATACAGCAATGTTATTGATTGAGCCTCTTCTATGCCTAATGGTATGGGCAGCAGCGCAACAAGATGCAAGTGTGACCTTCTCAACTGATACTGGTTATGAAGACCGTACAGGCTTTGACTATGTCACAAACGCATTAGTGGGCGACCCTAACGTAATTGCTAATGATATGTCAGCATCAAACGAAGAAGTGCTAGATGAAAAGTCACAAGGTATTACCGATGACGCTACACCAGCACCACAATCCCCTCTATTAGGAGCATAAAATGGCATTAGGACAAGCACTAGCACGCGGTATCGTAGCGGGTATCGGTGATGCTGGTAATAAGATGGTAGCCGATAAGCGCGAAGCTGCACGCGATAAGCGTAAAGAAGAATCCGCTTTCAAGCTATTCGTAAAACAACAAGACTATGCTGCCGCTAAACAAGCAGCAGTAGTCGATAACCAACGCAAATATCAGGAGGGCGTCACAGCCTCTGACCGAGCGTTTCAGGTTGAGCAGACTACGTTGAATCGTAATGCCGACCAAGCCAATAGAGTCCAGTTGAGCAACATTCGAACCGCGAATGCCATCAAGACATCACGCGTTCAAACCATGCTGTCTGCTGCTTCTAAGCGCTTTGATAACACCATTCTAGGTGATAAAGAATACCGTCGTTTGGCTGGTATGTCTGACAAAGAACTTGCAGCCTCAAAGGCACATGCTTTTGCACAACCATTTGGTAAAGACTTATACGGCAAGATGTACAATGAATCCCTCAAGGATTCCGATGGGCGCACACACGCTCAATTGATTAAAGACAACGGCGGCGTAATGGCTGACTATAGTTCTTTCGTCGGTACTGAATTCGAGTCAGGCATTCCATCAAAAGGTGGGCTAGCTGGTATTGACATGGGTTCAACCTTTGCATACGATGTTAAATCATCTAACGAGTTATTTGCAGCAGAGACTAAATCTCTAACTGAAGGCGCACAGAAGCGTCAAGAACAGAATCTAGCCATCGAGTCAACCGTTAAAGGTTCAATGGGTGTCGCTAAGATTTCACCGGATTCACTACGACTTCTTCGAGAAGCCGCAGATAAAGGACCTAAGTTCGTTACTGGTGAAGATGGTACACAATTGGATGTGAACGTTCGTAACTCTCAAGCCTACATTGATTCAGGTGTAATGGTTAATGACCCAGTTCTGGGCTTAATCACCAAAGCTGAAGACGATGACCGTAAAGCCCTAATTGCAGCCCAAGCGACTGAGCAAGTCCAGCAAGAAGGTATTATGATGCGTGATGTTCAACCAGTGACCCAAGCGGCTCCTGAGGATTTCTCACGTCAACCATTGGATATCCAAGGCGGCGTCGTAGGTGCTGATGCTCAGATTCAATCTGAAATTCAACGTAAACGTCAGAAAGAACAGGATGTTAAGACAAGCTCTGGCATTAAAACAATCAACAAAGATAACGACCTTGAACATGCTGACCAACTTGACGAAATCATGGTAGACCTAGGAAGTCTTGATGATGACCAATTCAAAGCAATGGGTGTCGGTCTAGCTGGCGGTAGCGCATTAGCACGTGATACGGCTGCTGCTCTAGGTAGTGATAAAGCTATTGCTGCTAAGAAAGTTCTTTCTAAAGTCGCATTCGTTCGTAACAAAATCCGTAACAAGTTATTCGGTGCTACATTGACCGATAACGAGCAAGCATCATTCAACGAAGCTTGGGATGAGTTAGGTGCTCAAACAACCCGTGAAGGTTACAACCAACAAATCAAAGTCGTACAAGGCTTGATTGACACGAAACTAACCTCTGTGTTAGCTGAACATGACCAAGACACACAAATTGATATGGCACGTCGCCACCCTCAAGTTAAACGTGTTCTAATTGATAACTTAATTAAAGACCAAGGACTAGACCCGGCTCGTCGTGACGAGATTGAGTCAGTAGTATTTGGTCAATAGGAGTAAACCATGGCACTTGATTTAAGCCAATTTAAATTGCAACAAGATGCCGGACAAGAAGCCCAAGAAGCGACGACGCAAGGAAAGCGTCCGCACTTGGATTTGTCCCAATTCAAATTAAAAGCAGCAGAGCCTATTGATTCTGCTGTAGTCGAACAGGTAGCCAAAGCTCCCCAACCAACCCCAACACCTAGTCAAGAACCGACAGTGTCGGATATTGACACCCAAGTAGAACCTGTTAAGCATGACCCATCGACATTCCAATCGGCATTCGGTGAAGGTACTGAAAGTTTCACAGGGACCAAACAGGCTGACACCAAAGGCATGGAAGACTTTGCCCGTGATGAAGGTTTACCTATGGCTGGTGCATTAGCATTAACAGCCCTCACAGTAGGCACAGGCGGCATGGCTGGCGTAGCAATCGCTATGGGTAGTGCTGCTATTGGTGGCTTTGCAGGAGAAGCAATCGAGCAAACCTTAAAGTTTGGTGAAGTTCTACCTTATGGAGCCCAAGAGAAACCTGCTAAAGACGGATATGAAATCGCTGAACGTGCAGCATGGCAAGGTGGTGAAGAAGCCTTGTATACGCTGGTTCCTGAATTACTAGTCCGTGGCGGTAGTGCTGCTGTAAAAGGAATGTTCCTACGAGAACAAGCCACAGTGAACACTAAGTTTCACACAGATTACCTAAGCGTCTTGGATGACGAAGCGGTCGCCTCAGGCACAGCCGTGCTTAAAGATGGTGTCGCTCAGGCTCCAAGGAAACTATCGGATGTCGTGGGTGCTAAGGTACTTTCACTATTAGAGACAGTGGGACGTGAGTCTTTCTTCGCTGGTAGAGGTATTCGTGGTTTAGAAGCTGAACAGAAAGGATTAGTTAAGAGTGCGATTCATCGTAAACTTGATGAAGTTTCAGGCTTCGGTACTCGCCACACTGATGGATTAGTGGATGCAGCTACAGAACTTAACACATTAGGCGTTGCTTCAGTAATCGACCAAACCTTAAACAAGGTAAGCCGGGTTCAACGAGCAGCCGCTGGTAAGATTTATGGTGATATCACACAAGCTTTAGATGATGCAGGACAAGAAGGTTTTAACGCTTTCACTGTAGACACTAAATCATTGTTAGACTTCGCTGATAAGCGTCAACGTAAAACCTTAATTGGTGGTGATGTTAAAGAGCTAGATGCAATCTTTGCACTACCTGAAACTGCCACTGTAGAAGAAGCCTTTGAAACCCTGAAGTCCCTTAAGTCAATGTCACGTGACCTTGGTAAAGGCATGGCAGACAACGCATCGAATCGTAAGAGTGTCGTTGACACCGCCGCATCTATTCTTCGTAAAGAGTTAGATACAGCGTTAGATGCAGCAGAGACAGCAGGAATGAATGTCAACGGGGAATCCATCAAGGACCTCATGGCTGAAGCTGATGGTATCTGGAAACAGAATGCCGAAGACTTCCAGAATGACTTCATCAAAAGCATCTTGAAGCAAACGGATGCACTGAATGGTTCACCAGAACGCCTAGCGGCACACTTCTTAAAGAGTGAGAACTCAGCAAAGTCTATCGTCAAGATTCTTGATGATGCAGACCTTGCTATTAAGAACGGTGAAACTGGATTCGGTGCAGAAGAAATCGCAGCAGCACGTAGCGCTATCAAAGGCACAGTGATGCACGACATCTTTAACCCAATGGATAGTGTACGTGGGCGCATCACCGCACCTCGTTATCAAGCATTGGAAGGTAACAAAGAAACATTGAAGCGCCTGTTTGGGTCTGATGATTACGAACATATGGTAGCCTTGGCTAACGCATTCTCTAAAGTAAATGGTGAAACGTCTAAGAACGTCCTAGCCTTTGCACAAGGTGCGCGTGAATCAGGTAGCCTAATCAAAGCCGCTGAATCAATGATTGACATGGCGAAAGCTCCGGGAACCCAAGGAGCCGCAGCGTTCCTTACTCAAGGTTGGAGTTTAGCCGCAATGTGGGCTATCGCAGCCACAGCATCAAAAGGAGCTACATCGTCTGGTCGCTTCATTCTAAACATGGGTAAGTTAGTAGATGATACTTATAGCCCTACAGCAAAACGTAACATTCTGCGTGAGGTGGTCCACACCGTCCAGCGTAGCGTAACGGCAAGTGATGGGGCTATGTCTCCTGAGCAACGTAAACGCTTAACTGAAGAGTTTGACGACGATAAGGAATTCTCTCGTAACGCGCAGAAATCTAATTAACTTAAAAGCCACGGAGGGCTAACCCTGAAGGAAACACAATGTTAGAACTATTAGGAACCCTAGGAACCCTAGGTTGGTTCGAGCTAACCGCCGCAGGGTTATCAATTTTAGCAGTAGTTGGAGGACTTATGAATAGAGCATTCTTGAAGCCTTTAAAAGAAGAGATTGACGACCTTAAAGGAACACAAGATGAACATGATACTAGATTACGCCAAGTAGAAAAGACACAAGCGGAACATGGAGTTGAAATCTCCACCGTCAAGGAAGTAGCAATGAAACTGGTGGACAGAATGGATAAAATTCTCGACCGCTTTACATCTAAAGATGATTAACTTTTAACAACGACCCCTAACTCTATATGAGCTAGGGGTTTTATTTTAATCTCGGATAAACTTCTTTAGGAACTTGTCTGGATGTCGAGCCCAAATGCGCCCTGTCATATCCACATACACCACACGATACTTGAAGTCTCCCTCATCATCCCCATAGAGATTCCCGGTGAATAACACACGGTAGGAAGTAAGCTTTCTGTGATGTGTCCAAATGCTCCCATTAGGAATCTTGGGGTGTTCATTTGTTATCATTATAGGAATCTCCGTTTAGTTACACGGTCCACATAGATTTGGGCAGACTTCATTAATTCTTGATATGTGACATCCTCCCCAGTTTCAAAGGTTTTACCTAGGACCACTCGGGCATACTGGTCATTAGTGAATTGGATGACGTTATCCTTCTTACGGCTTCCATGATACTGCTCATGGTAGAATCCCCATAGGTTATAATGGTCGTCTTCCTCGTCCCAACGAGCATACCATGCACCATTTAGAATGAACCAACAGTTATCCACTTGGGCATCCCTAGGAAACCAGTAAGCTATCCTAACGTCTGACTCACGATAGAATGACACAGTATCAATACAATACTTATCACGCTCGTCCTGTTTCTCCCAGAGGTCCTGAACTTTACCATCACGAACCACTACACGATAAACTCTAGCTGTCCCATGGAAACCCCTAAGGGTCTCCTTGGTCATTTCGGATGTGGCAGCGTATCTAGCCAACAGTAAAACCCTCCACATAAACATCCCACACGCCGCATATCCATATGGCGACAAAGATTGGCAAACCAATAAACGCGGC
>Ga0209344_10004600_pt1 | contig 12541 bp, 12 predicted proteins | sample Cruoilmetagenom6_FD_187293 | JGI IMG/M metagenome (GOLD analysis project Ga0209344, IMG submission 187293) | Oil polluted marine microbial communities from Coal Oil Point, Santa Barbara, California, USA - Santa Barbara Oil Seep Sample 6 (SPAdes)... | ecosystem: Environmental > Aquatic > Marine...
GGCTCGGGAATAATTACTTCAATTTTTTGCCCTGACAGTAAGTCTATTTCAACCGGTAAACTGACCAACACTTTAAACAGTTGTGATGCCGGATTGGCTGACCGGCTGATTTCTTTCACAGTCACCTGAAATTTTTGTTGCTTCACAAAGGCACCTAAAATCTGATTTACTGCCAGGTGTCTGATTAAATCATTACTGAGGAACAGCGGTGCTTCAAAAGCATGTGAGCCACTGAGTGTAATGACCGCCTGTCCCGCCTGAACCATGGTACCGGGTTTTATTAGAATATCAGCCACTTCACCGGAAAATGGGGCCGTTAGGGTGCTTTCATTAAAGTTATTTTTGGCCGCTTTAAGTTGCGCGTTTAAGGAATCTTGTTTGGATAGTAATTGTGAGACTTGGCTTTGTAATCGATCCAATTGGTTTTGACTGATGGCTTGAATGTCTGACAATGATTGATTGCGCTGTAATTCTGATTGGGTTTGTATCAGTTCAGCTTGGTTGGCTGTAATTTGAGCTTCAATGCGGTCGATTTGGGGTTGCAGAACGGGGTTGTATAGGCTCAGTAAATTATCACCCAGTTTAACCTGTTGACCGATTTCAACCCATTGATCTGATAGCCGGCCACTGACTTGAAATGCCAGTTGTGCCTGTTCTTGCGATTGTACGAAGGCACTTATCAGGTGTTGTTTTTGATAAGTTTTTGGACTAATTTCTTCATTAACAACAGGGTCATCTTGGCCTGTTGTTTGGTTGTTTTTGTCCTTGTCACATCCGGATAAAAGGACCAGTACAAACAATCCAACCAGCATGAGTGTTTTTATCTTGATATGCGGAGATTTATATGAAAACTGAGCTCTGTTCATGGTTTAATGCCTGCCATCAGTAATTCGATAAAGTGATTAATAAAGGTATCATCATCTTGGTAAAGTCCTTCATCCCATTTTTCAAACCGACAACGTGCAACAAAATATTGGTTGATACCGGTTATAAAGGTCATAATTAATACCGTCGGATTAATGCTGTCACGAATTAGACCTTGTCGTTGCGCGCTTTGAATTAAAAATTCCGCTTGTTTAATGAGTGGTTTATCCAAGTCGCCACAACTGTCATCGTTGTCTAAATGGGCATAACTAAAAAACCGAGCGACCAGTGGATTTTGTTTAATGAAGTTAAAATAATTTCGGACAGACTTTTCAATTAAATCCAGTGGATTTGTTTCTTGTTCAAATAAGATTTCCTGAGTTTCAGCGTATTGATCAAAATAATAATGTTTAACCTCATCCCAGAGCTGTTCTTTATTGCCAAAATGGTGAAATATCAAACTTTTGGTGACTTGGGATTGTTCCGCAATCATGGCAACCGAGACATGGGCAAAACCATGTTCTGCAAATAATGTCAGGGCAGTGGTTAATATGGCTTCTTTTTTGGTAATTAAATTCATAAGGGCAAATTGTATCGTTGACTGACCGGTCGGTCAATGTCTTTATGTGATCATTTTTGCCTGTGCTGATTTATATGTGGGTTATACTGCTAATTTTATTGTGAGAAATGTCAATCATGCGAATTAGATATCTATGTATCTTTTTTATGGTGGCAATAATGGGGATCGCAGATGCCGCCAGCTTTTACCTGATTCGTCACGCAGAAAAACAAACGGGTGATGACCCTGAATTAACCGTCCAGGGGCAACAGCGCGCACAACGTATCGCTCATTTATTGAGCTTGACAAACTCTGATGCAATTTATAGTACAAACTATCAAAGAACCCGTCAAACTGCTGAGCCGATTGCTCAAGTCAAAAGTTTAACGGTGCAACATTACAATCCAAAGGAGTTAAAGCAATTTGCGCATAAGCTACTCAGCGATAATAAGGATGCTGTGATTGTCGGTCACAGTAATACCACACCGCAATTGGTGCGATTATTATCCGGACAGTCGGTGCCGGATATGGATGAACAGACCTATTATAAAATTTATCAGGTGGTGACCTTTCCGGACGTTGAAGGTCAACCGGCTGTGGTCAATGTATTGAATAGCGATTAATAAAGTTGTTTTCCTGGTTCTACAGACCATTTTAATCATTTCGGGGCATCAGGTCGTTAACGTTTCTTTTTTAATTTTTGCAGCGCTCTGCGTTCTCGACTGGAAGGACGCCCATCAGGTTTTGGCGTTGAATGGTATTGCAGTTTATTGAGTAATTGATGCGCTTCACGGGCTTTCTGGCTGGCTTCGGTTTCTGCATAGAGCGTTTGAGCCACTTTGGCCGGGCCCCGCTGTTCTGATAATTCCAGCACATCGATGATCCAATGTTCCTGGCCTTTTTTGATGCTCACCTGATCACCCACCTCGATGGTTCTGGCCGGTTTGCTGCGCTGACCATTGACCTTTATTTTACCTTGCTCAATTTTTTTCTTAGCCAAAGAGCGGGTTTTATAAAACCGGGCCGCCCACAGCCATTTATCAATTCTAACCATGATTATATTTTATCATGAGTCGGTAAAAGTTAATGTCAGCATAAGCCGCTTATTCATAAATCTTTTTTCGGTGGTATAAACAAGTTACCGGCCAGCAGCCCGACGGAGATGGCGACCGCCACCAGGGCGGCGCTGAAGGCAGCTTGTATACCGGTGATGGTGTCTTGGGTGTACATGGCGGTGAGTGAATTAAAACCCATGCTACCGGGAACCAGTAAAATAATGCCGGGAATTTGCATCAGTGAGGCCGGGTTATCGGTGATCCGGGAATAGAGGTTACCGGCAGTGGCAATCAGTACCGCTGTGGCCAGTGAAATAAAAGGTTGATCAAGCCACAGTTTGAACAGTTGTGAGCCGGTGTAGGCCAGTACAATGGATAAAAATATCCAAAAGACATCGGCCAATCGGGCTTTAAAAATAACCGAGAAAGCCAAAGAAGTGATTACGATGGCCAGGTAGCGGAACCAATCCGGTGTGGGTGGATTCAACGTAAACGGATCGTCACCGAAAAGTTTGTGGCCAATCAGGTAACCCAAAGCCAAACCAAATGACAGCAGAAACAAAACCGTGACCGCACCGGCCAGACGGCCACTGCCTGAGACCAAATGGTCGGTCGATAATTCACGCATGGCGATGGTAATGCCTAAACCGGGAATCAGTACAATGAGTCCGGATAAGGCCACCAAAACATAATTAATTCCACTACTGTAGTAATGAATCATTATGGCTAAAAATCCCACCACCATAGCGGCAAATGGAACAACCACATGGGCCAAATGAAAATACTTTTCACCTGTTTTTGCCACAATGCCGGTGACTGTACCTAAACAAAATGCCGCGATAACATCCAACCAACTACCGGCAAATAAAGTGGAAAAACCGGCACCAACAATGCCATAAGCCAAAACAAATAACCAGCCCGGGAATTCCGATTCATAGTCTTTAATGTGGCGAATGGTTTCGATGGCGGTGTCAATGTTTATGACATTATTTTCCAAATCATTAATCACACTGTTCAGTCGTTGCAAAGTACCTAAGCTAATTTCACCGACCGAGGTTTTAACCATATAGGTTCGTTGGGCACCTTCTTCACCGATGCTGGCGATAATGGCAGTGGGGAAAGCCACAAATTGACCGCTGAAATTAAATTTTTCTAAAATCACCTGCATATATGCTTCCAGGCGGTGCGACGGGGTGCCGGCTTCCGCAAAAGCCTTGCTGATACTGAGCAGCATGGTGGCTTGTTTTTGGCGAATTTTCCTTTTTTCAGAAACCATGTCAGGGTCAATAATTCAAAAATGCTATATTAACCTGAATATTTGCTATCACCAATAAGCAATCAGGAGATTTTCCTTTAATACTTGGTTTTATACCAAAAAACGCTACAATTCATGTTTTGTATCTATTCTTGTGTATATGACGGTCTATAATTTCTCAGCCGGTCCGGCTTCTTTGCCTGCAGATGTTAAACGGCAACTTAAAAATGAATTGGATAATTGGCGCGGTACCGGCACCTCGGTGATGGAAGTCTCACATCGCAGCCCTGAGTTCAAAGCGTTGATGGCGGATAATGAAGCCTTATTGCGATCCTTGCTCAATATCAGTGATGATTATGCGGTGTTGATGGTGCCCGGTGGTGCCCGTTTGCAATATGCGATGTTACCGATGAATTTATCCGCACCCGATCGAACAACAGTTTATCATGTGAATGGTTATTGGGGCTTTCTGGCGTATCAGGAAGCACAAAAGTTTTCTAAGGTACAAACCACCACCGAACCACCCGCAGCGCCGTATCAACCACAGCACAGTTTAGGTGAATATCGAGCCAGTGACATTTCTGCTGATGCGGATTATTTTCATTACACCAGTAACGAAACCTTAGAAGGTATTCAATGGCATCAATTACCCGACAGTAACGGTTTGCCATTATGCTGTGACATGACGTCGGATTTGATGACCCGTCAAGTCAACATTGATGACTTTGGCATGATATATGCCAGTGCCCAGAAAAACTTAGGCATTGCCGGTTTAACGCTGGTCATTATTCGCAAGGATTTAATCGGTCGACATACCAATAATGTACCGACATTAATGGATTATGCCACCTTTGAACAACACAATTCTGCTTATAACACACCGCCGACCTTTGTTTGGTATATGATGTATTTGGTGTTGCAATGGTACCAACAACAAGGTGGTATTCAAGCGCTACAAAGTATCAATCAAGCCAAAGCCAATAAGCTTTATGATTTTATTGATAACAGTGATTTTTATTCCAATCGCGTTGAGCCGGCCATTCGTTCTGAAGTGAATGTGCCTTTTTGGTTGGCAGATAATAGCCTTAATGAACAGTTTTTAACGGCGAGTAGTGCGGCCGGTTTAAAAGCGTTGAAAGGCCATAAGGCGGTGGGTGGTATGCGTGCCAGTATATACAATGCGGTGCCGATGGCCGGGGTTGACGCACTTATTAAATTCATGCACAATTTTGAGAAACAACATGCTTAAAATCGGTCAAACCAATCACTTAACCATTCAAAAACTGATGACCACCGGCGCACAACTGGTGAGTGATCATGAACACACAGTTTTTTTACCGGCTAAATTTGTGACAGAGTCCATGAACGAAGGTGATGAAATTTCGGTGTTTATTTATTTGGATAAAGATGATCAGCCGGTCGCCACCACTGAACAGCCGCTGGTTGAAGTCGGCGGTTGCGCCTTTTTAACCGTGGTTGATGTCAACAAAATGGGTGCTTTTTTGGACTGGGGATTGCCGAAAGATTTGCTATTGCCTTTTGGTGAGCAAAAACGCCGCTTACAACCGGGTAACAAACAAGGTGTGTATGTTTATATCGACAAAGCCTCAAAACGGATTACCGCGAGTAGTCGATTAAATAAGTTTTTACCCGAAATAAATACCCCATTTAAAGGCGGTGAAGAGGTTGAGTTGTTCTTTTGGGGCAAAAGTGAGTTGGGTTTTAAGGCGGTGATTAATAACCGGTATTTAGGCTTATTACACCATCAGGATGATTATGAAAATGTGCGGGTGGGTGAGAAACGATCGGGTTTTATTAAGTCCATCAGCCCCGAAGGTAAAATTAATCTGGCTTTGCATTTACCCAATAAAGAACAATTAGGCGACCTGTCTGAACAGATTTATGCCGATTTAAAAGCCCATGGTGGCGAGTCAACATTAACCGATAAAAGCAGTCCAGAAGCCATCAAAGCCAAATGGCAGGTGAGTAAAGGCAGTTATAAAAAGGCTTTGGGTAAACTCTATAAACAACGCAAAATAAGCCTGTCTGCAGATTTAATCAAGATTGTTGATTGACCCGATACGTTCTTATCAGCCATTGAATTAAAATCCAGATATAAGCCAGTGACCAGGCACTGACCGAAGCAATTAAATAGGTATTTCGAGGGCTTGAATAATCAGCACAAATACGTGCCACTACCGCAGCGATCAGTAACAGTATTGACGGATAAAAAACAGTGGCCGGAAAATGTCGTTTGGGCATCAAGTATTTGAGCATGACCATGGATGATAAAGTGCCGATGGCGCCCATGGTGATGACATGGATAAAGGCCGGATAATATCGGCCAATCGCCAACGAATAGGCCAGCAGTAAACTGCCGCTAATCAACCACATATAACCTAAGCTTAAACCCATTAAATCACTGCGCCGCCAACAACGCCAAAACTGCCAGCGTAACAGACGAATCAACAGTAATCCGGCCAAAAATAACAGTAAAAAAGCCGCAATTATTCGGCTGCTTGGGTGCACAAGTAACACCGAGGCCGCCGGTGGAAGCATTAAGATGGCCGCTTCAATACGTGGTTGAACCCGGGCTTTTAAAATAGTATTTTGTTGCTGTAATTCACCGGCAAAAGCCGGCGCCAACATCCGTCCGGCAATAAAGGACATCAGCATAATCAGCAGCACCAACAAACTCTGCATTAATGCTTGTGGATTAAGGGGCCAGGCCATCAATGACAACAATAACCAGCCTAAGGGAAAGCAGAATAAAGCCACCAATAAGGGCGCGATGACTTTGTTGCGCCATTTTTTGGCCACTAAATAGCGTGGTGCAATATATCGGACCACCCACAGCGCGAATGCCACATTCAACAGCTCGGCCAAGAGTGAACCCGGTGACGTTAAAAAAACCACACGCGCTGTCAACCACAGTACCAGCATCAGCCACATTTTAAGCGGTGACAGTTTGCCCAAAGTGTAGCCACAAATCAGAGCCAGTACAAAGCCAAAGAACATTTCATGGGCATGACCCAAGCCGATTAACGCATCGCTCCAGGGTGTCAGTCCCATGCGTGCAGTCTGTGATAACAGTGATAAAATAATGGCTGCCAGACATGCAGCCGGGAAAAATAAATCCTGAGATTTAATTGTTCGGGGTTTTTGAATGGGTGCTTTGGTCATTCTGACATGGGCAGTGTAAGTTTATTTTCGTATAATAGACTGCCCGAATCTCGTTTTCCATCATTGCCCATAAATCGCCATGTTTAAAATCCATAAACTTGACCCCCATCAATTGTTTCGAATCGTAGGAATTTTGATATTATGATGCGTTTACCACAGGCTAAATGGTTTTACTGGTTGGTTGCCATAGTGGCCTTGGCGTTGGGCTTAATTGGTGTGGTATTGCCTTTATTGCCGACCACACCGTTTCTGATTGTGGCGTTGTGGGCAGCCAGTCGATGTTCACCACGATTGGCCCATTGGTTAGAGAATCATCCCAGATTGGGGGCGGTTTTACGCAATTGGCGTGATCACCGTGCCATTCCAACCACCGGCAAAATCCTGGCTTGTTTAATGATGACCATCAGTTTTGTGGTGGTTTGGTATCGAGGTGCTTCGACCACGGTGTTGATTATTGTTTTTGTCGTAATTATCACTTTAATGGCTTACATCCTGAGTAAGCCATCCAAGTGAAATAACAATTATTTCGGTTCTAATCGAATGGCACCGTCCAAGCGAATAACGGAACCATTTAAATAGGTGTTTTCAATAATATGCGCAGCGGTATGTGCGAATTCCGCCGGTGTGCCTAAACGTTTAGGGAAAGGCACCGACTCGCCCAAAGCTTTTTTGATGTCGTCAGGCATGCCTGAAACCATCGGGGTCATAAAGACGCCCGGTGCAATGGTCATCACCCGAATTCCGAAGCGGGTAAATTCCCGCGCCATCGGTAAAGTCATGCCGACAATACCGCCTTTGGAAGCAGAATAAGCGGCCTGGCCAATTTGACCTTCATAAGCAGCCACTGAAGCAGTGTTAATAATAACGCCCCGTTGATTATCCTCATCAACCGGATTATTTTGCATCAATTGAGCTGCGGCTTTCGAGACATTAAAGCTGCCCACCAAATTAATCTGAATCGCTTTATTAAAATAATCCAGTGCCATCGGCGCTTCACGGCCCAGGACACGGCCGGCTGATAGTACGCCGGCGCAGTTAATCACCACATTTAAGCCACCCATCTGCTCATGGGCTTGTTGACAGGCTTGTTCAATGGCAGCCTCATTGCTGACATCAGCAGCCACAAAAAAGGCCCGTTCCGTGTGTAATTGTTGCTGCTGCGATTGACCCACGTCTTCATTAATATCGATTAAGGTGACCTGGCCGCCCGTATCGATAATGTGTTGGGCACAGGCCAGTCCGAGGCCGGATGCGCCGCCTGTTATCAGGGCTTTAACTTGATTTATTTTCATAGTATTTAACGTTTAATGTGTTGGAGTTTTAGTTTGCTGGGTTAAAGGGCGCATTAAATAACATAAACAGTCCAGACGAATGGCCTGAATGCTCAAGGTAATCATGGCCGGCATCACAGATTGTTTTAAGCATAATTTTTGCTCATTTATGTAAAAGTACTGATCAGTTATGTCATGATCTAATTGATCGGTTACGGTTATCGGCATCTGTACTGATTGTAAATGTCCAAATTGCGTGCCTGCATCCAGTTGATGGAAATTATGATAGTCCAAATCATCGGGAATTTCAAAGTCCACCAGCTCTTCAGTTTGACCTTGAATGCCGATGGTGATGGCTTTCTTAACTTTAACCACGGCAAATATGTTCATGACTTGTTGATTTTCACTTACTCCCGGGATTTGATTCAAATCGGTCAGCTGGCAGAGGTTTTTCAAAAAGGTGAGGGTTTGCTCAATACCATCAGCGGTGCCACTCATGCCACATTCAATGGTAATGGCGGGACAAAACTCAGCAAAGGCGCCCGACTGAATACCGTCGGGACTGGTGATGTGAATAATGGTTTGGGAAAACATTGAGGCTAAATTAATGTGTTCTTTTTTGATGGCGTTTATACCGGCGTAATGGGGATTGCGGCCGGTGTTATTATGAATATCAACACTGGCCAGCGGCTTTTGTTGTTGTACAAATTGAGTTATCTCAGCCATTTTTTTAGCCACCAGATGGTGATTGGGCCGAATACCCGGCCAGCAGCGATTAAAATCGACGCCACCTTCTAATTGTCGCACATTGTCTTTAGCCGCTTGGATGTTACCAAATAAAAGTATCAAACTTCTGGGTAAGTTAGGCAGATGTTGCTTCAGAAATACACGTAAAGCATCCCAGCCGGTGGTTTCATTGCCATGTTGTAAAATTGAAATAAAAATCGGTCTTTTGATTTTGCCATTGAGGTTTACCAGTGTCAGGTCGTCAACAAATTGATGTAGTTGGCTGGCTTGGACATCCAATATCCCATGGGGCAATTCTGACAGCATCTGAGGCATAAAAACCGAGCTCTTTAAATAATAAACGGGATAAGGTACAACTTCGGTGAAAAAATTGGAACCCCCTGCTTGATTTTTTTTCAGTTCGGACTCAAAATTACTGGGATTTTTTAGCAAACTGTAATGCCATGATTGAATGTTTTAATCTCAGTAAAGATTTTAGTGACGTTAAAGCGGTGGATGATTTAAGTTTTACCGCTCACAAAGGTCAGGTCTTGGGTTTTTTGGGTCCTAATGGCGCCGGCAAATCCACCACCATGAAAATGATTACCGGTTTCTTACCACCTACCAACGGACAAATTAAAGTCTGTGGTATTGACCTGGCGGAAGACCCATTGGCGGTTAAAAATAAAATTGGCTATTTACCCGAAGGGGCGCCCAGTTACCATGAAATGAAAGTGGGGCCTTTTTTACAGTTTATTGCGCGGATGCGTAATATTCCTGTCGCGCAGCAACAAGGTGCTGTTGACTCAGTGGTGGCACGTCTTAATCTGAATCATGTCTATTATCAAAAGATTGACACCCTGTCCAAAGGATTTAAGCGCAGGGTGGGGCTGGCGCAAGCCATAATTCATGACCCGGAAGTTCTCATCATGGACGAACCCACCGATGGTTTGGATCCCAATCAAAAACACCAGGTGCGTGAACTCATCACCACCATGTCTAAAAATAAAACCATCATATTATCGACCCATATCCTCGAAGAGGTACATGCGGTTTGTGATCGAGCCATCATTATCGCCAAAGGCGCCATTGTTGCTGATAACACCCCAACAGAAATGGAGAGCATGTCCCGTTATCACCATGCGGTTAGTTTTGTGGCAGATTTGGATACTATTTTGTTAAATAAAATCAAAGATTTAGATTGTGTTCGTGATGTGACCTATAACGCCAGATTAAAAGAAACCACAGTGTTTCCAACACAAGGCTTGTTTATTTTTGATGAAGTCAGTGGGTTGCTGAAACAGCAGGGTATTCAAGTGACCAGTCTTAAAATGGAAGCAGGCCGATTGGACGAGGTGTTTAGAAACATTACCCAGCCGGCACAAAACCAGGAGGTTCAACAATGAACCATGTCAGCGCCATTATTCGTAGAGAATTACAAAGTTACTTCGCCACCCCTATTGCCTATGTCTTTATTGTGATCTTTTTAGTGATGAGTGGGGTATTTGCTTTTTATTTTGGTCGTTTGTATGAACGTGGCCAGGCAGATTTATTACCTTTTTTTAATTACCACCCGTGGTTGTACTTGTTCTTGGTGCCGGCCGTGGCCATGCGTATATGGTCAGAAGAGCGTAACAGCGGCAACATAGAACTGTTAATGACTTTACCGGTTAAGCGCTTAACCTGGGTTGTGGGAAAATTTTTAGCGGCCTGGTTGTTTGTTGGTCTGGCGTTATTGTTGACCTTTCCGATTGTGATATCCATTAACTATTTAGGTAATCCTGATAATGGGGTCATTATCGCCAGCTATTTAGGTTCCTTTTTATTGGCTGGTGCTTTTTTAGCCATTGGTAGTTGTTTATCGGCGGCCACTAAAAATCAAGTGATTGCCTTTATTTTAACGGTGGTTATATGCTTTTTATTCTTGTTGTCAGGCTTTCCGATGGTGCTGGCATTCTTTAAGCTATTCTTACCACAGTTTATGGTGGATGTGGTGGCTTCCACCAGCTTCTTAAGTCATTATGCGTCAATTACCAAAGGGGTGCTGGATTTGGGCGACCTGGGTTATTTTGCGCTGACTATTTGTATTTGGTTATATGCCACTGTGTTGGTGGTTGAGATGAAAAAAGGAGATTGATGATGAAAAGAAACCGACATCGATTACAACTCATTGTCTTGGCCGTTATTTTTTTACTGACATCCGTTATTATCAGCGAAAGCGGTGTGTTCTCACGGTTGCGGCTTGATCTAACTGAAAATAATATGTTTACCCTCAGCCAGGGTACTGAAAATATTGTCAATAACATCGAAGAACAAGTGCATCTGCGTTTGTTCTATTCAGAGCAGGCGGCTCAGGATTTACCGATGTTACGAACTTATTTTCAACGGGTGAAAGACTTTTTAGAGGAATTATCCCGATTTGGCGGCGCAAAGTTAAAGCTCAGCATCATAGACCCGGTTTCTTTTTCTGAGGAAGAAGACCAGGCCTCCCAGTTTGGATTACAAGCCTTGCCAGTGGGTGAGGGGGGTGAGAATGTGTTTTTTGGAATTGCCGCTACTAATGCCATGGATAACCTCGGTGTTATACCTTTTTTACAACCGGAACGAGAACCCTATTTAGAATATGATTTGGCTGAGTTAATATATAACCTCAATCACCCACAAAAACCAACCATTGGGGTGATGTCAGCTGAACCTATGCTGGCTCAAGAGCAATCTGCCCCAGGCATGCCATCGCAAGAACAAATTGTATTCACTCAATTAAAAGAAATGTACACGGTTAAGTCTGTGGATTTGACGCAGTCGGAATTATCGGCCATAGATTTATTGGTGCTGGTACATCCACAGGATTTGGCTGAGAGTACACTGTTCTCAATTGATCAATATGTGATGGGCGGTGGACGTTTGTTGGTATTTGTAGACCCCATGAATCAAACCCAGGAAGTGCCTGTAGATCCACAAAACCCGATGGCACAGTTTCAGGCTAACCGCTCGTCTGATTTGGCTCGTTTGTTTGATGCCTGGGGCGTTGAATATGACCCGACTCAGGTTGTTTTGGATAACACATCTGCGTTAACGATTCAGTCGAATCAAGGCCAGACCATACGCCATCTGGGTATTAATTCATGGGATAATGATAATCTGAGTGATGACATTGTTAATTTTGAATTATCTAAGATTCATACCGCATTGGCCGGCTATTTTAAAGCCGATGTTGGCCACTTAACCCCATTAATAACCAGTAATGCCGATTCAATGTCTGTAAAAATTGATCCCTTTAGTATGCTTTTCAACCCGGCGGCTTTATTTCAACAGTATCAGGCTGATGACAACAGTTATGTGATTGCGGCCCGTTTAAATGGTCCCATTCAATCTGCTTTTGCTGCTGGCTTAGGTGGCACAGCTGCTGAAGACGTGGTTTCTCAACAGGATAATCCTCGTGTTGTGTTGGTGGCTGATGTGGATATGTTGTATGACCGTTTATGGGTTCAGGCTCAAAATTTCTTTGGTCGACAAGTTTTTTCACCCTTTGCGGATAATGGCCATTTTGTTAATAACTTAGCAGATAATTTATCCGGCAGTGAAGATTTGATTAAGGTTCGGGCGCGTGGTTCATCTCATCGACCCT
>Ga0209344_10004601_pt1 | contig 12535 bp, 7 predicted proteins | sample Cruoilmetagenom6_FD_187293 | JGI IMG/M metagenome (GOLD analysis project Ga0209344, IMG submission 187293) | Oil polluted marine microbial communities from Coal Oil Point, Santa Barbara, California, USA - Santa Barbara Oil Seep Sample 6 (SPAdes)... | ecosystem: Environmental > Aquatic > Marine >...
CCTACATTGCTTTTGAATATCACCTTCCAGTACGGAATAACGATATTTGGTACTCCAAACTATGTGAACTGTCAAGCGCGAAACCATATGTCCATTTACTCTTTGTTCTGCCATATAACAAAGGTAATTTTTTTAGAAGCTAAAGCGAGATGCACTAAAGCGCATAGTTTTAACTAAATTTGAGACCAATAAAAAAAGGGACAGCTAGTTTTACCTTAAACTGTTCCTTCTAAAATCACTATTTGCTAATCAATATTCTCTTGCTCCATTGCGTATAGCAAATAAGGAATATTATAAGCATGTGTCCATCCAAAAACTCGCAGACCTTGATTTGTTTGCCAATTGGTGAATCTCTTTTTACTATTTGGCAGATTAGATATTTCTAACAAATCAGCACTATACTCTTTTGTATTATTATATTCATCAGATGATTTTTTCAACTCACCTATCTTCAAATATTCAGCCCGTGCCAATGCCTCGTCTAAATACCCTCTTTCTCCACTAATTTCATATCCAAGAACCAATGGATAAATAGTTGCCAAATAAGATTCCATTTCATGATTTAATGGTGGAACATCTCTAACCCATCTAGCATGTTCTAACAACGCTTTTCTGACTTTTTCATCACCAGTTATTTGCTGGTATTTATATAAGCCTTGGGCAACATATGTTTGGCTATAGCCATATCTATCTAACAACAAATTACCCCCTTGTCTTTCTTGAAACTCAAGCATTAAACTTACACGTTCATCTAATTCTTTCTTATACTTATCGAGTTTGGTGGCATCATATAATTCTACCAAATTAAGTACAGACAAATACAACCTTCTACCTCTTAAATCGTGATCTCCCCAAATTCTATTTAAATAAGTATCACCGGTCATTTTTGCAACTTCAAGTGCTCTATGATCTGCAGAAATATAATACGAAGCAATCCAACCTTGGATCCAAACATGAGCACTTAATAACGCATACCAATGTTCATTTGCATGTCTTCTTCCAATACCTAAATATGGGGTAGATTCTGGTTCTTTTTGATAATTCCAAAAATCTATTGCATCGTTAATTTCACCATAATAGGTTCTTTTCTTAGGCCAATGAACATTATCTACATCCATTGTATGTCTACTCATGGATTGTGCAAGATTGAAGTATTTTGGATCACCTGTTCTCATAAAGTTAGTCCAAAACATAAAATCTACAGTAGGCTCATTATTTGTCCATTGTACCCAACGATCATTGAAAAAATAACTTTTACCATCACCATAATTAAACATACCATACCACGGCTCATGCTTTTGGTTATAAGCCCACCAATCATATCTATATTGTAATGCATTTTCAAATTCAGGATGTTTGGTAGACTTTGGTGCCATATTACCATAAACTTTTGAATTCGAATACCATTCTGGTGATGCATGTGCCACAGGACTATCTAAAACATAGTCCATTTTCTGACCCACCTCGTCTGTGTCTACATTATCATGAAAATAATAAATGAATTCAGTTGTCTTAGTAATACCTTGAGCAAAATTGGCTAACATACCACCATCAGGTTCTGTGTTATGTCTAGCGAAATTCATTGGTCCGTTTTCTAACGGCCAAATACTACCAGTTAAAGATTTTGTAATAGGATTAACTTGAACACCTTTTGGATATTCTTTTAGGAAATTTTTGATACCAACACCAACACCTCGTTTTGTATCTGCTATATTAATCCAACCCTTCGCTCTTTGACTTTTTGTGATATTTTCATCACCGTCAGAAATAGTTGCCTCAAAATTATAATCTTTCTTTTCTTCTTCATTTCCGTCTTTTTTAAATCCGTTAACATACAAGCTTCTTAAACTTGTACTTTTAACTCTCTCAGGACCTTGTTGTAATAATTTTACAACGTTCTTATCATTTGATTTTATTTCTTGAATACTCAGTTTAGCATCATCATCTTGCCAACTACCTTCCATCAGAGGAATAGAAATATTTACGTTATCACTTAAGTGATATTTTAATTGAATACCACTTGCTGCTATTTCATCATTAGGTTGTGTCCATCCAATATCTTCTACAGTATCTTCTGATAGAATATTTTCATCTTGCGTTGCAATATTGTAATGTTCGCCCTCTACAATTTTATGTTTGTCAGGTATACCGGTATAGGTTAATGTGTGTAGTACTTTTACATAGCTTTTACCAGCATATACATGCAACCACATTGTGAAAGGTGAAATATTATTATCTTTTCTGTTATAAGTATAAGTACCTTCAATTCTAAATATATTATGCATTGGTCCAGAACCTTTCTCCCTAAATACTTCGTGGATTACCGCTTTTGATTTATCAATACCAGCATCATCTAAAATATCTAAAAATGACCCTCTATTCTCACCTTGAGAAGAACCTATAAGTTCCGTTTCTTCAAATTCACCATTAGCATTGGAATCTAAAAAAACTTCATCTAGAAATCCATTACCCATTTTATGTATGGCAAAAGAAAGAGGGCCTGTATTCACATCGATTCCCCCTTGTGGCCTCATATTATTTGTTGATACAATTTTTTCTTTAGATTTAATAGGTATAATATTTTCTCCGTATTCTAAAGTATACTCGGTTCCTTCCTCAGAAAAGAAGAATACCCAAGCCCATTTTATACTATCATCTAATGGACCCCAATTAGCAACTTCTGTAGTCTGGCATGGAATCTCAACCCCATCTGAAGTCATTAAACGTAAATGATCCACAGATTTAAGTTCTCCTTTTGGAAAAGGGATTCCTAAAGTAACAGGTGCTCCTACTTTATTATTCTCAACTGTGATATTAATCTGTTTACCAAAAGCAACTTCTTTATCAGAACAAGAATTCAGAAGTAATATCCCGAGTAATGTTATTATAGTTAATCTCATTTAATTAGTTATTTTTTACAGACAAAGGGCCGCAGCTCCAAGAATTGGAGAATCGACTAAATCTGAAGTTTGAATTTTTAAATTTTCAATCTGTTTTTGATATGCAAAAGAAGCTAATCCGGTTTTTAGTGATTCTTCAAAAAATTGAAACGAATTACTAATAGAGCCCCCAAGTATTATAGCCTCTGGTGCATACATATAAAGAATAATTTTAATAGCTTCTGCCAAATGAACACCATACTCATTGAAAACCAGTATTGCTTTTTTATCCCCTTCTAATGCTTTATTGTATAGTGCTAATGCCGAACTTTTATATTCCCTTTCAAAAAAGAAGCTACCTGTATAATGCTCAAGAATGCCATCTAAATAGGGCACCATCCCTATTTCACCGGCACCACAAAGAACTCCATTATATAAATTTTCATCTATTATGATTCCCATTCCTATGCCTGTACCTAATGAAAGTGCTATACAGTTTTTAAATTCTCGTAGTTTTCCAAATTGTTTTTCCCCAATTGCAAAACAATTAGCATCATTATTAATGTATACAGGAACATTAAATTTCTTTTCCATTAAATTCTTTAAAGCTACACTAGTCCACGATGGAATATTTTGAACATCGAATATCGTTCCTGATTCTAGGTCAACCACCGCAGGTACACCAATACCTATTGCCTTTACTGAATCTGTCATTAAGTCCTTTAACCCTTTATAAAGATTATCTAGTGTCTCTTGTTCAAGATCATCACGATATACTGGAATTTTACATTTTTGTAAAACGATTCCGTTTACGACTCTTCCTATTTTAATATTAGTACCTCCAATGTCAACCCCTAAAATTTCATCTAGTAAAATGCTCATTTGTCTTTCTTTAGACTTATAGTTTTATTATTGACCAATGGCTTAGCCCAAAAACCTATTGACAGAATAAAACCTAGTGGGATAATTAAAAAGAACATACCAGATTTGAGTGTCATTAATTCTCCTAATCCACCAACTATAAATGGAATTACCGCACCACCTGCTATACCAGTGCACAAAATTCCAGATAATGAACCATGATGCTCCTTCACGGAATTTAGTGCTAAGGAAAAAATAACGGAATACATAACAGAAATAAAGAATCCTATTAATGGGAATCCTACTAATGCTATTTCTTTTGATCCAGTTAATGAAAAAATTAAAGCAAGAATAGTAATTGCAGTAGCTGAAATTAGAATTTTACGACTATCAAAGAATTTTAAGAGTAATAAGCCAAGTAAACATCCTACGGTGAGCATAGCCCAAAAATAGGATACAGTATCGGCACCAGTTGTTTGTGGATTTAAATCATGATACTGATATAAGAATTGTGAAATCCAATTACCGACTCCCTGCTCAGCACCTACGTAACAAAATATTCCCAAAAAATATAAAATGGTCCATTTATTTTTTAGCAAATCCAAATAAGAACTTTTATTCCCAGCTTTTTCATCTTCATTTTTATCGAATTTTGGATATTTATTTAAGAAAACATAAATAAATAGGACAAATGCGATTAAGGCAAAAACGATATATAACGAAGCCCATGGTAAATTCGCAGGTACCCATCTACGTAATGTTTCAGCTAGTGCGTCATTACTATTACCTTCAGTATTGACTAAATACTTATAGAGGTATGGACTAAGAAAAGATGCTGCCCCAAAAACCAGTTGCGCAAGTACAGAATTAAAAGCGAAATGCTCTTCACCACCTGCAACTCTTAACATAGGGTTAATAATTACTTGTAGAACCGCCATACAACAACCAAGGGTAAAAAGGGTTATGCTAAACACTCCATAACTAGGAAATATAGCAAAACCCAAAGAGGCAAGTCCCATCACCAAAAATGATATAGACAATAATGATTTTTCACTATACTTTTCTGAAAGAAATCCTGCTGGTATCGACATTATACCATATGCAATAAAGAAAGTAAAAGGTAAAAAACCTGTAGATGTAAGACTTAAATCAAAACTATCTTTTACATCTACTATTATTGAATTTAGAATATTGGTAATGAATGATATTACAAAGAATACAAGCATTACTAACCCTATAATGTGATAATATCTTTTGGTGGTAGGCTTACTTTTCTCCATGGAAGGTTGGTTGGTTATTTTAATTAGGTTTTATTTACTTCCTAACATTGGAAACATTTCTTTTATTTCCGCATCTGTTGGCTGTTTACCATATTCGCAAATCTCAAAAAACTCAACTTGCTTAACTTTTGAAACATCTACATTCGGATACCATTTTTTAACTGTTTCCAATGTACTAGTATCTGGTTTTCTATTCATCCACTTATCTTTTAACCAAGCCAAGCGTTCTTTTTCACCAGTAGGTATTGTAGATAAATCTGTTCCGTTGGTCCAAGGAAGCCATTCGAACATTTGAGAATCATGCGCTGCCAAACCTTTAACCTTCGTATCTATTACATCATCAATAATAACTGCAATATCTTTTTGAAAAGGATAAGGTTTCTTGAAATGATCACTCATATAAAGAAATACAGGATTTTTTTGTAATGGTGATGTATCAGGAGCCACATTGGGTACAATATTCATATATGCAGCATCTTGAACTACAGATCCGGCATTTCTGTGATCTGGATGGTAATCATTTGGTCTTAGTCCTAAAACGATATCTGCATCCCAGTTTCTAATTCTTCTAATAACTTCTAATCTTACATTTAAAGTTGGGAATAATTCACCATCATGATTATCTAAAACCTCATATTCAGCTATACCTAAAGCTTTTGCTGCATCTTTTGCTTCTTGTCTACGCTTCTTTGCCAATGGTCCACCTCCCATACTTTGATGACCAGCATCTCCATTTGTAAGTGCTAAAAACTTGACATTATGTCCCATTTCAGCAAATAAAGCAGCTGTACCACCAAACTTAGAATCACAATCATCTGGGTGCGCTCCGATCGCCAGAATGTTCAATACTTTTTTCTCTTGTGCCTGGGCTGTCATACAAACAAGACCTAAACAAATCATGGATACGATTTTTCTCATTACATTTTTTATTTAAAATTTGACATTATTGGTTTAGTCCATCTTCTTAGAAAATGAAAAAAGGATATTAATAAGTTAAACTCACTATTTATTTAAGATATCCACAGCGAACTAGTAGGTTTTTCAAAATATCGGGTAGCATCAAAACATCTCAAATAATTAAACTGACAAGTTTTTAATTTTGTACGAAATTTGGATTAATATCAATCTCTCTTTGAGGGATAAAAAAGAATTCTCTAGTTCCGGTTATAAATGGTTCTGCCTCCTGTATTTTACTGTCAGAATCAAATCTTTTTAAATCTGGCCACCTATGGTTCTCAAAAGCTAGTTCCAACCTTCTTTCATTCAAAAGTTTATCACTAAATGTTCCAGAAGTTGTACCGTCGATAGCTTCAAGACCGGCTCTTTCTCTTACTTCATTTATAAGATCATAACTTTCACTAGTTTCCCCTAAGGCTTCTGCCAACATTAATAATACATCAGCATATCGAAAAACAACAAAATTGATATCAGAATCATTTTCAATTGCTAAGTCAGATTGATATTTTTTAACATATCTAGATTCAACAGTCACTCCTTCCAAATTAACATACGTATCACCCATTGAAGAGTCATACCTCAAATCGTCTTCTTCAAAAGCCTCCATCAAAGAAACAGTAGGTCTATTTCTTCCAAAACCTGAACCTGTTTGCAAATCTGTACTTGGGGAAAAATCATTGGTAAAAAGGCTACCTTGACCAATACCACCACTGATATACTGTATTTCAAATATAGATTCAGCATTATTTTCATTATCTATACCCCATAAATCTGCATAATTATCAAGCAATTCGTAACCGTAATCTGAAATTATTCGACGTAATACTGTTGCAGCTGCTGTATCATCACCTGTAGTTAACAATACTTTTGCCAATAAAGTAGCTGCAGCACCTTTAGTCACTCTACCTACATTGTTACCAGAATAAGCGACTGGCAAACCAGTTTCTGCATCTGTTAAATCCAATATTAATTGATTTAAAACTGTAGCCTGATCTACCTGCAAAAGCTCATCGCCAGATACAAAAGGTGTAAGTTGTAATGGAATATTACCATATGCTACAGCCAAATGATAAAACATTAAAGACCTTATAAACAATGCCTCACCAGTTATTCTACTTTTTAAAGTGGAATCCATTTCAACATCGTCTATACGTGCCAATATAACGTTACAGTTAGAAATCACTTTATAAGATTCACTCCATACAGAGGAGACCTGTTCATTCAATGCATCTTCGGTAAAAGAATTTATTTCGGTGTATTGACGTGCCAAACCAGTAGCATCTGGTCCTTGATCTGTATTGTCACTTCTCATTTCGAACATTGTCCAATACCCTCTACCATAAACGCCAGTACTTTGCAAACCTGAATAACTTGCATTTATAGCAACTTCAAAATCAGCAGAGGTATCATAAAAGTCTGCCTCATTACGATTAGAAATTGGTGCGAGATCTGTGAAATCATCACTACATGCATTAAAACAAGCAGTGAAAAATATTATATATAGAATTCGTTTCATTTTTTTCGTTTTTAGGTTAGAACTTTAAGTTAACGCCCAAAGTGAAAGACTTTGTTAATGGAAATGCACCATAATCTTCTCCTGGAGTCAAACTATTTGTAGTAATACTACTCACCTCGGGATTGTAACCAAGATAATCTGTAACTGTAAATAGATTAGTTCCCGTTATATAGAATCTAAGTCTATTGATAGAACTCCCGAATAAATTATCTGTTGGCAATGTAAACCCCAAAGTAACATTTCTCAATCTCCAATAAGATCCATCTTCAACTTGAAAAGAAGAAGGTCTACTATTGTTACCATGATTACCGGATTCTCTATCTGCTCTTGGCATAAATCCATTCCCCGGATTTTCAGGTGATCTCCATCTTTCATTAAAAATAGCATAGGAATTAAAATTTGCTTCTCCATTTTTTAAATGTCTAGATGTCAGATTTAAAATCTCATTGCCTTCAACACCTTGAATTAAAAAGCTAAAGTCAATATTCTTATAACTAAATGTATTGTTAATACCCCATGTAAAATCTGGAAAATAACTACCAGTTACTGTTCTGTCATCTGGCGTAATTTCGCCATCACCGTCTATATCTTTAAATCTAATATCTCCAGGTCCGGCATTTGGTGCTTGCGTATCTATAGGGGCATTATCTATTTCTGCTTGTGTTTGATAAATACCATCTGTTACATAACCGTAATAACTACCGATGGGATCACCTACTCTAGTTACGTGTCTTACCCCTGCACTACCTGAAGAATATATTGGCTCGTTACCTTCATTTAAAGAAATTACCTCATTCTTATTAGTTGAAAAATTTATATCTGTATCCCATGTAAAATCTCCTACAAAGTTCTTGGTTCTTAAAGCCAACTCAAATCCTCTATTCTGTACTTCCCCAAGGTTTCTTAAGGTTGTTTCAAAACCTGATACAGATGAGATTGCAACATTAAGTAAAAGGTCTCTAGTCGTAGAATCGTAATAATCTGCTAAAAAGAATACTCTGTTATCGAACAAACCAACTTCTAACCCAACGTCTACTTGTTCAGATTTTTCCCAAGTTAAATTTGGATTCGGTATTGTAGCTTGTACCAGTCCGTTAATCTCATTTCCTCCTAAATTATAATTCTGAGGAGATAAAAGACCAACTGCCCCGTAGTTAGGTATTTCAAAGTTTCCTGTTTGTCCCCAACTTGCTCTAAGCTTTAATTCTGATATTAATTCTGAATCAGCTAAGAAGTTTTCTTGACTTAACCTCCATCCCGCAGAAAAAGAAGGGAAATAACCAGTTTGGTTATTTTTACCAAACCTTGATGACTTATCTGATCTAAATGTTCCTGTAAACAAATACTTATCTCTATAACTATAGTTAACTCTCAAAAGAGAAGATAACAAAGACCATTGCTCTTTTACTGAATTACCACCAAACACTTGCCCACCACTAATTGTTGGTACTAAGTCATCAGGATAATTGTTTGCAAGAACCTGCTTTAATGTCAGATTATCTTTCTGTGCCGTATAACCAAGAACAGCATCTAAATAATGATCATCAAATTCTTTTTTCCAGCTCAATGTATTTTCCCAAAGCCAATTCGTCTCTGTTGAAGAAGATGCTTGACCGTAAGGGTTACCATCTGCAGAATCTCTGTACAACAGTGTATTTGACCTATAGAAATCTTGATTATAAACATTGATGTATACGCCACCTAAAGTTTTAAAACTCAATTCGGGTGAAATATCATATGTTAAACTTAAAGTTCCCCTGTTTTGAAACTGAAACAACTGGTCATCTACAGCTTGTATAATTGCTAAAGGGTTACTTGCAGTTGTTGTACCACCACCCAAATAAGATTGATTATTTAGTTGATTTATAGTGCCGTCAGCATTATAAGGACTCACAGTTGGTGAGTGCACAATTGCCGAATATACAATACCTGGAGGTGTTGCAAAATATGGAGATGATGCCGGTACCCTTTGGTTTTCAGTTACCGTAGGTGCCAGTCTTAAATCCAAATTTAACTTCTCGGATAATTGAGAGTTTAGATTTAACAATACTGAATATCTTTCAAACTTAGACTTATCAATAACCCCTGTTTGTGAAAAATAACCAGTAGAGGCATAAAAACTAGTTTTGTTTCTAACAGGCGAGGCATATGAAAAATTATAGCTCTGTACTATTCCTGTCTTAAATATTAAATCTTGCCAATCAGTATCGGTCCCATCCCAGTTAATAAAAGATTCTGGTAATTCATAATTAACATTTCCGCGATCCCCAGGAGCAATTGGATCACTAATCGATGCACCAGCTACAGAAGCCAAATAATTATTATTTCTTGCGTCTGTTGTATAATCTATAAGTTCACTAGCATTCATTAAGTCTAATTTATTAGCTACAGATTGCATACTTACGTATGAATCAAAAGAATAAATCCCTTCATCTGAGTTAGAACCTTTTTTAGTAGTAATCAACAACACTCCATTACCACCTCTAGAACCATAAATTGCTGCCGCACTGGCATCTTTTAAAACTTGAATTGACTCTATGTCATTTGGGTTCAGTGTAGCCAAAGGATTAATTGTAGGAGGCTGAAAAGAAGCCCTACGATTGGCAACACCTCCAAGTTGGCTAGAGGATGTTAAATTTCTAGTAATTGGTATTCCATCAACAACGAATAAAGGATCGTTACCTGCAGATATAGAACCTGATCCTCTTATTCTAATATTTGGAGCAGCTCCTGGTTCACCTGAAACTTCTTGTACTTGTACCCCTGCAACTTGTCCAATCAATGCACCTTCAGCGGTTAATGCAGGTACTTTTACTATAGTTTCAGTATCTATAGAAACCACAGAGCCTGTAACTTTAGTTTTTGCCAATGTACCGTAACCAACAACAATAACCTCTTCTAAGGCCGCAGCATCTGGGTTTAGGCTAATTGTAATTGTTGATTTACCTTCTACGTTTACCTCTTTCGATTTATACCCTAAGTATGATACTTCAACAATTGATACACCAATTGGTAATGTTATTTTAAAATTCCCATCAAAATCAGTAGTAGAACCGACTGAGGTCCCCTTAGCTATAACTGTTGCCCCCGGTAACGGTATACCAGATTCATCTAATACTATACCGTTAAGACTTGTTTGAAAATTTGAAATTTCAACACTTTTTTCGGGTATTTCTCCACTATAAACAGTTTTACCCTTTCTCTTTACGACAATTTGACTAGAAAGTATTTCATAGTCAAGATCTGTCCCTTTAAAAACTTCATCAAGTAATTCTTTAATTGAAAGAGATTTCTTTTTAACTGTTATTTTACGATTTAAATCTACCTCCGTAGCTTCATAAAAAAATTTCCGCCCTGTTGAATTGGTAATTGATTCAAAAATGTAACCTAAATTTTTATTTTTAAAATTTGCTGCCACTGTATCTTCTTGAGTGTATGCATTTACTTCTGCATAACTTAACAATAAGGACAAACAAAGGAGCCATGTAAAATTTCTCCGAACCTTAACGGTCACGGTATAAATGGTTTTCTTTTTTTTCATAATTCATTCGGTCTAGTTAGTTTTTTTAGTTTCTTTTTACTTAGAATTGATTCGAACCATAGGCTATTCTGTTTATTTAATGATTATTATTTTTCCTTTTTTTATGTATTTAAAATTTGTGTGAGTTTGGATCGTCTTCAAAATAGATTCAATATTCTCTTTATCAAATGCGCCCGTAAATTGACGTTCTTCTAACGTATTATTTTTATTGATAATCTTAACATCAAACTGACGCTCTAATTTTTTTATTATTTGAGATATATTCTCATTTTGAAAAGAAATAACTCCCTCTACCCATGATATATATGGAGTAACATCAACATCTTCGACAACAAAAGAGTTATTAGATTTCTTAGAATTGGTAATTTTCTGAGATGGTTTAAGCATCGTTAAATTTTTCTTTGTAAATCTGAACTTATCGCCTACGCCAACGGATCCTTCTACTAAAACCACTTCGAAATCATCATCATCCTCGTAAGATGATATATTGAATACTGTTCCGTAAACCTGGGTAAATGTTTCATCTGTCTGAACTACAAATGGTTTTAAAGGGTTCTTAGTGATTTCAAAAAATGCTTCACCCTTAAGAGCAACACTTCTTGTATTTAAATTAGTAAAACTAGAAGGGTATGATAACTCGGAACCTGAATTCAATTTTACAACCGAGCCATCATCTAGTCTAACAGACAAAGTTTTTCCGTAAGGAACTTTTAAAATATTATTACTTGTTTTAACGGTGTTTTTAATTAAACCATTTTGCTTTAATATCCCATTTTTTAATTGAATGCTTGCCAATCCATTTCCAATATTTATAATGGTATCGTTGTTTTGATTAAGATTGATAGTTTCACCATTATTTAATTGAAGAGTAATCTCATTATAATTCAAATTCGATTGAATTATTTCGGTAGAACTGTTATTAAGTATATAATAAACACCTGAAGCAATTAGTACAATTATTGCAGCAGCATATTTAAGAATATTTCTGCCTGTATATAAAGGAATGGTTTTGGTATCTTCCTTATCCTTAATAGTTTTCAGAAATTCTTGAAAAGCCTCTTCTGAATTCCAAGATTTTTTTTTGTACCTGACTAAATAATCAGCTTGAACCAATTTTTGGAAAGTATCTTGATTACCGTCTTTTTTTACCCATTCAAATAGAATAGCTATTTCTTCCTTAGTAGCTTCTTCTCTATGATATCTAGTAATTATAGTTTTAATATCGAGCCTAGTCATTTAAAAAAATAAGTGTCTTTTTATTAAAGACGCACGATTTTTTAAATACCCTTACTTAAAAACAAAATTTTTAAAGTTATTATTACATGAAGCATATATATATCCCATTTTCCTGGATAAAAATCAATTTTAATTATAGAAGTCATCTTGACTTTTTTTTTGAGGAAAATAAAAGGGTTGCAGATATTTGTGTTGCGAAACATAAAACCACAATCCCGTGTACCAAGTACTAAGCAAAGATATGATAGAATTAGAAATAATTCCT
>Ga0209344_10004603_pt1 | contig 12532 bp, 11 predicted proteins | sample Cruoilmetagenom6_FD_187293 | JGI IMG/M metagenome (GOLD analysis project Ga0209344, IMG submission 187293) | Oil polluted marine microbial communities from Coal Oil Point, Santa Barbara, California, USA - Santa Barbara Oil Seep Sample 6 (SPAdes)... | ecosystem: Environmental > Aquatic > Marine...
GCCAGTGGAAATACACCTTGCGGTCGCTTTCCGGCATGATGTTCACTTCGCCGCTGCGCACGGCGTCAATTGCGGGCCCAACGATCTGATCGGTGTCAACGAACCACTGATCGGTCAACATCGGTTCGATCACCACTTTGGACCGGTCACCAAAAGGTTGCATGATCGGTTTGTTATCCACAAGCGGGATCAGTTTTGTTGCAGATTCCGAACCTTTGTCCGAGTTATCCGCTTCCCCGTCCCGGGCTTGATCCGGGACCTCTACCATGACGGCAAGGCCCTCGTTTGTGATGTCTTCGACCACCTTTTTACGCGCATCAAAGCGATCCAGACCGCGATATTCATCCGGAACAAGGTTCATCGCTGAAATCATCGCAATATCGAATTCAAGTTCTCCATTCGCGATTTTCTGTGCAATTTCAGCCTCTTGATCGTAAGGTTTGCCATCAGAGCGCATCGCCCCTCTGGTGTCCATGAGGTTGTACATCGGGATGTTTCCGCGCTTTGCGACCTCATAGTCGTTGAAGTCATGCGCACCGGTAATCTTGACCGCGCCGGACCCGAAATCAGGATCAGGGTAGTCATCGGTGATGATCGGGATCATGCGACGGTGTTGTTTTGGTCCCACCGGAATCTCGCAAAGTTTTCCAACGATTGGCGCGTAACGTTCATCTGAAGGATGGACCGCAACTGCGCCATCCCCAAGCATGGTTTCGGGGCGCGTCGTGGCGATGGAAATGTAATCGCGTGTCTCGCGCAGGGTTACATTTCCGTCTTCGTCCTTTTCGACGTACTCATAGGTTGCGCCCCCCGCGAGCGGGTATTTGAAGTGCCACATGTGGCCGGCAACCTCGATATTTTCGACCTCAAGATCGGAAATCGCGGTTTCAAAATGCGGGTCCCAGTTGACCAAACGCTTGCCGCGATAGATCAGGCCCTTGTTGTACATATCAACAAAGACCTTGATGACCGCGTCGTGGAAATTGGCCGAATTTTCGTGACCTGTGCGCGTGTCGCCCTGTGCCCCTGCCATGGTGAAGGCGGTGCGGGAAAAATCGCAGGACGCGCCAAGGCGTTTCAATTGCCCGACAATTGTGCCGCCGGATTTTTCTTTCCATTCCCAGACTTTATCGAGGAACTTTTCGCGGCCCAGCTCGGCGCGCGATGGTTGCTGGGTTTCGGCCAGCATACGTTCGACAACCATTTGCGTGGCGATCCCGGCGTGGTCCATGCCCGGTTGCCACAGGGTGTCAAAGCCCTGCATGCGTTTCCAGCGGATCAGGATATCCTGCAACGTGTTGTTGAACGCGTGGCCCATGTGCAGCACGCCGGTCACGTTGGGCGGCGGGATCATGATCGAAAAGGTGTCTGCCCCCGGTTTGGCATTGGCACCGGCCGTGAAACAGCCCGCTTTTTCCCATGCGTCGTAGAGGCGCGTTTCGGCTTCTTTTGCGTCGAATGTCTTTTCCATCGCCATCTGAGAGTGGCCCCCGTGCTCGAAAATCTTATTTCGCCATTTCCTTAACGAATGAAGGACCCAAGGGGAAGCGGTTAGGCCTTGTCGGGCGCGTGATTTACGATCACTCTGCGGGTATGGCCCTTGTTATCCCACGTTACCCGGTTTCGTTGTTTCGCCTTTTCTGGAAAATGGGCGGGATCGTTGTGATTGTGTTGGGGGTGACGTTTCTGATCCTGTCGTTGATTTCTGCAGTGTCTTTGAACACCGCGAAACGGTTTGAGCGCGAAGGGCGCGCCGCCACGGCGATTGTGACAGAGCGGTATAAAACAGAAGGACGGGATTCGGACGGCAACCGGACGACCACCTATTGGCTGATGTTGGAATATGTTGCCCAAGGGGGTGGAGAGATTACGATCACCGAGACGGCGAATTCTTCAGAGTATCGCCGCGCCGCGTTGGATGCACCGTTTGAGTTGCTGTATCTGGAAAGCGAGCCGCGGACAGTTGAATTGACAGCGGGCAGTAATCGGCAGGGGTCGAAGATTGTTCAGGTCATTGCGTTGATCATCGGTGCGTTGTGGTTGGTCGGGTTTTGGATCATCGGCGGATGGGCTGTGTCCGCGGTGCGCGCGCGCCGGTTTGGGCTGCGCGAAGAGGTCGCCATCACCGAGGTGCGGCGGACAAATTTCAAGGTGAACAACAAGCCGAGATACAAATTGATCTGGACAGACGGGCAGGGACGAGAGGGCAAAAGCCTGATGCGCAAGTGGTCGGATGTCGAAAGTTTTCGCCCGGGTGATCACATTGAGATTTATCAGGGCGTTAAAGTGTCGTGGTGGGTCGGTGATATTGGCGAACGGCCTGAGTTTTCGCGGTAGCAAACCGGTGTGTCAGACCTTATCCAGCGCCTCTTGTAGTTTCTCCATCTCGCCATCGCGCAGTTTCACGGTTTGGGCGGCGTAGGGGAATGCCCTTGATGTGACTTCGGATTGGAACGCCTGCAGAGCCGCGACGCGTTCGTTGTACATCTGGGTGTGCAGGCGGGCGAGATTGCCAAAGGCATGGGCGTGTTTAGGGGCCGGATCGCTTTCGCCGCAGATGTCGGACATGAACAGGAAAATAACATCGCCCGCGTTGCCGGAGCCAAGCGATATGGTGACGATAGACGTGCGGTTGTTCAGCAGGTTCAGCGTGTCCTCGGCCACGCATTCGATTTCGCAGGCAAAGGCACCGACGTCCTCGTAACGTTTGAAGGTTTTTAGCAGCTCCATCGCTTCGTCCGCGGTGCGGCCATAGGCCCGCAGGCCACCGCGCCAGTGGCTGAAGGTGGGCACAAGCCCCATGTGGACCTGAACAGGGATGCCTTCCTTGGCCAGCATTTCAACCACGTCAAAATGCCGGTTGGTGAAATACATATCGGCCCCGGCCTCCATCTGGCCCATGAGATGGCGCAGGATTTCGTCGTGGGTGATGAATTGCCCCCAGCCCATGGCGGAACCCATGAAATGGTTGGGGGCAAGGTCGCGCGCCAGATCCAGATCCCGGTCCCAGACGGTGAGCGTGTCGATGCCCGCATCGACGCAGGCGCGGATTTCGACCTCATTCGCGGGGTTGCACATGGTCAGGCGTTGGCCCGAGGTCTTGAGGCCCTGCAAATCCTTGACAGTGAAGTTGCGTTGACCCGGCTTGCGACCAAATGTGTAAATGTTTTTCATGTGCTTACTCCGATGACCAGATTTTGCGACGGCGTTCTTTAATCAACTCGTTGCCCTCGGATGTTCCATCATGGAACGTGTTGAACCAGTTGTCCCAAGGGGTTTCCCATGTGCCATAATTGCAGTCAAAAAACTTGTGGTGCAATTGGTGGAAGAAATCTCCAAGGCCAAACTTGCCCGATTTGCCGATCTTGATGTTTTCAAATCCGGCGTGTGATGTTGGCGCACCGATCAGGTGGTGAAACAGAAGAAACAAAACGTGGATCGGATGCGCGGCGAGGATGAAGAAAATCATCGTGTCGAACATCAGGAAAAAGCTTTCCACCGGGTGCATGGCAAGGCCAGACCAGGGGCCGGTGTTGATGTTCTTGTGATGCCAGCTGTGGACCCATGTGTATAGTTTGCCAACATGCAACAGGCGGTGCAGCCAATAGAAATGAAACCCTGCCCAGATAGGGATCAAAAGGATCAGCGCGACAAACCAGACCGGATTGGTGTCAAAGGTGATCATACTGGCCCAGCCATTGGCATAGGCCCACCACATAAAGGCCTCCCATAGGGTTAGAAACAACAGGGCCGGTCCAAGGGTCCAGAACATGTTGTCCCAGACCTGATTTTTGAAATAAAAAATCTTGGCGCCCTTGGCCATGGGGCGCATGTCGTAACGGTATTCATCCGCCTGCGCCCGGTATTTCCACAGCGCAAGATGCAATCCACCTGCGACAACCAGCAGGATCACCAGATTGCGCAACCAGATTTCAAACATCCAGTCGAAGGCAAAACTTTGTGCACGTTCTATGGCCGGTGTGAACCACGTCCAGACAATCACAGCAACGACCAGAAACAAACAGCGCTGCGCAACGGGGTTCCAGCTGCGCGAGAGATACATGATTGATGCCAATGGCCGCAACGGCCAGTCCCAATAGGGTGCAAGCTTTAGCGGTAATCCGGGCGTAAAGTTCCATATCTTACGCGGGGTGCGTTTGGGCACATCTGGGGTGTTCACGGACGTATCCATGTTACAAATCCTTAAAACTATGGGCCGTGTTTAGCGGGTGGCGGCGACGCCTGCGTCGACAAGAGGTTCACGTGCGCCGGGGCGGATCACAGCGGGATCATAGGGGTTACGTGCGAACACTTCTTCCACCATTGGCGCGAAGAATTCGAGCGGCAGGTCTTTGTATTCGGGGTCAAAACTCGCCTGATCCCAACGTTCGCAGAACTCGGCGTTATCGTCGAAATAAGCATGCCCCTTGTGACGGTCGCGTTTGTTTTCGTCGAATCCATCAAGGTGATGGCCATAGTACACCATTTGAAAATCGCCATGTGTTTGCACAACCCACGCGCATTGTTCCCGCACAAACGGGCGCAGGATGGTGGCGGCGTATTCGTCATGATTGTAGGGCGCGTAAATATCACCGATGTCGTGGAGAAGCGCAGAAACAACCCAATCCGTGTCTGCCCCGTCGCGCCATGCGCGGGTGGCGGATTGCACGGAATGGCCAAGACGCGTGATCTGATACCCGGACAGGCCTTCGTCCAGTTCCACCATCGCCTTCATCAGGCGTTTGGCTGTGTGTTTTGTGTGATCAATTTCATGTGCGGTCAGGAATTCATAATCTTCCTTGGTGCCATCTTTCATTTGTGTGAAGCTGACTTTATCCATGACGGTCCCCTTTATGACGCTGCCTGCGCGGCAGAATAGAATGAAACATTTTTTGACGCCCCTTTGGCAAGTGCCTTGGCCTGATCCGTGCGAATTTGATCATAGAGCGCGAGTGAATTGGGTGAGAAATTCGCTGTGGGTGGCATGTAGTGCGCAAAATTACCGCTGGTATCGACACCGCGTGCCATCATGGCGTAATCGCGATCAGCCACTTCCTGGCGTGCATTTGGGTTGAGATAGCGGATCGCAAACCCGATCCGACGGTCATCTGACACATTGGGCCCAGACCCGTGGATCGTAAGGCCGTGGTGAAGGGACATTTGACCGGGCTGTAATTCGATATGGGTTTTGTCGTTGTCGGCTACGTCCACCGCGATTTCCTGACCGCGTGACAGCAGGTTGTTTTCCGAAAACGTGTCATTGTGGGGCAGGATCGGGTTTTTGTGACTGCCCGAAACGAAGTCCATGCATCCGCTTTCGATTGTGGCAGGGGAAAGTGCGACCCATGCGGTGACCTGATCGGATGTTTCACCCAGGCCCCAATAGGTCAAATCCTGATGCATCCCGACAATATGCTTGGTGCCGGGTTCTTTGATGAAAAACTCAGCCGACCAAACCATCAGATCGGGCCCCAAAATGCCCTCAACCGCGTCAAGAATTTTGGGATGCTGGGCCAGACGGGCGGCCATTGGCAGAACACAATGCGCATTGACCCGTTTGTATGTGGCCAATGGCAATGGCAGGTCGGCATGCAGCCAATCCCGTTCGATGCCTTCCAGTTCCGCGCGATAGTTTGCTGCTTCCTGAGCATCCAGAACATCGACGGGAAAAAGGTATCCGTCATTCCAATACCGGTCCGTCAGGTTGGAACTTAAGTGACCGCTGGTTAGGTTGGGGTATTGGCGCATTTCGAGGCCCTGAAATCTATCGTTTCAGGCAGGTTAGCGTGGCGTTTTGCGTCGGCAAAGCGGTAACACTGGACGCTGAGGCTAAGTTTTGCTTATCCTGCGTTCATGGCCGCGAATATCCCATCTCTGAACTGGTTACGGGTCTTTGAGGCCGCCGCGAGATACGAAAGTTTTGCGCGTGCCGCCGCGCATCTGAACATGTCTTCGGCGGCGGTGAGCCAACAGGTGCGCGCGTTGGAGGAACGTCTGGGCCGTTCGTTGTTTGACCGGCACGCGCATGCGGTCACCTTGACGGATGCGGGGCGTGCGTATTTGCCATCTGTTCAGCATGCGTTGATCACGGTGGAAAGCGCCACCGAAGGGTTGTTTGGCGCGCCACCTGCACAGCAGGTTTTCGTGCAATCGGTTCTGATTTTTGCTTATGGTTTGCTGACCAAGGGACTATTGGATTTTGCGGAAAAACACCCGGAAATTGCAGTGACGCTGAACACTGCAAACCGGCTGTTTGATCCGTCCAGAGAATTCAACGACCTCGAGATTGTATTTGGCAATGCACAGGCCCTGGGGCTGGACAGCGACAGGTTGATCGGTGAACAAATTTACCCTGTCGCATTGCCGGATATCGCCGCACAAATCCGTGCCCCCGAAGATTTGCTTCATCACCGAATGATCGAGGTGGCGCCGCACAGGGCCGGGTGGCATCAAGTGTTTGAACATCTGGGTGTCTCGCCGGGTGGTGCGTCGTTTATCTATACGGATGATACGATCACGGCGATGTCGATGGCACGTCAGGGGCTGGGCTTGGCATTGGCGCGCGCGCCCTCCAGCGATCAGGCGATGCAGGACACCGGATTGGTGCCGTGTCTGGACGGGGCGACGATCCCCGGCAAAGAGTATTATTTCTTAGTCAGCCGGGATCATTCCACGTTGAGGCCCGCCGCCAAAGTGTTTCGCGAATGGTTGCTGGACTGGTGCGCGCGCGAAGGTTGGAAACCGCCGCAAGGCGCAGGTGGTTGAATTGTAGAACCTCGGGTGGCTTTGGCATTCACGTTTTCACCTGTGCAAATGTGTCAAGATACAGTTGCCGGGGAATGTCCGCAAAGAGCCCAATGTTGACGCCTTTCTGCATAGCAGCGAATGTCGGCTGCAACGTTATTCGATGGGAAATTGAGTGCGCATTTACAAAAAAAACAAGCGATCGTTGCCCTGGACATTCGCGGAAACATAGATCTCATTGCCAACCCAAACGCATTCTGTGAAAGTTTCTTTCAAACAGATACGCAATCGGTCAGTGAAGCATTCAAAGAGTCGCTTCATTTAAAGGAGAAGAAGTGTCTTATTTGATTAAACGCATGGCAATTGGCCTGGGCTCGACAAGCTGGCTTGGTGGGGTGCCCAAAATGCCAGCAGATAAGTGGCCGAGATCAAAGGAAACCGGTCTCCCTATGCATTTTCTGGCTCAGATTGACTTGGCCAAAATTTCCGATACTCAAAGAGAACATGGCCTCCCAGGTACGGGTTGGTTTTGCTTTTTTGCTGATACAGAATTCTCAAATTCAGCAGTACGCAACGGTTTCCCTGCGAAGATGGTATATATCGCAGATGAGTATGCGTCATGCGAACCTCCGAGCGATATTCCAAAGCCATATGGGCAAGATTTCGACTTTGAGTTAGATTACTTCGTGTCTCACCCGCATGATCGCTTCTATACGACATGCGTCGAACTTCAACAGGTGCGAGAAGGTACCGAAGACCAAACAGCAAAAGCGCTAAGCGTCAGCTACGACAGCCTTTTCATGGTTGAAAGGGATGGGCCACCATTGAGAAAAGCGGCCCACGAAATGCGTGTCGCGCTTGAAAACAGGCTTCAGCTAAGACCCCTTCAATTTTCGAAAGAAGCGATTGAAGCAGACCTCGGACGTGAAATTGCGAAACGGGAGGTCGCAAACCAGTTTTCAGGGCTAGAAGGATACGACTTCAAAGCGGCCATGAGCAAGGCAGGTTTTGCTTTCATTAACCATAACTCCGCGAAAGATCTGATCACTGACACAAGTATGGTCACACGTTATGAAACGAAACTTAAGGAAGCCAAGTCAGGGCGCAAGATGCTGGAGCCTGTTCTTCGTGCACTATCCGAAATTTCGTATGCCGGAGATGCATATGACGCTATGGCTCAGTCAGAATTCGATGATTTTATCCGCATATGCAAAGCAAACCATTTGACCTCGAGCTTAGTCCACTGCGGTCTTGAACGTCACATGCGCGGTGTGTTGGCCGAACTTGCTTTCGGGGATGGGCGTCATGCCAACAAGTTACCAGAAACGATCCGCGAACACTGGAACGAAAACCCGAATTCATCCCGAGGTGCACACGTTTTTCTAGGGGTTGGCGATTCAGTTCAAGAACTGCCCGAGAACCTAAAAGATCATATCCCCTTACTTCATTTGAATACTGACACGCTTCTTGGTCTTAAGTGGGGCGACATGGGAGTCATTCAGTTCTGGATTTCAGAAATTGATCTCAAAAATAGCCAGTGGGAAGACGTCAAGTTACGTATGGCTGGTCATTAATGCTGAACGTTTCAATCTGAAAGCGGACTTTGGGTTGCATTCGACGTATGACCGCTTTGTCCCGCATTGCTGCCATTTGATAGAGATTTTCCACTTCGCGGGGTAATTGAAAACTGTCGCCTTATGACACGGTTATCCGATCTGTAGCCCTTAGCATTACCCCGAAATTTTCATGATCAAACATGTTGTCGACCCTGTCGCATAAAGTCGGTCATCGTCGATGCCGCGAATTTCGCCTGTGGCAACGGCCGTGGTGCGGCCCGCGTGGCTTATTTTGCCAACCGCGCGCACGCGGGTGCCCGGTGGAATGGCGCGGGTGATATTCACTTTGTATTCCAGCGTTGTGTAAAACGAACCGCGCGGGATTTTGGTCATCACGGCACAGCCCAGACAATGATCCATGATCGCCCCGTACCACCCGCCGTGGACCGCGCCCATGATGTTTGCGCTGTTGAATTCCGGCTCGCCTTCGACGTGCACACAGCCGTCTTCGACATGGGCGACATCAAAGTTCAACGTGGTGCAGATCGGGGCGGTGCTGACACGCCCGTCGCAAACATCGTGCATGAATTCGAGACCGGAACGGGATTGCAGCGCGGTTTTGCCGGGCAGGTCGTCCTTTGATTGTGCGATGTTTTGGGTCATGTGCCACCTCAAATCCAATTGATCTGTGGTGGCACGCAAATCCGGCAGGCTCAATGCCAAAACATTGAAACGCTTTGATTATGCAACGTGGCGCAGTTCGACTTTGGGAACAACACCCAGAGCGTGACAGATATCGCGGGTCAGTTCAGGGCGATTTAGAGTGTAGAAATGCAGATCGTCCACGCCGTTTTCGATCAACGTGCTGCACAGTTCCGTCGCGATGGCAGTCGCCAACAGGTCATGACGGTCGTCGCGGATCGCCTTGGTGAATGCATCGTCCAGCCATGCGGGAATGTTGGCGCCACAGCTGGCGGCGAATTTGCGCGCGCTGGTCCAGTTTTCGATTGGCAGGATGCCGGGAATGATTGGCGCGTTAATGCCCGCCTTTACGCACCGGTCACGGAAACGCAGGAATGTGTCAGCTTCAAAGAAAAACTGCGTGATCGCTTCGGATGCGCCGGCGTCGATCTTGCGTTTTAACCAATCCACGTCCGCATTTGTGTCGGCGGCCTCTGGGTGTGTCTCAGGGTAGGCGCCAACGCGGATTTTGAAATCGCCCCGGTCGGCCAATGCCGAAATCAGTTCGCAGCTGTCTTTGAACCCATCTGGGTGTGGGACGAAACCAGCGCTGCCTTTTGGCGCATCGCCGCGCAGGGCGACAATTTCGGATACACCTGCCGCCGCGAATTCATCTGCGATGGCCATGGTTTCGTCGCGCGATGCGTCGACGCATGTGAGGTGGGCCGCAACATTCAGGCCGGTGGCCTGATGCAATGTGCCAACCGCGTCCCGTGTCAGGGCGCGTGTTGTGCCACCCGCGCCATAGGTGACGGAGACGAATTTGGGTTCCAGTGGTGCCAGCGTGTGCACGGTGTCCCACAGACGGAAAGAGCCCTCTAATGATTTCGGAGGGAAGAATTCAAATGAGATATTTGGCGTGGCCATCGGGGCAATCCTTTGCGAGAGTTCTTGCGCTCTTGTTACAACTTCGGCAAAATTAGGCAAATTCATAATATTCACGAAGAACATGAGGTGGATTAATATATGCATATCGAGTTCCGACATCTGCGGACGATCCGTGCGATCCACCAATGCGGTGGGTTGGCGCGTGCGGCCGAGGTTTTGCATATTACACAGTCCGCATTGAGCCATCAGATTAAGGGTCTGGAGGATCAGGCGGGTGTCGAGCTGTTTGTGCGCCGATCCAAGCCGATGAAGTTGTCCGCCGCAGGGATGCGCCTGTTGCGCGTGGCTGAACGGGTGTTGCCAGAGATCGAAGCCCTTGAGGATGAATTCAGCGGCGTGCGCGAAGGCAGTGCCGGGCGGTTGCATATCGCGATTGAATGCCACGCGTGTTTTGAGTGGTTGTTCCCCGTGCTTGAGCAGTTTCGCAAAGCGTGGGGCGACGTTGATGTGGATATTCGCCCTGGTCTGGCATTTGACGCGTTGCCAGCCCTGCAAAAGGAAACCGTTGATCTTGTGGTGTCGTCGGATCCCGAAAAATTGCCGGGGGTCAGTTTTAAACCGCTTTTTGACTACGAACCGGTGTTTCTGGCGTCCAGCGCGCACCCTTTGGCGCAAAAGGAATTTATCGAGGCCGAAGATTTTCGGGATCAAAACCTGATCACCTATCCGGTGGATCGGTCCCGATTGGATGTGTTCACCGAATTGCTTGGTCCTGCCAAGGTTGAACCACATGCGATACGGCAAGTGGAACTGACGGCTGTGATATTACTATTGGTTGCCTCAAACCGGGGCGTGGCCGTTTTGCCGGATTGGGTGGTGCGCGAGGTCAAAACCAGCAGTGATTATGTGACCCGCCCAATTACGAAAAATGGTTTGACCAAACGGCTTTATGCGGCGATCCGCGATGAAGATGCATCCAAGCCCTATATGGCGCATCTCATTCGTCTAGCGCGAGAAATTCCTGTTAAATTGCAACGGCGCTAGGTCATATCCCTTCCACAAATTGTTAAATGTTTTGGCGTACTTCGGGGCGGCGATGATAACGTTCTGGGGGTTCCTATGCCGCAGGTTTGGCGAATTTCCCCGTAAATCCTGAGTGTCCGGAGCGTAATCTTGTAGCGGTAGACAGGTGATTCCGTGTGTTTCGGAACAAGGGGTGGGTGCAATGCCAACGACATTCAATGCGATTTCCATTGGTCAACTGACTGACATTGACAGCGTTGAAGGGAATTTTACGGCCGAAAACGCCAATGCGCTGGTCGGGATGACCTTTGGCGGACCGGGCGATGCCCTGGTCGATGATTTCGTTGAGATTTCAGAGGCTGGGAATGTCGGGTCGGCCTACAACATGAACAATGCTCAGACCGAACAGTTTTCGGTGGATGGCGGCGGACCACAGACGTTTGATGGCACGTCGGTTTACAACGCGACGATCACCTACACGGATGGATCAACAGCCAATTACACGGCTGTGGTGTTTCAGGACGTGAACGGCAACACGTATCTTGCTCCGGAGTTTTCCAACAACGCGGATCAGGCCTCTCTGGAAGCGGATTCAATTCAGTCGATATCGCTCGATAGTTTGTTGGGCAACACTTATTCCGGCATGACCGCAAGCCGGGAAGAATGGGATTTTGTCACGTGCTTTGTGCGTGGAACGCGTATTGAAACGATGACCGGATTGGTCGCCATCGAGGACCTGAAGCTGGGCGATCTTGTTCGCACCGTGGACAACGGGTTTGTGCCATTGCGCTGGGTTGGATCAAAAACAGTGGACGGGCAGGGTACGTTTGCCCCAATTCTGATCCGCAAGGGTGCTTTGGGAAACACGCGGGATTTGCGCGTGTCACCGCAACACAGGATTCTGATGCGCGATTGGCGTGCACAGGTGTACGTCGGGTCACCCGATGCTTTGGCTGCGGCCAAGCATCTTGTGAATGGGGATACGATCCTGCCGGACCCGTGCGATGAGGTCGAATATTTCCATATCATGTTTGACCATCACGAGCTGGTTTTTGCGGCCGGTATCGCATCCGAAAGTTTTAACCCCGGACATCTGGGATGGGGCGCGTTGGCGGTTGAGGCGCGCGAGGAAATCCTGATGCTATTCCCGGAATTGCGCGAACGTGGCCTGTCGGCGTATGGCCCGGCGGTTCGCCCATCCGTGCGGGCGCATGAGGCGCAGCTTCTTTCGACATGAATTTAAGAACCTTTTGGTGCCGTCAGCCCCCTTGTGCCAATGGCGACAGGGGCGTATACGCGCGATCTGTAACCAAGTCGAGGCGCTAAAACCCTGTGAAATCACGGGTGGCGGCGCACCAAGGAGCCGGATCAATGGCACTGAGCGCGAACCTGAACGTGATGATGAAAGCAGCCCGCAAAGCAGGGCGCGCTTTGGCGAAAGATTTTCGCGAAGTCGAGAACCTTCAGGTTTCGATGAAAGGTGCCGGGGACTTCGTAAGCCGCGCCGACATCCAAGCGGAACAGATCATCAAATCCGAGCTGATGAACGCACGCCCGACCTATGGCTGGATGGCCGAAGAAGGTGGCGAAGAAGAGGGCAAAGACCCGACGCGCCGCTGGATCGTTGACCCGCTGGATGG
>Ga0209344_10004605_pt1 | contig 12527 bp, 12 predicted proteins | sample Cruoilmetagenom6_FD_187293 | JGI IMG/M metagenome (GOLD analysis project Ga0209344, IMG submission 187293) | Oil polluted marine microbial communities from Coal Oil Point, Santa Barbara, California, USA - Santa Barbara Oil Seep Sample 6 (SPAdes)... | ecosystem: Environmental > Aquatic > Marine...
CGCGGCACCCGTCTTACTTCGCGGCTTTCACACTGTGACTTGGTCCTTACACATTGAGCACGATAAGGATAGTCCATGCGTGTAAGTCGCAACAAACGCACTTCTGAAAAAAGCTTGCCTAAGGTAGCAGTGATCGGGTCAGTCGGCGTGCCGGGAATCTACGGCGGCTTCGAGACTCTGGCAGAGAATTTGGTTCGTTTTAACACTACACGCGACAAGCCTGTCGATCTAACGGTCTACTGCAGTAACAGCGCCTACAAAGAACACCCCTTATTTTTCATGGGAGCCCGCCTTGTCTATATGCCCCTCAAGGCCAATGGTATCCAAAGCATCCCGTATGACATCCTGTCGATGATCTCAGCCGCATGGAAGCGTCATGATCAATTGCTGGTTTTGGGAGTATCAGGTTGTTTGTTCCTGCCTGTCATAAAATTGTTCTCGCGGATCCATGTTGTCACAAATGTCGACGGTATCGAATGGCGCCGAGAGAAATGGAAGGGTCTCGCAAAGCAATTCCTGCGGTTGTCCGAAAGGCTCGCAGTCCGCTACTCAGACGTTGTCATTGCGGACAATAAGTCAATTGCCGAATATTTGTTCGATGTTTATGAATGCCGCTCGCAGGTCATTGCTTACGGTGGTGATCACGCGTTGGTGTCATCTCCTGCGCCGATCGATGATCTCGCACTGCCAAAAAAATTTGCTCTTGGCCTTTCACGCATCGAGCCTGAAAATAATGTGGACATGATCCTTGATTCTTTCTCGAAAAACCCTACAGAAAGGCTAGTTTTCGTTGGAAACTGGGACGCCAGCCCATACGGCCGATCCCTCCGTGCAACATACACGCGATACGCCAATATTGATCTAGTAGATCCAGTCTACGAAGCAGGGCGACTGCGGTCACTGCGCGACCGTGCTTGGCTCTATGTGCACGGGCACTCGGCGGGGGGTACCAATCCTTCGCTCGTCGAAATGATGCATTTCAATATCCCGGTTGTGGCCTTTGACTGCCGATTCAACAGACACTCGACAAAAAATCAGGCTCTCTTTTTCGCAACGCCTGAGGAGCTACAAAAATGTGTAAGCAAGCTTCATCTAGAGGGGAATTGCGAAGAGATTGGCAATTGTATGCAGGCCATTGCGCGCGATAAGTACAACTGGGCGTCGATCGGAAAAGCTTACTTTGAATTGATTGGAGCTACTTATGAAGATTGAAACAACTAGCCTGTCTGATCTTCTCATTCTCACTCCAAAGGTGTTCGGCGATCCACGCGGTTTTTTTCGAAAGCTGGAACAAAGAAACACTGAAGGACGCAGGACTCAATCTACCTGAATTTGCCCAAGACAATCATTCCCTCTCTCGTGATGCTGGAACCGTCCGTCGTCTGCACTTTCAAGCACCGCCCCACGCACAAGGTAAGCTTGTTCGGTGTGGGCGCGGGCGTCTTTTCGATACAGCTGTCGACGTACGCAAAGGCAGCCCAACGTATGGTCGCTGGGTTGGCAAGGAGCTTTCATTTAAAGAATGCAATCAACTTTGGATACCCTGATGTGCCCCTAGTTTGTTAGACACCCTGCAGTTTCATTTTTTGCCGCCGTTCGAACTCGATGGGTGACAGCATCCCGTTGTTACTATGCTTTCGTTTTGGGTTGTAGAACAGTTCGACGTAATCGAACACGTCCTGACGCGCGTTCTCGCGGGTTTTGTAGATTTTGCGTCTGATCCGCTCGGTTTTAAGCAAGTGGAAGAAGCTCTCGGCAACGGCGTTATCCCCCGGGTCAAGCCCGAGGGTAGGCTCCACAGTTTCCTCGTCGGCTCATGCTGGCTTCCAGATTGTGGCTCAGCAGAAATGATCGCCACTCATGGCTGGTATACTGTGACCCCTGGTCGGAATGGACGATGACTTTGGCCTTGGGTTTGCGTCGCCAGAGAGCCATAAGCAGGGCATTCAATACGAGGTCAGTCTGCATGCGTGAATGCATCGACCAACCCACAACCCGGCGAGAATACAGATCAATCACCACAGCCAGATACAGCCAACCTTCATGGGTGTGGATGTAGGTGATATCCGTTACCCAGGCCTGATCCGGAACTGGAACAGAAAAGTCCTGCTTCAATTGGTTGGTGGCAACAATAGACGGCTTGTGACCATAATGTCCCGAGCGGCGTCTATAGCCCACCTGTGCCTTTAGTCCAGCCTTTTGCATCAGTTTGGCAACAGAGTTGGGTGCACACGCTTCACCCAAACCAAGCAGATCGTGATGGACCTTGCGGTAGCCATAGACACAACCGCTTTCCAGCCACGACTGTTTGATCAGACCCGTTAAACGCCTGTTCTGCCTGGCCCTTCGGCTGGAAAGTGACTTGACCCAAGCATAAAACCCGCTTGGATGAATACTCAAAACCCGGCACATGGATCGCACTGAAAAAGTTCGACGATGCGCTTTGATGAAAGCGTACTTCACCGGCACTCGCTGGCAAAGTACGCGGCGGCCTTTTTTAGGATGTCACGCTCCTCAGTCACCCGCGCCAGCTCCGCCTTCAAACGGCGGTTCTCTGCTTGACCTTCATCAACAATGCCCTGATTGGGTTCCTGCGAGCCATAACGTTTGACCCAATCATAAACCGACTTGGTGCAAACACCCAACCGATCCGCAACGCTCTTGACCGAATACCCCCGATCTGTGACCTGGGCAACAGCATCTCGCTTGAACTCTTCCGTGTATCTCATCCCTGACATGTCAGTCTCCTTGCTTCCAAATTTACCAAGCAAGGCGTCTACAAATCTAGGGGCACATCACCCCCAGGCTTTCTGCATGGGTTTGTGACCCTCGAACCCGACACGGAAATCATCTACAAATGTACGGATTATTATGCACCCAACTGTGACAGGGCAGTCCACTGGGATAGCTGCGGAATACACTGGCCGCTGACTGGATCACATCCAATTTTGTCGAAAAAGGACGCGCAAGCCCAGGACTTTGCCACCTTTAACAGTCCCTCTAATTGGGAAAACGCGGCATGAAAATCCTAATAACTGAAGGCGCAGGCTTCATTGGCTCGGCAGTGATACGATAAGCCATACCACGCGGACACCAAGTGGTGAATGTAGACGCGCTGACCTATGCGGCCTGCCTCGACAATGTGGCAAGTGTGGCGGACAATCCGGGCTATGCACTATCGAGCCCGTTCAGCAGGAACTTTACACAAGATCAAGCAGAGCAAGGATGAGTTAATCCACTCAGATCGTTCTATTGACTGGAGTTGTCGGCTTCTTCGACTTCGTATGCAAGGGTTTCCGGTGCTGGAAAAAGTCTATTTTGATATAATAGCTACCAACAAATAGCGCTGAGTAAATCAGTACAGCCAAAAAGCTCATTAATGGACGGTTCCAAAGCAGAACTCCAGTCAACACTGGCATTGAGATTAGCGGTATCATTATTAGAGTTGCGAGTGGGTTTGCGATTTGACGGCGATTGCGCCCAAGCCACACAATCTCAATCGCTCGCATTACGAGTTGGTGATAGTGAAGCTGGTCAGGTTGATCTATTCTCTTCCCCGAAAACAAGCGGCGGGTAATGGAAAATAGTGTATCTGCCACCGGCCAGAAAAAGACGAGCAGAATTGCCCAGGTACTAACTTCCATTTCCCTCTCAATCAGAAGAATTGCGAACCAGGCGAGGATGTACCCAAGCGAGTAGGCCCCAGCATCACCCAAAAATAATTTCCCGAAAGGGAAATTAAATACCAAAAATCCGCCAAGCGCTGAAATCAGAAGAATGCTCAACGTCGCAAAATCTTGGTTACCTGCATCATAACCAATTGCAGCAATTCCTATTGCAATCAAAATTCCGGTACTGGCGGACAACCCATTAAGCCCATCAATGAGATTGAACGCGTTGCAAATGCCACATGTCGCAAAAATTGTCAGGAGGATTCCGACGGGCGCAAACGCAACAATTCCATCCACAAAGGGAATATCAACACGCGTGACCCACATCTGAAGCATAACTACAGCCAATAGGCTGGATACGACGGCTGCGCTTAGGCGCCATATGGGGCGAACTTCAAAACCCAAATCATCAGCTAGTCCCGCGAAAAAAACTGGTACCAAGGAGATTACAAAAGGTAGATAGTTATCCATCATTGATTTTGGGGCAAAAAACAATGAGAGGATTAAGGCCGCCCCAATAGCTACGCCCCCTACGCGCGGCGTGGGATCATCGTGAGCACTTTGTACAGCACTCCCCGAATGGCCTCGTGCAGAATGACCAAGGTGCAGATTTTTCGTCATCACGAGCAGTGCGCAACCGGCTAGCGAAAAACCAAATACAATCAAGCCTTCAAACCCTGCAAACATGCTCGACACCACCCTAGTTGGTCAGCAAAATACCACGCACGTGAATAACGGATTGCAGCCGAGTCTTGGCTAATTGTTCTTGGTCGTCATACGAAGCACTGCAGACCATTTTATTCAATATTCTTATTTCACCATAAGACTTGCTAAACCAAAAGGCATCCGTGAATTCGCACTTCACTGCGATATTTCAAGAATTGTGGTTAATTGAGACGAAGTGTCGCGGAAAGACACTCCATTCGAAACAAAGATGCAATCAACTGGTCGTGCTTAATGGCAATTCGTATCCATAGGGAACTGAAAGTATGCCACCCATTGGTACACGTTTTGTGACATGCAATTGTACAACAGCGTATTGATTTACTGTACTGAACAATAACTGTCTCAAATACGAGCAGAGTTGTTGCCACTTAATTCGGTCAGCGATAGTGTCCTCACCAGTTCACAATGCGCATTTTGGCAATAAGCATAGCTGGTGAGCTTATGTGGTTATCAGTTACGTTCATTTAGACAATTTCAGAGAGACGTCAAAATCCATGAACAACGAGCAAGAAGTTGACTTGATCGATTTGCGACAAGTGTTGTTGACATTACGTCGCAATATTCGATTGATAGCAGCCATTGTCGTTTCGATCACCCTGGTAACACTGGTGGTAACACTACAATTGACGCCTCTCTACACCGCGACCGCAAAAGTGCTGATTGAGACAAGACAATCAAATGTCGTCGATGTGGAAGCTGTGCTTTCTGGTCTTTCTTCAGATAGTTCTACAGTCGACAGCCAAGTTGAAATTATAAAATCTCAAGCAATGGCGTTCAGAGTGATAGATTCACTCGAGCTCATGGCCGATCCAGAATTCAACGGCGCATTGCGTGAAGAAAGCTGGTTCGCAGCGCTTAACCCTCTTGCCGTTTTTCGCGGCATGTTCCCCGGTGCAAAACGCGATGAAGAGGAACGACTTCAAGCCGAAAAAATCTCGACCGTCCGCGCATTTCTTAGTCGTTTGTCCGTTCGCCGGACGGGCCGCACGCAAGTGATTTCCATTGACTTCACCTCCGAAGCACCACGGAAGGCAGAACAAATTGCAAATGCCATAGCAGACGCTTATCTGGTCGACCAACTAGAAGCCAAATACGAGGCGGCACGACGGGCGACAGCATGGCTAGATGGACGACTTCAAGACCTTCGTGATCAGGTTCAAGCGACTGAAGAAACCGCGGAACTCTATCGTGCTGCACATGGGCTGATAGATGCCGACGGATCGACGCTTACAGAACAACAATTAAGAGAAATCAACAGCCAACTTCTGCTTGCACGTGCCGAATTGGACGGTAGCCGCGCAAAGCTACAACGCGTCCGTGTATTGGTCAATCGAGGCACAGGCTTTGACTCTATCGCCGAAGTTCTTGCATCAGAAGTTATTCGCGATTTGCGCCGTGAACAGTCCGAACTTATACGCAAAGAAGCACAACTCAGAGCGCGCTATGGTGAACGCCACCCGAGCATTGTTGAAATCAAAGACGAGCGTCGAGACCTTGATCGACAAATTCAGTCTGAAGTCACGCGTATCGTCATCGGCTTAGAGAATGAAGTTGCGGTATCAGCAACACGGGTCGCCTCTCTTGAGCGCAGTTTGGAAGCAACCACCGCAACGGCAGGTGAACGCGAACAGGATCGTGTTCGTCTGCGCGAACTACAGCGCGAAGCAAGCTCCAACCGAACACTCTACGAAAGCTTTCTGGCACGGTTCAAGGAAACGCGTCAGCAAGAAGACTTACAAGAAGCTGACGCACGCATCATCTCGCGCGCAACCCTGCCGATTGACAAAAGCTCGCCTAGAACGACGTTAAACTTGGCACTGGCCCTCATTGCATCTGCCCTTCTCGGTGTTGGCGCTGCCTTCGCGAGAGAATATCTTGATGATCGTTTCCGCACGCCACGCGAGGTAGAAGAACATCTCGGACTACCTGTTCTCGCCACAATTCCCCTCCTAAAAGAGAAAGCGTTGGAAAGTGCAGGATCTGGAAAACACCCACATCGCTACGTAAAGGCAAAACCTTTGTCAGCTTATTCTGAAAGTTTTAGAGAGCTACAGGCAGCGCTTGCTCTTTCGGATGTAGACAATCCACCAAAGTCAATTTTGATTACCTCGTCGCTCCCAAATGAGGGAAAGACGACCACTGCGGTGAGCTTTGCAACATCTGCAACACGGGCAGGCCTAAATGTTGTTGTGGTAGACGCTGACCTCAGGCGCCCATCAGTGCAAAAAATTATCGGTATCGAAAAACCTGAATTCGATATGATCGATTTTTTGACCCACAAATGCTCCCTTGATGACGCTCTTCAATCTAGTGAAGAGGGAGGGTTCGAATTTCTAGCAACAACAAGACAACCTGCCAATCCTGCAGATCTTCTCGCATCGGCTGCGATGAAAGATTTACTAGCGAAGCTTAGGGCACGCTTTGATTTGGTTATTGTCGACTCCCCTCCTGTTCTCCCTGTTTCGGATTCAAAAGCACTTTCCTCTCAGCTAGACAAAGTCTTGTTTGTCGTTCGGTGGCAGAACTCACCCAAAACGGCAGCGGAGCAATCTGTCGCCAAGCTCAATGATTTCGGAGCCGATATTGCGGGAGTTATCTTTGAACAAGTCGACATGGAAAAACAAACCAAATACGGCTATGGCGACTCGACCTATTATTACGGCCGGTATAGCGACTACTATTTGAGCTGATGAGAGACACAATCATATCTATTTCCGCATTTTTGCGTACCCGCATGACAGGTCTCATCACTTTGGTGGTCGCCGCTACGCTCCTATATCTTGCTGTTCCACGAACAAGCGTTGCTTACACAGCTTTAACTGCGCCTCTCGCCATTTTTGATTTGCAGCAGCAGAACAATCCCTCTACCGAACAACTCTTACAGGCGGAAACTGATATAAAAACCGCCCTCACATACGGCGTAGAAACAGCAACCTTGAACAGCCAGCTTAGTTACCTCACGCTGTCTCGATTGCAATCGAACGATGCCACTCTCGAAAAGCCAGAAGATTTACGCATTGCCACCTTGGCAGTGGAGGCGGCATTAAAACGACGACCACTCGATGCCTACTTGTGGACGCGCTACACACATCTTCGCTATCTAACCGAAGGCGTCTCTCCCTACACACTTGCGGCTTTAGAGCGTTCTTTTTTGTACGGACCACATGAGGTCGAACTAATACAGTTTCGCATGATCCTTTGTCTTGAAGTATGGGAGAAACTCCCATCCAGTTTACAAATGAACACCTTGGATCAAATTGAGTTGGCTGCAGCGATGACGGGCTTGTGGGGACGCGTTCTCGCAGGCTTGTCAGATCCAGCGCGCGAACGTTTGGTAAATTTCTTAGGAGCCGCTTCTGCAGATGTTGAGCGGTCTCAGAGAATAGCCGCTTCCATTCAAAGATCCCGCGAGGAGAACTAGGTCATCGTTTCCGCGAACTGAATGATTGCGCCGCTGCAATCCCCATCAAATACATATAGGAAACCGTTACTGCCGGAATTTGCAGACTAAAATCAACAAGACTGTGCAATCCTACAAGCACACTTGCGGAAACGCCCAGCAGAGCAAAATGCCTGTTACGTGCTCGCTCGATCCCGCCTCGCCAGCACACTAAAATCAATCCGCTAAGAGCCAAAAACAAGAATGCGGCTGCTGGCAACCCAAGCTCCAACATATTTTCCAAATATGCGTTGTGGGTTTTCTCAACAAATGCTTGCCTCAGCGTGCCATCTCGACGATAGAGGGGAAATATTTCAGGAAAGCTACCCAGGCCAGATCCGAGAACCGCATGATCCTCGAAAGCGTCAAAGGTTTGTTGATAAACCTCCAGACGCTGAGGATCACCCCCGGCTGCAAAACGATCCCCTAAGACGCCCCCGCTGACGACGACAATCCCGCCAACTATCAAAACCAATGCTGCGCGACTAGCTTGAAAGTCGCTGTTTTTCTTACCGCCGCGGGCCAATTGCCAAACCAACAAAATGGTTGCTGCCGCAGTACTAAGCGCTCCTGCGCGCGAACCCGTCAACAAAAGCGCGCTAGTGATCAGAAAAAAACCCAAATAGAGCCAAATATTCTTTGAGAAAGATTGTGACAGAAATTCGAAAATTCGATCTCGCATTTTGCGGGCTTGACTCGATCGCTTCCGGCTTACAACGGCAATCAGGGCAACCGTAGAAATCAGACCAAGTCCTGCAAATGTTGCGTAGGAATTTCGGTTCACAAATGTGCTTGAAAGAGAACCTTTGCCCGTCCACTTATCATAGAACAAGATTGTATCCCCAGCCCCTAGAAGCGCAATCAGCCCATAAAGGGCGTAGGCAGCACCGACAAATACAAATGCCTTCAGCGCCGCGGTGGCAGCGACCGGATCACGGCAAAGCTGAAGTGAGAGCCAAAACACGCCTGCATAAGAAAGCCAGCGCATCAAAATCGTTGCGGTCCAATCGGGGTCGACGGTGATTCGTCCCGGCACTTCTTCTCCAAAAAAATTGCTAACTTCGGTCCATGCAGGGTGGGCAAGGCCAAATGGGATGCCTGGAAGAAGTTGAATTAGCACCCACACGCAGGTGATTGCGAAGAAGACCAGAGGCACTCTCACACGTCTTACCGGAACGGATAGTCGTTGGCCTGTCCAAATATGATGCAGTGCCCACAGCCACAACAGCACGCCAACTTCCAAAGACAAGAGTGACCACCCCAACGGCCGATTGCTACCTAGCGGAAGGGGCGCGATAGCGACAATACTAATGAGAGACCAAAGAAAAAACTTCTGCATTGCAACCTTCTGTAGACTAAGTTTTTTCCTCAGAAACACACTGAGATGCGCTTAAAGCATTCAATTAGAAGGCTGTGCTTTTTCATGAACGCTCTTCAGATGCAATACCATTCAAAGGCAGCAACCGGGAAATGCTAACATGAAGACAGCTCTGCCCCGCGATGAGAATTTTGCCACTCGCAAACTCTGTCACCAAAGCTTGTGGTTTCACCCATCAGCCAATCGATGAGGCCCGATTTTCAGCAACAACCCCTTTGTTACGGATATACGTCCCGCCAGAAAACCAGCCAAGACACCCGTGGTATTGGCCAAACCATCTATGAATGACGGGACTCTGCCGGGTACCAATAGCTGAGCAACCTCTAAGAGAATGCCGGCAGCAACTAGGCCCACAGTTATCACAATTAGCCAGTGTGCGGATCGACCAAGTATAGCCGGAAGAAACGCAAGCAACGCGTATGCACCAAAATGCCCCAGCTTATCTATGTGATAATGGTCAGATACAAGCCCGCCAGGCCAAAGCGATAGCGTTGCGACAACTAAAATAAGACCGGCCCAAACACCAGCAACTACCTTTGGCACCGACAGACCCTCACCATTTCAATTATCATTGCAATAACCCTCTAAACCTATTTTCTCGCGACTGACATCGGTATTTAGTCAACTACCCTACACCGAAAAAGTTTGTGAATTGTTGTGAATTTCTGAATAACCATCAAGTATCATTGCATTCGTCAACTCTAAATATCGAAATTGTACTACCTAACCTTACAACTCACGCCCCCCACTGATTGCCCAAGGGAGACATATCGACTTATTCTCCCCACTCCAGAGTGAACGATGAGGAATAAACAGAAGCGTCATACCGACTTTGCAGATCGCGCAGAGCCAGTATACTCCTGATCAACTAAGTTCAGGGAAACTGGACGCAGACTGTTTTCTGAAGACACCGATCGTGAAGCGAACGCCGGTGAAGTGCAGGATCTGCACCGTGAGGCGCACGATCAAAAAGGGGTTGTCGCTGAGCAGGCGCTTGAGTTGCGCCTTTTCAAAAAGCATGTTGAGAGATGACGAGAACATCAAATAATGACCCCGTATCCGAGATGCTTTAGGTCATACGACTGCTGGAACAATCGCGCGTGACACCAAAACAGACAGTCAATATGCTTGGCATTCCTTATACCGCATTCTATTGCTGGGACGAAGCCGGACGACAATATTTTGCGCTTATGCGCTCACAACGTACTAAATAAGGAGACACGCCGGATGGAAGTAGAAGAAACGAACCTTGCTGAAGTTCTTGTTCTTACACCGCGACGGTTTGGCGATGAACGTGGTTGGTTCAGCGAAACCTGGAACAAGGAGTTGCTGGCGACGTTAGGCATCTCCCTGAATTTTGTCCAAGACAATCATTCCTTCTCCGCCAATAAGGGAACATTAAGAGGCCTGCATTATCAGTCACCATCAAGGGCACAGGACAAGTTGGTGCGCTGTACACGAGGTGAAATACTTGATGTTGCTGTCGATGCCCGGAAGGGTTCGCAGTATTACGGCCAGTGGACCAAGGTTTCTCTTAGCGCAGAAACGGGGAGGCAGGTGTTGGTGCCGAAAGGTTTTTTGCACGGGTTCGTGACACTCACGGACAATGTCGAAGTCCAATACAAGTGCACTGACACTTATGCACCGGAGGCGGATGGCTCTGTTCGTTGGGATAGCCTTGGCATTGAATGGGACATCTCCGGTGTCCCAGAACTTTCTGCCAAAGATGCTGATGCCCCTTCTTTTGATGACTGGGAGTCGCCCTTCCAATTGGAGAAATAACCATGAAGATCTTGATCACTGGAGGCGCGGGCTTCATCGGGTCCGCAGTGGTACGCCGTGCCATCGCCGACGGACACGAGGTCGTAAACCTCGACGCGCTGACCTATGCCGCCTGCTTGGACAACGTGGCTTCAGTCGCGAACAGCGCCGCCTACACGTTCGAGCAAGCCGACATACGCGACCGTGCTGCCCTAGATCGGATCTTCACCCTCTATGCGCCAGACGCGGTTATGCATCTCGCCGCCGAGAGCCACGTGGACCGGTCCATCGACGGGCCGGGCGACTTTATCGAGACCAATATAACCGGCACTTACAACATGCTAGAGGCCGCCCGGACCTTTTGGGCAGCTCGAGGCCGCCCCGAAACTTTCCTCTTCCACCACATCTCGACTGACGAAGTCTTTGGGTCACTTCCATCTAACCCAGATGTGATGTTCATAGAGGACACGCCCTACGATCCCCGCAGTCCGTATTCCGCCTCGAAAGCGTCCTCGGACCACTTGGTCCGTGCTTGGCATGAGACCTATGGATTGCCCGTCGTCCTGACCAACTGTTCGAACAATTACGGGCCGTTCCACTTTCCGGAGAAGCTTGTCCCGGTCGTCATCTTGAATGCTATCGCGGGAAAATCGCTGCAGATCTATGGCAAGGGCGACAACATCCGCGATTGGCTCTACGTCGAAGACCACGCCGATGCGCTACTTCTTGTCGTTCAGAAGGGTGAATTGGGCCGATCCTACAATATCGGCGGCGAGAACGAACGTACGAACCTCGAGCTCGTGAAGACGCTTTGCGCCATCCTCGACACCAAGCGCCCAAAACCACAAGGGACTTACGCAGACCAAATTACTTTCGTTACCGATCGGCCCGGACATGATGCACGGTACGCAATCGATGCCAGCCGAATACGCGAGGAACTTGGGTGGCGCCCCACCGTCACGGTCGAAGAAGGACTGGAGCGAACGGTCCAATGGTACCTGGATAACGAAGAGTGGTGGCGTCCTCTCCAGAGCCGCCATGGCGTTGGGCAGCGCCTCGGTGTTAAGGCATGAAAATACTGGTCTTTGGAAAATCAGGACAGGTTGCGCGTGAGCTCGCGCGACGGTGCCCTAGTAATGTCGACGCATTGTTTTTAGGGCGCGAGGAAGTGGACTTGTCTACCCCCGACTACGCTGCCCAAGCAATTTCCGATGCAGATGTCGATGCCGTGATCAATGCTGCTGCATGGACGGCCGTCGACAAAGCTGAGACCGAGGAAGCTGCTGCAACTGTGGTAAATGGGGACGCTCCCGGGGCCATGGCTCGCGCCTGCGCGGAGAAATCCATCCCTTTCCTGCACATTTCGACGGACTATGTGTTCGATGGGGCAGGCTCTGAGGCCTTTCGTCCTGAACATGCAACTAAGCCACTTGGAGCATATGGGCGATCAAAGCTGGCAGGCGAAAAGGCTGTCCAGGCAAGTGATGCGCACCACTTGATCTTGCGAACCAGCTGGGTCGTCTCTGCCCATGGGACGAACTTCATCAAAACG
>Ga0209344_10004606_pt1 | contig 12526 bp, 6 predicted proteins | sample Cruoilmetagenom6_FD_187293 | JGI IMG/M metagenome (GOLD analysis project Ga0209344, IMG submission 187293) | Oil polluted marine microbial communities from Coal Oil Point, Santa Barbara, California, USA - Santa Barbara Oil Seep Sample 6 (SPAdes)... | ecosystem: Environmental > Aquatic > Marine >...
CGATCTCACCGCGTATCGCCAACGCTCTTTTACGCAGAATCCGTGACTTTGCACAAATAAAAGGAAACGGAAAAATTGACGTTGAAATTGCAAAATATGGCTTGGATGCATTACACGTAGATGCGCACGGCTTGGACGAAATGGACAATAAAATTCTTTCAACCATTATAGAAAAATTTAAAGGAGGCCCGGTGGGAATTACAACCATTGCTACTGCTGTTTCCGAAAGCCCGGAAACCATTGAGGAAGTTTACGAGCCCTTTTTAATCCAGCAAGGTTTTATAATGCGCACGCCACGTGGCCGCGAAGTTACCGAAGCTGCCTACAAACACCTCGGCAAATTGAAAGGCCCAACGCAAGGAGGCTTGTTTTAAGATTCCAAACTCCTCGCGATGTTTAATATCCATTTTTGTTTATTGTGAATGATAAATCCAAATATACCCAACTCATAAAATCCGAAGCCAAGCGCCTCGGTTTTTTGTCATGTGGAATTAGCAAGGCAGAATTTTTGGAAGAGGAAGCGCCACGGTTGGAAAATTGGCTGAAAAACAATATGCAGGGCGAAATGGCCTATATGGAAAACCATTTCGACAAAAGGCTGAATCCAACTCTTTTAGTCCCCGATTCCAAAAGCGTTATTTCTTTGTTGCTGAATTATTTCCCTTCAGAAACGCAAATTTCTGAAAACTATAAAATTTCAAAATACGCTTACGGCACCGATTATCATTTTGTCATAAAAGACAAATTGAAACAGTTGATGGAATTCATTTCTGAAGAAATAGGCGAAGTGCACGGCCGTGCCTTTGTGGATTCTGCGCCGGTTTTAGATAAAGCCTGGGCCGCAAAAAGCGGTTTGGGCTGGGTTGGCAAACACAGCAATCTGCTTACAAAACAGCTAGGTTCCTTTTATTTTATTGCTGAACTTATTATTGATTTGGATTTGGAATACGATTCTCCGGTGACAGATCACTGCGGAAGCTGCACTGCTTGCATCGATGCGTGCCCAACAAATGCCATTGTAGCCGACAGGGTAGTGGACGGTAGCAAATGCATTTCCTATTACACCATTGAGCTGAAAAATGTAATACCTACTTCCGAAAAAGGAAAATTTGATGATTGGATGTTTGGCTGCGATATTTGCCAGGATGTTTGTCCCTGGAACCGTTTCAGCAAGGCGCACAGCGAACCGCTTTTCAACCCGCACCCCGAACTTTTATCGATGACCAAAAAAGATTGGGAAGAAATTACCGAGACAGTTTTTCAGAAAATCTTTAAAAATAGCGCGGTAAAGCGAACCAAATTTTCAGGATTGAAAAGAAACATCAACTTTTTAAAAGATTAACCTTCAAACTTTCGCCATTTCGCCTAACATTATAACTTTGTAAGTTCTGTTAAAGCGAAAAGCCAAGAGCCAAGATAGTATCCACAGCATCAATAGCATCTAAAATATGAGCAAACAAAGCAGACGTAGAGAAGCCCTTTTATACCACGCAAAACCGAAACCTGGGAAAATTCAGGTTGTTCCCACAAAAAAATATGCTACCCAACGGGATCTTTCCTTGGCATATTCGCCGGGAGTTGCGGAGCCATGTTTGGAGATCGAAAAAAATGTGGACAATGTCTATAAATATACCAATAAAGGGAATCTTGTTGCCGTAATCTCAAACGGAACCGCTGTTTTGGGCTTGGGAAACATTGGTCCCGAAGCTTCCAAACCGGTAATGGAAGGCAAAGGATTGCTTTTTAAAATTTTTGCTGATATAGATGTTTTCGATATTGAAATAAATACTGAAAATATTGATGAATTTGTAGCCACCGTAAAAAATATTGCACCAACGTTCGGCGGAATAAACCTTGAAGACATAAAGGCTCCCGAAGCTTTTGAAATAGAAAGAAGGCTGAAGGATGAGCTGGACATTCCCGTTATGCACGACGATCAGCATGGTACCGCAATTATTTCTGCAGCGGCTTTACTGAATGCTTTGGAAATAGCGAATAAAAAAATTGAAGAGGTTAAAATTGTAATCAGTGGCGCTGGGGCCGCGGCGGTTTCTTGCACCCGACTTTATAAAGCCTTTGGCGCAACCTCAGAAAATATTGTTATGTTGGACAGTAAAGGTGTAATCCGCAAAGACCGTGAAAATCTTTCCGAAGAAAAAGCTGAATTCGCTTCCGATAGAAAAATAGATACACTGGAAGAAGCCATGAAAAATGCCGATGTATTTGTAGGGCTTTCGGTCAAGGATATTGTAACGCCAGAAATGTTGTTGAGCATGGCGCCAACCCCGATTGTTTTTGCAATGGCAAACCCCGATCCAGAAATTGAATACGATTTGGCCATAAAAACAAGGGGTGATATTATTATGGCTACGGGCCGTAGCGACCATCCCAACCAGGTAAATAATGTGTTGGGTTTCCCATTTATATTCCGTGGCGCACTTGACGTTCGTGCAACTAAGATTAATGAAGCCATGAAGATGGCCGCTGTTAAAGCTTTGGCAGAACTAGCTAAAGAGCCCGTTCCCGAACAAGTAAACATTGCCTACGGCGAAACAAAGCTTAATTTTGGGAAAGACTATATAATTCCAAAACCATTTGATCCACGTTTAATAGCCGCCGTTCCGCCTGCTGTGGCAAAAGCTGCTATTGAAAGTGGCGTGGCTACTACCGTAATTGCCGATTGGGAAAAATATCAAGACGAGCTTTATGAGCGGATGGGCAGCGATAATAAAATTATAAGATTGTTGCTTAACCGTGCAAAACTAAATCCAAAACGTATCGTGTTTGCCGAAGCTGATCATTTAGATGTTTTAAAGGCCGCACAAATTGTTTTCGAAGAGGGTATTGGCACACCTGTTTTATTGGGAAGGAAGGAAATTATTCTGGAACTGATGGAACAAATTGATTTTGATGCCGAACTTGAAATAATAGATCCAAAAAATGATGAAAACGCAGATAAGCTTCAGCATTATGCCCAAAAACTTTGGGAAAAGCGAAGAAGAAGCGGTATATCGCTCTATACGGCCCAAAAGCTTGTGAGCGAAAGAAATTATTTTGCAGGTATGATGCTCAGCGAGGGCGATGTGGATTGTATGATTTCGGGCTACGCACGCTCTTATCCTTCGGTGGTGGTTCCCGTTTTCGAAACCGTAGGGAGGTTTGAAAGCGTTACGAAGGTAGCAACAACAAACTTGATGCTTACCAAGCGTGGCCCTTTGTTTATTTCTGATACCTCTATAAATATTGATCCCACAGCAAAGGAGCTTGCCAAAATTGCGCAGATGACTAATTATACCATGAAGATGTTCGGATTACAACCTGTAATCGCAATGATAAGCTACGCCAACTTTGGTTCTTCCAAAGATCCACATGCAACGAAGGTGCGGGAAGCCGTGGATTTGCTTCACAAAAGCAATCCAGATATGATTGTGGATGGTGAACTTCAGACTGATTTTGCTTTAAATCCAGAAATGCTTCAAAAGAAATTTCCATTTTCAAAGTTGGCGGGTAAAAAAGTGAATGCACTTATCTTCCCAAACCTTGATTCCGCAAACAGCAATTACAAGCTTTTGAAAGAACTTAACGGTGTGGAATCCATTGGCCCAATTATGTTGGGGATGCGTAAACCGGTCCATATTTTACAACTGGGTGCCAGCGTAGAAGAAATGGTAAATATGGCAGCCGTTGCAGTAGTTGATGCGCAACAAAAAGAGAAGCGACAGCGGGAGCAGAGACCCAAGTAAAACAAAGCTTTTCTATTTAATATTTTCACAAAAACCCCAATGGCTGTTGCAAATAATTATACTATATTTGAGCCTTTAAGTTTTCGTTAACACATGATAACCCATATACAGGGCAGACTGGTTGAAAAAAACCCGACCGACTTAGTGATAGATTGTAATGGAGTAGGGTACTTTATCAATATTTCCTTACACACATTTTCCGACCTCCCCACCAGTGAAAATGTTAAGCTATTTACACATTTACTTGTTAGGGAAGATTCCCATACACTTTACGGTTTTTCAAGTGTTGCAGAGCGTGAAATTTTTAGGTTGTTGATAAGTGTATCTGGAGTTGGCGCAAGCACCGCTAGAACCATGTTATCGTCATTGGCGCCCGAACAGGTTCTGGATGCAATTGCGCAAAATGATATAACAACAATACAATCGGTAAAAGGAATTGGAACCAAGACTGCACAACGTGTGGTTTTGGATTTAAAAGATAAGATTTTAAAAGTGTACGGTTTGTCGTCTATTTCTGCCGGAACGAGCAATACTAACAAAAATGAAGCGTTATCTGCTTTGGAGACGTTGGGCTTTGCTCGCAAACAGTCTGAAAAAGTGGTGGATGCCATTGTAAAGGAAGATCCACAGGCTTCGGTAGAAATGATCATTAAACAAGCTTTAAAAAATTTGTAAAATTTGAAGGCAAAAAATTACGTTTACAAGGGTGGCTTTTTCAAGCTTTTAGCAATTATAACTTTCGCATTCTTTAGCAATGCTTCGCTGGCACAGGATTCAACAGCCGTTGGCAATGAAATGGGCCGAATGGATCTTCCCACTCCCATAAGCATTCAGGATCTTTACACCTACGATCCCATAACAGATAGATATATTTATACCCAAACCTTGGGTAGTTTCAATATCACTTATCCTATAATTCTAACGCCTCAGGAATATCAGCGCCTTATTCAGGAGGAGCAGATGAAGGCTTATTTCAAGGAAAAAATTGACGCGGCCGATGGAAGAAAAGAAGGTTCGGAAGAACAGCAGAAAAACCTTTTGCCCACATTTTATGTGAATTCCAATTTCTTTGAATCTATTTTCGGTGGAAATACTATTGAGGTGCTTCCCCAAGGTTCCGTTGAAATGGATCTTGGGTTATTATACACAAAACAGGACAATCCAGCCTATTCGCCTAGAAACCGCAGTAATTTCTCTTTTGATTTTGACCAAAGAATCAGTTTGAGCCTTTTGGCAAAAGTGGGTACGAGGCTTCAGGTTACCGCAAATTATGATACCGAAAGTACTTTCGATTTTCAAAACCAAATAAAGTTGGAGTACACCCCAACTGAAGATGACATCATTCAAAAAATAGAAGTAGGTAACGTGAGTATGCCGTTAAACAGCGCGCTGATTCAAGGTGCCCAGAGTCTATTCGGTGTAAAAACGCAACTTCAATTTGGTAATACAACCATTACAGGGGTTTTCTCTGAACAAAAATCTGAAACAAGAACCGTTACCGCTGAAGGCGGTGCAACCATTACAGATTTTGAACTTTTCGCACTGGATTATGACGACAACCGTCACTTTTTCCTTGCCCATTATTTTAGAGACAATTACGATCGTGCCTTAGAGCTTTATCCCTTCATAAATAGCAATGTGCAGGTTACGCGAATGGAGGTTTGGATTACAAACCGAACCAGCCGTACAGAAAATGTCCGGAACATTGTAGCGCTTCAGGATATTGGGGAATCAGACCCTACAAACATAGGTTTAACAGTTCCTCCCGGTGGTTTCATAAATGCAGCTCGAGGCGCTTATCCCGATAACGGAAATAACGATTTTAACCCTTTTGGAATAAATGGGGGTGCGCAAACATTGTTAAATCCTGCCATTAGGGATGTGGCAACGGTGAGACAAGGTTTTACCGGAGTTCAAGTAAGCGAAGGAACCGATTATGTAACCTTGGAAAACGCTCGAAGATTGGACGCTGGAGAATATACGTTAAATTCACAGTTGGGATATATATCGCTTAACCAGCGTTTGACCAATGATGAAGTTTTAGCCGTTTCATACCAGTTTACAGTAAATGGAAAAGTTTATCAAGTAGGAGAGTTTTCCAACGATGGTGTGGAAGCCAATGGAGGTACTCCCGGAGGCGGCAACAATCCTCCAGGTGAAGAGGCGACACTTGCCCAAAACCTTGTAGTGAAGCTTTTGAAAAGCAGTATTACAAATGTACAGGAACCAATTTGGGACCTTATGATGAAGAACATTTACCCTATTGGGGCGTACCAACTTGAAAAGGAAGATTTTAAATTAAATATTTTTTATACCGATCCATCGCCACTAAATTATATTGAAAAAGTACAGGGAGGGCCAGACCTTCCCGAAGACGTTGAAGATGAAATTCTCTTAAAGGTTTTCAATCTTGACAGATTGAATTTTAATAACGATCCGGTTCAGGGAGGAGATGGATTTTTTGATTTTCTTCCGGGAATAACGGTAGATGCACAAAATGGAAGGATCATTTTTACTACGGTTGAACCTTTCGGAAAACATTTGTTTGACGAACTAAACGTACCTGCAGCGCCGGCCAATTATAACATTCCGGCAAGTTACAACGCCAATCAGGATAAATACGTTTTCCGTACACTTTATACCGGGACCAAAACCCAGGCCGAACAACAGGAAAGTGAAAAGAATAAATTTCAATTAAAAGGAAGTTACAAATCAACCGGTGCTGATGGTATTCCAATAGGTGCTTTCAACATTCCACAAGGGTCCGTTACAGTTACTGCAGGTGGAAGGACATTGGTTGAAGGTGTAGATTACACGGTAAACTATCAATTGGGAAGGGTTCAAATTTTAGATCCCGCTTTATTGAATAGTAACATTCCAATCTCAGTAAGCACCGAGAATAATTCACTATTTGGGCAGCAGAGCAAACGTTTCACAGGATTGAACGTAGAGCATAGAATTGGCGATAAGTTCTTGATTGGGGCTACTTATTTAAACCTTAACGAACGTCCCTTGACCCAAAAATCCTCATATGGTGTTGAGCCTATCAATAATAGTATTTATGGCATTAATTTGAATTATTCAACAGAAGTGCCATTCTTGACGCGCTTGGTTAATAAACTTCCAAATATAGATACCGACGTAGAATCAAATATCTCCCTGCGTGGTGAATTTGCCTACCTAAAACCGGGCGCTCCCAAAGTTTCTGATTTTGATGGAAAAACCACGGTGTATGTAGATGACTTTGAAGCTTCCCAAACGGGGAATGATATAAGCACTCCTTCCACTTGGTTTTTATCCAGTACGCCTATAGGTTTTGGCGGTCAAGTGGCAAACGATAATTTAAGTTATAACTACAATAGAGCAAAATTAGCTTGGTACACCATCGACCCTATATTTTATAGCAGTCAGCGTCCAGGTGGAATTAACGATGAGGACCTTTCTTCACCATTTGCGCGCCGCGTATTCAGGGATGAAATTTTCCCGAACCAAGATATTATACAGGGACAAACTCAAGCGCTTTTTACGCTAGATTTGGCATACTATCCCTCAACTCGTGGAGAATATAACTACAATCCCGCTGCAGCAGGAACAAATAATCTTCCCAATCCAGAAAATAATTTTGGGGGAATTATGAGGCAACTTACGACAACCGATTTTGAAAAATCGAATGTGGAATACATACAGTTTTGGATAATGGACCCGTTCATTTACGAAGAAAATGACGGTAATCCAGGCGGAAACATCAACTTTAACCTGGGTAGTATTTCTGAAGATATATTAAAAGACGGTAGAAAACAATACGAAAATGGACTGCCCGAAGACGGCGGTACTGCAAATACTACAACAACCGCTTGGGGTAAAGTACCTACCAATCAATCCTTGGTTTATACTTTTGACACACAAGGCCAAGAGCGCATCAATCAGGATATTGGTTACGACGGCTTGGATAATGCTTCAGAAGGAGCGCAGTTTCCCGCCTTTGCAGGCCTTCCAGATCCCGCCAATGATGATTACCAATACTTTTTGCAGGGAGAAGGAAATATCTTGGACCGTTATTTACAATACAACGGAACTCAAGGAAACTCTCCGGTTGAGGTTTCAAATACAAATAGGGGTAGTACGGCCCAGCCAGATGTGGAGGATATAAATCGTGACAATACCATGAACACGATTGATAGTTATTTTGAATACAACGTACCTGTTTATCCGGGGATGAGCCGTGAAAACAATGACTATATTACCGATGTAAAGGAACTGGAGGTTACTACGCAAGATAACAATGTTATTCCTGTTCGTTGGGTTCAGTTTAAAATTCCTATTAGCAAACCCGATCAAGCCGTTAATGGAATCTCCGATTACCGATCCATTCGTTTTATGCGAATGTTTCTTTCACAATTTACCCAAAATACGATTTTACGTTTTGGAACGATGGAATTGGTACGGGGCGATTACAGAAGATTTCAGCAATCTCTGGATATTACAGGAGAAGATCCATCACAGGATGACACTGTTTTTGAAGTAGAAGCGGTAAGCATTGAAGAAAACGAAAACAGGGAGCCTATTCCTTATAGATTGCCACCTGGCCTGCAGCGTGAAGAACTGAACAATAACAATAATATTATTCGCGAAAACGAGCAATCACTTTCATTGCGGGTTTGTGGATTGGAGCCAAACGACGGTCGCTCGGTTTATAAGAATTTCAATGTGGACATGCGCCAGTACAAAAACCTGGAAATGTTTATACACGCAGAATCACTTCAAAATGAAACAGGACTTTCCGATGGACAACTGGTGGCATTTATGCGTTTGGGGAATGATCTTACAAACAACTACTACGAAATTCAAATTCCTTTGAATCCCACAAATTTTGGAGCTACCAGTCCTGAAGAAATTTGGCCGCTCGCCAATAGGTTGAATTTGCCTTTAGAATTGCTTCAGCAGGTAAAAACTAGAGTTTTGGGCGATACTGGTATTGATCCTACGGTTGTAACTTTCTTTAATCAATCTGAACTTGATGGCGGTATTCCTGATGGTGAAAATGAATTGCGAATTGGTATAAAAGGAAATCCAAGTTTTGGGAACGTTCGTACAATTATGCTTGGTTTAAGAAACGATTCCTCTACCGATATTTGTGGTGAGGTTTGGTTCAATGAGCTTAGAATGTCTGAACTGAATAACGAAGGTGGCTGGGCTGCTGTAGTAAGTATGGATGCCAACCTTGCGGATTTTGCAACCGTAAGTGCAACTGGTAAGAAAAGTACAATTGGTTTCGGTTCTCTGGAGCAGGGACCTAATCAGAGAAGCCGAGAAGATCTACAGCAATACGACGTTGTAACAAACGTAAATCTTGGACAATTGATGCCGAAGAAATGGGGCATTCAATTACCATTTAATTATGGCCGTTCCGAAGAATTGATAACTCCACAATACGATCCCGAATTTCAGGATATTGAATTGGAAACGCGTTTGGACAATACAGAAAACGAAGATGAAAAAGATGCCATAAAAGAACAAGCCGTAGATTATACAAAACGTCAAAGTGTTAATTTTATAGGAGTTCGAAAGGAACGCACCGGTGAAGGTAAACCCCAAGTGTATGATATTGAAAACTTCACTGGATCATTCTCCTATAATCAAACCGATCATCACGATTTTGAAGTGGAAGACGCATTGGAACAAAATGTGCGTGCAGGGGCAACCTATAACTACAATTTTGTTGCAAAACCTATTGAGCCATTCAAAAAGAACGATTCTTTATTTACAGGAAGATATTGGCAGTTTCTTAAAGATTTGAATTTTAACTATTTGCCAACCAATATTTCGGTAAGTTCAAATATTACCAGACAGTACAATGAGCAAAAATTTCGGGAAATAAATCTATTGCCAGGAAATATTGGTCTTCCGACTTTATACCAACGTAATTTCCTTTTTGATTGGCAGTACACTATCAACCATAATTTAACAAAATCACTTCGTTTTAACTTTACATCTTCCAATAATAGGGTTGTAAATAATTATGTTGATGATGAGGGCTTTGTGAATAATGAAATAGGTGTATGGGATGGCTTTTTTGATGTTGGGGAACCTAATCAGCATTTCCAATCATTACAACTAAATTACGATTTACCATTCAGCAAGTTTCCTTTCCTAAAATTTATACGTGGAACCTATTCCTATACCGGAGATTATCAATGGCAGGCTAGTAGCGACTTATTTAACGAAATTCCAATTCAGCTTAGCGATGGAACCACGAACACCTATAATTTGGGTAATTCCATTCAGAATGCGAGTACTCACCAAATTAATTCAAGTATCGATATGAACGGTTTTTACCGTTACATTGGTCTAACAAAAATTAAGAAGAGCAGGGCAAGAACCTCTGCTGCTGGTGGTGCAGGTGAAAGAGGAGGTGCAGGAGATGAAAAAGCCGGGGGAGAGGAAAAGAAATCAGCCCGTGAGAGCAAACTGGAAGAAGAGAACAACAGCGGCCTTGGCAGCGGAAAAGGAAACGCCCCAAGTGTTTTGGGTAGTGGTGCAGGAGGTGAAGGAGGCTTGAATGCCGGTGATAAAGCGATAAATACAGCTATCGGTTTTGCGACTATGCTTAGAAAAATTCAATTCAATTATCAGGAAAATAACGGTATATTTTTACCAGGTTACTTACCATCCATTGGTTTTGTGGGAACGCTTAAGCCAACTACAGGTTTTGTATTTGGAAGTCAGGCGGAAATTAGGGAGTTGGCAGCCCGTAAAGGTTGGTTAACACTTTACCCAGAATTTAACGAGCAATATACCGAGGTGGAAAGTCGCCAAATGGATATTCAGGCCAATCTGGAACCTATTAATGATTTAACCGTCGATATAAACGGAAGTAGAATTTATTCTGAAAACTATACTGAAAATTATATCATAGAAGATGGGTTATACAATTCCTTAACGCCAACAACCTTCGGAAACTTTAATATTTCAACGCTATTGATTAAAACTGCATTTAGTACTAGTGACGAAAATAATTCCGAAGCTTTTGATGATTTCCGAAGCAATAGGTTAACAATAGCCAATAGGCTCGCCGAAGAGTATTATCAAGGAAGACCTTTTGATCGTACTGCAGATGGCTACCCAGTAGGTTTCGGAAGAAACAGTCAAGATGTACTGTTGCCAGCTTTTCTTTCAGCATATAAAGGAAGTGATGCCTCAAAGGAAAAAACAGGAATTTTGAGGGATATTCCTCTTCCAAACTGGGATATAAAATACACTGGGCTTATGAATATAGCGTGGTTTAAGAATAACTTCAAGCGTTTTTCACTTACCCACGGCTACAGAGCTTCCTATACGGTAAACCAATTCCAGTCCAATCTGGATTATGATCCAAACAATCCGGAGGCGGTTGACCAGGCCGGTAACTTTAAGGTAAAAACACTGCTAACCAATGTAAATCTTACCGAACAGTTCTCTCCATTGCTGCGAATGGATTTTGAAATGAAGAATTCAGTAAAAATATTGGCTGAAATGCGCAAGGACCGTGCACTATCGTTAAGTTTCGCAAACAACCTTCTTACTGAAATTAAAGGAAATGAATACATCATAGGTCTTGGATACCGTATAAAGGATCTTCGTATTGCTACAAATTTTGGCGGTAAAAAATCTGTAATTACGAGCGATTTAAACTTTAAGGTAGATCTTTCCAGAAGAGACAATATAACTATTATTAGATATCTGGATATAGACAACAATCAAACTACCGCCGGGCAGACGCTTTACGGGGCGCAATTATCTATAGATTATGCCTTAAGCAAGAACCTCACGGCCTTGTTTTATTACGATCATACTTTTTCAGAATATGCTATCTCAACAGCGTTTCCACAAACAACGATTAGAAGTGGATTCACCCTTCGCTATAACTTTGGAAATTAAGAACTTTATATATATTGACTTATGAATGTACCATCAAATTTAAAATATACAAAAGACCACGAGTGGGTAAAAATTGAAGGCGATATAGCCACAATAGGAGTAACCGATTTTGCACAAGGTGAGCTTGGAGACATTGTTTATGTAGAAGTAGAAACTGTGGGCGATACCTTGGAAAGAGAAGAAGTATTCGGTACGGTTGAAGCCGTAAAGACTGTTTCAGATCTATTTTTGCCACTTTCCGGTGAAATAATCGAATTCAATGATAGTTTGGAATCTGAACCTGAAAAGGTAAATTCAGATGCATACGGCGAAGGTTGGATGATAAAAATGAAGATTTCCAATCCAGATGAAATAGCAGAACTCTTGGACGATGCCGAATATAAAAAGCTTATTGGAGGCTAAAAAGCTTTTATTTCTTGCTATACTTTACAGTTGCGTAATTTCTATTCTTTTTCTTTTTCCTAATCAGGACTTGCCAACAATGGCTTTTTCTGGGATCGATAAAATTATCCATAGCCTTATCCATTTTGTTCTAATAAATCTGTGGCTGTTTTTTTTATATTTTAAAATCGGACCTGCACTGAAAATTAAATGGATACTAATTCTGCTTCTTTCAGTCGTGCTGTATGGCATAATAATTGAGATATTACAAGACTTGTTTACAGTTTCCCGCGAAGCAGATATTTTTGATGTAGCTGCGAACTTTACGGGGTCATTGATTGGAATCTTTTTTTTCAAAAGCATAAAGAAATATTTAAACACTTAAAATTTCAATTAAGTTTTAAATTGAATGATAATTTCTATATTTTAGCAACACGTTAAACCCACTATTATGGAACCCAAAAAAAATCCAAAAGCAGATGTAA
>Ga0209344_10004607_pt1 | contig 12524 bp, 12 predicted proteins | sample Cruoilmetagenom6_FD_187293 | JGI IMG/M metagenome (GOLD analysis project Ga0209344, IMG submission 187293) | Oil polluted marine microbial communities from Coal Oil Point, Santa Barbara, California, USA - Santa Barbara Oil Seep Sample 6 (SPAdes)... | ecosystem: Environmental > Aquatic > Marine...
TTGGTGTTAAGATTGGCTTCGCAACATTATTTGTAGGATTGATTGGCGTCGGATTTATGCGGGGTTGGGAAGCCGCATTCACTCTTGTTGGACAACAGGTATTTCAGGTATCCAATGATTACAATTTGTCGGTGATACCTTTATTTATTCTTATGGGAGTCTTCATTCATAGGTCCGGAATAGCGGAAGATCTGTTCGATTCTGCTTGTTCTGGCCTTAGTGGAGTAAGAGGTGCTTTGGCTCAATCTACGTTACTTGCTTGTGGCGGATTCTCTGCTGTTTGTGGCTCATCAATCGCTACCGCTGCTACCATGACCCGGGTTGCTATGCCTTCGATGGATCGCTATGGATACTCTAATGCTATTTCCACGGGGGTAATTGCTTCAGGTGGAACGCTTGGCATCATGATTCCGCCATCCGTACCTCTTGTAATATATGGCCTTCTTACACAGCAGGACATCGGCGTACTCTTCATGGCCGCGGTTGTTCCGGGCTTGCTTCTTTTATTATCATTTATGCTTGTAGTGGCCCTATGGGCGCGGATTTCTCCTGCAGATACTCCGCGCGTGATCAACAAGGTTGCGCCTAAAAAGAAGGGTGCCGGTGCGTCTGCCCTTGCGATATTAGGCCTTTTTGTTCTTATTTTGGGCGGAATGTACGGGGGGGTCTTCACACCGACGGAAGCATCCGGGATTGGGGCCGTCGTGGCCGCCGTTATCTCTATGACGAGGGGGAGCCTACGCAATCTTTCGGAATGGCGAGATAATCTGGTTGAGGCGAGTATGACAACAACCAACTTGTTTGTCGTGTTTTTTGGTGCCCTGGTATTTACACAGTATATTACACTAACCGGAATGCCATTTGATCTCGTGCATTCCATTGAAAAATTAGAAATTTCACCGTTATCATTAGTTACCGGCATCGCTATTATTGCAATTCTTCTCGGAATGATTTTCGAGGCAGTAGGTATCCTCGTATTGCTAGTTCCGGTTTTCATTCCGACGCTTGAAGCCGCCGGGATTGATATGATTTGGTTCGGTATAATTATTGCTATTGTTATCGAACTAGGCCTGATCACGCCGCCAATCGGAATGAATGCTTTTGTCGTTAGCAACATGGTCCCTGAAATTCCAATTTCAAGGATTTTCTATGGAGTTCTTCCGTTTATTCTGGCGATGCTAGTTGTCCTAGCGTTGATATTTTTACTACCAGAGATCGCGACTTTTGTCCCATCAATGCTCAGCAGTTAAATAGAGCGATAGAAACCTGAAGTAGGAGAAGAATAATGCGCAATAGGTTACTGTTATCCGTTGGATTAATTGGTCTGTTCGTAGGTGCAGCAAACGCTGCTGACACCAAAATTTTGATAAATTGCTTTTATCCGCCCAAGCATCCAATTTGTTCACAAGTTCTTCCAGAATGGAAAGAGCAAGTAGAAAAAGTGACAGAGAAGCGGGTTCGAGTTCACATAGCGTCGACTAGTTTATCGCCTCCAGCAGAACAACTCCAATCAGTGCGTTCTGGACTCTTTGATGCTGCGTATTTTTTCTTTGGATTCACTGAAAACGAGATTTCGGGACCACTGGTTGCGATGAATCCGTTTATAAGTAGCTATAGCTCTGAAGTTAATTCAATAGCCTTGTGGGATACTTACCAAGAAAAGCTCGCTGACGTTGATGAGTTTGATGGAGTAAAACCTCTGGCAATGTTCGTAATGCCCGGAAGTAGTATCTTCAGCTTGAAGTCCCAAGCTATCAAATCGCTCGACGACGTATTGTCTTTTAAGCTCTATGGATCACCAGGTATGCCCGCGAACCTTTTGAAAAACGCAGGAGGGGCAGTCGTGTCGGGGCCGGCGGTGCAGATGACAGAACTTGCGCAGCGGGGTGTGATTGATGGCATTTTCAGCCTTGCTATTGGGACCATGCATAATCTCGGAATGTTGTCCTACGTAAAATCAGTTACGACGACCCCAGTCCCGCTGTTTTCACCTTCATTTGGCTTTGTGATAAGTGATAAAAAGTGGGCCGAAATTAAGCAAGCGGATCAAGAAGCAATCATGGGGATCTCTGGGCAATGGCTATCCGCTTTATCCGGTCGGAAGTTTGATGAGGTTCAGCGGGAAGCGGTAGACTTCGTTGAAACCGATCCAAAGGTCGCAATGATCGAGGCAAGCGAGGAATTGTTTAGTTCGCTCAAGGAAATTGCTGAGCCATTCACACAAAAATGGGTAAAACAAGCAAGCCAAAAGGGTATAGCAGCTGGTGAGGCATTAGAGTTCTATCGTGAACGAATCGACTCACTGATGGAGCAATAAAAACTAAGAGTTTACCAAGATGTGGGGAGGGCACATGAAAGAGCCCTCCTCGTTAATCACAGTGTTATGTACCGTGACTAATTATGTTTTGGGATCTAAATTTCTTTCCAGGAAATAGCATAGCAACTATCAATTTATATATAGTATTCGGATTTTGAGACATGACGACAGAATTTATCTTAAGCGAAGCGACGATCCAATCAGTTACGAGCGCGCTGGCAGACGGTGTCATAAGCTGTGAGGAGATTGTAGTCGCATATCTGAAAAGAATTGATACGCTGGATCAATGCGGGGAACTGCCGATAAATTCATTCATTGCGACGAACGCGAAGTGCGTTGAGGAGGCTCGTCATATAGATACTCTACCAATGAATCAGCGAGGTCCGCTGGCAGGGATTCCGATTGTGATTAAGGACAATATTGACCTCGCCGGAATGCCGACTACGGCAGGTTGTTTCGCACTCAGAGGTAATTTCGCCAAATCAGATGCGACTATCATTAGGAAGCTTCGAGCGGCCGGTGCCATATTTATTGGCAAGACAAATCTGGCGGAGTTTTCTTGGACCGGTCTGTACTCGACGAGTTCGGTCGGTGGATTATCTAGAAATCCCTACGATACTCTCCGTACAACCGGTGGCTCGAGCGGAGGAACCGCCGCTGCAGTTGCGGCGAATTTTGCCGTGGCTGGGGTGGGAACTGACACTGGCGCCTCCGTGCGTGGTCCTTGTGCCCACCAAAACCTCGTTGGCTTGAGACCGACGATCGGTACGTGTTCGCGGGCTGGGATTATTCCTGTTTCGTCCACGCGGGATACACCAGGCCCAATGGCGCGTTGTGTTGCCGATGCAGCTATACTGCATCACGTTATGAAGGGTTTTGATCTCAAGGATACATCCACATGGCATGCATCGCGTCAGCTTGGACTTCCGGAGATCTTTAAATACACCGACCATTCTATTAGGGGAATGCGCTTGGGTATACCTAGGCAACTGTTAGATGTGCCATGTGCTGATATCGAAGTTGTGAAACAGTTTGAGCGAGCAGTAGATGACCTTCGTTCCCTTGGTGCCGTAGTGGTGGAATGCGATGAGCCACACTTTGCGATACTCTCTAATATCGAACCTCCTTTCAGGATGAAGCCGGATTTTGATGCCTATCTCTTATCGAAACAGGTAAAAGGTCCTGTGAATAGTTTTGCAGAACTGGCCGCTTCTGGCCAATACGGAGACGACGTGGCCGATTTTATTCGGAAGCAGGTCGATGTGACAGAGATTGACCGTCTAAAGACAGAGGGCAAATATGAACGGCTTGTCTCGAGATTGCGTCGCGAAATTTTACGAATATGGGACCGTGAGCATGTCGCCGCATTCATTTTTCCGACTTGGATGCGTCCCCCCGATTACCTTGAGAACATCGGAGGCCATTGCGGCAACAATAACCGATGGGTGGCCCATGTCGGGTTTCCCGCAATCTCTGTACCTATGGGAAATACGATAGACGGGCTTCCAACAGGACTTCAAATCGCTGGCCGACCATTCACCGAAGAGGTGCTTCTTTTGATCGCTAACGACTACGAAAAGAGTACGCGCCATCGTAACTGCCCTATGATTTAGTTTTTAATGATAGGCTATTATCCAACCATAGGCCGTCTACTCAATCAGTGCCTCGTGACTTCTGTCATTTCGATTCACTGGAGCGCAATATTTCGGATTGCAGCCAGCATTCGACTCAGTTGTGGCGAAGGGCAGTCGGTCTGCCGATAGCAGACGCCCGCTTCCGCCGACCAGAAAGCGCCAGCAATGGGAATTTCCTTCAAGTCATAACGATGCGCCAAGCCCATCATTTGCTGTGGGATCTGTGCTAGATAAGGGCCGCGAGTCAGGTTTTCAAACATGTGCGTCGGCGACGACGTCTCGATGACGAAGTGGGGTGGCGGCATCTCGTTCGCCGCGAAGTAGGACAGGATACGACCTGAACCAACCTGGTCGTCGGCGAGTACAATCCAGGAGTATTTACCGAGACCTGCCGGGCTGGCAACCGCTGTCCCTGATCGATTTTGGTGGAGCGGATGGCTGACATGCGCAACAATCGTGTTGCTGACAGTCATCACCGGTTCGCGGATCAGGCCGGCTTGAGCTGGAAAATCCAACGTTACACAGATTAGATCGATTTGCCCGGCTAGGAGCTGCGGCACCAGGGTCGAGATTACGCCAGACTGTATTCGGATGCGCGACACGGGATTTTCCTTCAGGAAAACTGAAAAAATATCGGGCAGGATCTTAGAGTACCAGATCGGACCAGCACCAATGCGCAGGAGACCTTCGGACCCGCCACTGGCGTTGGATATTTCGGCAAGCGCGTGTTGATATTCCATATCCATTCGCCGCGCATGACGCACTAGGATATCGGCATAGCGGGTTGGATGGAGCCCGTGCGGGCGCCGCTCGAACAATGGCACTCCGAGACTGGATTCCAGCGCCTGGATGCTTTTGGATAGCGCGGGTTGGGTGACGTGGACCCGATCGGCGGCGACCGACAGATTGAGGTAGTCATAGACCGCTAGAAAATACCGCAGTTGTCTTGATTTCAAGTGGCGACCCTCCGAAAAAACACCCTCCATCGGTATAAAATTTATTCATACCGTGAGCAAGGGATTGCATTGGAATCTGTAGTCACCTGCATGGAATATGCGTTTGGCTTGATCAAAGGGGATGTTAGATGGCAGTGGTGAGTGATCTTGAGAGCGGCTTGGGGTTTGTTGAGTTGGGTCACCCGTGGGGGCATGGCACACCGTCGATGCCGGGCGACCAAGACGTGATTATGTATCGCAGCGTCAAGCACGCGCAACACGGGGTTATGGCGCACCGTTTGCGAATGGTGATGCATTCCGGAACGCATCTGAATGCGCCGATACACTTGATCCAGAAGGGCGTCGGGGTGGGTGCAATTCCGCTCGACCAGTTGTTTGGAAATGGTGTTATTCTGTCGATTCCGAAGGGAAAATGGCAGACCGTCGAGGTGGCCGATCTGGAGACGGCAGAGCCGAGAATCGGTGAAGGCGATATGGTTGTTATCGTCACCGGCTGGCATGAAAACTATTCCGATTCGCTTGAATATTTCGGTGAATCGCCCGGCCTCTCCAAATCTGCAGCGGAATGGTTGGTTGCGCGCCGGGTCAAGTTGGTGGCTGTTGACACGCCGCAAGTTGATCATCCGCTGGCAACCTCGCTTGCCGCCCATCGTGGCGGCCCATTGATGAGCCGCCTTCCTGGAAACTACCAGGCGCAAACCGGTCGTGACCCATTGGCTGATTATCCTGAATGGAATGTTGCGCATCGCACCTTGCTTGAAGCTGGTATTCCGACAGTCGAGAACGTTGGTGGTGACGTCAACGCCCTTCTAGGGCAGCGCGCGTGTCTGCACGCCGCGCCATGGCGCTGGATAGAGGGAGATGCCTGCGTGATCCGCTTCGTCGCCATCTTGGACCAGACCGGCGAAGCCCGAATTGATTCCGGCATGCCGGGTTGAAGGAGAAGAATAATGGCACTTGAAATTTACGACCTTACCCACCGGTGGGGCCACGGAATGCCGGAATGGCCGTCATCACCGGGCGTCAATGTCAGTGTGAAAAAATTTCACGCCAAGGATGGAATCTATCAAACCGAATTCGAAGGGATCATGCATCGCGGCACGCATATGGACGCGCCGCTGCATGTCACTGAAAACACGCCCAGCTTGGCCGGGTATTCCTTGCCGACATTCTTTGGCACAGGCGTCGCGATTTCCATCCCGAAGGGTAAGTGGGAAGTAATTACCGCCGAGGATCTTGAGGCGGCATCACCTCAGATCCGACGCGGCGATATAGTCATGATTAATACCGGCATGCATCATAAGATGGCTGATACGGACGAGTATTATGCCTACTCGCCCGGACTTTACCGGGATGGGGCCGACTGGTTGCGCGAGCATGGCGTCAAGATGGTCGGTGTCGACGTGCAGGCCAACGATCACCCGATGGCGACAAAGCTGGTCGACCACGGACTGGGCCCAACCCATCCGCATTTGATTGAGGAATATCGCCAGTATACCGGTCGCGATGTAAATGAGGATTTTCCGGATTGGGAAGCCGCGCACAAATCGCTGATGGTCAAGGGGGGCATCCCCGGCATTGAGAATGTTGGCGGGGATCTCGATAAAGTGACCGGTAAACGCTGCACCTTCATGGCCTTTCCTTGGCGCTGGGCAGAAGGCGAAGGCTGCGTTGTGCGCATTTTGGCTGTCCTTGATCCGGATCAAACCTTTCGCTTTGGCGGGGCAGCATCATCATGAATGAGATCAGCCAGCAATTGCGCGACCCGCTGTCGGCCTTCGCCGTGAAAGACAAGGTTGCCATCATCACCGGGGCTTCTGGCGCCTTTGGACGCGGATGTGCTCTGACTCTGGCGTCGATGGGGGGCAGGCTTTGCCTGGCCTCCGGGGCGTCGGAGGAACTTGATGCGCTGGCTGCTGAAGTCACGAAGTTGGGTGGCGAATGTGTAACAATTAAGCGCCGGCCGGACAGTCTAGACGATGCCCAAGCGATCTTGGGTGCGGCCATCGGTGCCTTTGGCCGAGTCGATCAATTGGTTATCGCCTCTGGCTACAACAAGGCAGGGTTCATTCAGGATCAACCACTCGAAGAGTGGGAGGCTATCATGGACGCCAATGTGCGCGGCAGTTGGCTGATGGCTAAGGCGGTGGGCAATTGGTGGATCGACAACAAGGTTCGTGGCAAAATGTTGATGATGTCTTCAGTGCGGGGTCGGCATGGCAATATCTCGGGCTACACGGGATACTGCACTTCGAAGGGCGCGACCGATGCGTTGACCCGGGTATTGGCGACCGAGTGGGCCAAGCACGGCATCACTGTGAACTCGATAGCGCCAACTGTGTTTCGATCCAAATTGACGGCCTGGATGTGGTCTGACGACGAAGTCGGCCAGGCAACGCGCAAACGGTCGCTTTCTCGCATCCCTCTGGGACGCCTCGGCGAGGTTGAGGACCTGATGGGAATGGCACTGTATCTGTTGTCGCCGGCATCTGATTTCTGCACCGGGCAGGTCATGTATGTCGACGGCGGTCTGACGGCGGGCTGAGATATGGTGGACCAACCCAGGATCGCCGTCATTGGCGCTGGCCTCATGGGGCACGGCATCGCATGGATTTTCGCGGCGGCAGGCCATAGGGTCCAAGTCTTCGATCCTGACGCCGGGGTCCTGAAGGCAGCCCCCCAGCGCATCGCTGATATTTCGGAGTTGCTTGACCACGCACCTGGCGCGATGGACAACGTGACCCTGTGCACAAGCTTGTCGGCGGCGGTGGACGGCGTATCGTTTGCGTTCGAGGCTGCCCCGGAAAACCTTACGCTCAAGTGCAAAATTTTCGCTGATCTTGCAAGATTTGCGCCGACCGACGCGGTCTTAGCCAGCAACACTTCGGCGTTGCCTATTTCACAAATTGCCAAGGGTAACAAGGCGCGAGCACGTATCGTCGGTACGCATTTCTGGAATCCGCCCCATCTTGTGCCGCTGGTTGAAGTCGTAGAGATGGAGGGGGGCAACGGTGCCGCAATTGCGCCGATGATGAACCTGCTGCGCGAAGCCGGGCGGCACCCGGTGCATGTACGCAAGGATGTTGCTGGATTTATCGGCAATCGCCTTCAGCATGCTCTTAAACGCGAAGCGATTGCTCTGGTAGCCAACGGAGTTTGCGACGCGGAAACCATCGACGACGTCGTTAAACTGGGGTTCGGGCGACGCCTTGCCGTGCTCGGCCCGCTCGAGCAATCTGATCTCGTCGGCCTTGATCTGACTGCTGCCATACACGAAACTCTGATGCCTGATTTGGATCGAACAACAGAGGTGCACCCCTATCTGCTGGCGCGATTGGAAGCCGGGGATATCGGGATGAAGGCAGGTCGCGGATTTCGCAACTGGACCGAGGAAACGGCGGGAGCGGTTCGCAGCCGCCTAGCTCAGTTTTTGACTGATAATGCCCGGTCGCAAGCCAACCGAAAGGAGAGGTGATGCAAATCACACGGATCACTGATGCGGGTACGTACGAAACCAAGGCCCATTTTGACATGGTCGGCTTGAGACTGCAGGGCGCGCCGGTCAGTGCCACCAGCTTCGCAACCATCGGTTTGTCGCATTTTCTGCCCGGGGGAGGGGCGGAGAGTTCGACTTCTAATATAGAAAAGATCTATATCATGGTCAGCGGTGAAATGACCGTAATTACGGATGAAGGTGAGAGCGTGCTCGGCGCATTGGACAGTTGTCTGCTTGCAGCCGGCGAGCGGAGGGCGCTCATCAATCGAAGCAATTTGCCCGCTTCGATGCTTGTCATCCTGCCGGGCGGAAAATCCTGAACAAAATACGGAGGAGAAAAAGAGTGCTGTCGCGAACTTTTCGGCTTCCGGCTTGACTTGCTATGATGCAGAGGAACACTGCGTACGGGGCCAGCACACTTCGCGGAGACCACCGCCTTCGCCTCGATCATTTCAGAAGAGGCGGCGATATCGACGCGGTAGTGCTTTGGTGCATTTCGTGACCAGTGCCCCCATAAGGGTTTCGCCCACGCGATTGCCGACTGGCTCGATACGCGGTGTTTGCGACAAATACACCGAGGAAGACGATCATCTGATCTTGATTAATGCTGATACTCCGCGAGCAACATTACATTTCACAAACCGCGGTCCAGCCACCCCATGCGTCCAGTAGGACGCATGGGGATTATTTGGTACCGCGATTGAGCGCCAGAGTGCTCTCTAGCGGCTGGCCGCCCTTTTCGGACCACGACCTAGGGGGCTGTTGACGTTCGGGATCCCCAAATCACCTGACTTCTGATTCAAGGTTGCAAACGGAGGAGAGCAACCTTGACCGTAAGCATCCGGCGTAGACCGCATCACGTCCGGTTTCCGATCAGTGGCGTTTGTTCTGACTCTTGGCGAAGCCTGCTTTTCCGAGGGTTCGGCGGCGCGCGAGCTTGGCGATGCGCTCACGGATCATGTCGGTGCCGATGTCTGATGGATCGAAACGGCCGCCATACCAGTCCACGACTTCGCGATGCTGTGGATGTCGTGGCTTTGCCATTGCTTGCAGGAAGTCTTCGAAGCCGGGCAGCCCACCGACATCTTCCGGCGGCGCTCGTCGTTCGCCGTCAAGAAAGCGCGGGTATTCGAGTGCTGGATCGGCATCGGTGACGGCTTCGACGGTGATTGAGTGTCGCCAGTCGTCGCCGAAGTCATAGGTATAGTCGAAGCTAGTGACGCCACGATCCACCAGCGCGCCGATCCGAACATTGCGGGCGGCATAGGTCTCACGACCGAAGTCCCATTCGGGATCGGGAACGGCATAGCGCTTGCCTCCAGCATTGAACTCGAAAAGGTGATAATCCTCAAAGAGCATGACTGCCTGGATGACGTCGTGCAATCCCTTCAGACTGGTTGTGATCGGGACCTCGACCCTGCGCCAGATTGCTGGCTCGATGTGATCGAGCTTGATGTGAAGCCGGGAGATGCGTTCGTTGGATGTCATGATGCCAATGCCAGGGGTGATCGTGCCGATATCCAATTCCACGGAAGCAATTGTTCCAGCCTGCCGATCGGCGTGTCCGCGATGTTGGCGAGGACGTCGGCAAGCCAGGCCTGCGGATCGATGTCGTTGAGCTTGGCGCTGATGATCAGCGTTGCCATGAACGCGGCCCGATCCGCACCGCGGTTGAAACCTGCAAACAGCCACGACTTCCTGACCAGCGCGAAGCCTCGCAGGGCTCGTTCGGCGGCATTGTTGGTCAGGCAAATCCGGCCATTGTCAAGGAAGGTTGTGAAGCCGGACCAGCGCTTGAGCATGTAGTCCATCGCTTCGGTAACCGGGGAACTGCGGGACAGCTTTGTCCGCTCGGCCCGCATCCAGGCTTCGAGCTCGTCGACGAAAGGGCGGCTTTCCTGCTGACGCCGCTCCAGACGTTCATCGACAGACATTCCATTGATACCGCGTTCGATATCGAACAGGGCTTCGATCCGCTGGACGGCCTCCAGCGCAATCGGCGAGATCGGCACGGCGTTCTTTCCACGCCTGCTGCTCGTCGCAATGTCGGCGAGGACAAAGAATTTGCGGCGTGCATGTGCCCAGCACAGTGCCTGCGTGAGGGGACCTGGATTGCGGTCCACCTTGAACTGCGGATTGTAGCCGCCATAGGCATCCGCCTGCAGAATCCCGGTGAAGGACTTCAGGTGGCGCTCGGGGTGCTCCTGCCGACGGTCTCGCGACGCATAGTAGAGGGCTGCGGGCGGTGATTGCCCGCCGAACGGCCGGTCATCCCGGACATAGGTCCAGATGCGACCTGTATCGGTCTTTCCCTTCGCCAGGATCGGCACGGTGGTGTCATCCCCATGCAGCCGCTCGGCGGCAAGCACATGCGCCTCGATCAACGAATGGATCGGCTTCAGCGCCACGGCGCATGCTCCAACCTGGTCCGCCAGCGTCGAGAGGCTGAGGTCAATCCCCTCGCGGGCATAGCGTTCGCTCTGTCGGTTCAGTGGCTGATGCTGGCCAAACTTCTCAAACAGGATCATGGCGAGCAGGTTCGGGCCGGCAAAGCCGCGCGGCGTCACATGGAAGGGTGCGGGAGCTTGCGTGATCTTTTCACACTCGCGGCAGGAGAACTTCTCCCGCACCGTCTGGATCACCTTCCACTGGCGGGGGATCACCTCCAGGGTCTCGGTGATGTCCTCGCCGAGCTTCGACAGCTCGGCTGAGCCGCAGCAGGGACAGCTTGAGGGAGCGGCAATGACGACCCGCTCGCGCGGCAGATGTTCGGGGAAGGGGTTGCGCGACGGACGCTTGCGCTTGAACACCCGGACTGTCGAAGCCTTGGCTGCGATCTCCGCCGCAAGCTCGTCTTCGCCCGCGTCGGCCTCCAACTCCTCAAGCTGCAATTCCATCTGTTCGAGAAGACGGGCCTTGCGCTCGGAGCGACTGCCGTAAAGCTCACGGCGAACCTTCTCGATCTCCAGCTTCAGCCGCGCAATCAGCGCCTCGGAGTGCGACACGAGCGCCTTTGCGCTGGCGGCTTCCGCCTTGGCGGTCGCTGCATCTGCCTCGGCCGTGATGCGCCGGGCACGCTTCTTAGCCAGAGGGGCAAGTGCGCTGGCAAGGTCATCAGGGAGCTGTTCGGCTACATCGTTCATGACAGGATGGAATCATATTCGACCCCGCCATGCCAGTGCTTTTGCTCATCCTGCCGCCGTCGGACGCCAGGTTTTTGCGGCATCCGCCAATCGATGCCTTCCAGCAGATAACCAAGCTGTGCAGGCGTGATCACCACCGAGCCATCGGCCGCCGACGGCCAGATGAAGCGCCCGCGTTCAAGCTTCTTGGTGAACAGGCAGGCCCCTTGTCCGTCGTGCCAGATGACCTTAATCAGGCCACCGCCAAGACCGCGGAACACGAACAGATGTCCACACATGGGATCGCGCTTCAGCGTCTCCTGCACCATCAGCGACAGGCCGGGAAAGCCTTTGCGCATGTCGCTATGGCCTGTCGCCAGCCAGACCTTCACACTAGCAGGGACCGGCATCATCGCCGACCCAGCACACACTCGAGTATGCGGCCCAAGGCCTCCGTGTCGATGTCACTGTCCACCCGGACACGCCGACCTCGACCCAGTTCTATCGTCACATCGCTGCGCTTTCGGCGGGAGTGCGATGTGGCGGATGGCTCAGAAGGCATCGGCTGGGCCGCCAATGGCGGCTCGGACACAATCACCGGAACCAGCGTACTCGCCGCTTGTGTCCTCGGCTCCTCTATCTGGCAAAGCTCCTTGCGCCAACGGTAGAGCTGGCTGACATGGATGCCGGCCGACCGCGCAATCTCGGAAAGCACGGCTCCAGACTCAAGGCAGGCCGCAACAAGCCGTTCCTTCTCTTCACGCGACCAGCGCCGCCAGCGCTCCACAGAGGTGATGATTTCAATCGGACGCTTCGTCATAGGACTACTCCTAGTGTTTGCACTAGGACTTCCGGTGTTCGCCTCAAACTCGCAAGACGGCCCTCACCGGACGCTTACCCCTGACCCGAAGAGTCCTATCCAATTCGCAATGGGCGATCATCGAACCTTACTGCCTGGGTAAAACCACCGATCCCGGACAAACCGGACGTGACCCACGG
>Ga0209344_10004608_pt1 | contig 12523 bp, 10 predicted proteins | sample Cruoilmetagenom6_FD_187293 | JGI IMG/M metagenome (GOLD analysis project Ga0209344, IMG submission 187293) | Oil polluted marine microbial communities from Coal Oil Point, Santa Barbara, California, USA - Santa Barbara Oil Seep Sample 6 (SPAdes)... | ecosystem: Environmental > Aquatic > Marine...
CCATTTCGGCACCATAGATGTCTTCGGCATTCCCTACACCGTCTACAAGTTCATAATCATCGGAGTAGCACTTGCCGTCGGCCTTGCCCTTTTTGTGGGACTTAATCGTACTCGTATCGGAAAGCTATTGCTGGTGGTTATCGAAGACCGCGAGATCAGTGGTGCACTCGGTATCAATGTAACCCTGTTTTTCACAGTGACCTTCATCATTGGCGCCACGCTCGGCGCTTTAGGAGGGGCAATTACAGCACCAGAAATATCAGTATCACCCGGTATTGGCGCTGAGATCATTGTTCTTTCGTTTGCTGTTATCGTCATTGGCGGAATGGGCTCAATTGGTGGTGCCATGCTTGGTGCAATAATCGTCGGCTTTGCCCGCGCTGCATCGGTGCATCTCTACCCACCAGCAGAACTATTCTCAATCTATCTCGTAATGGCCGCAGTTCTTGCTGTGAAGCCATACGGCCTCTTCGCTTTGGCAGAAAGCAGAAAGATATGACCAAATCTCTCGACCGTACTGAACTAGGGTTAATCATAGCCCTTCCTCTCCTAATCTGCATTGCGTTTGTTCTGCCAAAATGGATCGTCAACTACGTACAAGTTTCAATGGGCACAGGCCTCGTAGCTTTGGGTGTCATGATCCAAATGCGATCCGGTTTGGTGTCATTCGGACAAGGCCTATATTTCTGTGTTGGTGGCTATGCCGCCGGCATGGGCGCGAAATTCATGGGAATTTCTGACCTTTTTGTTCTGCTGGCGTTTGGCATAATCGCAGCCTTGATACTCTCAGTCTCGCTAGGATTTCTTCTACGCCGTTACCGCGAAATTTTCTATGCGATGCTAAGCCTTGCAGTTTCAATGATCCTGTTTGGTTTGCTTTCAAGCACCGAAGAGCTGGGAAGCACGGATGGCTTCAACCTGCCGACAGCAACATATCTCGGCTGGGCACCAGAAGGTGAAACCGCGCGTCTGACACTCTATACAATTACCTGTTTCGCTGTGATTGCGTGCGCAATCACTCTCAATCGCTTCTTGAAAAGCCCCATTGGCTACGTCAATGAAGCTATTCGTGAAAATGAGTTGCGCGTGGAATATCTCGGTACGTCTGCGCATAAGGCGGTCCACATCACCTACGTGCTGGCCGCTGTAGTTTCAGCAATCGGCGGCGTTCTGTGGGCCTTGGCTTTAGGACACGTCGATCCGGAAATGACCAATTGGACGACTTCTGGCCAGTTCGTATTTGTTTCCATTCTTTCAGGTGTTGGCAATATTGCAGCACCACTTATCGGCACATTCATACTTGAGATTATCCGTGTCTATGCCGTGGAGATCTCGCCCAACACTTGGCAGATGATTTTAGGAACAGTGATGCTTTTGACCATCATATTCCTGCCAAAGGGACTTTGGTCCCTGATCACCAGCAAAAAGAAATCGACCAAAGAAAAGCTGGATGCATCTGCTTCAGTGGCAGGTGAATGACATGACAACAATACTAGAAACTCGAAATCTTGAACGAACATTTGGGGCAGTTTACGCAGCCAAAGATGTCAATATCTCTATCGATGCCGGCGAGGTGCTTGGTGTAATTGGATCTAACGGAGCCGGGAAAACAACGTTCGTCAATATGGTGACAGGGTATCTGACACCCAGTGCTGGCGAGATCCTTTATCGCGGCAAAAACATCACTGGCCTTCCAACCAGAGACATCACCAAGCTCGGAATCTGCCGATCTTTTCAGATACCTCAGCTTTTCCCCGAACTGCCTGTAATCGAAAACATGCTTATCGCCTTGACGATTGCAAATCAGGACAGACCCATCTTGTTCAGACCTGCAATTAATCCGTCGTTGGAAGAGGAAGCTTTGTCTCTTCTTTCTCGATTCAGAATTGATCAATACGCTGATCAAGAAATCACCACCCTGCCCCAAGGTGTTCGCAAACTCGTGGATATCGCAATGGCAACAGTGGCTGAGCCAGACCTTCTCTTCTTGGACGAACCAACGAGCGGTGTTAGCGGCGATGAAAAAATGGACTTCATGAGGGTCCTGATCGACGCCCTGAAGTCGACCGAAACCGCGGTGCTTTTCATTGAGCATGACATGGAGATTGTTGAGGCGTTTTCTCCCAGGTGCGTCGCTTTCTACGAAGGAACCACCCTGGCTGATGGACCAACAGCGGAAGTTCTCGAAGACCAAAAGGTCAGAGAATTTGTCATTGGCAGCGAGTTCCATCGAAGCACTGCTAATGATCCAAAGTCCAAGCCCGCAAGCAAAGCCCAACGCTCAAATAAAGGAACGCAATAATGCTGACCATAGACAATATTAGCCTGTCAATTCAGCGCGTTCCAATCCTTCGGGATGTAAGTTTGGAAATTGAAACAGGTGCCACATGTGGCCTTATCGGTCGCAATGGCGCCGGCAAAACCACAATCATGCGTGCCATTATGGGAGTGCTGCCCATTGAAAAAGGCATCATCCGGTTCAATCACGTAGATCTACACAATGCCAAAGCACATGAACGTGCCGCACTTGGCATAGGATATCTTCCTGAAGACCGGCGCCTGGTTCCCCATTTTACTGTTGAAGAGAATATCACGGTTCCGCTTTGGGCAACCAACACTAGCGACCGTTCGCGCTTGGAATGGGTTTATGAACTCATGCCGGAGATCGGGCGTTTCGCAGACCGAAAGGCGATGACACTGAGCGGTGGCCAGCAAAAGCTTGTGGCTTTGGCTCGCGCCTTGGTTGCCGGTTCAAACCTGCTCTTGCTGGACGAGCCCTTTGAAGGGGTGGCTCCTGCACTTGCTTCACGCCTAATGGAAGTCATCAGCAATTTGAAATCTGAAAACATGACGGTCTTGGTGTCTGAGTCTGATTACACCCATTCGGAAAAAGTGGTCGACAAAGTTTACTCGATCGAACGTGGCCAGATCAGCCTGATGAATGAAACAGAGGCTGCGTGATCATGACTGATTTTACATTCAATACCACACCATCAATTAGGCAAATTTCTGGCGGAGCAGCAAAACTTGGTCAGGTCGTCGACAGCCTCCCATTCTCAGATCATGCGTCCGAAGTTATGTTCGTGACCGACCCCGGAATATTAAGTCTGGGGTTGGCTGATGAAGCCATTGCCGATCTCAAGAAATGTGGTTTTCAAGTTACTGTTTTTGACAAGGTCGAAGCAGACCCCAAATCTTCAACAGTGCTTGAAGGTGTTGAGATAGCAAAACTTCAGGAATGTGCATGCGTTATAGGGTTTGGCGGTGGTAGCCCCATGGACGTCGCCAAAATGATTGCGCTCCTTGCAAATTCTGAACAACCGCTGGAACAAATGTATGGTGTCAACCAAGTAACAGGCGCGCGTCTTCCACTGGTTCTGGTGCCAACGACAGCAGGAACAGGATCTGAAGTAACAGCGGTCTCAATAATGACGACTGGCACTGCCGAGAAAAAGGGCGTGGTCACTCCTATAAATCTGCCAGACATTGCTCTGTTGGATGCTGATCTCACGCTTGGTCTACCACCACATATCACTGCTGCGACCGGTGTGGATGCCATGGTGCACGCGATAGAGGCCTTTACGTCTAAGAGCGTCAATAACAATCCAATTTCCAAGATTTTAGCCAAGCAGGCTCTTGATCTGTTGGGCGCTAATATTCGCGAAGCAGTGTTCAACGGATCGAACAAAAAGGCGCGAGCAAATATGTTGCTTGGGTCAATGCTTGCAGGGCAGGCTTTTGCAAATTCGCCGGTGGCGGCTGTGCATGCACTAGCATATCCGATCGGAAGCATATTCCACGTACCCCACGGTTTATCAAATGCTCTCGTTTTAGAAGCTGTCATGCGCTTCAATGCACCAATATGTGGTGCTGAATATGCTGAACTAGCACCCCACGTATTTACCGACATCGATACTGACCGAGACAGTCAAGCAGTGGCTTCAGAGTTCATCGAACGACTGGGCAATTTGAACGTCGAGCTGGGACTTGAGGATGGATTGAAGCAGGTCGGTATTTCTCAAAGTGACATTCCAAAACTAGCCTCAGACGCGATGAACCAATCGCGTTTGTTGGTTAATAATCCAATCGAAGTCCAGGAGGATGACGCCGTACGGATTTATCAGGCTTCGCTGTGAAGCGTTTGATGACAGCATGACGCAGTCCTGCTGTCACCAAAAATCAACAGACCGCGAGCTTCTCAAGGGAGGAAATTGATATGAAAAAGCTACTCTTTTCCGTTGCACTGATTTGCAGCCTGACCGGGGCGGCATTCGCAGAGGATTGGCATAAGTCGCAATGGGGACCCGACGATGAAATCGGCGCCGCCAATCACATTACACCAGAAAGCGTTCTAGAAGCTTCAAAGCTCATTAAAACGGGTAAAACATACAATCTCGGGATCGTGGTGGATTCAAAAACACCGGCGTTCTCCCCTCGCTCAATGAGTATTACCGTTCTCCAGCCAAACCAGGTCACAACACAGGGTTTGGGTACAAATGGTATGACCTACAATGATGATATCTTTATGGGTTGGCTGGGCATCGGTCCACAGATCGACGGCCTTGGACACATTGGCATCAAGCATCAATACTACAACGGCCTGAAAGGTGCCGAAGTTGCGAAAGCTGATGGCCTTGCAAAGCTTGGTCTGGAAAAGCTTCCACCAATCGTTACTCGCGGCGTGCTCCTCGACATGACGAAACACTATGACCAAGAAATCATCAAGGAGGGTACTGCCTACACAAGAGAAGACGTAATTGCTGTCGCCAAAGCTCAAGGGGTTGAGCTAAAGAAAGGTGACACCGTCTTCTTTCATTCAGGTTGGTTGAACCTCCTTGATGGAGAAAATCAAGATCACAAGCGCTATGTTTCAGTTGAACCAGGCCTTGGTATTACTGGCGCGGAATACTTAACCAAAATTGGTGTCGTCGCCGTGGGCGCGGACACTTGGGGACTTGAAGCCTTGCCGTTTGAAAAAGGTGCAGATGGTGTCTTTGCAGTACACCAAATCCTGATTCCGCAGAACGGTATCTACATTCTAGAAAACATGGATACGCGCGAACTCGTCAAAGACGAAGCTTGGGAGTTCATGTTTGTTTTGGGCGTTACTCGTTTGAGAGGTGCCGTGCAAATGATGATTAACCCGACTGCAAATTCGCTAACGAAGAGACCCGCACTGGGAGGAGAGCTTCCGGTACGGGAACCACTAATCAGAACGGCGGCTAGGAATGCTTGAAAAGCTTACCCCCAATACAGATCCTGCCCTTTGGGGTTTGAAAGATGTGATAGCAACAGGTGAAGACTATCGAGCTTCACTGATGGGGCGCGACCTGCGCGTCTTTTTGATGGGCGAGCAACTAAAAGAACCCAGCACCCATCCAATCATCACACCGTCGGTCAATGCAATGGCCGCGACCTATGAATTGGCAGAAGAAGATGAAGACATAGCAACAATTCATTCCCCTCTCGCTGAACGTCGGGTGAACCGTTTTCTTCACATAGCTCAATCTTCAGATGATCTTGTCAATAAAGCCAGAATGCAACACGTGCTCGGAAAGCGAACTGGCACATGCTTCCAAAGATGCGTTGGCCTAGATGCCATCAATGCCCTTCATTCAGTTACCCACGATATCGATGAAGCGCACAACACCAAGTATCACGAGCGATTTCTGGCATTCCTAAAGCAAGTCCAAAAACGCAATCAGGTCATTGGTGGTGCCATGACAGATGCCAAAGGCGACCGCTCAATGGCACCCCATGAACAAGTCGACCCGGATGTCTACGTCCACACCAAGCGAAGCGACGAAAACGGTGTTTATATCAGCGGTGCGAAGATGCATCAGACGGGCTGCATCAATTCCCATTGGCTTATGGTGATGCCGACACTTCGCCTTGGCGAACACGATAAGTGCTTCGCGATTGTCGGTGCAATTCCTGTTCATGCCAAGGGCATTACATACGTCTATGGACGTCAGTCCTGCGATACTCGTTGTCTTGAGCCGGGCACCATAGATCAAGGGAATGCAAATTACGCGGGCCAGGAAGCGATGATCATCTTCGATGAAGTTTTCATCCCCTGGGATCATGTGTTCATGAACGGCGAACACGAATTTGCTGCCAGGCTAGTTGAACGCTTCACCACTTATCATCGATGCTCATATATCTGCAAAGCAGGCGTTGGCGATGTACTCATCGGTGCAGCAGCTGAAATTGCTGAGATGAACGGCGTGGAGAAGGCATCTCACATCAAGGACAAACTGGTTGAGATGACCCATCTCAACGAAACTATCCGCTCTGGCGCCCTTGCTTCTGCTCACGAGGCAAAGCCACTAAATTCCGGAGTATTTCTGAATGATGACATGCTGGCCAATGTCGCCAAGCACAATGTCACACGGTTTCCCTATGAAATCGGCCGATTAGCTCAAGACATCGCTGGTGGACTAATGGTGACGATGCCATCGGAACAGGACCTCAACAGCGAAGAAATCGGCGAACTAGTCCGCAAGTTCCTAGTTGGAAAAAGCAATGTCAACACTGAAGACCGGATGCGGATCCTTAGGTTGATTGAGAACATGACGTTGGGCCGAAATGCCGTTGGCTACCTGACCGAGTCAATGCATGGAGCAGGTTCACCCCAAGCTCAACGCATCCAAATAGCACGTGGTGCAAACTTCAAAGACAAACAAGAAAACGCCCGGCGTTTGGCCGGAATTAACGAAAGCGGTATTGCGCAAAATGACTGAATTTTTTGAATCACTAGAACAACATTTGAACAACAAACAATTGCTACTAAGCGACGCCTTCATTGCAGGTGAATGGATCAAATCGTCATCGTCAGGTGAACGATTTGATGTTCGAAACCCCTCTACTGGTGACGTGATTGTCTCTTTGCCTGACATGGGTAGAAAAGAAACAAGAACAGCCATTGATGCAGCCTATACCGCGCAGAAAAACTGGGTTTCCAAGACGGGTAAGGAACGGGCAGCGGTTCTGCGCAAGTGGTCTGACAATCCCGTTGAACACGTTTCTTCCGGATTTCGTTCGCGAACATCGGTCCAAAACGGTTCCACCAATACCTAACCGTCTCATGGCTGATATCGATCCCGCGCTCGTGTAGCAGATCTTCCACATTCCGAAGTGACAGCGGGAACCGGACGTATAGCATCACCGTCAAACGGATGATTTCAGGCGAGGGTTTGAAGTATCGGAAAGGATTGGGTTTGCGCATGCCGGATGATAGCCCCGGACAAGTCACGTCTCAATAAATTTCTTCTGACAGAGCCCCATTTAGTATTACAGAGGGGTGCCCACAGATGACAACGCCATCCAAAGGGTATTTGTCCGGGTTAAGTTGCAGATTTTGTTTCAAAAATTAACCCCTAAAAAACCGGTAAACAGAGAAGTAAACTTGGCTATTTTAGTCGGTTAGATCCCACCCATGCAGACATATTTCATCTCGAGATAGTCATCGACCCCATACTTTGAACCTTCGCGTCCTTGACCAGATTGTTTCACCCCCCCGAATGGAGCGACCTCTGTTGAGATCAGGCCGGTATTGACACCAACCATTCCGTATTCGAGTGCTTCAACAACTCTCCAGACCTGGGTGATGTCACTTGCATAAAAGTAGGAGGCCAGACCGAAGATGGTGTCATTGGCCTGTTCAATAACATCGTCGACTTTGTCAAATTTAAACAATGGCGCAACTGGGCCGAAAGTCTCTTCACCGGCGATCATCATGTCTCGAGTGACACCTGAGAGGATGGTTGGTTCAAAGAATGTTCCACCAAGGCCGTGGCGTGATCCGCCTGCAACGACCTTTGCTCCTTTACTTGTGGCATCGGAAATATGCCCTTCGACTTTTGCGACTGCATCCTCAGTGATGAGGGGGCCTGCCGCGACACCTTCATCAAAACCATCGCCGATTTTCAAGGCATTTACGGCCGCAATCAGCTTCCCAACAAAGGCGTCATAAACTCCCGATTGAACGTAGATACGATTTGCGCAAACGCATGTTTGGCCATTGTTGCGGTATTTGGAAATCATCGCGCCTTCGACAGCTGCATCTATATCGGCGTCATTAAAGACGATGAAGGGCGCATTACCCCCCAGTTCCATAGATGTTTTCTTCACTTGATCAGCAGATTGTTTCATCAAAATCCGACCAACTTCGGTTGAGCCTGTGAAGCTCAGTTTGCGCACCTTGTTGTTGGAGCAGAATTCTTTGCCAATGTCAGAACTGGCTGTGGAGGTGATGATGGAGAGCAAACCTTTTGGCAGGCCTGCTTGTTCGGCCAAGACGGCCATGGCGAGAGCCGAAAGAGGTGTTTCATCAGCTGGCTTTGCAATGAAAGCACAACCAACGGCCAACGCCGGGGCAAGTTTGCGGGTCATCATGGCATTGGGAAAATTCCACGGGGTGATGGAGGCAACCACCCCAACGGGTTGTTTGAGAACCATGATGCGTTTGTCGGGTTGGTGACCTGGAATGATGTCACCATAGATGCGCTTTGCTTCTTCGGAAAACCATTCAACGTAACTGGCGGCATAAAGGATTTCACCCTTGGCTTCAGCCAAAGGCTTGCCCATTTCGGCGGTTAGAATGATTGCCAGATCATCGGCATTCTCAATCATCAGGTCATAGATTTTGCGAAGCACCGCGCCGCGCTCTTTGCCGGTTTTGACGGCCCAATCCTTTTGCGCAACATAAGCTGCATCAATGGCTGTACGGGTTTCTTCTACGCCCATATCTGGCAGAGAGATAAGCTTTTCACCCGTTGACGGATTGAGCACGTCAAAGGCTTTGCCAGATTTGCTGGTTTGCCTCCACTCTCCGCCAATAAAAGCAGATTGAACGAGGAGATCTTTGTTGGACAAACGCGAGGATAGTTCTTCAAAAAACGAAGGCATCGGTGTCTCTTTCACGCAAAAATTTATTAATAAGCAGCTTCATAAATGGCTAATGCATCAGCCTCGTTGACTTCACGAGGATTGTTCACCAGCAGACGGGTTTGGTTCATTGCATCACTTGCAAGTTTAGGAAGCATGTCTTTGGAAATATCCATCTCTTTGAGTCTCTGTTGCAGGCCGCATTTTTTTGAAAGATCAGCCAGAGCATCACAAAATGCGAGAGCCCTTTCCTGACCTTCAAGTTTAGCCAGTTCAGGAAAGGCAAAGGGGGCCAATTCAGCGTAAGGCTGTGGAGCAACAACACAATTGAAGCGTAAAACGTGCGGCAATATGAGTGCATTTGAAAGGCCATGTGGGATATGAAAATGGCCACCCAATGGATAGGCCAGCGCATGCACAGCAGCAACTGGCGAATTGGCAAATGCTTGCCCGGCCAACATAGACCCTAACAACATTGCTGAGCGTGTTTCAATATTGGAGCCATCATTAACAGCGGTCAAAAGAGCCCCCCCCATAAGGTTCAAGGCCTTTTCGGCAAGCATCCGTGAAATGGGGTTATTGCTCGGGCTTGCAGAAGCATAAGCCTCAATCGCATGGACCATTGCATCAATGCCTGTTGCCGCTGTGATATGAGCCGGCAGGCCTAAGGTCAGCTCTGGATCAAGCAGGGCAATGTCAGGAATAATAATTGGCGACACAACGCCCATTTTTTCATTGGTGCCCGTTGTGACAATAGATATGGGGGTAACTTCTGAACCTGTACCAGCGGTAGTCGGCACAAGAATGAGCGGCAGACGCGGGCCTTTTGCATTTCCAATGCCGTAGGCATCTTTAAGTTTTTCAGTGCCCGGGGCAAGTAGAGCCGCCAGTTTAGCAACATCCAAAGATGAACCACCACCAAGGCCAATCACGCCTTGAGACCCGTGTGCAATGGCAGCCTCGGCGCATTGCATAACCACTTCTTCTGGTGGATCAGCTTCAACATCCTTAAACAGTGAAACTTCAACTCCAGACGCTTTCAGCACATCCAACGCCTTATCGACAATACCTGTCGACATCATGCCGGGATCTGTCACGAGCAGAACGCGTGTACCGATACTTGCTTTTACCATGTCGCCAAGCTGTGCGAGCAAGCCTGCACCAAATCGAATGCTGGCTGATGTGTTAAAATTAAACGCGTCCATTATATCTCCTTCTCGGCTGATCAACCGAATGTCCAAGTTGTTAGTGTGATAATTGCAGCTATAGCTGAGATGGTCCAAACGAGGCGAAGCATCTCTTTCTTTTGTATTTTGGTGTCCCGGCTCGCGACTGTCCGAACAGGCTCAACAGGCGTGACTTGAACGCTCGACGGTGAGGCTAATTCCATTTTATAGGACAGGAACCAGATCATGAATACACCGAGCACCCAAAACAGAATGGTCCAGGCCCAGATCGATGGAAGGCCGACTGTCCATGCTTTAAAGCCTTCTGATGCTTTGCTGAAAGCCTGATTGCCCAGAATGACGCCGGGACCAATGGCAAGGAAAAACCAGGCGAGAACGGCGGACCATGCAGCCGGTTTTAAGGCCCGGCTTTGACTTTTGGGCTTCATATAAAGACGTAAAAACCCGCGCATGTCAGAACTTATGGGTGTATGCCCACGTCCTTGGGTGATCGCAGAGATCACAAGAACCGCTAAGACGTTAAAGAATATTCCCCAACCGGCTGAGTGAATTGTCCATGGCCACCTTCCCCACGGAAGATGAAGGCCCAGAAAATCCAAAATACTGATGCCTGCAGTATCTGTGACAAAGACAGCGAATATGCCGACAATAGCGCCAGCAAGGACGGCTTGCCGTGTGATGAACTTAAACCAGCATAATCCCAACAAGGCAGGCCACAACTGAAGAGCTGATGGCAAAGCGACGGAACTTAAAGCTGAGAGAACAAATGGACCAAGAAGGGCCAGAAGCGCGCTGATAAGAAGGAGCAGGCCAATTGCCACTCTGGAAAACAGCAACTGATCTTTAAGTGAGATGCCTTTGTGGAAATAGGGTGTATAGACATCTTTGATCAGCGCATTTGCAGCGGTGAGAATGCTTAATCCCATGATCAATTGTACAATTGCTAAAAACCCCAAAGTTATGATTGCCATGAACCACGGCGAGGTCATTGACAATTTGCTCAATTGTTCGGCAATTAAATTGCCGTCTTTGCCAAGTCCTACAGCCCCTATCAGAACAATTGCGCCAACGAGAAGAGCACCAAAAAATCCGGCAAAAACCCAAGTCTGACCGGCTGCTATTCCTTTGGGGTTTCGCGTCGAAAGAACCAATTGTGTAGCCATAGGGCTTGCTTGAAGACCCATGAGAGCCAGAGCCGTGGTGAAGATCATCACAGCGGTCCATTGGCTGGCAATGGGCGCTTCAATCCCCAGACCTGATGTAAATTGAATGACGCCAGCGACCTCAAACAATCCCTTTGCTGTAAATTCAGGGTTTTGCGCAAGAAGGGCTAAGCTTTCACTGATGGCTTTCAAGCCGCCATTTGAAACAAGAATGAATAATCCCAAGCCGGTTAGAGACAAGCCGCCGAGAACTGTCTGCAAGACGCTGAGATAACCGGCTGCCCGCATCCCGCCAATGATGAGATAAGCCGCAACGAATAATGCTATGCCCCAGACGAAAAACGAAAAGAGTTCTTCGTTACCAGAGAGGTTGGCGAGAAGTTGGGAAACACCGCGAAGTTGAATTCCAGAAAACCCGACAGCCAGCAACACAGCAATGCCAGCAGAAATGACTCCTATGGATTTGCCGCCAAAATAGGCGTTCAACATTTCACCCTGACTTGCATAGCCATGGCGTTTTGCGATTGCCCATTGTGGTTTTAGGAACAGAACGCCAGTTAGAGGAATAACAATTGCGCCAAGTGAAAGAACTGCAAAGCCAAAGCCCTGATTGGCGATTGTCTGTGGAAACCCTAGCATGACCCAACCAGAAATACTAAGCCCTGTTAAACCGACCGCTGTCATCCATGGAGCAAGAGAGCCTCCGGCTGTGAAGAATTCTGTTTTGGACTTGTTATATCGGGAGGCAGTTCGGGCCCAATAGAGGGTCATCATTCCGTAGAAAAATAAAAACAGAGATAACCATATTAAAGGATCAACCGGGCTCATTTTTGATCCCTCGATTGAGTCTTTGAAGCCACGTCAAACTTTTTGAAAGCCCCACCGACACCATATCGCGTGGTTAAATAGATAAAAAACCCAACCACAATAAGTAAGAGTGTTGCGAAACCGATCAAGAAACTCGTTTCTGATACGCCACCGGTTAGCCAGTTCAAAATAAATACGATCGTGGCCGCAGTAAAAACACCCAGACCAAGAGCAATCTCGCCTTTGGTGAAGCTTTGCTCAAACACATAATTTGCGATCAGGTGACAAGTGAACCCGGCAGCAATTGCGACCATGCCGATAATGCCAATCAGAAGGCTTTCGCGGGCACCTCCTCGAGAAGGAAACCAAGTCCCAATAAGCCGAATACAGTCCAGCTACTGACAACTACAACTTTGCGATCTATTTTGGCTGTAAGGCTCAAGAAAGCCTCCTTTAAACTTTATCGGGACAGATGTG
>Ga0209344_10004609_pt1 | contig 12517 bp, 5 predicted proteins | sample Cruoilmetagenom6_FD_187293 | JGI IMG/M metagenome (GOLD analysis project Ga0209344, IMG submission 187293) | Oil polluted marine microbial communities from Coal Oil Point, Santa Barbara, California, USA - Santa Barbara Oil Seep Sample 6 (SPAdes)... | ecosystem: Environmental > Aquatic > Marine >...
TTGGAAGGAGCTACAGTTTGGTGGGCCAATACAAAATCGCAGGAATCCAATGGATCCGTACCGTCTTCCTTCTCATCCCCATTGGTTACTCCGTCCCCGTCACAATCAACTGTTAAATAGTCGCCGCTCTGGGCCAAGGTAATATGTTCAGGGTTGTAATCGCAAGGGTCCAATGGATCCGTGCCATCTTCTTTCTCATCCTCGTTGGTTACCCCATCCCCGTCACAGTCCGCATTCTTCCATTCCGTTGATGGTGAGCAGTTCTGGTGGGCCAAAATAAAATCACAGGGGTCCAATGGATCCGTACCGTCTTCCTTTTCCTTTTCATTGGTTACGCCATCACCGTCACAATCCGCATTCTTCCATTCCGTTGATGGTGAGCAGTTCTGGTGGGCCAAAATAAAATCACAGGGGTCCAATAAATCCGTACCGTCTTCCTTTTCCTTTTCATTGGTTACGCCATCACCGTCACAATCCGCATTCTTCCAAGCAGTAGACGGCGCACAGTTCTGATGGGCCAATATAAAATCACAGGGATCCAATGGATCCGTGCCATCCAACTTTTCTTTTTTATTCGTTACTCCGTCACCGTCGCAATCGGCATTCTTCCAAGCAGTGGACGGCGCACAGTTCTGATGGGCCAAAATAAAATCGCAAGGATTATTCGGATCCGTACCATCCTCATTTTCCTTATCATTGGTCACACCATCCCCATCTGAATCCACAGCTGTAGCCAATGATGAACCTATTATTGTAGTGGAAAGAGGACTACCAGGATTTAAAGCAAATGCTGAAGCCATGCCATTACCAGACAAATCAATATTACCGATAGCAAAAAGATCCCAAAATCCATTCAAAGAATTTTCCTTGATATCTGATGTTTCTTTATCATCGTCTTCATGCAATACGGGTTCCCCATGAATAGAATTAAAATTATATACATAGGTATTCCCATAGGAGGAAGAACTTCCAAAAACAAAAATAACAGCGATAAGTGAAAAATAGCGGGCTAAAGTGCTCCTATATTTCACAAAAGTAATATTCTCCATAAATGATAGTTTTATATCAACTGATCACCATGGCATAATAGGTAAAAACAAATGTAAGAAGTTGGGGCCAACTCCAAAATTACATGCAAGATATATCTAAAAAATCAATACTCATAAGGTTTTCAATCTGTAAATTATATAAAATCTGCCAATAACCGTATTACTCGACAAAGTGTTAATTATTTACAAAAATAACTTTGAAAAAAATATGTTTAACCTGTAAAAAATATTATTTGAACAACACTTGACCTAAACTTTTTCATTGGTGAAAAATACATTACAGACCTATCGTTTAACAAAACCCGACGAATGGTTTTATCTATTTTGATTAAAATATACTCACTTTAATACCTAAAAAAAGGTATACAAAAATTAAGAATATTCCCAAAAATACTATGTGGATCACAAAAGGCACTGGACGGGCAAGGCAACCGTATTCAAATGTCATATAGATTTCAAGAATAAAATCAATACCACAGGAACCAAAGCCACACAAGACTCCAATTGTTGCCTATACATTCAAAATATCCGCCAATTAATAATTCTTTGTTGCATTAACCCATATTTGCTGGTTGAAAAAAATTAATTTGACTTATTTTTGCCGAAATCAAAAGATCAATGAGTTTTAGGGAACAAATTGAAAGAAGAAGGACTTTCGGAATTATATCGCATCCCGATGCGGGAAAAACTACACTTACTGAAAAACTACTCCTTTTCGGGGGTGCCATTCAGGAGGCCGGAGCTGTTAAAAACAATAAGATAAAGAAAACTGCTACCAGTGACTTTATGGAAATTGAAAAACAAAGAGGTATTTCAGTTGCCACCTCTGTTCTTGCCTTTCTCTACAAGGACAAAAAAATAAATATACTGGACACTCCAGGCCACAAGGATTTTGCGGAAGATACTTTTAGAACCCTAACTGCCGTTGACAGCGTAATCGTTGTTGTTGATGTTGCAAAAGGTGTAGAGGAGCAAACTGAAAAATTAGTGGAAGTTTGTAGAATGCGGAACATTCCAATGATCGTATTCATCAACAAATTGGACCGTGAAGGAAAAGATGCCTTCGATTTATTGGACGAAGTTGAGCAAAAATTGGGACTTTCCGTTACCCCATTAAGTTTCCCGATCGGCATGGGTTATGATTTTAAAGGAATCTATAATATTTATGAAAAAAACATCAATCTTTTTAGTGGGGACAATAAGAAAAATATTGAGGACACTATAGCTTTCGACGATATTAACAACCCACAGTTAGAAGAAATTATAGGTACAAAAGCAGCCACTGAGCTCAGGGACAACCTGGAATTGGTCAACGGTGTATATCCCCCCTTCAACAAGGAAAGTTATCTCCAGGGAACGCAGCAACCCGTTTTTTTTGGTTCTGCCCTGAACAATTTTGGAGTGCGTGAACTGTTGGATTGTTTTATAGATATTGCCCCCTCGCCCCGGGCCAAAATGGCCGAAGAGCGCCTTGTAGAGGCCAATGAAAAGGAATTAACTGGTTTTGTATTTAAGATACACGCCAATATGGACCCAAAGCACAGGGATCGTCTAGCATTCATAAAAATAGTTTCGGGTACTTTTGAAAGGAACAAACCCTATTTACATGTCCGACAAAACAAAAATTTGAAGTTCTCCAGTCCCAATGCATTTTTCGCCGAGAAAAAAGAAATTGTGGATATTTCCTATCCTGGGGATATTGTTGGATTACATGATACCGGAAATTTCAAAATTGGAGATACCTTGACGGAAGGTGAAGTTCTACACTACAAAGGTATCCCCAGCTTTTCCCCGGAACACTTTAGATATATCAATAATGCAGATCCCATGAAAGCCAAACAGCTCAACAAGGGAATTGACCAATTAATGGATGAAGGGGTTGCCCAGTTATTCACCTTGGAAATGAACAACAGAAAAGTTATAGGTACTGTGGGAGCCTTACAATTTGAAGTAATACAATATCGTTTGGAGCACGAATATGCCGCCAAATGCACTTATGAAAATTTCCCGGTTTACAAAGCTTGTTGGGTAGACCCAAAGGACAGGAACAGTGAGGAATTTAAGGAATTTAAACGGGTAAAGCAGAAGTTTTTGGCCATGGACAAACGCAAGCAACTTGTTTTTCTTGCGGATTCCCAGTTTTCACTGCAGATGACCCAGCAGAAATACCCCAACGTAAAACTTCATTTTACTTCAGAATTCAATTAAATCACATATAGATTCCCGTAAAACAAAAAACCTTCTGCTAATACAGAAGGTTTTTTTATTGCTTTTAAGCTTCACCCGTTGGTCCAAAATTCAATGGAATGGGAGGCTGCTCATAATCCTTTATTGTTCCATGTGCCTTTTCGAAGCGACTCACATTATCACCAAGCGCCTTTAAGAATTTCTTGGCATGCTGGGGGGTAAGCACAATCCTACTTTTCACCTTTGCCTTGGGAGCCCCGGGCATCATGCTTATAAAATCCACTACAAACTCTGAAACGGAATGATTGATTATAGCCAAATTGGAATATATTCCCTCAGCCGTTTTCTCATCCAGCTCTATGTTGATCTGTTTTTGATTTTGATCCTTATCACTCATTATAAAAAATGATTATCTATTACTATTTAACTAAAAGCTAATGAACAAGTAACAAACAAATTGTCAATTGTCCAAAAAAAAAACCCCGGTGAATAACACCGAGGTTCTTATTATTTAGAATTCAATTCCTCTTTTCGGGCCATGATTTCATCGTATTCCTCCTTGGAACCTACAATGATATTTTCATAATCCCTCATTCCCGTACCTGCTGGTATTTTATGACCAACAATTACGTTTTCTTTCAATCCTTCCAGCGTATCTACCTTACCGCTTACAGCAGCTTCGTTAAGTACTTTGGTCGTTTCCTGGAAAGAAGCGGCAGAAATAAATGATTTGGTCTGTAAGGAAGCACGTGTAATTCCTTGTAGGATTGGTGTAGCTGTTGCCGCTACAGCGTCCCTTGCAGTAACCAAATTCTTATCGTTACGTTTAAGAATCGAATTCTCATCCCTTAATTCACGGGCACTAACAATCTGACCCGGCTTTAAGTTTTCGGAATCACCCGCATCTTCTACCACTTTCTGTCCGAAAATCTCATCGTTCTCTTGGATGAAATCATCCTTGTGAACCAATTGATTTTCCAAGAAGATAGTATCTCCCGGATCCTCTATACGCACTTTACGCATCATTTGACGAACTACTACCTCAAAGTGCTTATCATTGATCTTCACCCCTTGCAATCGATATACTTCCTGAACTTCGTTCACCAAGTATTGTTGCACCGCTGAAGGTCCTTTGATGGCCAAGATATCCTCTGGAGTGATTGATCCATCGGACAATGGCATTCCTGCACGTACGTAATCATTTTCTTGTACAAGTATTTGATTGGACAATTTAACCAAGTATTTCTTGACCTCACCCAATTTGGATTCGATAATGATCTCGCGGTTACCTCTTTTGATCTTACCAAAGGAAACAACACCATCAATCTCGGAAACAACAGCAGGGTTGGATGGGTTACGGGCTTCGAACAATTCGGTAACTCTTGGAAGACCACCCGTAATATCCCCAGCCTTAGCTGATTTACGCGGTATCTTAACCAAAATTTTACCTTCATTGATCTTGTCTCCATCATCTACCATAATATGCGATCCAACCGGAAGGTTGTAAGAACGCAATACTTCATCCTTATTGTTTTTGATCAATAGGGTAGGTATTAATTTCTTGTTCCTTGATTCTGAAATTACTTTCTCTTGGAATCCAGTCTGTTCATCAATCTCTACCTGATACGTAATACCTTGTTCAATATTCTCATATGCAATTTGTCCCGGGAATTCTGAAACAATAACTCCGTTGTAAGGATCCCAAGAACAAATAACCTGACCTTTCTCTATTTTTTCACCATTCTTAATGAACAACTGTGAACCGTAAGGAATGTTGTTGGTACTTAGTGTTATTCCAGATTTTGCATCTACAACCTTAATCTCTGATGTCCTAGAAATTACAATCTCTGATTTTTTACCATCTCCATCCTGACTGGAAACTGTCCTTAAATCTTCAATCTCAGCGACACCGGCAAATCTGGCCTCCAATTTATTTTCTTCAGAGATGTTACCTGCAATACCTCCCACGTGGAAAGTACGCAATGTTAACTGTGTTCCTGGCTCACCGATAGACTGTGCAGCTACTACACCAACAGCCTCACCACGTTGTACCATTTTATTGGTAGACAAGTTTCTTCCGTAACATTTACCACAGATACCTTTCTGTGCCTCACATGTAAGAGCAGAACGCACTTCTACTTTTTCAACTGGGGATGCTTCTATTTTCTTCACATCCGATTCCATAATTTCCTGACCTGCCTTTAAAAGCAATTCTTCAGAAATAGGATCATAAACATCATGTAAAGAAACCCTTCCAAGGATACGTTCCCCTAAAGTTTCAACAATCTCTTCATTTTTCTTAAGGGCCTCAACCTGAACCCCTCTTAGTGTTTCACAATCCTCAATATTGATAATTACATCTTGTGAAACATCCACCAAACGACGTGTAAGATAACCTGCATCCGCCGTTTTCAACGCCGTATCCGCAAGACCTTTACGTGCACCGTGAGTAGATATAAAGTATTCAAGAATGGAAAGACCCTCTTTAAAGTTGGATAAAATGGGGTTTTCAATGATCTCCCCACCTCCAGCAGTAGATTTTTTTGGTTTTGCCATTAATCCACGCATACCGGTCAACTGGCGAATCTGCTCCTTGGAGCCCCTTGCACCAGAATCCAACATCATATACACAGAGTTAAATCCTTGCTGATCCTCACGGATACGCTTCATAGCCAATTCCGTCAACATGGCATTGGTAGATGTCCAAACGTCAATTACCTGATTGTAACGCTCGTTATTGGTTATAAGCCCCATGTTATAGTTGGCCATAATACCATCTACCTGTGTATTGGCATCCGCAATCATTTCATGCTTCTCAGGCGGAATAATAATATCTCCCAAACTAAAGGACAATCCACCTTTAAAAGCGAATTCATATCCCATAGTTTTTATTTTATCCAAGAAATCGGCTGTTGTTGGAACATCGGTAACACTTAATATATTACCAATGATATCCCTAAGCGATTTTTTGTTCAATACCTCGTTAATGTATCCTGCCTGCTCTGGAACTACCATGTTGAACAATACCCTACCAACTGTTGTTGGAATGATTTGATTGACCAATTCACCAGCCTCATTAAAATCTTTGGCACGTACCTTTATACCGGCATTAAGATCTAGCCTACCTTCATTAAAGGCGATAACCACCTCTTCATAGGAATAGAACGTTAAACCTTCTCCTTTTACCGCTACCTCTGGAGTTGACTTTCTTTCTTTGGTCATATAATAAAGTCCCAAGACCATATCCTGTGATGGTACGGTAATAGGAGAACCATTTGCAGGGTTCAAAATATTATGTGATGCCAACATTAAAAGTTGTGCCTCCAAAATAGCTTCAGGTCCCAAAGGCAAGTGAACTGCCATTTGATCCCCATCAAAATCCGCATTAAATGCAGTACACACCAAGGGGTGCAAACGAATAGCCTTACCTTCAATAAGCTTTGGCTGGAACGCCTGAATACCTAGTCTGTGCAATGTAGGGGCACGATTCAACAATACTGGGTGTCCTTTTAAAACATTTTCAAGAATATCCCAAACTACAGGTTCTTTCTTATCAATGATCTTCTTGGCAGATTTCACCGTTTTTACAATACCCCTTTCGATCAACTTTCGGATAACAAAAGGCTTGTAAAGTTCAGCTGCCATATCTTTGGGCAAACCACATTCAAACAACTGCATTTCAGGTCCAACGACGATTACCGAACGAGCGGAATAATCCACACGTTTACCCAAAAGGTTTTGACGGAAACGACCTTGTTTTCCTTTCAGTGAATCTGAAAGTGACTTTAGTGGCCTATTGGATTCTGTTTTAACTGCAGATGCCTTACGTGTGTTGTCAAATAAAGAATCAACTGCCTCCTGAAGCATACGCTTCTCATTTCTAAGAATCACCTCTGGCGCCTTGATCTCGACCAATCTTTTAAGACGGTTGTTCCTTATAATAACCCTTCTGTAAAGGTCATTTAAATCCGAGGTTGCAAAACGGCCACCATCAAGCGGTACTAAAGGACGTAGTTCCGGTGGAATAACAGGAATCACCTTCATGATCATCCAATCCGGCCTGTTCTCCCTATTTTCCTGAGACTCCCTTAAGGCTTCCACTACTTGAAGTCTTTTCAAGGCTTCGGTCTTACGCTGTTTGGAAGTTTCGGTATTGGCCTTATGTCTTAATTCATAGGACAATTGGCTCAAGTCTATTCTCGCCAAAAGATCAATTAAGCATTCCGCACCCATTTTAGCGATAAACTTGTTCGGGTCAGTATCTTCCAAGTACTGATTCTCTTGTGGAATGGACTCCAATATATTCAAATATTCCTCTTCGCTCAAGAAATCCATTTTTTGGATTTCCTCACCGTCCGGTCCCTTGGCAATACCCGGCTGAATTACTACATAACGTTCGTAGTAAATAATCATATCCAATTTCTTGGAAGGCAAACCCAATAGGTAACCAATTTTATTGGGCAAGGAACGGAAATACCAGATATGGGCAACAGGAACAACCAAATTAATGTGTCCTACCCTATCTCTACGTACCTTTTTCTCCGTGACCTCTACCCCACAACGATCACAAACAATACCACGGTAACGAATCCTCTTATATTTCCCACAGGCACATTCATAATCCTTAACAGGACCAAAAATACGCTCACAGAATAGACCGTCCCGCTCAGGCTTGTGCGTTCTATAGTTAATAGTTTCAGGTTTTAAAACCTCACCTCTTGACTCTGCCAAAATAGCTTCTGGAGATGCCAAACCGATTGAAATTTTATCGAACCTTTTAATGGTATTATTATCTTTTAGTCTAGCCATAACTATAATCTGATACTAATTTAATTCTTGTTATTAGGAATAGTGTTTAAAACCAATCCTTGTTATTCTTCCAATCTAATATCCAAACCTAATCCCTTAAGTTCGTGCATTAATACGTTGAAAGATTCTGGCAAACCAGGTTCTGGCATGGTCTCTCCTTTTACGATCGCCTCGTAAGTCTTGGCCCTACCTATAACATCATCCGACTTAACGGTCAGTATTTCCCGTAATGTAGCAGAGGCTCCATAAGCTTCCAGTGCCCAAACTTCCATCTCTCCAAAACGTTGTCCACCAAATTGTGCTTTACCACCCAATGGCTGCTGCGTAATAAGTGAGTATGGTCCAATGGAACGAGCATGCATTTTATCGTCTACCATATGTCCTAATTTCAACATATAGATAACCCCAACGGTTGCAGGCTGGTCAAAACGTTGACCCGTACCGCCATCGTAAAGATACGTATGTCCAAATCTAGGAATTCCTGCTTCATCGGTATAGGCATTGATTTGCTCCAAGGTAGCACCATCAAAAATTGGGGTCGCATATTTCTTCCCTAATTTTAATCCGGCCCATCCTAAAACAGTTTCATATATCTGTCCAATGTTCATACGGGAAGGCACCCCTAATGGATTCAATACTATATCCACCGGTGTTCCATCCTCTAGGAACGGCATGTCCTCGTGACGTACAATTCTGGAAACGATACCTTTGTTTCCGTGACGGCCCGCCATTTTATCCCCAACCTTCAGTTTACGCTTTTTCGCTATGTAAACTTTGGCCAATTTCATAATACCGGCTGGCAATTCATCACCAACGGAAATAGTGAACTTGTCCCTTCTAAGGTTACCTTGAAGATCGTTCAACTTTATCTTATAGTTATGCAAAAGATCGGTTACCAAGGTGTTGCTTTCCTTATCCGTAGTCCAACTTCCACCAACCAAATGGGCAAAATCATCAACGGCATTCAACATTTTCATGGTATACTTCTTTCCTTTTGGCAAGACTTCTTCCCCAAGGTCGTTCAATACCCCTTGGGAAGTTTTGCCATTGACCAATGTAAATAGTTTTTCGACCAATACATCTTTCAATTGCTGGAATTTTACTTCGTATTCCAACTCCAATTTGGAAAGTTCTTCCTTATCCTCGGAACGCTTACGCTTATCCTTAACAGATCTTGAGAATAATTTCTTGTCTATAACAACCCCTCTAAGTGATGGGGATGCCTTTAAGGAAGCATCTTTTACATCACCGGCTTTATCACCAAAGATGGCGCGTAATAATTTTTCTTCCGGGGTAGGATCGGACTCACCTTTAGGAGTGATCTTACCGATCAAAATATCCCCAGGCTTAACTTCCGCTCCAATACGGATCATTCCGTATTCATCCAAATCCTTGGTAGCTTCTTCAGAAACGTTGGGAATATCATTGGTCAACTCTTCAGCTCCCAATTTGGTATCCCTTACCTCCAAAGCGTACTCATCAACATGGATAGATGTAAAAATGTCCTCACGAACTACTTTTTCAGAAATAACGATCGCATCCTCAAAGTTGTAACCTTTCCATGGCATAAACGCCACTACCAGGTTTCTTCCCAATGCCAATTCGCCACTTTCCGTAGCGTAGCCTTCACAAAGAACCTGTCCTTTTTTAACCTTGTAACCCTTTTTTACAATAGGTTTAAGGTTAATACTTGTTCCTTGGTTTGTTTTTCTAAACTTGACCAATTCATAAGTTTTGGAATCTTCTTCAAAGCTAACCAATCTTTGCTCTTCGGTACGGTCGTACTTAATGGTGATTTTCTGGGAATCAACATATTCTATAACCCCATCTCCTTCTGCATTTATCAATACCCTTGAATCCGACGCTACTTGACGTTCCAAACCTGTACCCACAATAGGTGATTCCGGCTTCAATAATGGAACGGCCTGACGCATCATGTTAGATCCCATCAAGGCCCTGTTGGCATCATCATGTTCCAAAAATGGGATCAAGGATGCCGAAATGGAAGCTATCTGGTTGGGTGCAACATCGGTATATTGAATTTCAGCAGGATCCACCACTGGAAAATCCCCTTCTTCCCTTGCAATTACCTTCTCTGCAGTAATGTTTCCTTTTTCATCCATAGGAATGTTTGCCTGGGCAATTTTCATTCCTTCTTCCTCTTCTGCACTTAGGTAAGTAAAGTCGTTAATGTTTACTGTACCATTGTCAACCTTACGATACGGTGTTTCCAAGAAGCCCATTGGGTTTACCTTGGCAAATACCGATAGTGAGGATATCAATCCAATGTTCGGTCCTTCCGGAGTTTCAATAGGACAAAGTCTACCGTAATGCGTATAGTGCACATCACGTACCTCAAACCCTGCTCTTTCCCTTGAAAGTCCGCCTGGCCCCAATGCCGACAATCTTCTCTTGTGCGTAATTTCGGCCAATGGATTGGTTTGATCCATAAACTGTGATAACTGGTTGGTACCAAAGAAAGAGTTGATCACCGAAGACAGGGTCTTGGCATTGATCAAATCTATTGGGGTAAACACCTCATTATCACGTACGTTCATACGCTCGCGAATTGTTCTGGCCATACGTGCCAGACCAACACCAAATTGCTGTGACAATTGTTCACCAACAGTCCTTACCCTACGGTTGGAAAGGTGATCAATATCATCGATCTCAGCTTTGGAGTTGATAAGCTCTATCAAATATTTAATAATGGTAATGATATCTTCCTTGGTCAAGACCTGCTTGTCCATTCCAATATCCAATCCCAATTTTTTGTTCATTCTATAACGTCCTACCTCACCAAGGTTGTAACGTTGATCGGAGAAGAACAATTTATCTATAATACCACGTGCTGTTTCCTCATCGGGCGGTTCAGCATTACGCAATTGACGATAGATATGTTCAACAGCCTCTTTTTCAGAATTCGTCGGATCCTTCTGTAGGGTGTTATGGATAATGGCATAATCGCTTTGTGCATTATTCTCTTTATGCAAAAGAATAGTCTTCACATCAGCTTCCAATATCTCATTTATGTGATCTTTTTCTAAAATAGTATCACGGTCAAGGATAATCTCATTTCTCTCAATAGATACCACTTCGCCCGTATCCTCGTCCACAAAATCCTCATGCCATGTATTCAATACTCTAGCCGCCAATTTTCGGCCCAATACTTTCTTTAATCCGGCATTGGAAACTTTCACTTCCTCAGAAAGGTCGAAAATTTCCAAAATATCCTTATCCCTTTCAAAACCAATGGCCCTGAACAAGGTGGTAACCGGTAATTTTTTCTTTCTATCAATATAGGCGTACATAACACCATTGATATCCGTTGCAAACTCTATCCAGGAACCTTTAAAAGGAATCACCCTTGCAGAGTACAACTTTGTTCCATTTGCATGGAAAGATTGACCAAAGAAAACCCCTGGAGAACGGTGTAACTGGGAAACAACAACGCGTTCTGCTCCATTGATCACGAAGGTACCGCTAGGAGTCATATAAGGAATAGTTCCTAAGTACACATCTTGTACAATGGTCTCGAAATCCTCATGCTCGGGATCTGTACAATATAATTTTAATCTTGCTTTTAATGGAACACTATAAGTAAGTCCACGCTCAATACATTCTTGAATGGAATATCTAGGTGGATCAATGAAATAATCTAAAAATTCTAATACGAACTGGTTCCTTGTGTCTGTAATTGGAAAGTTTTCCATGAAGGTGTTGTACAACCCTTCATTGCCCCTTTCGTCAGATTTAGTTTCAAGTTGAAAAAAATCTTGAAATGATTTAATCTGAATGTCCAAGAAATCCGGATAATTCGGCGTGTTCTTAGCGGATGCGAAACTTATTCTTTCAGTCTGATTTGTGAACATCTATGGACAAAATTTTGATCGTGAATACTATAATTGGGTAGTGTATGCCACTATACACGGTATGTATAAAAAGGCTTAGGTCTAGCCACAAAAAGCGGAAAGACCTAAACCAAAATATTAATGGTTGTTGTTGCTATTATTTAAGCTCAACTTCCGCTCCTGCTTCTTCCAAAGATTTTTTAATTCCTTCAGCTTCGTCTTTAGAAACACCTTCCTTAACAGCTTTTGGTGCGCTATCAACGATGTCCTTAGCATCTTTCAATCCTAAACCGGTTAATTCCTTAACCAATTTAACTACAGCTAATTTAGAAGCACCAGCTGCTTTCAATATAACATCAAACTCGGTTTGAGCTTCAGCAGCATCACCACCTTCAGCAGCACCGCCACCAGCAGCAACAGCAACTGCAGCAGCTGCAGGCTCTATACCGTATTCATCTTTTAATATATTAGCCAACTCATTTACTTCTTTTACCGTAAGGTTAACCAATTGTTCTGCGAAATCTTTTAAATCTGCCATTTTTCTATCGTTTAATAAAATTTTAAAATATAATTGTTTTTAGTGCGTACGTATTATCTTTCTGATAATGTCTTAAGGATTCC
>Ga0209344_10004610_pt1 | contig 12517 bp, 16 predicted proteins | sample Cruoilmetagenom6_FD_187293 | JGI IMG/M metagenome (GOLD analysis project Ga0209344, IMG submission 187293) | Oil polluted marine microbial communities from Coal Oil Point, Santa Barbara, California, USA - Santa Barbara Oil Seep Sample 6 (SPAdes)... | ecosystem: Environmental > Aquatic > Marine...
AAAAATTGGCCTGTCTTTACCTCATAACCACTGTAGAAAAGGATTGCCCCAACAAATTTTTCAAAAGGAAATCCTGTGGGACCAAGCTCATAAATTGCTTTCTTCAACTTGTATTTTGAAGCGTAGCTTTTTTTCTTTTTCTTCAGAAGCGCAAAGGCGCGATTGTATATTTCCTTCGTTGAAATTCCCTGATAAAGTTCATCGCGGACGTTGTTGGCAATTTCACTGACCAAAGCTTCCTCTGCGCCGCTTTTCCGAAGGGAACTTTTTAGTTTTTCTATTGAAAATGTGGCCCGTTCTCCCGAATGCTTAATTACTTCAATGGCATTGTTCTTCATAATTGGAGTTAGTTTCTGGTGTCGTGGAGGGCGAGTACGGGTACCTTGGAATGGATGCCGAGACTTTTAACCAATGGATTGGAAAAAACACTGCCAAAGAACCAATGCTTTCTATTCACAAAAACAATCATCCCACTATTTTGCTGGTCTGCAAAGGACAATACCCCTTCCTTCACGCCTTTATGTTCAAGCCAGTGATAGGTATAGTTTACTTCGCTGAAATGATTTTCCAATTCTTTCCGATTGTTTCGTTGTCTTTCCGAAAGGTCTTTCTCATTGCCTATGTGAAGGATTTGGATTTCTGAATTTTCGAGCTGCGCAATCTTCACAAAGGTTTTCATTTCCCGCACGTTAAAATGGGTCTTAAAGTTGGTGGGGAATACGATGCTTCCAATCTTTTTATAGGAAACATTGGCGGGCACGGCAAGCACGGCACAACCTCTGATGTTTTCCATTACGTTTACAGAGTTTCGTCCATAAGCCACTTCTCTATCATTAGTTATACCGCGGGTTCCCATAACTATAAGGTCTATTTTATCGCGCATTACCTTCTCTTCCAACAACTCGATAAGAGTTCCAAATTGATGGTCGAAATAAACAATATGTTTTGGATTGTCTGCCAATAAGCCCACCTTCTTTTTCAATCCCTCCATTTTTTCGCCGGAAAGCCTTGCTGCTTTGTCATAATCAGCCGGTTCCGGTTCAGGAAACAACACGTTGCCCTTGGCCGAACGCGCTAAAAAATAGGAATGGAAAATGTGAAATGTACAATCTTCCTCCGCAAAAAGTTCGAACGCATAAACAATGGCATTGAAGGCATTTTTTGAATAATCTGTCGGGATTAAAACTTGTTTTTTCATCTTCTGAAATTTTAATTTTTAATAGGAATTACCAACGTTGGAACGTGAGTATGCTTCCCTACCCTACTTACAACAGGTTCCCTAAAAAGTTTCTTTAGGAAAGCGTGTTTGTGGTACACGAGGGCCAATAAATCCATATTCCGTCCATCAATAAAGTTATGAAGTGTTTTTGAGATATTTTCCTTTTTCGGAATAAAATGGAACTCGGTATCATATTCCGTGAGGTCGTTTTTATAATGTTCCAGATTTTGATGTTGCAGCACGTTCAAATCTCCTTCCGCACCTACGTGGACCACGTGCAAATTTGAATTGTACTGTCGCACCAACCGAACGATGGGCCGCAGTTTTGAAAGTTGGTAAAAATCGTTAAAGTCCGTTGCAAACGCAATGTTTGTGGGAATTACGTAATCCACTTCGCGCGGAACAATGAGCAACGGGCAACCTTCCAACGATTTGGTGATTTTTACCGTTGTGCTCCCCACGAGTACGTCCTCGGCACCCGTGCGGCCCTTGCTGCCCATAACCACGAGGTCTATTCCTTCGGTGGCAACCAATTTATTGATGGTTTTTGACAGGGTTGCCGGCGTGGAAATCACTTCAAATTTGTGTGCAACCTTGGAAGAATCCAGTGTTATTTGATGCACCAATTGCTGGCCGTCTTCATCAGATTGTCGGTACAATTTTTCAATTATATTTTCTGAACGGCCAATATCCACACGGCTCGTTAGCTTCCCCACTTCTTCCCCAAAAGAATGGAGAATGGTTATTTGCAGTGCTTCATCGCTAAAAAGTTTTGTGGCATAAAACAAGGCCGCATAGGCGTTTTTGGAGAAATCGGTTGGAACGAGGATTTTTTTCATTGTCAATATGTAATTAAAAGGTTTATCTCGGTAAATTTTGAAGTACTAAAAAGGGAATGTCAATTTTCAACCCAATCTTTTCAATGGTTGACTGGTAGAGTATGTTTTCCAGATAGGAATGGCGCGTATTGACCATCACCAGCATATCTATGGGATTTTCAATTATGAAAGTGTTAATGGCTTTGGTAACATTTGTCCCGCCTTTTTGATGGAAATTTATTTGGTTATCGCAGAAAGCCGCTTCCAAAAACTTCCTGTTATCCTGCTGTCGCAAGGAAAGGGTTGGAAATTTTGAAACGTATAGGAAATCTACTTTGGTAGCGAAGCATTTGGCAATGGTGCTCACCAGTTTCAGTTCGCGGCGTTTGTAGGGCAACAAATAATCTGTGGGAAACAACAAGTTTTTAGGATGCACATCGCCATAAACGGCAGGAATGGCGAGCACGGGGCATTTCACATATTTTATTACCTGCAGCGTGTTGCTACCGAAGGTTATTTTTTTATCGGCGGTTTCACCTTTGGTGCCCATAACCACCACATCTATATTCTCCTTTTCTACCCAATCGTTTACCGAATCCACCAACAGGCCAAATTCGGCTATGGTATGCAAGGTATGTTTTGGATTTGGGGAAAAGCTAAGAATCTGTTTTCGGGTTTCCTTCAGATTTTCCTTTGCTTTTTGAAGCGCTTTTTCCTGCAGTTCCTCAAAAACAGCATCGGCCAAGCGGGCCTTGTCCTCATACACCGAATCGGAAAAAGCGTGGAGCAAATATATCTCGGTGGGGCCGTGCTTAAATAGCTCAGTAGCGTATTTAATGGCGTTCATTGCATTGTCCGAAAAGTCTGTGGGAATCAATATTTTTCGCATGGTGGTCTGTTTTTGAATGATTACGTAAATATAACCATTACAGTACAGTAAAACTATGATAAATATCAATCAACAGCCTGATTTTTAAGGAATCCTTAAGAGTGCGCAAGCCGTTTATTTCGTAATTTAAAACTAAAAAGCTATGAAACTTTCCGCTATCACATATCTCGTACTAACAACATTCGTGCTCATTACGGTCGCAATTTTTGCGGCTATGGATTTTCCGTTCGGGTGGGTATTTTATTTGACCGTTTTGGGCCAAGCGCTTTTAATCTTCTCGGTCTTTAAGGTTTTAAGAGACAGCTATACCACCGATAAAACCTTTAAGGATTTTTATGAAGACCATCCTATTGGCCAAGAGGAATGATTTGGTATTCAGTATTTTGAATTTTGAATTTCAACTCACTCGTGGAGCACCAAAAAAGGCACATTCACCGAATAGCTCACCGATTTTACGGCAGGCCGCAACAGTAACCGCTGGATAAGGTTTAAGTTTTTTGCCACGATGGAAACAAGACTGATATCCCAAGTCTCCACAAAATCCTGTATTCCTATTTCCAAGTCTTTATTTTCCACAAAATGGAAACTGTGCTTTTTATCCTTGAAAAAGTAATGCAGAAACCCCTTGTTGTCGGTCTGTGCCGCGGTAAGCCCCGTATTTTGGGCTTTTATATGAAGCACCCTCAGCGGCGAACGATGCAGGTCCAACGTCTCTGAAAGTCTAGTGATTATTTTGTTACGATAAATGCAGTTGTAATCGGTTAAAAAGGCGATGTTTTTAATGCCGTTAAACTTGGCGTTTTCCGGAATCACGAGAATGGGACATTTCACCTTGGTAATCACATCGCAGGTATTGCTGCCCATTTCCCCACCATTAATTTTGGTAGTTCCCTTGGTGCCCATCAAAATATAATCAATTTCCTTTTCAATTACATTTTTTCTAATAGCCTCCACCAAGTTAAGGTTTTCGTGAAGGGGGGAAAAGCTATGGGCTGGGTTTTGGGAACGGATTTGGTATTTCCGTATTTCTTCCCGCAACGTGGCAGAAGTGCTTTGAACCGTCTGCATTTCAGTATCAAAGTCAGAAAAGAGCTCCTGTTCCTCTTCCTTAGTACTTGTATGTGTGTGCGAAACATGAAGGATATAAAAATCCACCGCAACATCGGAAAAATATGCAAGTGCATACGCAATGGCGTTCTGTGCATTTTCTGAAAAATCCGTCGGGATTAGTATATTCATCATAGCATCATAATCTTACCGACAAAAATATCTTTATGGGTCGGGACAGAAAATGATAAAAATCAGCTTTGGGAAAAAAGAGCTCGGAGTCTCAATCTATATCGCGCAGACTTTCCAAATCTACAATGCGGATGTCGCGGCCCTCAATTTCAATGATGCCATCTTTCTTAAAATCTGAAAGGGTCCTGATAAGGCTTTCCGTAGCAATCCCGGCAGTAGTAGCGAGGTCGTTCCTTGAAATTCGGAGCGGCGCCTCAGGCTTTTTATCCATAATCTCCACAAATTGAAGAATGGTGCTCGCCGTCTTTTTCCTGACTGAACTGTAGGCCATTTTAACCAATTGCTGCTTTATCTCGGAAAGGTTATCGGTCAAAAGATTCATCAATTCCAAGGAAACATCTTGACTTTTCTTGAGAATATCGCGCACATAGGTTTTTGAAATTCCCACAACCTCCGTTTCTTCCACGGCTGTGGCGGTCTCGTTATAGGGAATGTTATCGTCAAAGGAAGTGAAGCCTAAAAAGTCATCGGCTTTGTAGAGTCCCGTAATAAGTTCCTTTGCATTGGCATCCATCGTATGTGTTTTTACTACGCCTTTCAAAATTAGGAACATACTGTTTGAGTGGTCGCCTTTTCGGTAAATTGTTTCGCCTTTTTTATAGTTGGACACTTCGCCTTCATCACAAAAAAAGTTCTTTAGCTGGTTCAGGTTTTGGGGGTTTTCGTCGTCCTCGGCATTGTCCTTTTCCTTACTGCTTTCGCGCATGGCCAGAATACTTGCCTTGGCCAACCTGCTTTCAATGGCGCTCAGCAATTCCTGCTCGTCAAAGGGTTTGGTGAGGTAATCGTCCGCGCCCATGTCCATGCCCTTGCGTATTTCCTTATGCTCCGTTTTTGCGGATAGAAAGATAAAGGGAATATGTTTCGTTTTTTCTTCCGAAGCAACACTCTCAAGCACACCGTAGCCATCAATTTCCGGCATCATTATGTCGCAAATAATAATGTTCGGGTTTTCGCTTTTAGCCTTTTGAATGCCAATTTTGCCGTTTGGCGCCGTAAAAACCTTGTATCCGGAAAGCTCCAAAAGTTCGGCGGTGTTTTCTCTTAATGCGGTATCGTCTTCAATAAGAAGTATTGTCTTCATACTATTCGGTAGTGTTTTTGTTGGGGAAAGTAATGGTAAACGTGCTGCCCTTACCCTCCTCGCTTTCAAAGATAATGGTGCCACCGAGACTTTCCAAGTGGCTTTTCACAATGTTCAGGCCAATGCCGGTGCCTTGGTCCAGCAGCGCATTTTCAGCCCTAAAATATCTGTTGAAAATATATTTCTGTTCCTTTTCGGGAATGCCCATGCCCTCATCTATAATCTTTATGGTGAGCGCCTCCTTTTCCTTTATAACCTCCACATCAATCAACGTGTGCGCAGGCGAATATTTTATGGCGTTGTTTATAAGATTGGTAAGCGATAGCTCAAGGATTTTTTCATCAAAATTAACCGAGATATCGTCAATATTCTGTGGGTAATTTATGCGCTGGCCTTCCTTTAAGAGCATGTTTGCGTTGTAGATTACCTCGTTCACCACTTTGCTCAGCGGGAAAGTATCAAATTTATAAGTGGCCTTCCCTGATTCCAGACGTTCAATGGAAAGGAAGTCGTTCAAAATATTATTCAAGTATTTAACTTTACTCTGGATGGTTTTTAAGTGCTTTTCACGCTTGTCCTGTTGATCGGTTTCGGTGTATTTTCCCGCAAGGGTAGCCGAGGTAAGAATGCCGCTCAATGGGGTTTTAAATTCGTGGGAAACCAAGGATAGGAATTTCGTTTTCAATTCGTTCAGCTCTCGCTCCTTGCGCAGTGATTCCAGAATTTTGTATTCCGCCTCCTTGCGTTTGGCCACTTCTTCCTTTAGCTCTTTGATGGTCTGTTTCAGTTCCTTGGTGCGGGCCTCAACTTTTTGCTCCAATTGCATGTTGAGCTCTATAATTTCCCGCTCCTGGCCTTTACGCACGGAAATATCGGTTACCAGCGCCATCACGTATTTGCTCCCGTAAATCTCAAACGGGTTCAGCCCTGCCTCCACGGGAAAAACGCTGCCATCTTTGCGCCGTCCGTACAGGTCGCGCCCGTGGCCCATTTGGCGCGGGTCGCTTTTTTCCAGGTATTCTTCCACTTGTTGGGTATGGCTGTGCCTGTATTCCCGCGGAATCAACAGATTGATATTCTCGCCCAAAAGCTCTTTGGGGCCATAGCCAAACATGCGGTCGGCAGCCTCATTGGAGGTTACTATTTCCTGCTTTTCGTTAACGATGACTATGCCTTCGGAAATGGCTTCGGAAAGAATCCTAAAAATATTTCCCTTTTTTTCCTCAAATACTTTCACGACGCTAAAATACGCAAATTAAACAGTTTTGGAATAACTGATTTATATCATAGATTAATACAGCTTGGTCTTCTATTTTTACCCTCTAAAACAACCTTGAAAAATTTAATCCTATGGGAACCATGGAGAAGCCACAACTGCTTTTTTACCAAAAAATGGGCGAGCTGTTTTATGCCATAGCCGCCGCCGACAAAGTGGTACGGAAGACTGAGTACGATATGTTGAAGAAAATCGTTTCCGAGCAATGGAAAGACCTCGACGATTATGAAGACCCCTTCCATACCGATGCCGCCTACCAAATAGAAGTGGTCTTTGACTGGTTTGATTATGAACAATTGGACGCCAACGACTGCTTTGACAGCTTTGCCGATTATAAAAAGGACAATCCACAACTCTTTACCGACGAGCGGAAAAAACTGATCTGGAAAACGGCAAACGCCATTGCGGGCTCCTTCGCCGGGAAGAACAAAAGCGAATTGATCATGCTCGCCAAATTGAAAAACTTGCTGAGCCAGTAATCCTAAAAAATTGCTGCCTGTTTTCGGTATAAAAAAGGTTTGCGTATTTTTAAACGATAAATCGAATTAATATGAAAAACCTACTGCCCTATCTCTTGCTCCTCCTTTTTTTTGGGTGTAAAAACGATCCCAAAAAAGAGGAACCGGACAATGATACCGACTCAATTGAGGAAATAACGGATTCCCTAAAAGTTTCCGACAAAAACCTGGAAAATCAGCAACAGACGCTCATCCTAAAGCGCAAGGAACTGTTGGAAAAAACAGATTCGCGCGCCGAAATGGAAAATCTTTTGATTTCCAAATCGTTCAAAAAGCAGGGCGACCATTATCTTTTGGATTTTAAATACCCCTACCTCAACGAGAAGATCAAACCGCAGTTTGAAAATTTCAACGAATACATTAGTAAATATTATCTGGATGCCAAAGGTGTCGAGAAACAGATTTTAGAGGAAAAACGGCTCTGCGATTCCTTGGGAATTCCCAAACAGAACGAACTGCGGAAGGTGGATTACAAAATATACAACCTCAACGACCGACTCATCAGCGTTCTTTTTTATAAAGAAAACCACTACACAGGTGCCGCCCACGCGGCCTATACGTTTGAGACCATGAATTTTGATCTGGAAAGGGCGGTATTTATGAATTATGAGGATTTTTTCAACAATGGTTCCGAGGAAGAATTGCGCGAGATTTTAAATACGCTTTTAAAGGAAAAAATCAATTCCGGCGAAATGTACTACGATTGCTGGGCCATTTCCGCAGATGATTTCTTCGATGCAAAAAACAATTTTGTAATCAACGACGATGTAGTAGAGTTCTATTTTGACGACTGCGTAATCTGCCCCTCCTATACGGGAACCTATTCCATCCAGATTCCGATGGAAATGCTGATGCCCGTTTTGCGGAAGTATAAAAAGAATCCTTTGATTGGTTGATTTGTTAGAAAAGAGAAGAAAGAGGAAAGAGAAAAGAAATAAAATCTATAATAATTGTTCCAATGAAAAGCAATTTTAAAGACATCATAAATTCGGAAACGCCCGTACTTGTCGACTTTTTTGCCGATTGGTGCGGTCCTTGCAAAATGCTGGCGCCCATTCTGAAACAGGTGAAGGATGAATTGGGCGACGACGTAAAAATCGTAAAAATAGACGTTGACAAAAACCAACCCCTGGCTGCACAATTTCAGGTGCGTGGGGTGCCCACGATGATTCTCTTCAAAAACGGCAAGCAACTTTGGCGACAGAGCGGCGTCCTGCAGAAACACGAACTGGTTTCCATCATCAATCAACATAAAAATTGATGGAACTGAGCCAATATATAGACCACACCCTACTAAAAGCTGTTGCTACGCCCGAAGACATTATAAACCTTTGCAATGAAGCAAAAGAACACAACTTTTATGCGGTTTGCGTAAACAGTTGTTACGTATCCTTAGCTGCAGAAAAATTAAAAAATAGCGACGTAAAAGTAGCTTCGGTCGTGGGTTTTCCTTTGGGTGCAAGCAGCCTTCACGCCAAGGTTTGCGAGGCCGAACAAGCTATAAAGGACGGTGCCGATGAAATTGATATGGTGCTGAACATCGGTTTTTTAAAAGCCGAGAAGTACAGCGAGGTGCAGAATGAAATCGCCGCTCTGAAAAAAGCCATTGGCGACCGAACCTTAAAGGTTATTCTAGAAACCTGCTATTTAACCGATGCCGAAATACGGACAGCCTGCCATATTTCAGAAAAGGCAGGTGCCGATTTTGTAAAAACCTCCACAGGCTTCGGATCCGGCGGTGCCACGGAAGAGGCCGTGAAAATAATGGTTGCCGAAGTAGGCGATAGTTTAAAAGTAAAAGCCTCCGGCGGAATAAAAGATGCTGCCACCGCCAAGAAATATATAAAATTGGGCGTGAGCAGAATCGGCACTTCCTCGGGAATCGAGATTGTAACGGCCACCAAAAAAGACACAGATGAGCACACATATTGAAGCCAAGCCCGGAGAAATTGCAGAATCCGTTCTGCTGCCCGGCGACCCATTGCGCGCCAAATGGATTGCGGAAACCTTTCTCGAAAACCCCAAATGTTACAATGACGTGCGCGGCATGTTGGGCTACACGGGCACTTTTAGGGGCAAGCGAATTTCAGTTCAGGGAACGGGCATGGGCATTCCTTCGGCCTTGATTTATTGCCATGAGCTTATCAACGATTACGGCGTAAAAAACCTGATCCGCGTGGGATCTGCGGGTAGCTATCAAAAGGACATCAACATTCGCGATATTGTGATTGCGATGGCGGCATCCTCCACTTCGGGCATCAACAACACCCGCTTTGTAAACTGCGACTACTCGCCCACCGCCGATTTTGACCTGTTTATGAAAGCTGCACTTTACGCAAGGGAAAACAACATTCCCATTAAGGCGGGAAACGTACTTTCCAGCGACCAGTTTTATGAGGATGACTTCAACAATTATAAGAAATGGGCCGAGTTTGGCGTGCTTTGCGTAGAAATGGAAGCTGCCGGACTTTACACCATAGCGGCAAAATTCAATGTGAAGGCCTTGGCAATTTTGACCATATCAGATAGTCTGGTAACGGGGGAAAGCACCACAGCCGATGAACGCGAGGGCAGTTTTTCAAAAATGATTGAAATTGCCTTGAATACCGTTCTTTAAAAAATAAAAAACAGGAACCCAAAATTAGAGTTCCTGTTTTAAATCGTTAATTGTTGTCGATAGCAATTAACTAAATTAACTATACTTTAAAGGTCATTACCGGCAAGTCGGAATGGTTTACCACATCCTCACCTATGCTGCCTGAGAAGAAGTGCGCCAGCCCTTGGCGGCCCTGTGTGGGCAGGGCGATAATATCGGCATTGCTCACTTGGCTGTAGCCGAAAATTCCCGCTTCCACAGAATATTCGTTATACTGTACCACCTTGTTTAATGTTTCCAGTGGGTTCTCTTCGCCCGCGCTCTTTAAAAAGTTGAGGATGCGTTTTTCTATTTCGCGGGTACTGCGGAAATCGCCCGCAAGGTTCACATAGAGCATTTGCATTTCAATTCCCAAATCTTCAAACATTTTTTGGGCGCGCTGGTAGGGACCAATTGAGTTTTCCAAAAAGTCGCAGGCAAAAACCCCAACTTCCGGATTGAAATATTCATGACGGTGCTTTATCACCAAAACGGGTATTTCGGAAGTGCGCACTACTTTTTCGGTATTGCTTCCCACAAAAACCTCCTTAAGACCAGAACTGCCGTGCGAGCCCATGATAATTAAATCTGCTCCAAACTCGCGGGCCACATCGTTCAATTCACTAAAAATTTTATAATTGTGGACGGCATCGGTTACGGTTACGTCTTTTAAATAATCTTTATCGAGAAATTCGGCAAAACGCTTTTCTGCCAATTTCATGTAAAACATCGCCTCAAAAGCTTCCTTGCTTTCATCGCGTGTTAAGACTGCGTCGCTAAGACCCATCATATGAACCGCAACAATTTCAGCATTTTGTTTTTTCGCAATATTTGCTGCAACTTCCAATGCATAGTCTGAATGTTCGGAAAAATCTACGGGAACTAATATTTTTTTCATGTTTTTGATCTTTTAGTGGGTTGAGAATTTAGCCTTGCGTTTTTTAAGCTGTTTTTCAAGGTCCGAAATTGTTTCTTTTGCGGCTGCCTCAAACGTAGCCTCTTTTGATGTTGCAAAAATTTTCGGTCCCGGAAGGCTCAATTCCATTTCGCAAATATTGCCTTTGCCGTAAACGTTGTTTTCCAACTTAAAGCTTACGTCGGCCCTAATTAGCCAATCATACTTTTCAGCAAGTTTTTGAAGTTTTTTTTCAACATAATCGTTCATTGCCTCGCTGGTGGGCATTTTCACATACTGAATGTTTATAGTCATGATACTCTGATTTTTTTATTCATCTCAAATATATCCAGAATTTGCGGGTTTTAAAATGACCAAAGTCATATTGTACCCGTATTCACAAAAAAACCCGCTTACAATTTTCTGCAGCGGGATTTGGATTTATTGAATTTTAAAGCGAAACTTTAAGCGCAGCAGCTATCCCCTTCGTCCTTCACGCCAAGTTTTTTAAGGATTTTTTCCATCAAACACCATTTTGTAAATGACGATTGCAAGAGGTTGACGCCCACAAAACCTGTAAACCACAACCAGTTTATGTTTACATATACAGCCAACAAAAGGCTGATTAAAATGAAAGTTCCGGCAATTGCCCTGATATATCTGTTTATCATACTATTGAATTTTAGTGATTAGTGAATCGGGATTCGTAAAAGAAAAAGCCTGAACCCCTAACTCATAATTGTTAATTGCTAATTGATTAAATACTCCGTTCTATGGGTACTACCACCGCATGGATCGGGTTGTTGGTTTCAAGATTTTTATTGAATTCTTTTACCAAACTGAAAAAAGAATCAATCTTTTCATCTTCAGTGAAGGAGAAAAACATACTGCTGTCCGCGCCTCCTTTTTCCGATGGAAACCAACTGGAATTCATCATAAAGGAAGAAGCATTTTTATAGCCCTCAATATCGGAACCGCTATAGCTCTCAATATTCGCTTTTTTAAAAAGTTGCAGCACGTCTTTCTGAAATTCGTCCACAACGGTTACTATTAGTAGTTTCATTGGGTTATTTTCTATTTTTTATTGTTATTGTTTATTGTTATTATTTATTCAAAGTCATACAAACCTGACTGTCTTACGTCTTACGTCCTACGTCTTATGTCTTAAGTCTTTTTTCTTTATTTCTTATTTAAATCTCAAATCTCACCTCTCAAATCTCACCTCTCAAATCTCACCTCTCCCGTCTATTTTCAATCATATAATAAACCAACGGAACAACCAATAACGTTAGTACTGTAGAAACAATAGTTCCACCCATAAGCGAAATAGCAAGCCCCTGGAAAATTGGGTCAAACAGAATTACGAATGCTCCTATTACCACCGTTCCGGCGGTCAATAAGATTGGGGTTGTCCGTACCGCTCCCGCTTCTATTACGGCTTGTTTTAACGGAATTCCCTCTGCGGTTCGCAGGTTTACGAAGTCTATCAGCAGCACCGAGTTCCGCACCATAATTCCCGCCAGTGCAATCATCCCGATAAAGGAGGTGGCCGTAAAGAACGCGCCCATAATCCAGTGGCCTAGTACAATCCCGATTAATGATAACGGTATTGCAACCATCATTACCACAGGCGCCTTAAAGTTTTGGAACCAACCTACAATCAATATGTAAATGATGATGATTACACCCAAAAAGGCAATCCCCAAATCGCGGAATACTTCGAGTGTTATCTGCCATTCGCCATCCCACTTTACGGTGAAATCGTCTTCATGTTCGGGTTGCTGTAAATACAGTTCGTTCATTTTGTAACCAGCTGGTAGTTCAATATTATTCAGCTTGTCTGTCATCCCCAAAATAGCGTAAACAGGACTCTCGAGTTCTCCC
>Ga0209344_10004612_pt1 | contig 12507 bp, 11 predicted proteins | sample Cruoilmetagenom6_FD_187293 | JGI IMG/M metagenome (GOLD analysis project Ga0209344, IMG submission 187293) | Oil polluted marine microbial communities from Coal Oil Point, Santa Barbara, California, USA - Santa Barbara Oil Seep Sample 6 (SPAdes)... | ecosystem: Environmental > Aquatic > Marine...
CAACAAAGAACTTGAAGCTGGGGACGATAGTGTTCCGAGTGAAGATGCCCCTGCTGGGAAGGACGAGTCGGTAGATGAGTAGTGTCGCAGAGAAGCTGCAGCGCAAGTCGCAGCGCCAAACATCAGTTAAACAGGTTCGCCTCAAGCTGGTGTATATCGACTTCTGGTCGGCCGTAAAGTTCTCGTTCCTCGTGGCAGTGTCTCTGGGAATCGTTCTCGTTGTCGCCACTATGTTGGTGTGGATCGTGTTGAACTCGACCGGTGTTTTCGGTCAGCTCGACAGCATCTTCCGCGACATCCTGACGCAGGACAGCAGCTTCAGCATTACGAGTTCATTCTCGTTCGGCCAGGTTGCATTGTTCTCTGTTGTGGTTGCGTTGCTGAACACTCTGGTGGGTACAGCACTGGGCGCAATTTCGAGTATGCTTTATAACTTCAGCGTTCGACTGACCGGCGGAATCCTCGTAGGTTTCACTAACAACTAGTCGATTACGCCAAACGGTCAGAATGCGATACTCTCGTATCTGCCCAACGGGGGTATAGCTCAGGCGGTTAGAGCGCTTCGCTGATAACGAAGAGGTCCGTGGTTCAAGTCCACGTACCCCCACTGGAATCTCCACAAGAGATTCCTTAATTGGGGCCTTAGCTCAATTGGTAGAGCGCCTGCTTTGCAAGCAGGAGGTCAGGGGTTCGATTCCCCTAGGCTCCACAGCACGACAACAAGAACCCCGGCCAGTAATCTGGCCGGGGTTTTTGCGTGGGTTCCTGCGGCGGGTGAGCCAACGCCGCCGTCGGCGTGAATGACCGTGTTGACTAGTCAGTCACGAAAGCAACCGAGCCCACAAACAGTTCTGGCCCGATTCCGAAGAACCAGGCCAGAACTGTTGAAGAGGTTGTGGCTACACCGCGAGGGTTGGTAGCGGAGGAAAGCTACGCAGCTTCTGCTTCGTCGTCGATCCAGAGGTCGTCATCGGCACGAAGTGTCTGCCAAGCGGCGTAGGCGACACCGGCTGCAGCGACGACGCCGATACCGATGAGGATGTAGCGCCCGAACCCGACGGGCTTCGGTTGCGGCTTGACTAGGCCGGTCTTCTCCCCGGCGGCAGTCGCGAGTCCTGAAACGCGAGCGAACGCGTCGCGCACCTGCTGGTTCTTGGCAACTTCGATCGCCGCGAGGGCTGTACCCAGCGCTGAGGTCATCGCGGGCAGAATGTCGCCCTTGACCTTGCTGCGGGTACTTTCGGCCGCTGAGCGGGCGCCTGCAATGGATGATGACACCACAGGCTTGACGCGGGAGTCAATCGTGTCGTGGATCTTGGGGCTTACTTCTTCACGAGCGTAGTTGGCCGCCTGATGACTCGCCTCACGAACAACCGCGGAAGCGTGCTCGAGCAGCTCCCTCTGGTCGCTCCACAAGTCTTCGGCTTGACCTTTCAAGCGCTTGAGTTCTTTCCGGCGTTTGCGAGATAGTGCCACGGGGAAACCTCCAAAGATGGTCGAACAATGCTTCCATACTGTCACGCTGGGTTCTGAGTGCACACTGCTTTCGCTGTGAGCACGCTGAATAACGCTGAGCGTTGGCACAGTTTCGCTATGTAAGAATTGACTCTATGTCTCAACACACCGCAGTTGCCACCATCAAGACAAACCTCGGAGAAATCCGTCTCAACCTCTTCGGCAACCACGCGCCGAAGACCGTCGCTAACTTCGTCGGACTCGCCAAGGGCGAGATCGAGTGGACTCACCCGGCTACCGGGCAGACGACCACCGCGCCGCTTTACGACGGCGTCATCTTCCACCGCATCATCAAGCAGTTCATGCTTCAGGGCGGCGACCCGCTCGGTAAGGGAATCGGTGGACCCGGTTACAACTTTGACGACGAGATCCACCCCGAACTCAACTTCGCTGCTCCATACATCCTCGCGATGGCAAACGCCGGTACGCGCGGAGGCAAGGGAACGAACGGATCGCAGTTCTTCATCACCACCGTTGCCACTCCTTGGCTTCAGGGCAAGCACACCATCTTCGGTGCTGTCGCTGATGACGAGTCCAAGAAGGTCGTCGACGCAATCGAGGCAGTAGACACCGACGGTAGCGACAAGCCGCTCACTGATGTTGTCATCGAGACCGTCACAATCGACGAGGTCTAAACTTCGTGACCACATCGCCGGATGCCAGCGGCAACTTCTGTTACCGGCATCCTGATCGACAGAGCTTCACCCTCTGTCAGCGATGCGGGCGCACCGTATGCCCCAGTTGCCAAACGCAGGCAGCTGTGGGCGTACATTGCCCCGAATGCATCAAAGAGGCTCGCGCTAACGGGCCGAAACGTCAACCTCTGCTGGTGAGGGCGGCTCGCTCATCGAGCGGAAAGCCCGTTGTCACCTACTCCATTATCGGCATTACCGTTGCCGTGTTCTTGCTTCAGCTGCTTTCGCGCGGCGCTGTAACTCAAGCCCTGTACTACGAGCCTTATTACACGCTCGTTCAGCCTTGGCGAATGATCACCGCGGCCTTCGTGCATGACGACACCGGCAATGTGTTCCACATTCTTTTCAACATGTTCACGCTGTTCATTTTTGGTCGGATGCTCGAAGTGCCGTTAGGGCGAGCGAGGTTCCTGGCGCTGTACCTATTGAGCGCACTCGGTGGATCCGTCGCTGTGCTGCTGATTGATCCGTTCTCGGGAGTGCTCGGAGCCTCCGGAGCCGTTTTCGGGCTTGTCGCCGCATTCTTCGTGATCCAGCGCCGCATGGGGGCGAATAATCGTGTGCTGCTGATCGTGCTGATCGCGAACCTCGTGATCGGGTTCATCCCGGGCTCGAACATTTCGTGGCAGGCTCACCTGGGTGGACTTGTGACGGGAGCCGTTATGGCGCTGATTTTTTTGCGTCAGCGCAATCGGCCGACTTCGAGCACAGAGATCGCACTGATCTCGCTTGTGGCAGCGGCCCTCATCGGGCTGACGCTACTGCGAATCTTCGTCTTCTAGGTGACGAAAAGTTATCCACAGGGTTATTAACACTGGGTATAACTACACGCGTGTAATTCTTAGCGCCACCGCGTGGTCATGAGGAATCCGATGAAGAGGATGCCGAAGCCCACAAGAATGTTCCAGTTCTCGAGCGACGGAATCGGAAGACGCTGACTGCTCACGTAGAAGACAATGATCCACGCAAGGCCGATGAGCATGAAGCCGAACATGACGGGCTTGAACCACACGGCGTTGGGCGTATCTTCAGCGGGACGCGTTGGTGGTTTTTCTGCAGAGTTACGGGCCATGGGAGAGATTCTAGCGTGAACCGGCTGAGACCTAAACGACCGCGCGGCAAAGAGAGCAGTCTCTGCGCGTAGAATCGTGTCATGGTTCTCGAAGACGGTAGGCGGTCGCGACGTCGTGCAGACCGCCGCCGCCCAGTTTCCTTCATCGGCATTCTTGGTGAGCTGTTCATCACTGCTGGCATCATCGTTTTGCTTTTTCTCGTCTGGCAGACCTGGATCAACAACATTGTTGTGAGCAATGCCCAGCGGGATGAAGCACTCGAACTCAGTCAAGAGTGGAACAAGGGAGAAGCGGTCAAGCTTGCTCCAACCGAGCGAGCAGATCCCGGAGTTCCGGTCGTTGCGGCGGTTCCCGCATTTGCTGAGAGCTTCGGAACGCTCATCGTTCCGCGATTTGGCGCCGACTACACTCGGCCCATTGCCGAAAGTGTGAGCTTGGAAGCGGTTCTCAATCGCCGCGGTGTCGGACACTACGCAGGCACTCAAATGCCCGGCGAAGTCGGCAACTTTGCTCTTGCCGCCCACCGCACTGGGTGGGGCGACCCGTTCTTCGATATCGACAAACTTCAACTCGGTGACAGCGTCTATGTCGAAACAGCCGATGGCTGGTACCGCTACGTTTTCCGTTCTCTTGAGTATGTGCCGGCGACGGCTGTTGCCGTGCTCAACCCGGTGCCGCAGTTTGACGGGGCGATCGCGAGTGATCGCATCCTCACTCTCACCAGTTGTAACCCGATCTACACCGCCAACGAGCGCATCATCGCTTATGCCGTGTACGACACTTGGTACCCGCGATCGGAAGGCGCTCCCAGCGAGATTGCCGCGATCGCCCAGAGCACTCAAGGAGCCGGATAATGTACGCAGCGATATGGCGCATCCTTCCGGGACCTGTACTGGTGCGCATTCTTCTCGTTCTGGTGTTGGTGGCCGCGGCGGTCTTTGCCTTGTTCACCTGGGTCTTTCCGTGGGCGTTGCCCTTGGTCACGCCGCTGGATGCGACGGTGCAGGAATGACCCGCATCCTCGTCGTAGATAACTACGACAGCTTTGTGTACACGCTCAACGGATACCTCCTTGAGCTTGGAGCCGACACTGAAGTTGTTCGCAATGATGCTTTCAGCGCGGATGACGCTGCAACCGTGATTGCTGATTATGATGCCGTGTTGCTTTCGCCCGGTCCTGGCGCTCCCGCCGATGCGGGAGTGAGCATCCCGATCGTGCACGCAGCGCTTGCTTCAGGACAGCCGTTGTTCGGAGTGTGTCTTGGACATCAGGCGATCGCCGAGGCACTCGGTGCAACCGTCACTCACGCTGATGAACTGATGCACGGTAAAACGTCGCTAGTAGAGCATGATGACAGTCTCATTTTCCGAGATCTCCCTCAGCCGTTCACCGCGACCCGGTACCACTCATTGGCGATCGTTGACGACACTGTCCCTGCCGAGCTGGTGGTGACGGCACGCACTCCTGGTGGAGTCATCATGGCGGTTCAGCACGAGACGCAACCCGTTTACGGTGTGCAGTTCCATCCCGAATCGGTGCTCACCGAGGGCGGCTATCTCATGCTGGGCAACTGGTTATCGCGCGTAGGAATGGCCGAAGCCTCTGCTCTCGCAAAAACGCTTACGCCACTCGTTCACAACTAGCTATTGGCTGCGCAGTACTCGAGCGTGATTTCTGACTTCTGAGGTTGGTCACCAACGATGGATTGGTAACTCACGGAATTGCCGGAACAACCGAAATCTGCGTTGAGCTTCACGCGCAGTTGAAGTGCCGTGAGCGTACTGTTGGCTTCACCGATGTCTTTGCCCGTGACGTCGGGGATCTGAACCAAACCGTTGGACACCACGAGATTCACCACAGTACCCTCGCGGATGACCGTGCCATCTGAATTGCGTTCCGCATCCCCACGCGGGTCAGAACTGATGACGGTGCCCTTCTTGAGGTTGGGCGAATAGGTTTGACTTGTTGTGCCGTAGACCAAGCCGGCTGACTCGAGCAATTTGATCGCCGCGTCTTCTTGCATATTGCTGACGTTGGGAACGGTCACCGGCGTGCGGCCAAGCGAGACGTAAACCTGCACCGGGAAGTCAAGCCCGACCGTCGTGCCGGGAGCAGGATCGGTGCGGATGATGATGCCTTCTTCAACGGTCTCGCTTGCTTCGTTGACGCGCTTCGGAACAAGCTGGCTATCCGTGAGTATCTCGGCGCCCGCGTCGTAGGTCATTGTGGCAACATCGGGGATGTCTACCGAGGTGGTGCCGCTGAGCTGAGCGGGAGAAAGGCTGAAGGCCCACACGACGACCGAGACCATGATGACGGCCATCAGCGCGATGCCGCCCCAGATCCAAGCGACTGGAGGACGGTTCTGCGTGCGGGGAGTGCGGTCGTTCTCATCAACGGCAAGTTGACGGAAGGTTGCATCGCTGCCAGACGTGGCGTTGGGGTTGACCCCGAACAGTGTTGCGTTGAAATCTGTGGAGGCGAGCTGTTTGCGCTCGGGCACAGAACCAGCGGCGACGGCTTCGACATCGGTGCGGAATTCGGCAGCGCTCTGGTAGCGATCGAATCGATCCTTCGCCAACGAGCGGAGCACTACGGCGTCGAGTGCAGGAGAAACAGCGGCGATCTGGGTGCTCGGGGAGATCGGCTCAGAGTTGACGTGCTGGTAGGCAACTGCGACCGGGTTGTCACCGGTGAACGGCGGCTGACCGGTGAGCAGCTCGAAGAGCACGACGCCCGTTGAATAGAGGTCGGAACGAGCATCCACACCCTCGCCACGTGCTTGCTCCGGAGAGAAATACTGCGCAGTGCCGACAATTGCACTTGACTCGGCGATGGTGGCTGCCGAGTCGGACACCGCGCGAGCGATGCCGAAATCCATCACTTTGACTTGGCCACTCTTGGTGACCATGATGTTGCCCGGCTTGATGTCGCGGTGCACGACGCCGGCGCGGTGAGAGTATTCGAGCGCCGTGAGAACCTGCGAAACAATGCGTGTAGCTTCCGCGGGAGCAAGCGGCCCTTCGGCAACGACGTCTTTCAGGAGCCGGCCGTCAACGTATTCCATGATGATGAACGGGATGAGCGTTTCATGCCCGGTCTCGTCAATGACCGATTCTTCGCCAGCATCGAAGATACGCACGATCGTGGGATGTGCCATCTTTGCAGCATCGTGCGCTTCGCGGCGGAATCGCGTGCGGAACGCAGGGTCATTAGCAAGCGATGGCTTGAGTAGTTTGATGGCGACTCGACGCGCAAGACGAGAGTCCATGCCCAAGTGAACATCGGCCATTCCACCGTGCCCCAAAAGCTCACCAATTTGGTACCGCCCAGCGAGCTGGCGGACGCCTTGTGCAACGCCTTCACTCACTTGTGTACTCCTGTTGGTTTCGGGGAAACTACCTGATCTAGTCTACGTGGTGCTTGTCGTGATGTTCGCTCACGGAACGGTTACAGTAACCGCCTCAGACATGGGCGATTCGATGTCCGTGCACACTACCGAGTACGAGATCTTCGTGCTCTCACCGCTGGCTCCGAGCGTGATGTCGAACTCTGTTACATCCTTGCCGTAGCTGGATGAACCGGCTGAGGGTCCGCCCTGAACGAGGAAGTTATAACCGGAACGCGCGTGGCCCGCCGGGCAACTTGCGTAGGTGTTCCACTTCACCGTGACGGTGTCGCCGGGAGCATACGGTCCAACGGGATCAAGGCTGTTTGCTTGAGGCTGCGGGGGAGTGGGCGTCTCGGGAATCGGAGCGTAGAAGTGCACCGTAATGGTTTCGCCCTTATTGACGTTTCCCGTTGGCGCTGCCTGATACGAGAATCCGACCTTCTCCGAGGATGGAGCTACAGTGCCCTCTTGAGCATCGAGCTTCAGGCCCTTCTCGGTGAGAATCGCTTCGACCGCATCTTGCTTTCGATCAAGTAGCTCGTTCTCCGTGAGAGCGACCTTGGTTGCGGTGGGAGTAGGGGTTGGCGTGGGCGCCGCGCTCGTCGAGGTGGTGGGAACGGGCTCAGGTACTTCGTCGTCTGGGCTAGCCAGCAGCGCGATAATCGCTCCGATCAGCACGACGGCGAGCAGGGAGATCAGCGCGACGATCGGCCACGTCCACGGATTGCGGCGCTTGGTTTCTTCAACGGGCTCCGCTGTGGCCGTCGCGGTCGGAAGAATACGAGTCGCCTGAGTTGCGTTGCCATAGTTGAGGCCTACGGTCGCAGCATGAGAGTTGTCTCCCATGATTCCCGGAACGGCCGCGGCGGCGGCAGCGACGTCTCCGCGACGCAACGACTGTGCTGCCCGCGACAGGTGCGAAGCAGACTCTGGGCGGTCACCCGGGGACTTGGCCAAGCACGCGTAAACGAGGTTGCGCACGGGCTCGGCCACGGTCAACGGCAGCTCCGGTGGAGTCTCGTTGATTTGAGCCATGGCGATGGCGACTTGAGATTCACCGGTGAATGGGCGTCGACCGGCGAGAGCCTCATAGGCCACGATGCCGAGAGAGTAGATGTCTGTGGTGGGCGAGGCGGGGTGACCGCTGGCCTGTTCGGGCGAAAGGTACTGCACCGTGCCCATTACCTGACCGGTCGCGGTAAGCGGAACCTGGTCGGCAATGCGCGCGATTCCGAAGTCGGTGATCTTCACCCGACCGTCGGGGGTGATGAGGAGGTTTCCGGGCTTGATGTCGCGGTGAACGAGACCTGCGGCGTGAGCAGCCTGCAGCGCTGCTGCAGTTTGCGCGACGATGTCGAGCACGCGGTCAGCATCGAGTACGCGCTCGCGTTCGAGAATGGCACTGAGAGCTTCACCCGGCACGAGCTCCATCACGAGATAGGCGCTGCCTTCTTCTTCGCCATAGTCGAAGACGTTGGCGATTCCCTCATGGTTGACGAGAGCAGCGTGACGCGCTTCGGCACGGAACCGCTCAAGGAACCCCGGGTCGCCGAGGTATTCATCCTTAAGGATTTTGATCGCAACCGTTCGACCGATTACGAGGTCTGTGGCTTGCCACACCTCGCCCATGCCGCCAATCGCTACGCGACTGGAAAGCTGGTATCTTCCGCCGAATGTGAGCCCGCTAGTCGGTCTCATCTGTTTAGCACCGCCTCTAGTACTTGACGCCCAATTGGTGCGGAGATACCGCTTGAGGTGCCGGACTGTCCAAGTCCTCCACCGTCTTCGATAACAACCGCGACTACAACTTCTGGATCATTCGCCGGCGCGAAACCGGTGAACCACAATGTGTATGGCTCGCCCGTTCCGTTTTCTGCTGTGCCGGTCTTTCCTGCGACCTCGACCCCGTCTATTCTGGCAGTGCTTGCGGCCCCGTTGTTGACGCCATCCACCATCATTTGGGTGAGGGCGGCAGCGGTTTCCGCGCTGATTGCCTGACTAAACACAGTCTCTTCGAAGGACTGGATTGTTGTGAGATCCGACGCAAGGATGCTCTCAACAAGATTGGGTTGCATGAGCGTGCCGTTATTGGCGATTGCCATCGACACCATTGCCATTTGCAGAGGGGATGCGCGAACGCTCGACTGCCCGAATGCCGACAACATTGTCTGTGGCTGGTCGAGGGCTCGGGGGTAGATGCTGGGTGTTGAATCGAGGGGAACCGACTGGCTCTCGTTGAAGCCAAACTTGTTCGCCTGATCGCGGATCGTGCTCGCCCCCAGATTGTCGCCTAGCTGCGCGAAGGGGATGTTGCAGGACAATCTGATCGCAGTCGCGAGTGAGGCGGTTGCCCCAGGCCCGCAGGTTCCCCCGTCGGCGTTACTGATCTCGAACGTTGATTGCGGCAACTGCAAAGTCGCGGGGTTCGGGAAAGTGCTTTCTGCCGTATACGGACCGGTTTCGAGCGCCGCCGCGGCGACCACGAGCTTGAAGGTAGATCCGGGCGGGTTCAGCGGGCCCGCAAGCGTGCGGTTGAAGAATGGGTCGTCGGGATCATTGAGCAAGCGATCGTACGTCTCGATCACCTGGGCGGTGTCATGAACCGCAAGCTCATTGGGGTCGAAGGTGGGCTTCGAGACCATCGCCAGAATGCGCCCAGTTTTGGGCTCGATAGCGATGACCGCACCCTTGTAGTCACCGAGGGCATCCCACGCTGCTTGTTGAACAACACGATCGAGCGTCGTCTCCACGGCCGCGCCGGTCGGATTCTTTCCCGTCAGAATCGAGTTGACCTGATCAAAGAACTGGTCGTTGGATGAACCGCTCAAGTAATCGTTGAGCGAGTTTTCCAGCCCGGTGTTGCCCTGGTTGAGGGTGAGGTACCCGGTGACGGGGGCGTACAACTTGCCCTCAGGGTAGACACGCAGGAACTTGAACTCGTCATCTGCCGGAACCGACTCGGCAACCGGCACGCCCTCGACGAGGATAGGACCACGCTCGGCGGAGTAGCTGGCGTAGAGGGTGCGCACATTACGACCGTCCGCCTGCAGGCTATCTGACGTGACGACTTGGATCACCGAGCTCGAAATAAACAAGCTCACAAACATGAGCAACACAACGGTGCTCACGCGCTTCAGCTCACGATTCATTGCCCCACCACCAAACGGTTTTCGATCGACGGCTCAACAACGAGTTGAGGTTGGTGGCGCACAGTGTCCGAAAGGCGCAGCAGGAGCGCCGCGATAATCCAGTTGGCGACGAGAGACGATCCACCGGCAGCCAAAAACGGAGTCGTCAAACCGGTCAGTGGAATCACCCGGGTGACTCCACCGATCACCACGAAGACTTGCAGTGCGATCACGAAAGCGAGGCCGACACCCAAGAGGCGGCCGAAATCATCTTGACCGGCAAAGCCAATACGGAATCCACGAGACACAAACAGAAGGTACATCGCGAGAATTGCGAAGATGCCGATAAGACCCAGCTCTTCGCCGAGCGCCGCAATGATGTAGTCGCTCTCGGCCAACGGTGTGATCTCGGGGCTGCCACGTCCGAGTCCCGTGCCAATGAGTCCGCCATCCGCGAGCCCGAACAATCCCTGCACTAGCTGGTAACTGCCGCCGGTCGCTTCGTAGACATCCGGGTTGAAGGGATCGAGCCAAGCGTCGACCCGACCGGAGACATAGGTGAGAAAACGGCTGGCGACAAAAGCGCCACCGAGGAACATGATCATGCCGAGCAAGATCCAGCTCGACCGTCCCGTTGCGACGTAAATCATGACCAAGAAGAGACCGAAGTAGAGAAGCGCCGTTCCCATGTCGCGCTGGAAGATCAACACGAGCATGGACGCCACGAAGACAACAATGATCGGGCCAAGATCGCGCGCGCGTGGGAAGGTCACCCCGAGCACCTTGTGGCCGACCATCGAGAGCGAATCGCGAGCCGAAACTAAGTAGCCAGCAAAGAAGACAGCCAGTGCGATCTTCGCCAATTCACCGGGTTGAAACGAGAAAGCCCCAAACTCCACCCAGAGGCGGGCACCATTGCGCACGGCACCGATGCCCGGAAGCATGGGCATCAGCAGAAGACCGATACCGCTGAACATCGCGATGTAGCGGTAACGCTGCAGCACGCGGTGGTTCTTGACGATCAGGAGCGCGGCGATAGCCAAAACAATTGCGATCGCTGCCCAGGTGATCTGGCGGATGCCGGCGCTGCTCCACCCGGTAACTTCGTCGGCGAGATCGATGCGGTAGATCATGGCGATGCCGAGCCCATTGAGCACCGTAATGATCGGCAAGATGAGGGGATCGGCATCCCGGGCCGTCACGCGCAGCGTGATGTGCATTGCGAAGACAAGCGCCCCGAGAATGGCGGAGAGCCCAAGAACGGTGAAGCCGAGATGGCCCATCGCGCCCAACTGCACGAGCGCGATTGCCCCGAGATTGATCGCAACAGCCACGATGACGAGGAGCAACTCAAGATTGCGCAGGCGAGCGGGCACCCGAAGCTTGAGCCGAATGTTTTCAGTGATCGCGCGAGTGCCGGCGGCAGCCGAGGCGCGAGCGTTGGCGTTAGGGGACACGGGCATCAGCCAACATTCTGACTATTCGGCGGGCATCCTCAATGTCTCGCGCATTGATCGTGTCATCGACGTTAGCGCGGAGGTAGATCGGCAAATCAACAAGACGCACGTCGGAAATTTGATACACGTGCGAAAGGGAGATCGGGCCGATGTTCTGCTGAACACCCTGATAGATGGCGACCTTGCCGTCATCTGTTCCCACGAAGTATTGCTGCTGCGTGTACTGGTACCCGCCGATGAGGCCGGCAGTGATCGCAGCGACGGTGATCGTGATGAAGGCAATCCAGGAGATGCGACGGCGGCGCACACGGCGGCGGTCTTCGCGGATGATTGCCTGGTAATACTCATCAGACTCTGGCTCGAAGTGGCTGTCGTCGGTTTGGGTCGCCTTCAACGGATGCAACAGCAGGTTGGGCAGGCGAGCGGGCTTCTTGGGCGTCGACGGTTCGAACGAGAGCGGGGCGGCAGCGGAACCAACCATGATCGGCGGCTCGTGGGCTGAGGACTCGTCGTCTCCGACATCCACCAGCACGACCGTCACGTTGTCCGGAGCGCCCTGATCGAGGCTGGCTTGAACGAGACGTTCTGTCGCTATGCGTGCGTCGGGCACGCGGCGCAGTGTTGCCGCGATCTTGTCTTCTGTGACAAAACTGCTCAAGCCGTCGGAACACAACAACCAGCGATCGCCGGGTTGCGTGTCAAAGACGGCAGTATCAATCTCGGGCGATGCGTCAACGTCGCCCAGCACGCGCATGAGAACGGAACGACGCGGATGCACAGCCGCTTCTTCTAACGTGATGCGGCCGCTCTCAACGAGGCGCTGCACGAAGGTGTGATCGTGCGTGATTTGCTTCATGGTGCCGTCGCGCAGCAAATAGATGCGCGAGTCACCGATGTGAGCCATCGCCATCTTGTCACCGACACGAACCATTCCGCTGACCGTCGTGCCCATACCGGTGAGCTCGTTGTGTTCGATGACCGTGTCGGACAGGATGTGGTTGGCGGCAAGCAACGTGTCGTGCAGCACTTCGGCGGCTTCTTCCGCCGTCGAGTACGTGTGGTCGGCCTGAGCTACATGCTTGATGGTGATCGCCGAAGCAACATCGCCGCCGGCATGGCCACCCATGCCGTCCGCCACCACAAACAGATTGGTGCCCGCATATGCACTGTCCTGGTTGTTAGCCCGAACCTTTCCCACATGGGATGCGGCAGCACTGTTGCCCGACGTGGCCATCCAGTTACCGTCG
>Ga0209344_10004614_pt1 | contig 12507 bp, 10 predicted proteins | sample Cruoilmetagenom6_FD_187293 | JGI IMG/M metagenome (GOLD analysis project Ga0209344, IMG submission 187293) | Oil polluted marine microbial communities from Coal Oil Point, Santa Barbara, California, USA - Santa Barbara Oil Seep Sample 6 (SPAdes)... | ecosystem: Environmental > Aquatic > Marine...
CACGACCGAGGGCAACTACGACATCGTCGGAAACAACCCCCCCGTGTTCTTCCTCCGCGACGCCATGAAGTTCCCCGACTTCATCCACTCGCAGAAGCGCATGGGCGACTCCGGCCTGCGCAACGGCGACATGCAGTGGGACTTCTGGACGCTCTCGCCCGAAAGCGCCCACCAGGTCACCTACCTCATGGGTGACCGCGGCCTCAGCAAGTCCTGGCGTCACCTCAACGGCTACGGATCGCACACCTACCAGTGGATCAACGCTGCCGGCGAGCGCTTCTGGGTTCAGTACCACTTCCACTCCCGCCAGGGCGTAGAGCTGATGGAAGCCGCTGAAGCCGAGCGCATCGCCGGAGAAGACGCCGACTACTACCGTCGCGACCTCTTCGAAGCCATTGCCAAGGGCGACTACCCCACCTGGGATGTCTCGGTGCAGATCATGCCCTACGAAGACGCGAAGACCTACCGCTTCAACCCCTTCGACATGACCAAGACCTGGTCGCACAAGGACTACCCGCTGATTCCGGTTGGCCACTTCACGCTCAACCGCAACCCGGAGAGCTTCTTCGCGCAGATCGAGCAGTCAGCGTTCTCGCCGTCGAACATGGTTCCCGGCACCGACATCAGTCCAGACAAGATGCTGATGGCGCGTGTGTTCTCCTACCCGGATGCCCAGCGCAACCGCATCGGAGCCAACTACAACCAGCTCCCCGTCAACCAGCCTCACGCCTCCGAAGCGCGCAACTACCAGCACGAAGGCGCCATGAACTACAAGATCGGCGACGCCGCTGACCGCGTCTACACGCCGAACTCGTTCGGCGGACCGGCAGCTCAGCCCGAGCTTGCTGGCGAAGGCGGTTGGGCAAGCGACGGCGAACTTATGCGCAGCGCCCAGACCCTGCACTCAGAAGACGACGACTTCGGCCAGGCCGGAACGCTCTACCGCGACGTCTTCTCCGCAGAGTCGAAGGCTCGCTTCATCGAAACCCTCACCGGCCAGGGCCGCGGCATCACCGTTCCCGAGATCCTCGAGCGCTTCTACTGGTACTGGGGCAGCGTGGATGCCGAACTCGGCGCCACCCTGCGCAAGACCGTACCCGGCAATGGCGACACCGCCAACGAGGAAGCCGACCCCGTCGGAGTCGGCCCCGCCGACTAACGCCGAGTCGAAACGGCAGCGCTCACGCGAAGTCGAACAACGGATGCCCGGTCCCCGAGAGAGGGGGCCGGGCATCCGTTGGTTAACCGAGGATTAGCTGCCCAGACCGAGTGCCCCGTCAATTACGGCAACCGTGCCACCGACATAGGCAACGATGATCACAAAAACACGCGCCGCACCATGACTGACGTGCCGGCTGAGTACCTCGCCAAGCGTGAGACCCACGATGAGCGCACAAATGATCGCCGCCCAACTCCACAGTGACAGTTGCGGGAGCGCCCCGTCTGAGAAAACGAGCTTGCTGATAAGTGAGGCCGAAGCGATCACCACAAAATAGGGCTGAAGCGTTGCCGCGAATCGCGCTTGGGGCCAACGAGTGAGCACGGCAAAAACGCTCAGTGCCGGGCCGCCAACACCAGCAGAGGTGTTCATGAAGCCGGATACCGCCCCCGCGATAATAGCTGCGGGCCGTGCGGGAATCACCCGCGCCGATCGCGTAACCAGCAACGTCGTTGTCAGCGCCACGAGCACCAAGACGCCAACACCCAACTGCATGATGGGCCCGGGGAGGCGTGCCACAAGCAGTGATGCCGGCACGATCGTGACTACAGCCGGAATCACCAGCCACGCAAAGGTGCGCCACTCAATCAGCCGCCACACTCGGGGCACGATGAGAATTGACGAGACAATCGCGCACATGTTGACGACGAGTACTCCGTCAAATGGTCCGAGCAGGATCACCACAAGCGGTGAAGCGACGAGCGCGAAGCCCATTCCTGTGATTCGTTGCGACAGTGCACCCACGAGCACTGAGAGAGCGACGAGAGCAAGCACCGACCAAGCCTAGAGTGCCGCGCGCCGCCAGCGCGCTGCCGCAACGCACAACCAGAACTAGCTCAGGCTAGTCAACGCTCTCGAGAGCTTTGGAATAGCAGACGCTGAGCGGCTCCCCAACATAGTCGCCAAAGTTGTCAATGCGACTGTAGCCCTCGCGCTCATAGAAACGCATCGCATCGGGCTGGGCCGTGCCCGTCTCCAACACGAGGTCAGTGGCTGACTGAGCGCGAGCCCACTCCTCGAGCCCTCTCAGCACCGCGATCGACACTCCAGTGCCTCTCTGAGCAGGAGCAACATACATCCGTTTGATCTCAAACACGCCAGTGTCGAGTTCGCGCAATCCGCCACAGCCCGCCGGAACACCATCGACGTAGGCGATCAAGAAGACAACGACAGAGTCGGCATTGGGTTTGACGCCGGGTTCGCTGTCTTCAGTGCCGTAGCGTGCAGTGAGTTCAGCGCGCTGGGCTGAACGGAGCATCACTGAGTCGGCGTGCTCAAAAGGCACGCTGCGCAACTCGAGTTCGAAAGTGTTTTCCACGTCAGAATCCTAGTCTTAGCCGCAGACCATTCCTCTCACACTTTGCGGCAGCACAGTTTCAGGGTGCACACTTCGAAGCATGGAAAATGCGAACGGCGGCGCACCAAGCGTCCGCGGCATGCGTGTAAACGGTGCTTCAGTGCCTGCTGCGCTCACGGCCTCGGTTCACGCTTTCGATGACGCAGTGCGCGCGGTTCGCGCAGTCGAGATCGATGCGGATGAGGCGTCCTCCCAGCTAATCAGCCTTCTGACCGACAAGGAACTGCTCGGGCTGCTCGATGGTGACTCTCCCCGGCGACTCCTGCCCTTCATCCCGGCCCTTCTCGGGCGGCGACCTTTTGTGGCGGGTGCTGTAGCGCGGCTCGGTATCCCCGGCATCCGGTTCAGCGACGGCGCTCGCGGCGTCGTCATCGGGGCGGCCACAGCGTTCCCCGTGACAATGGCTCGGGCAGCAACGTGGGATCCGGAGCTTGAGCAGCGGGTCGGGGTGGCCATTGGCGCCGAGACCCGCGCGCGGGGCGCCAACTATTCAGCTTCGGTGTGCGTGAACTTGCTGCGGCATCCCGCTTGGGGCCGTGCGCAGGAATGCTACGGCGAAGACCCGGTTCTCGTCGGGCAGATGGGGGCAGCCCTTACCCGCGGTGTTCGGGTGCACACGATGGCGTGCGTGAAGCATTTCGCGCTCAACTCGATGGAGAACGAACGCTTCGAAGTGGATGTCGCTGTTGACGACCACGCCCTCCACGAGGTGTATTTGCCGCACTTCAAAGCGGTAGTGGATGCCGGAGCCGACTCGGTCATGAGCGCCTACAACCGGGTGCGCGGCGAATACATGGATGTTAATCGCGCCCTTCTCACCGATGTACTGCGAGATGAGTGGGGCTTTACCGGTTTCGTCACGAGCGACTGGGTGTTCGGCACCCACGATGCGGTGGCCAGCCTGCAAGCGGGAATGGATATCGAGATGCCGTTGCGGATGCTGCGGGCTCGCGCCCTGCCTGCCGCGCTGCGCAGCGGTCAGCTCGATCGTGACACGGTGCTGGAGTCTGCCCACCGCATCCTCCGCACCAGCATTCAGCACGCAGCTACGCGCGAACAGCAGGAGCCAGACGTTTCCGTTATTGTTTCTGCCCCACACCGCGCCCTTGCCTTTCAGGCCGCCGCCGAGTCAATCGTGCTGCTCAAGAACGAGGCCGTTGGCGATGCGCCTGTGCTGCCATTACCTCGCGGCACGCAGCGAATCGCCGTCATCGGGCGGCTTGCTGACGAAGGCAACTTGGGCGACCATGGCTCGTCGCGGGTGAGGCCACCATCCACCGTCTCGCCACTTCGGGGAATACGCGAAGCGTTCCCGAAGGCACAGGTAACGACTAACGCGGGCAAAGATGAACTCGCCGCGGCGGCGCTGGCAGCGGAGGCGGACACTGCCGTTGTCGTGGTGGGGCTTGATCAACACGACGAGGGCGAGTCCGTCGTCACCGGTGGAGTTGATGTGGGAATTCTCGGGCGCGCTTTCCACTCCGGGTTGTCTCGCCGAATCTTCATTGGACTGGCGCACCTCGCGGCACGCTTTGTGCGCGGCGGGGATCGAAGCTCGCTCGAACTTCGCCCTTCTGACGCGAGTCTGATTCGCGCCGTCGCCGCCGCCAACCCGCGCACCGTCGTGGTGCTGGTTGGCGGCAGTGCAATCGTCACTGACGCCTGGCGGGATAGCGTTCCTGCACTGGTTCTCGCCTGGTACGGCGGAATGGAGGGCGGTCACGCGCTTGCTACCGTGCTCTCGGGAGAAACCGAACCGGGCGGCCGACTGCCCTTTGTCATCCCGCGCGATGCCGCTCAGCTGCCTCCGTTCGACAGCACAGCAAAGGCCGTTGTGTACGACGACAAATGGGGCCAGCGCCACCTCGATGGTGCAGGCATCGCTCCCGCGTTCCCTCTCGGATTCGGTCTGGGCTATACGACCATGACGCACGAGCTGCTCGACCACACCTTCTCCGACGCGGGCGGCACCGCCCGCGTGCTCGTGACAAACACGGGAGACCGCGACGGATCAATCGTCGTTCAGCTCTACGCCGCCGATCTGGCGGCAGAGCGACCGGTCGCCCAGCTACTGGGATTTCAGAAAGTGACGGTGCGCCGCGGGGCAAGCGCAACCATTCAGGTCGCGCTCGATGCGGGTCCCACTTTGCAGCGGGATCCAAGTACCCGGCAGTGGCACCCGCGGCCAGGCGACTGGGCGCTGATCGCCGCGCAACACAGCCCGTCACAGTGGACCGGAGCAGTGCCATTGCGGCCAAGCGCCAACTAGCAGGCTCGGGCGGCAACCTCGGCTGGGACTACGCTCGCGACGACGTCTGCGGAAGAGCCTCGATGCGAACACGCAGCGAATCATCACTGCGCAGCACAGCGCGGATGAGACGGCGGCCTTCCCAGAGAACCGAAGCAAGGGTTTGATCTGGTCGCAAGACGAGCTCGCCGTCAGTCGAGGCGTATCGTTTCTGCAGGTCTTCCAGCTCATCTGCTTTCAGCAGCGCCACCGTGCTGTTGTCGGTGGGATCGACCAATCGAACGAGGGCGGAAGCTCCCTGCAGATCGCTGGCGACCATCCGTCGTTCACTAGCGGCAAGAATCGCTTTTTGAGCGGCGCGGGTCACGACGATCGGGCGGCGCGGGCCGTCGAGCAGTCCCGTGAGAACGTCTGCCGCGGCATCCGGTCGCCCCGTGCGCTTCGCTGATGCCTGCATCCTCTGCAGACGACCGGGCTCGCGCAAGATCTGGTCGACCTTCCAACCGAGGGTGGTGACGTTGTTGCAGCGGACAGCAGCCCCCTGCTCCATGAGATAGTCACCGTTTCGGACCTCCTGGCCAGGGATGGGATTCACGAGCACCATCGGCAAACCCGCTGCCATGCATTCAGAGGCCGATAACCCGCCCGGCTTGCCCACAAATAGGTCGGCGCTTCGCAGCAAGGCGGGCATCTCGGTGGTAAACCCCAACACCTTAAAGCGATCGTCGGCGCCAACAAGTTCTTCAATGCTCGTGCGTGTTTCGTCGTTGTGGCCGCACACCACGGTCGCGGTAAACGCCGAGCGCATATGCAACGTCTGCCGCACGGCTGCGACGGCGTAGTCCCCGCCGGCAGCACCGGCAGAAATCAGGATGTGGGGCACGCCACCGGCGGCGCGGTCGGTTGCGGCATCCGAGTAGGTACTGATCGGGATGCCGGTCGCTGCCACACGGTCGGGCGGCAGGCCGAGCGCCATCAGTTCGACCTTGCCCTCTTCTCGCGCCACGTTGAATGAATGGAAGGCGCTGGTCAGCCAGAGGCCTTGAGGGTCGTAGTCGGTCGTGACAACCGCTGTCTTGGCATCGATGACTCCGCGCATGAGGAGCGTGGACATGAGCTGGGCGGGAAGAAAGTGTGTGCTGACGATCGCGGTCGGTCGAAAGCGTTTGATCTCCCGAATCACGGGAAGAGAGTTGGCCTGCGTCCAGGGGTCGATCGGTCCGCGGCGCCAAAAAGGGGCATCACTGACGTCGTAAGCCCACTCGAGCAGCCACGGCAAGCCCTTGGCGAGCACGAAGTAGCCCTTGCCCAACACATCGCGGTACAGCGTGCTGCTGACCTGCAAGACGTCGAGCACCTTCACTTCGGCGACATCAGTGCGCGCATCGCACGCTTGGCGCACTGCCGCCGCGGCACTGTTATGACCCGATCCGACGCCAGCGGACAGGATCAGTACCCGCTCTCCTCCCGCAGTGGGGGAATGAGCGGGGAGGGTCTCTGGCATGGGGAAATGATAGTCGAGCCGACTGCGGCTACGCCTGTGCTTGACGGGCTTACTGCCGGCAGCAAGCCGTCTACAACCAGCGGTGATCGAGCGTCGCTGTTCGGGCGGCCTCGGCGAAGCCCGCGAGCCGCTCGCGCTCGACGACGTCATATGTTTCAGCAGCAACGGATGCTTCGAGCCGGTCAATCTGCTCAGACACTGCCGCGGACTGCTCGGTGCGTCGCGCGCGGTAGCCGACCTCCTGCAGCAGCTGGAACAAACGCTCAACCACCCCGGGGTCGCTCGCGCCATATCGTCGGGGCTGAGTCATCGCAATATCGAGCAGGCTCACAAAGTCATGCGGCTTGATAATGACCCGCACGATCTCGTCATCGTCGGTGAGCCCCTTCGACTGCACGGGCATCTCCGCGATCGCGCACAGAGTCGCCGAGATGTGGCCGAGCGTGTGCACCGCTGTCGTGGGATCGTTCACTCCGGGCGAGAGCGCGCGAGCCGTGATGTCGACGAGCTGCCGGATGCCAAAACCAATATCCTGGCTGGCCGTGCGCTCGTAGGCGAGACCTACTGCGCCCGCAATCGCGAGGTTGATCTCGTCTCGTTCGTCGTCATCCACATGGCGCATTGGGTCGCGAGGCCACCACCGCGCAAGAGGCGTCTTCTCGACGACGTGATGACCGACCGTGTGTTCCTCCCGAATCACAATGTCGTGCTTGATTGCGATGGTGAGAAGGCGGGAGCGATCGATGGACCGAATGAAGCCTGAGCGCGTTGCCAAACTGAGTTCGAGTCGCTCTGCCGGCGGCCAGTCCGGCAGCTCAACGTCACCCGTCGCCATCGTGGATGACACGAGCTCGATGGTCTTGCTGGTCTCAACGTAGACCTGACGCATAGTGGTCTCAATGCGCAGCTGCCGCGCTAGGTGCGCGAGGAAGAGTGTGAGCATGATCACGCTCGCCAAGGTCAGGAGCGACGCCAGCGTCACGGCAAGTCGCGGCACAATCGGGTCGATGCTGTCATCGCCATCCTGAACCGTGCGCAGCACAGTCAGGGCGTAGGCGAAGGTGCCGACGAACACCGAGAGAGTCCAGTGCACGGTCTGGTCTTTGAGGAAGGTGCGCAAAACGCGGGGAGATGCTTGGCTGCTGGCGAGTTGCAGCGCTACGACCGTGAGCGAGAACGTGAGTGAGGTCGCGGTGATGAGCGATCCCGCAATCGCGGAAAGCACGGCACGCGCGCTCTCGGGGCCGCCGGCAAACAGAATTCGTTCGAGGGTGGTCGGAAGCGACGAGTCGACTGCGCGATCAACGAGAGGGATGACAATCCCCAGAATTACGGCAATCGCGATCGAGATCGTGGGGAGTGGCCACAGTTCCGCGGCAACACCTTCGCGCAGTGTCGCGCTCCAGCGGCGCAGAGAATTGCGTCGCGCGCTCTGGGTTGCTGCTGACTTCATCACATCCCTCTCGAATCGCCCTAGTTAATCACGTCAGGCGTTGTTGTGGTTGCTGCCCCTAGGGTGGAAGAACGCGAATGAAAGGAAATCACTCGAGTGTTCGAATGGATATCGTGGCTGGGGCTTGCCGTAGCTGTACTGATTGCACTTGTTGCCGTCGTCATTGCTGTTGGCATCATCTCTCTGATCGTGAGAGGAATCGCACGGCTTCGGCCGGGGGTATACAAAACCCTTGGACCCATTCGCCAACGATTCCGGGTATTGCTTGCCCTTCTCGCCATTTGGGTAGCCGTCTCGATCACCCTTCCCGTTGAGGAATTCCGCAAACTCGTCAACGGTGTGTTCTTGGTTCTCGTGATCGCCGCCAGCGGGTGGCTGCTCATCGCCATCGTGAACCTTCTCCTTAATCGCACCCTCAACCGGTACCCGATCGATGTTCCCGACAATCGTGCCGCTCGGCGAATCCGTACTCAGGTGCTGCTCATTCGTCGGGTGCTTGCAGCCGTCATTGTGATCGTGACGATCGGCGCCATCCTGCTTACCCTCCCCGGGGCCCAAGCCCTCGGAGCCAGTGTTCTCGCCTCCGCCGGCCTCGTCTCCGTTGTCGCCGGTATCGCCGCGCAGTCGGCGCTCGCCAACGTATTCGCCGGAATGCAATTGGCTTTCAGCGACGCCATCCGCGTGGATGACGTCGTGATCGCCGACGGCGAGTGGGGCCGCATCGAAGAGATCACCCTCACCTACATCGTCGTGAGCATCTGGGATCAGCGCCGCCTCGTGCTGCCCTCCACCTACTTCACGACGACCCCATTCCAGAACTGGACCCGCAACGCCACCGAACTGCTCGGCGAGATCAACTTCGACCTCGACTGGCGCGTCAACATCGATCAGATGCGCGCTCACCTCAAGAAGATCGTCGCCGAATCCGACCTGTGGGACGGCCGCACCGCCAACATCCAAGTCGTGGATGCCACGGGTGGCTTCGTGCGCGTTCGCGTACTGATCAGCGCTGCAGACTCCGGCGCCCAGTGGGACCTTCGCACGCACGTTCGCGAAGAAATGGTCACCTGGCTGCAGTCTAAGAACCCTGCTGCTCTGCCCCGCACGCGCGTGCTCATGGTCGAGAACGAGGCGCGAGGCCGCACCAAGGGTTCGGCAGAGCCACAAGAACGCGGTCTCTTCAGCGGTAGCGCCGAAGCGGAGGCTCGCCGCCAAGAATTCACGGGAGCCATCCCGGTTCAGGAGAATGTTCCCGAGAACGCGCCGAACAGCGCACCCGAGAAGGACTAAACCACTATGCCATCGCTCGACAGTGCCGCACCGGCCGTGCCCCTCAGTTCACGAAGCTGGGGCCTGATCCCCGCGGCACTGTTGAGTGGATCGGCAGTGCTTCTCTTCTCGCTTCGGCTGCCGCTGCTCGGCTACGTGGTGGTCGCCCTCGCGCTTGCCGCAGCCTGGTTCACCGACAGTCGCCGTCACACGGAGGGTCTAGCGAAGGACCTGCTCCTGATCGCGGTGGGCATGATCATCGTCTCCACGGTGTCGGTTGAAGCCGACATCAGTTGGGGCAACTTCTTCTTGCTCGGGTTCGTGCTGGCTGCGGCCGTTGCCGTGCCCTACGCACTGTCACGCTTCGTGTTCAAGGATCGCCTCATCCGCTTTCCGTGGCGGGGCGGATGGCCGTGGAACCGCGTTCAGTGGGGCTACCTGTTTCTCGTGCTCTTTCTTGGCTGGCTCATTTTGCCGTTTTACTTCATCACGAGCGGCGTCTATCTCAACTGGCCGATCGTCACGACGCCTGATGAGATCGGTCGACTGTTCGTTGGAGTGAACGCTGTCGGCACGTGGGATGAGTTGTTCTTCATCCTCACGGTCTTCGTGCTCTTACGTCGACACTTTCCGGTGTGGCAGGCGAACCTGCTGCAGATGGTGATCTTTGTGGCGTTCCTGTGGGAACTTGGCTACCAGTCGTGGGGCCCGCTGCTCACTATCCCGTTCGCGCTGCTGCAGGGCTGGATCTACTCCACGACAAAGTCGCTCGTCTACGTGCTGAGCGTGCACCTACTGTTCGACGCGGTCGTGTTCCTCGTCATCGTGCACGCCAGAAACCCGGGAGTGATCCCGTTCTTCTTGCTGTAGCGCGCGGTGCTGCGAGGTTACTCTTTGCCGCCAGGAGGGCCTGCGATGAGCAGAACGACGTAGAGCAGAATGACGGCGCCCGCGATTAGGGCCACCAAGATGTACGGGTGGTTCAAGAACCAGCGCATCGCGCGGTCGACCCAACCCGCATCCCGCGGATGATCGGAAGCTTCCTTGCGCCAGGCACCCTTCAGGCGACCCGAGCGCGCCAGCCACAACTCAACCGGGATGGTCGCGTAAGGAATGATCGCGCTACCAATCGTGAGAACGGCGGTGCCGACGCTCCAGCGCTGGTTCACTGTCAACAACACGGCCGTGGCACCGTAGGCCAGGAAAACGAAACCGTGGATGGCCCCACCGATCGACACCGCAACATCTAGCCCCGCCGTGGCGCGCAATATGAGCCCGGTGATGAGCAGCGTCCACGTCACCGCCTCAGCGAAGGCCAGAACGCGGAACAGTGACTTCGGGGTCGCAAACATGGGTGAGCTTTCGGGTTAGGCGTTGGTCATCAACGAGCTGATCGCGCTCGTGAAAAACGTGAGTCCATCGGTGCCCGAGCGCATTGCTGCGCGAGTGTCTGGGCCAAAGCCCGGCTCGGTGGCGTGCTCAGGATGAGGCATCAAGCCGACAACGTTGCCGCGGGCATTAGAAATGCCGGCGATGTCGTTCGCCGACCCGTTGGGATTGACCTCGAGGTAGCGGAACACGACCTGGCCTTCACCCTCAAGACGATCGAGAGTCTCTTGGTCGGCGATGTAGCCGCCCTCACCGTTCTTCAACGGAATGACAATCTCTTCGTCTTCCTTGAAGCCGTTGCTCCAGGCAGTGTCAACGTTCTCGACGCGCAGTTTCTGGTCGCGGCAGACAAAGTCGCCGTGATCGTTGCGCACAAGACCGCCGGGAAGAAGGTGGGATTCCACCAAGATCTGGAAGCCATTGCAAATGCCGAGAACGGGCATTCCGCCGTTGGCAGCCGCGATGACCTCGCTCATGATGGGCGAGTGGGCTGCGATAGCGCCCGCACGGAGGTAGTCGCCGTAGCTGAAACCACCGGGAAGAACAATGGCATCCACGTTCTTGAGGTCGTGGTCGCCGTGCCACAGGGCAACCGGCTCAGCGCCGCCAAGCTTGACCGCGCGCTGAGCGTCACGGTCGTCGAGCGAACCCGGAAAGGTGATGACTCCGACGCGCACTATGCGCCCTGAGCGTCGTCGGCACCGCGAGCCTCGCCGACGTAAATCACATCTTCGATGACCGTGTTAGCCAGAAGGTCATTGGCGACCTCGCGGGCCTCGGCCAGCAGCTCCTCGGTAATGGGGCCGTCAACGGTGAGCTCAAAACGCTTACCGATGCGCACCGAAGTGAACTCGCTCTTGTCGAGACGGACGAGGGCGCCGGCTACGGCCTTGCCCTGGGGATCGAGGATTTCAGCCTTGGGCATTACCTCGACGACGATTGTTGGCACCGAATCACTCCATGATTTCGCGCGGTTGGATGCCCACAGTCTAGCGGAGCATGGCGGTACGTCAGACTGTACTCATGGACATCGACCGCGCAGTGCAATCCCGCATCGTCCGCACCCTCGTTGCGGGCCAAGTGCTTGCGGGATTAGGGCTCGGAGCGACCGTCGCTGTTGGGGCCATTCTGGCTGCGGACCTTGGGGGTGAGACACTCTCCGGGGCGGCTGCAACATCCAGCACGCTCGGCGCCGCTCTCGTATCGATACCGCTCGCGCGCCTCGCTCAACGCTGGGGCCGTCGGCCTGCGCTTGCGCTGGGCGCCGGTGTCGCCGCAGGTGGTTCGCTCATCACTGTTATCGCGGTGGGTGTCGCGTTCTTCCCACTCCTTATTCTCGGCTTTGCGATGCTGGGCGTTGGCACCGCGGTTGGCCTTCAAGCGCGCTTCGCCGCGACGGATGTCGCGGCTCCTGAACACCGCGGCCGTGACCTGTCTCTCGTCGTCTGGTCGACCACGATTGGGGCCGTCGCCGGCCCCAACCTGATCGGCCCGGGGGAGGCGGTGGCGCAGTGGCTCACGCTGCCCACCAATACCGGGTCCTTTACGTTCGCGATTGCAGCGCAACTCGGTGCGATGGCGCTCTACCTGGTGGCTTTGAGGCCCGATCCATTGACGTTGGCTGGCCGGCGTCCCCTCGCGCCGGCTGTGGCGGCGGATGCCGGAATCGTCCGCGGTCGAGGCCCGCTGGTCTTTGCGATTGCGGCGATCGCAATCAGCCACGCGGTGATGGTCTCGATCATGGCGATGACGCCCGTGCATCTCAGCCACCACGGAGCAAGCCTCACGATCATCGGCTTCACCATCAGCCTGCACATCGCCGGTATGTACGCGCTCTCGCCTGTATTCGGGTGGGCGAGTGACCGCTTTGGTCGCATTCCGACGATTCTTATTGGGCAGGGATTCTTTGCGGCATCCGTGGTCGTCGTTGCTCTGGGCGAGCTCAGTAATACGGCTGTCACTGTGGGGCTCGTTTTGCTCGGGCTCGGCTGGAGCGCCTCGACCGTTGCAGGTTCGGCACTCGTTGCTGACCTGGCCACGGGAAAAACGAAGCTGCGCATTCAGGGCC